>Ga0307379_10004770_pt1 | contig 19208 bp, 14 predicted proteins | sample UN2MG_FD_202237 | JGI IMG/M metagenome (GOLD analysis project Ga0307379, IMG submission 202237) | Soil microbial communities from Risofladan, Vaasa, Finland - UN-2 | ecosystem: Environmental > Terrestrial > Soil > Coastal area > Acid sulfate soil | place: Finland: Risofladan, Vaasa | collected... | reverse complement strand
GCCGCCGACGCCGCGTCGGGCAGCGAGAGGTCGAGCGAGGTCGTCACCCCGGTCTCCCTGGCGCGCCGGAACATGTCCACCAGTTGCGCGCCGCCGTCCTCGTACATCAATTTCAGGATCGGTGGATAGCCGAAATGGAACAGGCGCGCCCGGCCCACCACATCGTAGCGCACGTCGCGGGCCGAGAAGGTCTCGTTGGCGGCCGGGCAATGCAGGAAGATGCGGTCCACGCCGGGAGGGTTGATGATGACCGTGTAGGACGTGTGCACGGCCGGGTCCACTACCATGCCGTTCGCCAGGCCCGGCCCGTGCGACTCGATGACCTGCCGGACGACCTGCCCGAGCAAGTCATTCCCGATCTTGCCCATGAGGCGGGTGGGAATGCCCAACTTGTGCAGCGCGAGGCCGGTGTTGGAGACCGCCCCGCCGGTGGAAATCGTGAGCGACCCCACCTCGGTCAAGCGCCCCGGCCGGAAGAGCAGGGCGAGGCCCTCCTGGGACAGCGCGGAGAGATCGGGGATGACGTCCAGGCAGATGTGGCCGGCGACGACGGCGTCACGCGAGGTGACCAGGTGCGGCCCCATTTCAGCGTCCCGGACGTTGATCTCGTCTGCCTGGACGTTGATTTCGTAGGCTGTGGCGTGCCTGGCGTCACGGCTTGTAGGTGCGCGCATAATCGGTGACCAACAGGTGGAGGGGTGGCTCGTCCTCCTCGATCTGCGGAAAGCGTCCGACCGGCTCGTAGAAGCGGTTGTCGGTCTTGTCGTCGTTGACCATGGAGACTTCGCCGACCATGACGCGGCTTTCAGCCCCCCAGAAGGCGTGATAGAGGCGCGAGGGCAGGGTGATGCTTTCGCCCGGGGCTAACACCACCGTATCGCCGGCCTTGACGACGCGTCTCACGCCGTCGGTGCTCACGGTCACGTCGGTGTCGGCCAGCCCTTCGTCGGCGGTAGAGTTGTACAACTGGATGACGAGTTTGCCGCCGCCGCGGTTGATGATGTCCTCGGACTTGGCCCAGTGAAAGTGCATGGGGGTGACCTGGTCCACGCCCACCAGCATGATCTTTTCGGCGTATAGTTTGCCCTGCAGCGTTTGCCAGTTGTGCGGGTGGCCGTTGCGGATGGTGAAGAGGAACAGCCCGCACTGGTCGAATTTGCCGCTGCCAAAGTCCGTGATGTCCCATCCCAGGCCATTTTCGACGATCTCGCGCACCTCGTCCCCTTTGGCTGCCCACTCCTGGGGCGTCCAATAGGCGAAGGGGGGGAGATAGAAGCCCCTGCCGCGGATGAAGGCATCGGCCTCGCGCATGATGGCATTGATCTCGGAACGTTTCATGATTTCCTCCTGTATCACGATTTATGATGCCCTTAACGCAGAGTCGCAGAGTCGCAGAGTCGCAGAGAAATCCATAGGAACCTCTGCGCCTCCCCGCCTCTGCGCCTCTGCGTTGATTCCTACCCATCTGGCCTTCACTACTCCAGTTCCAGCACCTTACGGGCTGCTGCGTCGTCCGTGACCAGGACGTTGACGTGGCCGCCGCGCAACGCCCCCAGGATCGCCTCGGCCTTCGCTTCGCCGCCGGCCACGCCGATGACCTGGCCAATGCCGTGCAGGGCCTCCAGTTCGAGGCCGACGATGCGGTGGTTCAGTTCGATGTCCATAACGCGGCCCTGCGCGTCGTAATGCCGGGCGCAGATGTCGCCCACGACCCCCTGGGCGCGCAGGCGGGCCAGCGCCTCGCGGTCCACGTACCCGGCGCGCAAGAGGCTATAGACCTCGGGGGTGGGCGCGCCGATGCCGACCAGCGCCACGTCGGCCTGGCCAGCCAGCCGCAGCGTGTCGCGGATGCGCGGCTCTTGCAGCAGGGCCTCCCGCGCGCGGGCGTCCTCGACGATGAGCGGGGCGTGGAGGTAGCGGTACTCCCCTCCGTAGACGTTGGCCAGCAGGCGGGCCAGGTCCGGCCCATCTATCAGTGGGTCCCCTTCCCCCACCGCGCCGACCATCTGCACGACGGTGATGGGGAGGTGCCGCTCGGGCCTGAGCGCACGCACGGTAGAATAGACCGCCACGCCCCACGAGATGCCTAACACCATCCCGCCGGTGAGGATGCTTTCGACGTAGCGGGCGGCCAGCGCGCCAAGGCCGCGCAGGGTTTCTTCGTAGGGCTGGCCGCGCCCGGAGAGCACGCGGGCATGCGCCAGGCCGAAGCGGGCGCGCAGGGCGTCTTCGAGGTCAGGCGCCGTTTTCCAGGGGTAGTGGACGATGATTTCGACGACGCCAATCTCACGGGCCTGGTCGAGCATGCGGGAGATGGTGGAACGGGAGGTGCCGACGCGGCGGGCGATCTCGTCCTGGGTCAGGCTGTTTTCGTAGTACATGCTGGCGACCTGGGCCAGCAGTTCGGGTTGGTCGGGCATGGGCTATAGCCTGGCGTGCACGTTTTCTCAGGATATGCACTAGTGTGCAGGGGGGATTTTATCACAGGGGGAGGGGGTTGTCAACTTGGGCTTTCCAAGAAGAATCCCTGCTCACGCCAGGGGAGGCGTGGCAGGATGATCAGTCGCTAAAGATCGCACTGGACGGAGAGGCGGGAGGATCAGATGCACGGCAGTGGTTGGAGTTGCCTTTCCATATCTCGGCATTGGTGCAGGAACTCGTTGCCGCTCGCGTGCCCTTGCGCCTTCGGGGCCATAGCTTTCACGAAAAGTGCGGAAGAGCCTGTTTTAGTTTATCAAAAACAGATATTGCTGCATAGAAGATATACTCCGTTGCCCACCTAACGCATCATCTATTAGCAAGTAGCTCGAAATGTTATGATGTCGGAGCGATGTCCATCGGTGGCTGCAAACTGCCTTCCAACTTCAGCAGGCTACTGCGTATTCGGCTTTTCCTCCAGAACCCGGTAAGCCTTCACGGACCTGGACTTCCCTTTGACCCGCACTCGTCCCAGGGATTCGGTTTTGAACCGACCATGAATTTGCTGATACGTGTGATCGCTGATGACGATGGTACCGGGGTCTGCGAGGGTCTCCATGCGCTGCGCAAGATTGACGGCATCCCCGAATGCTATGAACTCTGCACGTTGTGACCCGCCAATTTCACCCACCACCACGACGCCAGTATCGAGACCCACCCGCGCCGAGAAGTCAATCCTCTTGCTCTGCATCAACCCACGAGCATATTCAGCAATGTTCGCCTGGATTTCGAGAGAGGCGCGCACTGCACGAATGGCGTCGTCTGGGTGCTCTGTTGGAATGCCGAATAGGGCCATCACGCTGTCCCCACCGAAATTAGCTACTTTGCCCCCATAGCGATCCACGACGTCCACGAACATCCGAGATGCCGATTTCATAATCTCCAGGATTTCCTCAGGCACACTTCGCTCTGTCATCGGTGTGAAGCCAACTACATCCACGAAGAGCACCGTCACCATCCGCCGCCCTCCCTCCGCGACGGCCGTTGACCACGTTGCGCCAATCTGCCGCCTGACAAATTGAGCGAAAGCCTGTGAAACAAGCCTGTATGCTCCACCAGATCGAACAACCAGACACTTTCGCTCAAGGGCTTTCAGGACTGCGACCGAATCTTCATCCCCACTGGCGTCAAGCAGGCGAACCAGAACACACTGCTCCTCCTTGTTCAGGCCATTTACAAAGTACTCGAAATGACACTCCAGGTCCACCTGCACTTCTTCCTCTAGTCGCCCGTACGCTTGCTTACCAAAAGAAGGATCTTCGATAGATATCTCAAAGGCGTTGAAACAGGCGATCTGAAGGAAAAACGGATGGGGACCAGCCAAGTCAAGTATGAAATCTTCGGTGCTCTGCGAAAACTCCACGCCCGCCATTTGGGATGGTTGGTGTATCAGCCGACGGGCTTCATCTTCATCGAAAAGACCCAAATGGATGAGCGCGAACAAGTTGAAGAAGGGCGAACTGAGGTGTCCGCCTTGGTCGCTAAGGGCTATCAAGGGAACCTGGGAGGCCGTGATGTATGCAACACTGAAACGAACGGCCAGACTTCTCAGGAAAGAGAAGAAATCAGCGCCCAGGTTTCGATTCTTGCCCAGACATTCGAACGCGTCGATGAGATAGACCAACTGTTGTCCGGGCTTTGCCCACTCACGGACTGCCTGTTCGAACAAACGATCGTCTACGACTGGGGGGATGTCCATCCTCTCCCGACTGATCTGAGCTGCGGTCTCCTGAAGCAAGAGGCGAAGGATGTCAGATCTAGACAGGCTACCTAACGTTTGGCCATCAATGCAAATAAAGAGCGACTGTTCAGGGGCGAGACCGTACTCGACTCTCACTTCTGGATCGGATAGATGGAACAACAGCGACGTCTTGCCGATTCGACGCGGGCCAATCACCGAGACGCTCTGCCCTCTCTTCACCATCTGCAGGACGCGGGCTGTCTCCTGAGTACGGCCATAGAAGTATCTTGTCTCTTTGATGGGACCGCGATGGTAGTAAGGATTCTCTCCAATCATCCTAATCACCTGGAGAGGTCACAATCCCAGCAAGCGGAAGATAAGGCAATCCAACGGTATGAAGTGCAGATTAGGGGCTAAAGAGAAGGGGTGGATGATAGAACTACCCAGATTGCTCCTCAGATGGCAGTTGGAACATGTAGCCCACTCCCCACTTCTTAGCAATACAGCTCGCCTCGTCTCCCAATGCCTTGCGGAGTTCCCTGATAGCAGATTTAACCCGTTCATCGCCCAGGTACTCATATTTCTGTTGCTCTTCTGCCGACGCCCACAGTACGTCCCGATCCAGTTCCTCGCTGCTTACCACCTGTCCTTGGCGTTCTATCAAGTAACTCAGCAGATCAAATAACCTTCCGCTCAGGTGTAAAGGATCCCCGTCTAACAGCACGCGCTGGCGAGACAAGTCGAGGAGAAATGGCCCGGCCTGCAATAGATTCTCCACCTTCTGACGCCGCACGAAATCCCGGAACAGCGGCGAGAAATACCGATATTGGCCGTCCTCCTCGACGATCAGACAGGAACAGGCGAGGGCCTCCAACTGTTCCCGATATCTCTCCTCACGCTGTGTGAATGGCAGAGCGGCCAAGACATACCGCTCTTCCGAATTGAGGTGCTCCCAATAGTACTCGAAGTGAGACTCAACCTGACCGCGCACAGTCTCAGCCAGGATGTGAAAATCTCCGATCTTCAGGGAGCCCTCTTTCGTGGCCTGGAGTTCCAACGCCCAGTAACCGACTACCTGAAGAAAGAATGGATGGCCTCCACCCAACTCGAGGATGCCTTTGACAACCTCTGGTGTGAAAGCATCTCCTACTCTTGACATAGACCCCTCTATCAAGCCTGGACTGCCTGACTCATCGAAAAGACCAAGTCTCATCGGGAAAAAGATATTAAAGAAGGGAGAAAGATTCTTTGTGAATGCCGCCAGTGGGCGCCGCGAAGCAGTGACGTAGGCTGTGTCAAACTTGGTAGCCAGAGCCCGCAACCCTGACAGCAGTTCTGCACCCAGATTAGGATTCCGATTCAAGAGTTCGAACTCGTCCAACAGTAAGGCCAGCTTCAACTTTTGGTCGAATGTTTCACGAAGTACACTCTCGAATCCCAGGAAAGAGATGGGATGTTCAGGACTGGTGAGACGATGCCCTTGTTGGGCAGCCTGCCTCGTCACTTCTTCCAGGACCAACGTGTAGAACTCGTTCAAAACGAGATTCTCCAGGCCTTCGCAGTTGAAGTATACGATCAACTGACGAGCCGGATCGAGCCCGTGCTGGTGTGCCACCTCCGGGCGGGCGATATGAAAGAGCAAGGAAGTCTTGCCGATCTTGCGGGGGCCAACCACCGAGATGCTCTGCCCCTTACCTAGCATCTCCAGGATCTGTTTAGTCTCTCTCTGGCGATTGTAGAAGTAAACCGGATCGCGTATGGGGCCAGAGTAGAAGAACGGATTTTCGATCATAGTCTCCTCGCATCTTGGAAGCAGAAGTAGCGATGCCTTCCACTCACATCGAGCTCCTCAAAACCCTATTCCTTCAGCCCCAGAATGGAGCGGAGTTTCGCCAGGGCAAGCGTCAGGATAGCCCCCAAGAACCCTGGAACTCCCCCCCATACCTTCTGTACTGAGGTCTTGTAGCGTGGCAAAATGATCACTCGCGTGGTAAAGACAGGGGCAAATCGCTCTGTGCCGCGCTCCGATGAGATCAGGTGAACCTGTACCCGCATGGGGCATTTAGGGGGTTTCTTTTCCAGCCGGAAGTGAACCGTTCTCGTCTTCCGCTCGCCAACGGCAAGGTCATCGAAACCGACGACCGTACTGCCCTCGGTATCCGTACACAGACATAGCGGGTCTGTAGAAACCAGGTGAATTCTTACCCGAGTCAGGTCTACGTTTCCACTGTTGAGGAGAGTGATGGAGAGAGATTCTTCATCTCGCGGTGCGATCCACTTGGGATACTGCGCAAAGATCGTATAGGGTCCGATGGTGTACTCGGGCTCCAGAGTAGAGAAGAACAACGGCCTTTGAAGTGCAAATGCCAGGATTGCGACGAGAACGAAGATTGCCAGGCCTCGTGCCCGGCGATCACGCCATACACCTCGCCAGATATCTACCAACCACCTTTGAAGGGTCCGTGCCTCCTCAGGCACCAGTCTGACCGTCAGTTCCAGTGAGTTGGCAGTCTCTCCCGGTCCAAGATTTAACTTTTTGACAATCATCGGTTGGACAGTCTCTGGGCTGAAGCCCGTGGATGATGGTGGGGAGCCTTGCTTCATCATCAGCCTCCGTGAACGATCTTTCCAACTCGTATCTGCCTGATGAGACTTGCTCTGTCATCTCTTCTTCAAGAGAAATCGGACGAGCAAAAGGATCATGACAGACAATGCCAGAAACCCCGCCAGCCAGAAGAGCGGGGTATAACTCGATATAGCAGCCAGCGCTGCAGAAAACGCAGCTCCGAAGAACAAAGCCATGCTGAGAATATCCAGCGCCACAAAATCTTTGCCTTGCTCAGTAGTCTCTGCTGCGACCTGCCGTCTTTGCAGGGGTTCTCCGCCTTTCACGTAGGAATTTGTCTTTGCTTCAATTCTTTGCACGAATTCCGCAAAGACCGAGGAAAAGCTAGCGTCACCAAAGAGGATGCACTTTTTCTCCAACCGCTGTCTTAATTCGTAAGTGAGTTCGTCGACCTTCCCCTCACACGCAAGTTGCACCGCCTTTCGTTCCCCTGCGTCCAGATTCCCCCACATAAAATTGAAATGAGGTTTTGCATCTTCAGCATACCGCTTCCGCACACTCTCATAGTCTGACGCCGTCAAGCCCTCGTGCTTCGCTTTCCGCTCGAAAAGACGATCACAGGCCAATTGGAGGAAGAAGGGGAAATAACCTCCCACATCGAATACAAAGTCCAGATCCTGTTCCGTGAATAGGTCCTCCTGCTCCGCTATTCCCAACAATCCTGTAACCATTTCCCTGGCTTCCACGGGCTTGAGGAAACCGAGGGGAATCTCGGTGAAAACGTTAAAGAAAGGGGAGCTCAAAGCGCTCCCGTCAACGTTGGTCAGGTCGTATATATCGCGTTGCGACGCAGTGGCATACACCAGGGTGGATGTGGAAATAAGACTGCGGAGATCGGAAAACAGATGATCGCGGTCAAAGTTGGGATTCGTGGCAATGGTATCAAACTCGTCAAAGAACAGGGCCAACCTATGCCCCCTCCTCTGAACCGTGTTCAATGCCTCACAAAACCCAGGGAAGTCGGAGATACCCTCACCCCAGTGCTCTGCCCTCCCCCCCGCAAGTGCCCTCTTGATCTCCTCCCACAACAACTGATAGAACTGGGCCTCATCGATATTGCCCAGACCCTCACAGTTGATGTAGACGAAAGCGTACTCCTCTCCCAGACCATGTTCCTGCTGGACTAGCGGATCACAGAGATGATACAGAAGTGAGCTCTTGCCGATGCGCCGTGGGCCGACAATGGAGATACACTCACCGTTGCGCAACATACGCAAGGCTCTTTGGATTTCCTCGGTCCTTCCAAAGAAGTACTGACGATCCTTTATTGGTTTTCGGTGAAAGAAGGGGTTTTCCACAACCGGCCTGACATCTTCCTCTGGTAGGTCTGCCATTTCATCCCTCCACGATCTTGCTCAGCGATCTGTAGCGACGAAGCCATTGGCCATACAACTGCGCGGTAAAGTCATAGACTACAGGGTTGCCTGAGATCTCACGGACGATCTCCCGGCCCACCAATTGCCCCATCGCTTCCGTCACCTGGGCAAGGCTGATGCCCACCTGGTATCTGTCCAACTGGTCGGCGATGGCCGCCGCACTCACCCGATCCAACCGCTCCCGCAACTCGGCCAGGGCAGCCAGAACGAGCCTCGCCTCCCGCTCTGATGTGTCCCACAGGAACACCAGGTGAGCACGTCCCACCTCCAACAACTCTTCCACAGCGTCGCGCACGTGTTGGACCGTGACGTAGTTGCAGTGTTTTTCGTTACAGTGATCCACGAGAACACTGCACAGCAACTGGGTAAAGTAGGGGTGGCACGCCGCCAGGCGCAGGATCTCATCAATAGCCAGATCGTCATACACCATCCCGTAGGGCTGCACCGGTTCGGTGATCAAGCGGACAGTCTCCTCACGGTTCAAGAAACCAATCTGCCTGTACTCGGCGATATTAAAGAGCACAGACCAATAGTCCCCGATCAGTTCTTCGATCTTGTGCGTCCCGGCAAAGATGAAGGCCATTCGCTCTTCGTGCTGAATCATATGGCGCAGATAGGGGAAGACTTCGCCGGGCAATCGACCTGATTGAACCCGAGATCCCATGTCCTCAAACTCGTCTATGGCGAACAACAGTGTGTGCTCTCCAATTTGCTCTCGGACCGCCGGGAGGAAGCGTCGCTCGAAGACGTATTTGGGGCTCCCCTGTAGCCCCTCCGGCATCAGTCGCGGTACAGAGATCCCAACCGCCTCAAGTCCATCGGTGATGGCCGTCGCCAGGCTCAGGAAAAAGTTCTCCATCCCTGTATCGATCCCCAGCGCGTTTCCGTCGATGTAGACCGGGATATAGAACGGGGCATCCAACCGTGCGGAAAGATGCTTGAGGACAGAAGTCTTCCCGGTGCGTCGCTCGCCGACGAGGACGAGCACCCTCCGTTCTCCTGCCAGGGTCGTGAGCCTCCGCTGGATCAGCGCAAAGACATCATCCCGTCCCACGAACGTGGGATCGCCCGGCTTCAACGGCTTGCCAACGATATAGGGATTGGGAATTTCGCCAAAGCAGGGCGGCGGTTCCCGCAGATAGAGGAAATCGGCGAACTCCTCTACCTTGCCCTTTCGCTCTGGGTCGTCGTACGTGATGCGGAATTGCGGCCGCAAGGGACCCTCCCTCGCGGGCCGCAGGGTGAACTCCGGTTCCATCTCCTTGTCAACCACAAGGATCCCTAGGTCCACCCTTCCCTTAAGCACCTCGTACTCCCCCGACGGTTCCAACTGGACCACGACACTCGAAGCGACGCCCGGCCCCTCGTTCCGCAGCACCAATCCCACGGTCGTCTCCTCCAGCGGGAGGGCTCGATCACTGCGCAGCTCCACCCTCAGCCGAGCCGGGCCGCGCGCCAGGTCCTCCAACGCTTTGGTGATCACACTCCGCCAGCCGGAGAGCAACTGCCGAAAGACGAACCGCTCCGGGTCTCGAAGCCTCTCTTGCACAGCCCCTTCGCGTTCCCCCAGCACCTCCAACGCCTGTCCCAAGGAGACTCTCCGATCGGTGAGATCCACGCCCCCCTCACACTCCTTCAGCATGCCGACGACGTCCTGCAGCCTCTCGACCTCCTCGATCGCCTCCACAAGGATGGTCGATCGCTCATCACTCCCCACCTCCGGTGCTGCCCAACGCTCTCCCTCGCGTTGCCGGACCGTCCCGACGACAGACGCGATCTGCGCACCCAGGTTCGCAATGCGAGGGACAGTGTTGGCATTAAGGGCTGCCAACAGGAGCTGGTAGAACTCCTTGAAGGCCGGGCCTCGTTCCATCTCCGGGAACTGGTAGCGGAAGCTAAAGGCCAGCGACAAAGAGGAGGTCATCGTCCGCAGCAGTTGAAGGAATTGGGGGTTGATGGGTGACATCCCCGGGGTCTCATCTCGCACCTGGTCATAGATCTCGGCCAGCTCTTGATCGGTGAAGGGAATCCCATCCCCCCGCTCCCCCTCGACCACGCCGCGCAGGACGGCCTGCAGATTTTGGTGAAACGAGCGCTCGGAAATGACTGCCAGGATCTTGGATACATCTACCTGCCGGCGGATCAGCTCCTGCATCGCCTCCCGCACCCTCTCCGGATGCCTGGTATAGTCCTCTACCTTCTGAGAAAGCTCCTGCAGCGTCCTCCCCAGGCGTTGCACGTTGAAAAGCACGTTGCCCGCCTTGTCGCCCAGCGCCTGCCCTTTGTCCCAATCCCGGGTGGTGAACATTCGCTTTGGACGGGCCAGAGCGACCAGACCGATCAGCCGGCGCGACTCCACTCCCTCCCTCTCCCGCGGCCTCGTCTCGATGGGAAACGCAATCAGCGCCGTTTTCCCAGGCAGGTAGGGATCCGATGAGGTGGCCGGCGTCAAGCCGTCGTCGAAGAACTGCGGCCGCAAGTCCTGCCTTGCCAGCTCGACCAGGATCCCTTCGTCGCCCTTGATCGTTGCAGGCCACATCACCTGGTTCTCATCTACCCCCACCACCCTCCTGCCCGACGTCGATGACTCCTTAGCACTCTCCTCGCATTGGACAATCGGCCCGTTATGAGGCTTCACGCCACACAAGCTGAATCCCTCATCAGCTCGCTCGCCGGTCAGGCTGTACACCGCGCCCCAGCGATAATCCACCAGCCTCCCCGCAGTCCCCAGCAACACTTGCACCATCTCACCCATGTTGGCGGGAGCGTCCAGGCGCCGCTCTATCTCCTCTCGTAACGCCAGTCGCTCCCGCTCCTCCTCTGTCTTGGCAAAGTGACGCCCAAACAAGAAGAGCGCCAGAAAGAGAGGAGGAAGAACGCTAACCACGACGAGCGCTTTCGCTGTGTCCCCCACATCCAGAGTATAGATGTAGAACACAGACGCAGGGATGGGCAGAAGCAACAGGGTCATCAAGTTGACCCGTACAAACGGCCCCTCGTCGGGAGCCAGGAAGAGACGAATACGCCGGTCGTGGGGCCACATGAGCAACATCGAAACCAGGGAATACACCACGACGTAGGCCAACGTGGCCAGAGCGTGGACACCCATCGGCAGCTCCGGCCAGGGAGGGAATCGCTCACTGACAAACCAGTGTGCAATGAGCGCTCCCAAACCTGCCACTGCATGATGGCCGGCGTAGAAGAAGGCACGCCGGAGCGCAGGAAACCAAGGCAGACGCTGTTTGGTGAAAAACCGGCTCCGCAGCGCCTCGCTGACCCAGGAACCAAGCGCCACACTGATCAGAGCGATGAAAGGTGAATCGACCAAAAGGGTCAGGAAGATCAGCGGAAACCCCATCGAGACAACCGCGCCGTGCAGATAGGGCAGGCGAATCAGGTCGCATACCACATAACCGAGGCCAAAAGCGAGAGAAATGGGTTTCGGTTTGAATGGGGCATCAAACAGATGGCGTAGGTATGGCGCAAAGAGCACGATCAACACACCAGCGTCGGTGATCAACGCCTGGTGTACCCAGCCCAGGACGTTGTATAGGGTCATACTCGCAGGGGTGCCCAAACGCCCTGCTCTTTGCCTCGTCTTTCTCCGCCAATGGGCTAGACCCTGCGAAATGCGCTGAATGATGTTTCTGACCGCCAAAATCAACACCTCTCAAATGGGGTGGAAGACGACTTCAAGGAACAGAAAAGGCAATTCAGAAACGATTTGAGAGAAGTAGGAAAGAGCAATAAGGTGCTGCTTGGCCTCGTTCAAGCCTCGCATCTCTCAAACCGTCGGCTGATCTCCCCACAGTGTACACTACGCAGCGATCCTCCGTTCTCTTGCCATAACTGAAAGGCGACGTACCCAGCCCGCTGAAGTCGGTCAGGCCTGTTGCTTCCCAGATTGAGAATATGACCTATGACAGAATCTGGAAATTCAACGGGCAGCCGCTTCAGTGAAGTACAGACAAGCTCAAGACTCTCTGCCGGCTCCAGTTGATCGAGCTGCACCTTTGCAAAGATGTTGAAGAAGGGAGAGGCTTCGAGTCGAATCTCCTCTAATTCATACATAGACAGTTGGGAAGCTACGAGGTAAGCCATGTGGTAATTGGTGGCTAACCCGCGCAAGCTGGAGAAGAAACTCCCATCCAAAAGGGAGTTGCGGACCAGAGAATCGAAATTATCCAGAATAACAACCAGACGCACATCGTTCTCCTGCGCAGCCTGAAACATGGTGCGCAATCCAAAGTACGCCGTCTGTAGACCGGCCTTACGAACTGCTCCCTCCAACTCGGTTCCCACGGCCTTGTCTACCGATTTCGAATCCTTTATCTGCCGGATTGCCCCTTCTCGAATGTGCAAGTAGCATTCGCCTTGCCCAAGCTCAGCAAGTAAGTCACAATCAAAGTAGACAAATACTCGATCCTCAGCTAGCTTGTGTCTCGCACGAACAAACGGGCGGGCAACATGCAACAGGAAGGAGGTTTTGCCGATTTTTGCCGGCCCTACGACAGAAACGCTTTGCTCTCGATGCAAAAAACGGAGGGCCCGCCGAATCTCTTGCTCGCGGCCAAAGAACTGCGCCTCCAATCTGATGGGCTCCAGACAGAAGGGATTCTGCAAGTCAGCAGGGTCGGTAGTCATTCGTCGCTAACCCTCAGGCAATGGCGTTGCTGATTGGGGGATGGGAGATGGGAGAGTTGCCGGGTGTGTGGGAGCGGGCGTGGGCCTTGGCTCAGATGTGTACGTGGCGGTGAGCACAGGCGTGCTGGAAATCGTCGGCGTATGGACAGGCGTGACAGTTGGAGATGGCGACACCAGAGTCGATATCACAACCGTTATGGAACCAGAGGACGAAAGCGTCGACGGTAGGTCGGCCGTGGGTGTGGGGGTTAGAGCCCAAAGCGTCTGGAATTCGGGCTTGAGTTGCATGATCTGTGTCTCTACACTCTCCAAGGTGCTCTCCAGCCAACGATTTTCTTGTACCAATTGCGTGTTCCGTAGCAACAATAGCAACAGGGCACAAACCATCGCATTGACAAGGACGAAAAGGAGTAGAACAGAGCGCTTCCTTGCGCTTTCCCGCACACGCCTTGCTAACTCCGTAGCCCTCTTACGGACGTCGAACCTGTTCATCTGAATCTCCCTCGTCAAGTTGCAGAGTTATGGATCCTGCAATCCCCCTACTATGCAAGGACATCATCGAAATGTGCGGCACTCATCGTTCGTGCCAAGCACGCGCTGGCAATGGTGACATGACTAGGGCATAAACCGTACGTCATCCACAAAAGTCCATGTATCGAACCACTCATCAGGTTTGTTCCTGTTCTCGAAGCGAATCCTGATTGACTTACTGTGATAATCTCTTAGGTCAATTTCTGCCCGCTGTCAGCCAAAATCATGCCGCTCTTGTAGGGCGCAACCAGGGGAGAGTCTCTTGCAGTTCACATCCCCATGTCCTAAAACCTTGCCCCATCGGGGTACCTAATCTTGAAGAGTGTGCCTTGCTGTATCGAAGGATAGTGAAGCGCTCGCCGCGAACAATGACTATTTTACCATGCTCTGCCCGCAGAGTCAATGGCACTGGTATCGACGGTGTTCACAAGTCGTAGATTGGACACAACATCCATTGTTCTCTGACAATCCCCATAAGATAGGTCTAGCCCCCTGCGCAACCAAGCAAACAGATAGAACAAATCCAACCGTGACGGTAAAGCACACTTCCCAGATGCAGATATCGTCCCACATCCTGTCCGGGGATACCACAGCAAGTCGCCTCAGCGCTGCAGCCCATACATATGGCGGCAGGTCACTGCCTATCCCCTATAGGTAGGAAGCAAGGGCTTGGGTTGGCTTTTTGGAGAACTCGCTCAACCCCTGGGTTGAGTTTCCGACACCAAGTATCTGAGAGGCCAAGCCGGATCACCTTCCACATCTGGGAGTTGCTCACGGAGCTTATTGCGGTATCCCTGTCTGTCCAGCGATTTGCATAGAAGAGAGGGAGGGGTATACTACCCCTGCGAGAATACTGGCCATTGTGATCGCAGAGGAGGACCCATCCCGTATGTCCCCAAACAACCATACCCTGGACATCACTACCCTCGAAACCTGGCTGTGGGAGGCGGCGTGTAAGATCCGCGGGCCGGTGGACGCGCCCAAGTTCAAGGACTATATCCTGCCCCTGGTCTTCCTCAAGCGCCTCTCCGACGTCTTCGACGACGAGGTCGCCCGCCTGCGCGAGGAGTTCGGCAGCCGCGCGACCGCCGAACGGTTGGTCGAGCCGCGCGGGCGCATGGCGGTGGTGCTCGATACCGGCGCGGTGAGCCGCGGAGAGGCAGAGACGCAGAGAAATCCATGAAAGCCTCTGCGCCTCCCCGCCTCTGCGACTCTGCGTTAGGGACATCAGGAATCAACGCAGAGACGCGGAGTGCAGAGCCGCAGAGAAATCCATGAAAGCCTCTGCGCCTCCCCGCCTCTGCGACTCTGCGTTAAGGGCATCAGGAATCAACGCAGAGACGCGGAGAGGCAGAGACGCGGAGAAATCCATAGAAACCTCTGCGACTCCTTGTCTCTGCGACTCTGCGTTAAGGGAGACCTATGCACGAGAACGAGATCAGCAAGATCATCCTGGATGCTGCCATTGAGGTTCACCGCACCCTGGGTGGGCCAGGTTTGCTCGAAGGTGTCTACGAAGAAGCCCTGGCCTGGGAACTGACCTCTCGAGGCCTCACCGTCGAGCGGCAGAAAGTCGTGCCCATCGTGTACAAGGGCCATACCCTGGCCACACCCCTGCGCCTGGATCTGCTGGTCAACGGCCAGGTCATCGTCGAGTGCAAAGCCACCACCCAGTACAACGATATCTTTGAGACACAGGTACTCACCTACCTGCGGCTAACCGACCTCAGATTGGGCTTGGTGATCAACTTTGGCGAAAAGCGCGTCATAGATGGCTACCATCGCGTGGTCAACCACTTGTAAACGCAGAGATGCGGAGAGGCAGAGACGCAGAGACGCAGAGAGTTTATACAGAACCTCCGCGCCTCTGCGTTGAGAAGTTGCGCGCGGGTAGAAGTGGCCAGACATTGACAGATGTTCGCCGTCAGGTATACTATCAGGAAGAGCGACGGTATCACCTGATTTGCAGGCGAGGGGCTCTGGGAGGTTGGGATGGTGGAGCAACACAGTTTAGATCGGCGCCAGCCTGCGCCGGGCACGTCGTGTGCCTATTACTGGTGGCCGATCACCGAGGCGAAAATCCGCCAGGCTGTCCAGAAGATTGTGGATGCGGCTCGGCCCGAAAAGGTCATCCTGTTCGGTTCGTTCGCCCACGGTCAGCCCAACCCGGATAGCGACGTGGATTTGCTGGTGATCGTGGAGAGTGAGCAAGATGCTCACGCTCGCTCGGTGCACATATCGGAAATTCTTTATCCTCGTCCGTTTCCGGTGGATATCGTCGTTCGCACTCCGGCAGAAGTGGCCGAGCGCATCGCACTGGGTGATTGTTTTTTCCGTGAAGTCATGACAAAGGGCAAGGTCCTGTATGAACGCCCCAGCAATTGAAGAGTGGGTGAAAAAGGCAGAAGACAACTATTTTGCACGGTCGAAACTGGGGTTAGGCCGGCCAGGTCGAAGAAGGCGCTGATTACTTGTTCTGAACAGCATGCGAAAGGCGTGCTCAGGGAGATCAGATGGCGGGGAGAGAGGGTGTGGTCCCCGCCGTCTTTTTTCTGCCGGCGCTTGTGCCGACGTTCCCAATCTATGGGGGGTGGAGCATGAAACGACGTACAATCTTCTGGCTTATACTGGTGCTCGCCATCCTGGCGGTGCCGGTCAAATCAGCGACGTCGAGCACGGCCCCGCCCGTGCCGGTTGGCCCGGCGACGTCGAGGGCAACCCCGGCGGCCGCGCTCGATTGGGAGTTGGTGCTGCCTGACCTGCCTACTCGCGTCTGGCGTTCGGCCCATTATGAGACCGACCATACCCTCTTCGTCACCACCGGCCGCGACCTGCGCCGCACCACCGACGACGGCGACACGTGGACCTGGCTCTACCCCACTTTGCCGCTGACGGAAGCCGTGGGTATCAGCGCCTTCGCCTTCGACCCGGCCACGCCGGTCAGCCCCACGCTCTTCCTGGCGCGTAACCTGCCCGCCGCTCCTTCCGAGATCCACCGCAGTACCGACGATGGCCAGGCCTGGACCACCGTGTTTACCACCACGGCCGGCCCGCTGCGCGACATGGTGGCCGCGCGCGACGCGGATGGCCGGTTGGTGACGTTTGCCGTGGGAGGGTGGGCGGGGGTGTGGCGCTCCACCGGCGGTGGCGACACCTGGGCCCTCTCGGCGTCCGGACTTCCCGCCGACTACGAGGTGGTCCACGTCTTCGCCTCGCCCGCCTTCGCCGCCGACCGCACGCTCTACCTGGCCGGCTTCGGCCCCCTCTTCCGCTCGACCGACGGCGGCGGCACCTGGACGCGGGTGGACATCCCGTGGGTGGACGTGGCGCGCCAGGTGGTCTTTTCGCCCCAGTATGCCAGCGATGGCACCCTCTGGGTCAGTTATTTCTGGATCGAGGGGCACGGCGAATACCTGCCCAATGGCGTGGTCCGCTCGACCGACTATGGCGCGACCTGGCAGTTGGTCAACGATGGCTTGCCCGTGGGTTGGCCGGACGGCTGGATCATGGGGCTGGACGTCTCGCCGGACTATCCGAGCGAGCGGGCGCTGGTGGCCGTGGAGCGCGTCGCGCGGCCGCTGGGCACGGTCTGGGAACTGTACCGTTCGCCGGCCGGCGGCGATGGTTGGTGGTGGCAGGGCACCGCCCCCGACGAGACCCCCGCCGGCCTGCTGGCCGCAGCCCGCGACCTCTTCTTTCTGCCCACCACGGCCGGCCTGTGGCGGCTGCGCACCGCCTGCTGGGAGTGGGCGGTCAACGGCGACTCTGAGAGCAACACCGGCTGGTCCATGCCGTTCACCCCGGTTCCGGCTGACTATGCCACCGGCCAGGCCCACGGTGGCGACCGCTCCATCCGCATCGGGATCGTGGAGGGGGAAAACCGGCTGGCCTATTCCTCAGCCCGCCAGCCGGTGACGCTACCCGCCACCGCTGTGACTGTCACGCTCACCGCCTGGCTTTACACCATGTCCGGCGAATCCGCGCTGTTCCCGCCCTCGGCGCAAGTCTCGGCCGTGGCTGCCCCTGCTACGGTCGTGGATGCCCAGTACGTGCTGATCCTGGACGAGGACCTGAACTTGGTGGAGCGGGCGCTCTGGATGCGGCAGAACGACCGCGCCTGGGCGCCCTATACCCTCGACCTGAGCGCCTATGCCGGCAGGACGATCTGGCTGCACTTTGGCGTGTCCAACGACGGCCTGGGAGGCACTACCGGCATGTACGTGGACGACGTGTCGCTCACGGCGTGCGAACCGCTCCCCACACCGTTGGCCAGGCGGGTATTCCTGCCCCTGGCCGTGCGGGATTGGCAAACTGCTCGCCCACCGGCCGGTCCGCTGCTGATTGAGGGGGAGCAGGCGTCTCGCGTGGTGGGCCACCCCCAGAGCACAACGCTCTACGCCCTGACGGGACAGGGCCTCTACCGCTCCGGCGACGGCGCGCGCACCTGGGCATTGGTGACCTCCTCACCCCCTGTGACCCGCAGCCTGGTGCTGGCCCCCGGCCAGCCGGATGTGCTGTACGCCGGTGAAGGGTATCCCTGCTATGCGGGTGGCCCCGCCGTGCCCATGTGGAAAAGCGCGGACGGTGGCCAGGCGTGGTTCGAACTACCGGCCGGGCTCAACCTGGAACCGCTGGCGGTGCATCCCGCCGACCCCCAGCGCGTGTACGCTCGCGGCTGCGACGGCCCCTACCGCTCGAGCGACGGCGGCGACTCGTGGACGCGGCAGGCCGATGACCTGTTCCTGACCTACGACGTGCGTTCCATCGCCCCGGCTGCGGCCGACGACTGGCAGACGGTCTACCTGGGCTGCGCGACCGAGGGGGGCGGCGGGGGCATCGTCGGCAGCAGGAACGGAGGCACCGGCTGGGACCTGCTCACCCCGCTGGAGGGGGGGCCCTGGTGGGTCAGCGCTCTGGCGGTGGACCCTGCGTCGCCCACCCGCGTCTATTTCGGTGAGCCTCAGGCCTTGTGGGGCAGCCACGACGCGGGCACGACCTGGTTCACCAGTACCGCCGGCCTGGAAGACGTGGTGTACAACCCGAGCGAGCCACCCACGCAGACCTACGGCTTGCTCAGCCTGGCCTACGTCCCCTCGGAAGCGGACCACTGGTTGTTGGGCACCGTCCGTGGCCTGTACGGCAGCGCCGACGGAGGGCAGACGTGGACGAAACTCACCGGTCCATCCTGGCAGGATGAGAGAATCCTGGATCTGCTATTGTCGTCGGCTGAGCCGGACCGGCTATACGTCACCACGCCCGCCGGGGTATACGTCCACAACCGGACTTGTTTTCCGTAGCGCTTTGGCTGGTTCGCGGTACAGGAGGTGACGGACGCCCCGCTTATGAAGATTCAGAAAGTACTGCCGTAACGCGGATGCTGGCCCAGCCGGATAAAGTGTCCGGCCTACGGAACGGCGGGCGCTAAAGGTGCCCTTGAAAGCCCGGTTTACCGGGCGCTGCTCCGTAGCCGGGCGAGTTCATCGCCCGGCGGCCCCCGGCAGACGAAGCGCTCCTGGCTACAGGACTAATCTCTTCGCTCATATCGGGAATTAGGTGAAACGGTCTCAGGCACGGCAAAACTACCACCACAGATGGGGCATCGGCAATTCTCCGCTACTGTATATGGTGGGTAAAAGGAGTGCTGAAGTTGGCTTCACCTAATTTCCCACATGAGCGAATCTCTTTGAGTTCATAAGCTGGGCCTCCGGTTACGTCTCACACCAGAAACCAGGCCGGCGGGTCGCTTACCGGCGCAGGACCCGCCCCCGGCGCTCCCGGCTCACCATCTGCCCATCCCGCGCTACCACCTGTCCCGAGATCAAGACCGTCCGAATGCCCGAGGGTGGCGCATCGGGCCGTTCCGGGGTCGTGT
>Ga0307379_10004769_pt1 | contig 19210 bp, 19 predicted proteins | sample UN2MG_FD_202237 | JGI IMG/M metagenome (GOLD analysis project Ga0307379, IMG submission 202237) | Soil microbial communities from Risofladan, Vaasa, Finland - UN-2 | ecosystem: Environmental > Terrestrial > Soil > Coastal area > Acid sulfate soil | place: Finland: Risofladan, Vaasa | collected... | reverse complement strand
TTCGGCGGGCCAGAAAGGTCCGGCCCTGGTGATGCGCGTGGCCACCTTGAAGCCCTTGCTTTTCAGAATCTCCGTCAGTTTTTCGGCGGTTTGCCGCTGGCCCTCGTCCTGATAAAAAATTTCCGATCGATATTGCGTTCCGATGTCGGGACCCTGGCGATCGACCTGGGTAAAGTCGTGGGTCTCGAAAAAGAGCTTGGCCAGTTCCTCGTAGGATATGACGGCCGGGTCATACACCACTTGTACAGCCTCGGCGTGACCGCTGGCGCCGCTGGAAACCTCTTCGTAGGTGGGGCGGGACGTGCGGCCGCCGCTGAAACCCACGGCCGTGGTCAGCACCCCTTTGGCCTGCTGCAGGGTGTACTGGGTTCCCCAGAAATACCCCGATGCGAAAATGGCCGTCTCGGTTTTTTTTTCGTCGGCCGGGACGAAGTTCATGGAAATGGAATTGACGCAGTGGCGGGTATTTTGGGCGGTGAAGCCTTCGCCGACAAATACGTGGCCCAGGTGGGCGCCGCAGCTGGCGCATGAGATTTCGGTGCGCTGGCCGTCAGGGTCGACTTGGCGCTTGACCGCTCCGGGAAGTTCATCATCGAAGCTCGGCCAGCCGCAGCCGGAATCGAACTTGGCCGAGGAAAGATAGAGGGCTGAGCCGCAGCGCTTGCACACGTAGGTCCCTTTTTCATTGAAAGCGTGGTATTTGCCGGAAAAGGGAAGCTCGGTTCCTTTATGCAAGATGATCTGTTCCTCTTCGGGAGTCAGTCTTTTATCGGTCATGTCCACTCCTGGTCTGCCCAGAAGCATATAAAGTGCCGCTGCGACCATAAATGAGATAAAAATGGTTATGTTTTTCATCACCACATTTATAACGTGGTTTCAGGCTTCTGTCAACCGGATTTTTGATTTTTTTGCAGCGCTTTACCCTGAAGTAGCTGCTGGCAGGACGGTTTTGCCGCCTGGGGGGGTAAAAGCGCTTTAATTTATTCTTTTTTGGCGGTCAGCACGTAGAGGGCGAAAAGGATCAAAACACCGATATAGAGGAAGGGAACGGCCCATGGCCACAGCGGATGCGCCGTGAACACTTTTTTCAAAAAATAAAATTTTGCGGCGGCCACAACCGTGATCGCCAGCCAGATGAAAAAAATCTTTTTAAAAGCCATTATATCCTCCCGTTTTTCCTATTGTAAAGGCATGGGCAAGCAAAAGTCAATAACCCGATCGCCTTACTGCCAGGGATCCGTTAGCCGTCTTTCCAGGCGGCCTGTTAGCGCTGCTGCAGTTTGGACAGATCAAGCTTGGCTGCGAATTCCTTAAGCAGCGCCAAACCTTTCTCCGCTTTTGTTTTGAGCTCAATCAGGTAGCGGTCCTTGTAGATGATTCCCAGGGTCGCTTCCTTGTCTTTTTTGTTGAATCGTTCCGCCATCGGGATGCCGTTGTAGGTGGACACTCTCTGGACCACATCCTGATCGTCGATGCGCATGTTCAAGGCGAATATCATCTTGAGCGGCGCCAGCAGGGCCGAGGCCGTTCCGGCGTCGGTGACCTGGACGCTCACGGTACTGCCGTCAGTTGCGGCATATTCAGTCTGCAGGGAAGCCGTTTCCAGATCCCCGAAAGCGCCCTGGCTGTAACGCGGCGGCTGGGGCTGCCAGCCGCTGACAACCGGAAGCATCGATCCCAGAACGCTCTCCGAGGCGAGTACGATCTTTTCCCCCTGGATCTTTTCTGATTCGGCCTTGATGCCGCCAATCCCCTTCTGCATTTGTTGGGCGAGCTCCTCCATGCTTTTGGCGGCCCTTTCCTCGCGGTCCAACAGGCCGCTGAGCGAAGTTTCTTTTTTCCCGGGCGCCAGCAGAATGAACAGCAATACGATGATCGCCACGACCAGCACGATGCCGCCGATAACAATGGCCATCATTTTTTTATAGGCACTAACCTGCAATCCGTCCTTTTGCCTCTCCAAGCCGCCGATCAAGGCCTGCACCCCCTCCATTTCTGTCCTGGCGGTCAGCACTGCGGCCACTTCCTTGGTTATATTCGGGTCTACTTGCTGGCCGCCGGTTATTTTCTCTCCAAGAATTTTGAAATCAAGCTTCTGCTTTTTTTCAGCCTCCTTGGTCTTTTCACTGTTCCTGGAAAGATCATTGTTCAAGGTAGCGATTTTTTTGTCCATTTCGGCCAGCATCTTTTTTTGTTCGGCTCGGATGCTTTCTATCTGCTTCTGCAACTTGCCCGATTCCTCCTGCAGGGGGGCCATCTGCAATTGCAGGGGTTTGCCGGACTCCTCATTTTCTTTGCAGCGGGTTTTCAGCTCGTCCTCTTCTTTGGCCAGGTCGGCCAGTTGCCTGGCTATTTCAGTTTTTTCCGTTTCGGCCATGGCCGCGTCCGCTGTTTTGCCGTTCAGTCTTGTACGCTCTGCGGCGATCGCCGCCAGTCTGCTGGTTGCCTGCCCCATTTCCTTCTGCAGGGTTTGCCAGGCGTTTTTATGTTCGTTCAGTTGCCGGTCGATATCCCGCTTTTTTTCTTCGATTTCTTTTTGGCTGGCGCTGAAGCGGTCGTTCTCCTGTTTTTTTGCTGTTTCGCTTTCTTGCTTTTGTTCTTGGAGTTTTTCCGCTTGAGCGCGGAAATCATCGAGATTTTTTTGCGCGGCGTTGAGCGCGGCCTGTACATCGGTGAATGCGGATATGTCCGTCTTCGCTTCCCAGGCTTTTTGCCCGAGGGCGGTCAGCTGGTCGGCATGGACCTTTTCCTTTTCCTTGAATTCGCTGCTTACTTTGCTCAGTGATTTTTTGCGCTTCCTTTCCTTCATTCCTTCCTGAAATATTGATTTCAAGCCCATCATTTCACCTCCGAAAAAAGAATGTCATTTAATGAATTGTATTGTAAATCCCAGTGAATTTCAATTTTTTGTTGGAAAACAGTTCAAATGCCGAAGACTACTCCATGTCAGACAAAGTTTTTTTCCGCGCCTGTTTGACGGCGCCGCGCTTTTTCTTTTCATCGAGACGGCGGGCTTTGGCCGCAAGACCGGGACGGGTGGGGCGGCGCGGCTTGGGCCTGGAGGCCGCCTGGCGGATCAATTGCAGCAGGCGGGCGATGGCGTCGCGGCGATTGGCTTCCTGGGTGCGGAAGCGCCGGGCGTCGATGACCAGGATCCCCTCATGGCTGACGCGCTTGCCGGCCAGCGTACGCAAGCGCTGCTTGACCGCTTCCGGCAGGGACGGGGAGCGGACGATGTCGAAATACAGTTTGGCTGCCGTGGCTACCTTGTTGACGTTCTGCCCGCCGGGGCCGGAAGCGCGGACGAATTCCAGGGAGATTTCATTTTCCTGCAACCAGATTTGCGCGTTCACCGGGATGATCATGTTTTTTCAGCTTGGCGGCGGAGCGATTTTTTCGCAGACGAATTATTTTTTGGGAAAACCGACTGACTGGGCCATCGTGATGATCTGCCCGCTTGTGAGTTTCATGGCTGTGGCCAGGGCGGCAGCATCGACCGAGGCCCGCACCCCGGTGGCCAGCCCGGCTGACGCGCAGAAAAGGTATACATTCTGGCTGATGAAAGCACTGTCGGTCCAGGCATAAATTTCCCGCTTTTCTGCGGGCGCTTTGCCCATGCGTGCCGGGTCGGCCACGAAAACCAGGGTCAGCGGTACGGTTTTGACGAATTCCTGCCTGCCGGCCTGGGCGCGGAAGTCTCCGGCCATGACCGGCTTCAGGACATGGGCGGTCGCATCGTACAGGTAGATTCCCATTTCCATCACGATGTACAGATCGATCTCCTGCCAATTCATGGCCGAAGGCGCCGTGCGCTTTTTGCTTTCCGGGCGGTTGATGCCCCAGGCGGCCCAGAGCAGGTTGGACAGTGTTTGCGCGGGCAATGGATCGGGGGCGAAATCACGGCTGGTGGCCCGCCGGGCCAGCGCCTGCATCAACGGCACACCGCCGTCGGTTTGCGGTTTGGGCAGTCGAATTTCGGCCAGTTCCTGGGCGGCAAGTCCCGCCGTCAGGATCAGTACGAGCGTAACGATAAAAATTGTCGCCTTTGCTTTTTGCATGTTCATATTCACCTCTCAAGAAATATTTTAATATGTCGGGGCGAAAAAATCCAGCTGCCGCCGGACAGGGTGCTAATCGGCAACAGCCAGGGAATCCCAGAATTTCTGGAATTCCTTTTCCGCCCGTTTCATTTCCTGCCGGGCCTGTTCGGCTTTCGGCGCCGGGGTTTTTCCTGCCTTTGTTTCCATTACGGCCAATTGGTACAGGTTTTTTTTCAGCAGGCAGTTCTGGTAGCGCAGGGTGCCTTCAACAGCGGATGGCAGATTGGAAAAGGCGAGCATCTGTGTTTCCCAATCGGTGTGGCCGATGCGTTCCAACGTCCGGGCCGCTATCTTGCCCTTGGCGGCGGCGGTCAGGCCGCGGAAGCTTTCCAGGTAGCCTTTGATGGCTTCCATATTGGCCAAGGCGTTCTCCAGAGAAAATCGCTGATTCAAAGTTTGTTCCACCGTTTCATCGGGGTGGATGGGCTTGAGGACCAGATTGGCCTGTACGGCGGCGGCAAAAAAAAACATCATGATCATGGCCAAGCGTGTTTTGCCATTCATTTTGCATCTCCCTTTTGAGGCTGGCGCCGGTAGTCGCCGAAGCTGGTGGAGCTGCGGAATCGTTTTTTGATGAACAGGAATCCTCCCTGGCCGGAGATGGTGATCTTTTTCAGGACCCAATTGTCCGGCGGCGAGATTTCGTACAAATAGATGGTCCACAGGCTGCGGACCCTATTGGGAAGCGGCTCCAGGGAAAATTCGAGTTTAAGCGGCAAGCCGCTGTTCTCATCCAGCCAGGCCATGCCGCTCCAGGTTAATTTTTCAGGTTCGCCCTTGCGGACGATCTCTGTCTGGTAGATGAAATCAAAGCGGCGGCAGAAGTGTCCGAAAAGCATCTGCTTTTCATCGCTGGCATGGAAGGTGACATTTTTCTGCCGTTCGGGGTTGAAGGGGCTGTCGGAAAGGGAAACGGTAAGCGAGTCCCTTTTTGGGTGTGCTTTGTCTTTGTTGAGGTCGCGGATTTCGACTTTTTTCCTCATCTCGTCGCTGATGTCTTTGCTGTTTTTTAAAGCGCGCGTCAATTTCGTAACCAGTTGGCCATTGGCGTCCATGGCAATGGTGAAAAACAATTGCGTGACCGTAGCGGGTTGGTTGTGGCGGTCAAGAATTTCGGAAAGGATGGTGATTTTTTCCGGATACAAGTCACTGTTTTTCCGGAAAATGTCCAGGGCCTTTTGCCAGAGTCGCGCAGATGGCGCCGCTGCCGCTGTTGTCTCAGTCGCATTCCCCCTTCCGGGCTTGAGGGTGAAGAAAAAAAGGAGCAGCATCAACACCGCCGACCTTTTTTTCAAATTACCCCCGGGGAGCCTGCCATTCTTTTCAATCGAGAAGCCGTTTTTCACCATCGAGGCGCCGCTGCTCTTCAATGTCCTGGGTCACCTCCAGGCAGCCTAGATAGTGGCCGTCTTCGCCGCGCAGGGCGAAAAATTCGACCAGGATCATGTGCCGCTCGTCTCCTACCTTGGCCTGGATCCAGAAACGGGCTTTCTGGCGCGTCCCGGCTTTCATTTCGGCCACGATCTGCTCCACCTTGGCCAGGCTGTGCGCCGGGTGGCACTTGCGGAAATTCAGTCCCATGCTGGTCATCGGGCGGTGGAACAGGCGGTTCTCGTGCCGGTTCCAGGCCACCACTTCATCGTTGGCGTCGATTACGGTGATCTCGGCCGGAATGGTCTCCATCACTGCCCTGACAAGCTTTTCATCCATGCGGTCGAACATGAACATGATTTCCTCCTGCTTTGTCCGCTCCGGCGGAAAAAGAATATGAAATATTATATTATAAAAATAAAAAAAAAACCTCTTGGCATGCGGGCAACTGTGATTTATGTAAAAAACAGCCTTTTTGGGTATAATGATACCAGCAAACTCCATAGAGAGGTGGAAGATGAAAGACATGGGCGAGATGCTGCTGCGGCGCGAGGGTTTTTCAGAGATCGTCATCGGCAACACGGCCCTGGTCCGGGCCATGGTCGAATCCGGCGTGGGGGTGGTCACTTCCTATCCCGGTTCGCCTACTCCGGAGATCGCGGCCGCCATCGCCAGCATGCCGGCGGCGCAGCGGCCGTTCTATTTCGAATTTTCGGTCAATGAAAAAGTGGCCACCGAGGTTGCGTTCGGTTCGGCGCTCAACGGGCACCTGGCCGTGGTCTTTTTTAAAAGCGTGGGCTTGAATGTTGCCGCTGACACTTTCGTCCAGCTGCCGCTGATGGAGATCACGGGGGGAATGGTGGTGGTCCTCGGAGACGATCCGGGCGCCCATTCCTCTCAGAACGAACAGGACAACCGTCATTTCGCACACCTGGCCTACCTGCCGGTTTTCGAACCGGCCACGGCCGCCGAAACCTATGCCATGTTCAAGGAAGCCGCGGCGCTGGCCCGCGCCAAAAAAACGGCGGTCATCATGCGCCTGACCACCCACGTCTGTCACGCCAAGGAGAAAGTGGCCTTCGCCCCGTATGCCGCTGCCGCTAGGGATAACACACCCCTTTTCGATGTCAAAAACGGACCTTACGTGCCGATCGCGGCCGCGGTCTTTCCCATGAAACGGCGGGCGCTGCAAAAGCTTGAGCAGTTCAGGGAGTACGCCGACGATTCCCCCTTCAATATGGTTTTCAGCCACAACAATAAAAAACGCGGCGTGGTCACCTGCGGCACGGCATATCTGGCTCTGGCCGACGCCCTGGCCTTCGCCGGCGACCGGCCGGACGTTCTGAAGCTCGGCCTCAGCCATCCCCTGCCCAGACGACTGCTGTCCGATTTTTTGCAAAAACACGAGGAAATCCTGGTCCTGGAAGAACTGGATAATATCCTGGAAAATGAGATCCGCGCCCTGGCCCAGTCCCGGGGGCTCGCCAGCGCGATCACGGGCAAGCAGGACCTGGAGGATTGGATCGGCGAGTATACGCCGGAACGGGTGGCCGCCAAGCTGGACAAGGTCTGGCCCGACCTGCTGGCGCCGCGTCCGGAACCGACCCGCGCCCGCCCGGCCGTGCCGCCGCGGCCGCCGCAGCTGTGCCCGGGCTGCGGCCACCGCTCGGCCTTCCATGCCGTGAAAAACGCCCTGGCTGTCGGCGACATCACCGTGGCCGACATCGGCTGCCACTCGCTCGGTTTCCTGCCGCCCTATGAAATGGGCCAGGTGCTTCTCTGCATGGGCGCCTCCACAGCGGCCGCTTCCGGCCTGGCGCTGGCAAACCGGGAAAGGAAAGTCGTCGCCTTCCTGGGTGATTCGACCTTCTTTCATGCCGGCATCCCGGGCATCATCAATGCCGTCTTCAACCGTCACAACCTGACGCTGATCATCATGGAAAACGGCACCACGGCCATGACCGGGCACCAGGAGCATCCGGCCACCGGCAAGAATTTCAACGGCCCGACCACGGCCATTCCCCTGCGCCGCGTGCTGGAAAGCCTGGGCATCGCCAATATCCGCGAGCTGGACGCCTACAGCCAGAAAAAACTGACAGCCATGGTCAAGGAAGCCCTGGCCGAGGAGGGTTTCAAGGTCATCATCGCCAGGCATCCCTGCATGCTCAAGCATACCCGCGAACAAAAGCGCCAGGGGACCTGGAAGGGGATCCCGGTCCGGGTCAACCAGGAGAAGTGCCGCAGGATCCATGAGTGTGTCAGTGTCTTTGCCTGCCCTTCCTACCAGATCGATGAAGGGGGCAGGGTCCACGTCCAGGAAGACCTCTGTATCGGCGACGGTTCATGCCTGCAGACCTGTCCGGCCGCAGCCATTGAAACCGGGAACCCGGGAGGGGAAAAATGAAGCAGGAGAAATTCGATATTTTCGTGATCGGAGTGGGCGGCCAGGGGATCGGGCTGTTGAGCGAAACGCTAATCCGGGCAGCCGACTATGCCGGCAAGCGGGTGCGGGGCGTGGACACCCACGGCCTGGCCCAGCGCGGCGGCATGGTCGCCTCGCACGTGCGCATCGGCGCCAATGCCCATTCGCCGCTGGTCATGGCCGGCCAGGCCGAGATGGTCGTGGCTCTGGAGCGGCACGAAGCGCTGCGCGGCATGAACCTCTTTCTGAAGGACGGCGGCACCTTGGTCTATTACGATGCCGTCTGGCAGCCGCTCAACGTCAGGTTGAAAAAAGAAGCGGCGGTTACCGCCGCCTCCATCAGCGCCGAATGCCGGGCGCGCGATATCAGGGAAGTCCGGGTTTTTCAAACCGGCCTGGCGGACCCGCGCATGCAGAATGTGGCTGTGCTGGCTGAGATTTGCCGCTTGAACCTGATCCCCGGCCTGGAAGCCGGGCATGTTGAAGCGGCGTTGAACGACCTGCTGGCCGGACCGGTCCTGGAAAAGAACCTGGCCCTTTTCCGCAAGATCGTCCAGGCCTGATACCGGGGAAGGCGCAGATTCACCCGTTCTGGCGGCAGATTTTGGCGATGCGCTTGGCCATGGCCATGATGGTCAGGATGGGAGGATTGCCCAGCGACGTGGGGAACAGGCTGGCATCGGCCACAAAAAGGTTTTCCGGCAGCCGGGGATCGTGAAAGGTCCGGGCCTGCGCGGCGGTCAGGGGCAGCATCCCCCCGGGATGCCCGGCGTTGACGGTCCCGAAAAACAGCCGGTTTTTGTCGACTCCGGCCCGATGGAAGATTTCGGCGCAAGTAATGGCGGCCTCTTCCAGGTTTTTCCGGTCGTTGGCGGTCAGGATCTTTTCGACGCGGCCCCCAACGAAACTGCCCTGGTTATCGTCAGCCAACTTGATCATCAGGCTGTAGATATCGCCGGCTTTGCGGCGCCACTCCCGATTGAAGAAGAAACTCAAATAGTCGAAGTATGGTGAGATGATGTAGCCTTTTTTCTGGACCGCGAAGGGCATGGGCATCTCGCGGTTCTGGAAGCTGCCATTCATCTCCGTGGCCACGCAAAGGACCGGATCGACAAAGAGCTTCGCTTCACAGGCGATGCCGGAATTCTCCAGGATGGGCGGCGTGCCCAGGCCGCCGGCGGCCAGAATGACCAGGTCGGCCGGGAACCACTTTTTTCTCAATCCATGCCTGGCTATTACTCCCTGAACCCGGCCTTGTCCGTGAACGATCTTTTCGACCCGATGGTTGGTCAGGAGCATGGCGCCTTTTTGCTGCGCCTGATCCAGAAGCCTGCGGCTGTCCCATTTGATTCCGTGCGGGCAGCCCAGGACGCAGCGGCCGCAGTTGCGGCAGTGGGCATGGTCGCCCATTTTGGGCATGACTTGGGGGTCCAGTTTCATTTCCCGGCAGATGTTGAATACGCTCCGGGTGAACGGGCGCCATTTTTTCTGATGACCGGCAAAAACGGGGATCTCTGCGAAAAGTTCAGCGAACTCCTCATCCAGATCGATCCCCAGAGCGTGCAGGCCGCCATCCAGGCGCAGGGCGTTTCCGGTGCTGATGGCCGTGGTCCCGCCTGTGGCTTGACCGCTGACCAGGATCATGCCCCCCGCGGACTTGCGGACCTTCATGGCGGGGAAGATCCATCCGATCTCGCGCTCGTCGAAAAGCAGCCCGGTTTTTCTGAACTGTTCGAACAGGAACAGGCTGGCGGTCAGGGGCCGGAAGGCACGGCCCGCTTCGAGGATGGTGACCTTGAATTTGTCCTGGAGATCCCTGGCGCACATGGCGCCGCCGGCGCCGCTGCCGATCACGACGGCGTTATCCATTTTCCCCGGCCGGCCATTCGATGCGTGCACGGCAGGCGTTGGCTCCCTCGGTCAAACGCTGGGAAAAAACAAGCCGGCCCCCGCAGATGCCGGCGACGATGCCTTCGTCCAAAGCCGAGATGAAGCGGCAAATTTCAGGTGAATAGAAGGACTCGAAAAAACAGCGCCGGACCGCTACCGCGCCCCGGGGATCAACCGCCAACTCGATGGCCAGCATGCGGTACAGGTGGTGCAGCGTGGCCGCGACATCGGCCCGGCTGCGGATGGGCAGCCTGGCGCGGAGATCCTGTCCCAGGTGCCGGGCGTTTTCGTAAAGACTCTTTCGCACCGTGAGCGCCGTTCCTTTTTCGATCGCCTTTTCGGCCTGGCTGCGGGAGAACTGCGCGAAGCGGCTCAGCCTTTCGTGATGGGATGAGCCGCGCCATGGATCGCATTCCTGGCCGAAAGCCGCGGCCGTAAGCCGGAGCAAATCGTCCAGGGCTTTTCTCCTGCCGGCGAGTGAGAGGCAGTTCAGCAAAAGCCTAAGGGTCAAGTTTGCCATGATTCAACGTGTTTTTTTTGCAGGAAATACAGCCACATGACCAGCGCCCCGATCGATCCGTCCGTGATGGCGTTGGCCAGGCAGACCAGGTACGGCGCCCGCCCGAAAAAGAAAAGCAGTGACAGGATCGAGCTGGCAAATTTCCCCTGTGCCAAAAGCAGCGGCAAAAGGGTATGGCGCGGATTTCTGAACATCAGCCAGGCCAGCAATGTGACCAGGTACATGTAGGCGACGGCCAGGATGGGGAAAAAGCTTCCGGGATGGGCCGGGGCTGAGGCCAGGCCCGGCTGCGGGGAGATGCGGTTGAAAAAATCGAGGACCGTTTCCGGCCAGAAAAGAAAAACCAGGCCCACGGCGGCGAAAGTTACGGCCATGGCCAGGCTGCAAGAACGGTAGATGCGCATTGACTGGTTTTTCATGTTCTTTTCCTTTTTTTATCGCGAAGATAGAGGCGGAAGAAATCGGCCGGTGCTCCGAACTTGATTTTTTGCATTAGCTGCATGGACGCTTCAGGATCCAGAATCCCCTGATCGTTGTCGGCAGCGTGGAACAGCGCGTAGTTCTTGTTGATGAAACAGTCATGGTCGGACGGGAAGCGGGTTTTCATTTTCCCGAACAACTCGGCAAGGGAGTGGTCGCGAATGTTGCCGAAAGTCATGGGCGTGAACACGCAGGGACTGACTTCGCCGCAGGCATCGATGTAGACCATTTTGTGCCCGGCGTTGCAGCCGAAATGATCCGGGCCCTCGAAGTGACCGAGGTAATTGACCGTCATGCCCTCGCGGCGGTTGTATTGGTCCTGGATGCGGACCAGCCGCAGGCGTTCGGCTTCACTGATCACCTGGTCTTTGTCCCAGAATGCCGCCAGCGAGGGCTTGGCCTCGCAGAGCCAGGCCTCGTCGATACCCAGTCCCTGCAGAAACTCCAGGAATTCCTCCACCTGGTTGCGGCGGATCATTTCTTTGCCGATCACCGCCGACACGCCGACCTGAATGCCGCCTGCATTTTTAAAAAGTTCAAGGGCCGAAAGAGCCGTGGCGAATGCTCCGGCCAGGCCGCGATTGCGGTCATGGATCTCCGGCAGCCAGTGATCCAGGCTGACCGAAACCGAGAAGAGTCCGGCTTGCTTCAATTCCCGCGCCTTTTCCCGGGTCAGCGTGCTGCCGGTGGTGAACAATTTGACCGCGCAGCCGTCGGCGGCGTTGGCGACGATGCGCGCGAGTTCCGGGTTGAGCAGCGGTTCGCCGCCCGTCAGCCCCAGCCAGCAGACCCCCATCTCTTGCAGCTCGCGCACGGTGCGCAGGATGGTCTCCGTGTCCATGGCCCGGCCGAGGCGCTCGCGGTTGTAGCAATAGGTGCACGCTTGAGGGCAGGCATTGGTCAGACCGATCTGGGCGTGCGAGGGGCCGTTGACACGCTTCAGCAGGTGCTCCTTTATGAAACGGCCGAATGCCGGGTGGTTGAGCGGGGGCAGATGGGAGTGGACGGTCCAGTGGCCGGCCGTGTTTTTGATGCGGAAATGTCCGATATAACGCAGAAAAAACATGTTCAATGCCGGTTGGACCCTGATCATGTTCGGCTGCTTCCACAGTGTCCTGGCGAGAAAATAAAGATTTTTCATGGGCATCATTTTTTCAGGTGTCAATATACCCCGGTGGGCGGTTGAATGCAATATGCTCCCGGCACCGGCCCCTTCCTTTTTTTCTGTTGCCTGGATTGGTTCCCAAGTTGACATTTTCGCTGTTTTTCCGCAAAATCAGCACATGAAAAAAAGCTTTGTGATTTTTGTTCTCCCGGTTTTATTGTTGAGCGCATTTTGCCTTGCCCAGCGGGGCGAGGAAAAAAAATCCCCGGCCGGAAGCGTTCTTACGGCAGAGTCCCGGATCATCCTCACCCTGGAAGCGGCCGAGCGTCTGGCGCAGCTGCCCCTGAAATGCATGCAGCAGGAGTTCCCCAACAAGCCGGGCGAGACCCTGGCCGCGCCGGCCGACATTGGCTCGCCGCGGGGCATGCACCCGGCTTTCTACGGCTGCTTCGACTGGCATTCCTCGGTGCATGGGCACTGGATGCTGGTCAAACTGCTGAAGACCTTTCCCGCCCTCAAGGACTGGGAAATGATCCGCGGCAAGCTGGGCGAGAACATGAGCGCCGAGAATATTCTCGACGAGGTGAAGTACTTCAAAAGAAGCGTGGAAAATTCATTCGAGCGCACCTATGGCTGGGCCTGGCTGCTGAAACTCGCCGAGGAACTTCACACCTATGATGATCCCTGGGCCAGGGACATAGAGAAAAATCTGCAGCCATTGACCGACCTGGTCGTGCAGCGCCACCTGGAATTCCTGCCCAAGCTCAATTACCCGATCCGCGTCGGCGAGCACAGCAATACCGCCTTCGGCCTGGCTTTCGCCTGGGATTACGCCAAGGCGACCGGCAACCGGGAGCTCAAGGATCTCATTGAAAAGAGGGCCAGGGATTTCTACCTGCACGACTGGGGCTGCCCGCTCGGCTGGGAACCGAGCGGCTTCGATTTCCTCTCCCCCTGCCTGGAGGAGGCGGACATCATGCGCCGCGTCCTGCCCAAAAAGGAATTCGCGTCCTGGCTTAAAAAATTCCTGCCGCAGTTGGCCGGCAAAAAGTTTTCACTCGCCCCCGGCCTGGTCTCCGACCGCAAGGACGGCAAGCTCGTCCACCTCGACGGCCTGAATTTCAGCCGCGCCTGGTGCCTGTACGGTATCGGCGCGGAACGGGAAAGTTACCGTCACCTGCGCAAGATCGCCGACCAGCACATGCGCCATTCCCTGGCCTCGGTCACGGCCGATTCCTACGAGGGCGGGCACTGGCTGGCCTCGTTCGCGGTCTACGCCCTGTCGGTGGCCGGGGACTGATCGCATCATATCCGTTTTTTCGTGCCCGGGGTCTGTGTTTTCCGTGCAATTGCAGAAGATCGAACTCTTGCGCAAGAATCGAAATAATGATCGCTATTGAATTGAAAACAGCACATTTTTCACTATTGATTTGTTCGTGAGGCCTGAATACAATCATTGCATGAGAGATTCCGCTGGAAAGCGGGGAGGCGAATGATGAAAAAAAATTTTTTATTCGTCGTCTTGGTCATGCTTTTGCTTTGCGGAGCCGCCTGCAACCGGGCCATCGTTCCCGACGACATCCTGGAGGGGCTGCACAAGCCGGTGTTGAAAAGCCTTAGTCCTGCCGCCGTTCAGTTTAACGGCGCCGGTTTTTTCCTGAATGTCGCCACGGAATACCTGGAAGACGACCAATATGTCCTTTACATCAATGACCGGAAGATCGGGCAGGATGTTCCCGGGTATTGGCGAACTTCCTTGGGTTGGATGCTCTCCAAGGAATTGATCGCTGAGCTCTTGGCCTCTTCCCCGAATGGCGTCACCTGCAGCGTGCGCATCTCGAGCATAAACGAGGATTATGATATTTCAGGTTTTTTTGATAAATACCGCGACTATGTATCCGAGCCGCTGGCCCTGGAGATGAAAAAGGGAGAAACGCGATTTTCAGAAGCACGGCAGTTGTTCCCGGAATGGACCCATTCCAGTGAGCCGGTGATCCGCTGCGATGCCAACGGCAACCTCTACCTGGCCTGGGTGGAAAAGCTGAACGGAACGTACCAGGCCTTTTTTTCCTTTTCCCGCGATGCCGGCGCCGGCTGGTCGCAGGTGCTGAATATTTCCCGGTCAGCGGAGAATGTCGGTGAGATCGACCTGGGAGCGGACGGAGCCGGGCATTTTTACCTGGTCTGGCGGGAGGGAGTGGACGAGGCGTCAAGCATATTTTTCAGCCGTTCCCTGGATTGGGGCGCCACCTGGCAGTTCCCTGTGAAAATGAATGCCGCGGGAGCGGAAAGCACCTGGCCCGTGATCGCCGTCAACGATCGCGCCGACGTCTCTCTTGCCTGGATGGAGTCCGACAGCGTGATCCGCTTGTCCGTCTCTTCCGACTTCGGCAAGAGCTGGAATGTTACCAATTTCAATGTGCCCAAATCCTACCAGGGGAATGAACAGCCGGTCTTGGCTTCCGGGCCGGGCGGTGATGTCTGTTTGCTCAACGGCGGATTGATGACCGAGCTCCAGGGCTTTTACCATTTTTTTTCCCGGGATTATGGGGCCAGTTGGCAAGAGCAAGAGGTATCCACCGCGAATATCTATCCGTTTCACGGCTATGCCAGGGCCCGGGCAATTCTTTCTGAGACTGGCAATGGATACTTCGTTTGGGGTGACAGTTCTTCGGCCGGGCACACCTCGTGGAACGGGAATTTTTTTCTGCGCCGCGAAGGTTCGCGGCATGAATGGAGTGAGGTTGAATCACTGCACGAACTCTGCCGCACCGTGAACGAGAAGACCGCCCTCTCCGTCCGCCCAGACGGCATCGACGTGGTGCTGACCGAGAACGGCGGCCTGTTCCTTTTGCGCTCCGCCGAAGAGGGACGCACCTGGTCCATTCCCGAGTTCATCCCCGGTGCCGACGGCCTGCTGGCCACCACTTCGCCCGATACGGTGCGCCATCCCTCGGGGAAGACATTCCTGGTCTACATTAGAAAAAATACACCCATGGACGGTGGCCTCTACCTGACGACGTTCGAATGAGCCCTATTTGATCAGGCGCTTTTTCATCAGCCGGACGCCGATGAAAAAAGCAATGACTTCCAGGACGAAAATGACCAGGAAATTGAAAAGCAGCCCGCGCGTGTAGGTGCCGTTGAAGATGGCCCTGGAAATGGCCACGGCGTGGGTCAGGGGCAGAAACTGCGAGAGGGTCTTCATCCAGCCCGGGAACTTGTCCAGGGGAAAGAAGACGCCGGAAAAGAAGAGCATGGGCGTGATCACCAGCTCCGAATAATAATTGAAGAAATCGAAGTTGGGGGCGAAGGCGGTGACGATCATGGCCAGCGAGCTGAAGAGAATGCCCACGAAGACCATGAGCAGGATGAGCAGCAGCACGCTGACCAGCGACACCGGCAGGATGCCCATGAAGATGGCCACGATCATCATCAGGCCACCGCTGACCAGGCCGCGGAAGGCCCCCCAGGCGATGTCGCCCGCCACCGCGTCCTCGGCCGAGACCGGAGTGGCGATCAGCGAATCGTACAGTTTTTCGTGGACCATCTTGACGAACGTGCCGTACATGCACTCGAAGCTGGCCGTCATCATCACCGAGGTGATCAGCACGCCGGGGACCAGGAAATAGAGGTAGGGCTTGCCGCCGAAGTGGCCGATATAGGCGCCCATGCCGATGCCGAAGGTGATCAGGTAAAAAAGGGGCTGGATCAGGCTAGCCAGGAACGTTGTCAGCACGAAGCGCTTGTAGGAAATCATGTTGCGCCAGAAAACGTAGGCGATGCGGTAGGAGAAGTTCATTCGATCAGGCTCCGCCCGGTCAGCTTCAGGAAAACGTCTTCCAGCGACGCCGGCCGGTGCACGGTGTCGGGCAGGTCGAGCTCGAGGACCTTCTTCATCAGGGTGCGGCCGTCGCGGCAATAAAAGTACAGGGTGTCGCCCACGCGCTCGTGGCCGCAGGCCAGCGGTCCCAGGGCGGCCAGCAGCCTGTCGTCCTGGTCGGCAGGGGCGCGGACCTCGGTGACTTCGCGGCCGATCTCCTCCTCGATAAGCTTTGCCGGCAGCCCGGCCTTGAGGATGCGGCCCTGGTGCATGATCACGATGCGGTCGCAGAGCTGCTGGGCCTCCTCCATGTACTGCGTGGTCAGGATCAGGGTGACGCCCTGGCTCTTCAATTGCCGCAGCCGCTGCCAGATCAGGTGCCGGGCCTGCGGGTCGAGGCCGGTGGTCGGTTCGTCGGCGATGATGATCTTCGGCTGGTTGAGCAGGGCGCGGGCGATGAGCAGGCGGCGCTTCATGCCGGTGGAGAGCTGGTCGATCTTGCTGTCGCGCTTTTTCTCGAGTTCGACGAACTTCAGGAGCCCGGCGATCCTCTTTGCGGCTTCGGCCCTGGGGATGTCGAAGAAATGGGCGAAGACCTGCAGGTTTTCCCTGACGGTGAGGTCGTTGTCCAGGGTGATCTCCTGGGGGATGACCCCGGTGTTCTGCTTGATGGCCCGGTTGTCGATATTGGCGGCCATGCCCTGGACGGTCAGCGTTCCCGACGTCAGCGGCGAGACGCAGTGGATCATGCGCACGGTCGAGGTCTTGCCGGCCCCGTTCGGTCCCAGGAAACCGAAGCATTCCCCTTCATTGATGTCGAAGGAGATGTGGTCCACGGCCTTGAATTTGCCGTATTTCTTGCAAAGCTTCCGGGCTGTGATAATGGGTTTCATTCTTGCTTTCCGAAATGACATCATAGCAGATTTTGCCGGCAAGTCAAAAACGCCCGGCCGCTTCGCCGGTCTTGATTTTTTGCTTGCCGTGGTGATAAGATGTGCTCATGGACCACGATGTGGAAAGAGAGCCGCTGCCCATTTTTCTGCGCCAGGTTTATTTGAAAAAAATGTCCGGCCACCTGTACGTGATGTCCCGGGGTTTTCATATCAGCCTGAACCTGATCAAGGGGATACTGGTCAACGGCATGAGCACGCGTTTTGACGAAAAGCTCTCGGTCATCCTCCACCTGATGGGGCGGATCAACGAGGAACAGTACAATTTCCTGGGCGGCCTGCACCAGTTTTCCGACGACCAGGTGGCCGAGATCCTCCTTGACCACAATTTTGCCAAAAAGAAAGACATCTATTACGCCCGCATCTACCAGCTGCGGCGCATCGCCATCTCCACCTTTTCCCTGCCGCGGGGCAAATGGATCTTCACGGCCGGTGAACCGGACCCGCCCCTGCGCGAAAACTATGAGATCCCCCTGGCCGGCATCCTGATCGAGGGGGCCCGGGCCGTCGACCACATTTCATCCTATGCCGGGAAATGGCAGTTTCATGTCCCGGTTCTTTTCAAGGAGATCCCCCAGGATATCGAAATCTATTTCACCGAGCGCGAGCGGGATTTTTATGGCGCGGTGCAGCGCCAGGGTTCGCGCAGCTGCCGCGAACTCATTTCCCGGCTGAACATCCTGCCCATGGACTTTTGGCGCAGCATACTGGCCTTTCACCTGCTGGGCATACTCGAATTCGAAAAAAAAGCGGCGGGCGACGATATTGCCAAGGACATTGTAGCGCTGCTGGAACTGAACCAAAAAATGCAGGACCGTTCCTTTTCGGACCTGGAACTGCTTGGTCTGCCGGTTGCGGCCGCCGCCGCAGCGGTCGAAAACGCCCGGGCCGGGCTGCTGGAGCGTTTTGCTCCCGAGCGCTTCGGTTCGGCCGCCGCTCCCGAGATCAAGAAGATCGCCCGCCAGGTCTGCCAGCGACTGCAGGTGGCGGCGGCGCGTCTGGAGGTTGAGCCGGTCCTGCAGGAGCAAATGCCAAGCCCGCGAACAGCCCAGGCGAAGAAAACGCCGGAGGTCGAACCGTTATTGCCGGTCTCCACCCTGTCCCGGAAATTCTCTCCCGATGCAGCGCCTGCCGCCGCGACGCTGACCGACGGCGTCCATGAAAAAGCGTGGGAACTTCTGCTGCGCGGCAAGGAGCTGTACGAGCAGCGGGAATTCGCCAAGGCCATTCCCCTGCTCAAGCAGGCCATCAAGCTGGAGTCGGGCCAGGGCGATTTTTATAATTTGCTGGGCTTGTGCCAGAGTGAGTTGGAAATCATGAAAAATGACGCCGAAATCAATCTGAAAAAAGCGGTTGAGCTCAAATCCTGGAGCGCCGATCCCGTTTATGCCCTGGGCGTCCTCTACCGCGGCCAGGGCAAGATGAAGCTGGCCGAACGCTGCTTCCAGCGCGTGAAGGAGATAGCCCATGATCATACCGGCGCCAGTCGCGAGCTGATCGACCTGCGCCGGCAAAGAGCGGCGGGCAAAGGCAAGACCCCTTTCTTGAAAAAAAAGATCTTCTAGCCGAGGCCGCTACAGTTCCCGGGCGGCAAAGGTGTCGCCCCTGCTGATGTCGCCGCTTTTGAAACCCAGGGTGAACCAGCGCAGCCGCTGCGCGGAGGTGCCGTGGGTAAAGGCGTCGGGGACGACAACGCCCTGCTCGCGTTTCATGATGCGGTCGTCGCCCACGGCGGCCGCGGCGTTCATCCCTTCCTCGATATCGCCCGCTTCCAGGATGTTTTTCAGGCGCTGGGCATGGTGGGCCCACACCCCGGCCAGGAAGTCGGCCTGGAGTTCAAGCCGCACCAGGGTGCGGTTGTAATCCTGGCGGCCCAGGCGTTGCTGCTTTTCCTGCATCTGCTCCATGATGCCGAGCAGGTTCTGCACGTGGTGGCCGACCTCGTGGGCTATGACGTAGGCCCAGGCGAAATCGCCGCGCGCCCCCAGGCGCTGCTGCATCTCCCGGAAAAAGTCCAGGTCGATGTAGATTTTTTCGTCGCCGGGGCAATAGAACGGGCCGGTGGCCGACTGGGCGAAGCCGCAGGCCGAATCGGTGGCGCCGCTGAACAGGACCAGCTTGGGTTCGCGGTATTCCCCCTCGTTTTGCCGGAAAATGCCGTTCCAGACATCTTCGGTGTCGGCCAGGACCACGGCCACGAAGTCCCCCATTTCCTTTTCTTCGGCCGTCAGGGTCCGCGCCTGTTCATGGCCCGAGGCCGGCGATGTCTGCAGGTTCTGCATGACCTCGTCGGGATTGCCTCCCAAAAGCAGGACGATGATGGTCACGGCCAGGGCGCCCAGGCCGCCGCCCAACGCCACCTTGCGGCCGCTTGAGCCGCGGCGGTCTTCAATGTTTTGGCTTTGCCTCCTTCCTTTCCAGAGCATGGCCGGCCTCCTGGTGCATTTTTTTTCCCTATGATGTGACAGTTGCCGCTTTATGTCAAGAGCGCGCGGGGGATATGCGAAAAGCTAATTTTTCGGATTTTAAGTTGATTTTGCCGTGATTTG
>Ga0307379_10004768_pt1 | contig 19211 bp, 16 predicted proteins | sample UN2MG_FD_202237 | JGI IMG/M metagenome (GOLD analysis project Ga0307379, IMG submission 202237) | Soil microbial communities from Risofladan, Vaasa, Finland - UN-2 | ecosystem: Environmental > Terrestrial > Soil > Coastal area > Acid sulfate soil | place: Finland: Risofladan, Vaasa | collected... | reverse complement strand
GAATCGGGTATGTGTATCGGGCTGAATAATAAGAGCCGGATGAAGCGAGAGTTTCACGTCCGGTTCTGTGAGAGCCTTAAGGGGCAGTTCCTTGGGGCTACTCGACCGCCTTCAGGCCCTTCCTCACGGAAACGCCCTTGCCTTCGGCTAATACTTTTGCTAATATATCAAATATTAACAGGATTCACGTATAGGGGACTTTCACCCCATAAATTCACGCCCATGCCGGGCGTACACAAGGCTAATTCAGCCGACGCAAAAAAACGCGCGGCTGATTAGCAGGTTATAATTGAAGAACCCTGTACAAGCTGCAGGGAATCTTCGACCGTAAGGAAGTTAGCCATTTTTATATTCGCTCGCTATTGCGGTTCAACGATGAATTGAGAAAGGTGGGAAATTAGAGAAGTTTTTTATAAACGTCTTTACGGTGTCCGACTTTTACGACAAGGATGACGAGTCGATCCTCATAAATTTCATAAACAATCCGGTAATCGCCAGAACGAATCCTATGAAAAGTATTGTTGCCTTTCATTTTGGTAGTAGCCGGATCAGGCAAATTTTCAGCAAGATCATCTATTTTCTTTTTAATTCGCCGCAGTTCTTTCTTGGGAAGCTGTTTCAAGCTCTTCAAAACAGCCGGCCTGAACTCAACAGAGTATCTCACGTGTTAGAGTCCCAACTCTTTCCAGAGTTTTTCAGCCGAAATGTTTTTACCCGGCTCTTCAAGAGCTTTCCTCGCATCTTCAATATCAATATGATCTTCAATAAGTTGAAGCAATTTAAGCTCTTCCATGGAAATAAGGGCGGCAATTCCCTCGCCTCGGCGGGTCAACACAACCGGCTCTTTTCCATACGCAACCTTGTTTACGATTTCAGCAAGTTTTTTTCTGGCCTCGGCCGTAGAAACTGTATTAAACATGACGGAACCTCTTTGGTGTACATTATGTACAAACAGTACACATTCTGTGGTTCGTTGTCAAGGAATTATAACAAATCACTACCTTGACGACTAAACACCGGCGCAAGCGTTGAGTGTTGGGCGCACCGGTCCAGCAGGCTTAATGCCAGCGCTTCGGCGACCTTAATTCCATCCACGGCCGAGGATAAGATCCCGCCCGCATAGCCCGCGCCTTCCCCTGTGGGATATAACCCTTTAGTATTGATGCTTTGCAGGTCAGAATCGTTGCGTTTGATGCGGACTGGCGATGATGTACGCGTTTCCACTGCGGTCAGCACGGCATCAGCCAGATCGAAACCTTTAATTTGTTTGGCGAAGACAGGCAGGGCCTCGCGGATGGCATTGATGGCGTAATCCGGCAAGGCGGTGGTAAGATCGCATAAGTGGACGCCGGGGGTATAGGAGGGCTGCACCGAGCCGAACGCTGTGGAAGGTCTGCCGGCCAGGAAATCGCCCACCAGCTGCACCGGCGCATGATAGTTTCCGCCGCCCAGCTCAAAGGCCCGTGACTCCCAAAAGCGTTGAAACTCCATGCCTGCCAGCGGGCCGTCAGGGTAGTCAGCCGGAGAAATACCCACCACGATACCGCTGTTGGCGTTACGATCTTTGCGCGAATATTGGCTCATGCCATTGGTCACGACCCGCCCTGGTTCGGAGGTGGCAGCAACCACGGTGCCTCCTGGGCACATGCAAAAGCTGTACACCGACCGGCCATTGCCGGCGTGATGGACCAGTTTGTAGTCGGCAGCGCCAAGCAGCGGGTTGTCGGCGTTTTTTCCATGGCGGCTGCGGTCAATCAGCGATTGAGGGTGCTCAATTCGAAAGCCGATGGAAAAAGGCTTCGCCTCCATGAAGATGCCGCGCTTGTGGAGCATCTCAAAGGTGTCGCGAGCGCTGTGGCCAATGGCCACGATAAGATGGCTGGTGGCAATGCGTTCACCGCTTGCCAGCACGACACAGCTCACCTGGCCGTCCTCGATCAAGATGTCATCCACCCGGCTCTGGAATCGAATCTCTCCCCCCAACGATTGGATCGTGGCGCGCATTTTTTCGACGATGCCGACCAGTCGGTATGTCCCGATATGTGGTTTGCTGACATACAAAATTTCTGGCAATGCCCCGGCTTTGACAAATTCTTCCAGCACTTTTCTGCCATAATGTTTGGGGTCTTTGATCTGAGTGTGCAGCTTGCCATCGGAAAATGCCCCGGCTCCGCCTTCTCCGAACTGCACATTTGATTCCGGATCAAGGATTCCTTTGCGCCACAGACCAAAGGTGTCTTTGGTGCGTTCCCGCACAGCCTTGCCACGCTCCAGAATCAGCGGGCAAAATCCAGACTGGGCAAGAATCAGCCCGGCAAAGAGGCCGGAGGGTCCCATGCCAATGATGACAGGCCGCATGGGAAGCGCCTTCCTGGGAGCACGGGCAACAAAATGGTAGGAGGTGTCAGGCGCGGGCCTGAGTTGCCGGTCGTCCTCGAATCGCGATAGAATATTGGCCTCATGCGCTACCTCAATATCAAGCGTATAAGTAAACACAATGGCGTGTGATTTTCGAGCATCGATGCCGCGACGGAAAATCGTGTAACTGATGAGGTCGTTTGTTTGGAGACCAAGCCGTTTGATGATTGCCGCCCTGAGGTCAGCTTCACTATGGTCGAGGGAGAGTTTAATTTCTGTAAGTCTCAGCATGGTATGAATCGGGATACGTTTATTTCGACAGCCTTTATAGCATCAGCGGCAGAACTCGTTATACCGCCTGTATAGCCTGAACCTTCGCCTATCGGATACAAATTTTTGATATTTACTGATTCAAGTTTTTCATTGCGTTTAATCCGTACAGGAGATGCGGTTCTTGTTTCCGCACCTAACAATATTGCATGATTTGAAACAAATAATGGAACTTCTTCTTTCCATTTATTAAATGCGGCCAACAGCTCCTCGACCACAAATGCTGGAAAAATGTCTTTCATATCAGCAGGAACGGCCCCCATCTTATACGAGTTTTTATTTAAGCCCACAGAGCTGCTCTCACCTAAAAAATCCATCAGATTTTGCGCAGGAGCTTCCCATCTTCCTCCTCCTGCGTCAAAGGCCTTTCGTTCAATATCCTTTTGAAACTCTAAACCAGCCAATGGACCGGTTGATTTATAATCATCCGCATGGCAGGTTACAACCAGCGCTGCATTTGAAAATGCTGATGACCTGTGTGAGTAGCTCATCCCATTTAAAACCAGCATGCCTTGATTAGATGAAGCGTTAATTACCTCACCTCCAGGGCACATGCAGAATGTATAAACTCCCCTCCGAATTTTTCGATTGGTATAATTCAAAGAATAGGTAGCAGCCCCTAAGCCAGGAAAATCCTTATATTTATCGCCATATCGCATAAGATTAATAGTTTCAACAGAATGCTCGATTCTCACACCAACAGAAATCGGCCTCTGCTCAATAGCAACACCTTTTTCATGCATCATCTCAAAGGTATCGCGCGCAGAATGTCCCAAAGCAATATAGATACTTGAAGAAAGATATTCCTTCTCACCATTTATTACAATACCTGAGGCCTTACCTTCTGATATCAGGATGTCCGTCATTTTTGAGCCATAACATATCTCACCGCCTCTCTCAAGGACATAGCTCCTTATATTACGAACAATTGTGCGCAACACATCAGTCCCCAAATGGGGCTTGCTGATGTACCCTATTTCTTCGGGCGCACCAAATTTAATAAAAGTCTTCAACACCCGATTTACATAGCTCGAATTATTATTTCTCCTGGAAAACAGCTTCCCGTCAGAGTATGAACCGGCGCCGCCTTCACCAAATTGAATATTTGATTCAGGGTTTAGCTCCCTTTCTTTTATAAATCTTTGAACATCAACAGAGCGTTCTTCTATCTTTTTACCTCTTTCAAATATTAAAGGTTTAAGCCCATAATCAATAAGTTCAAGAGCAGCAAACATGCCGGCCGGACCAAAACCTACTATGACAGGCCTGTCTTTAATGCTGGTTGTTTTCCTGTTTGCTTTTATTGGTTCGCTGTAAACAGGGAAGTTGGGAATTTGCAAATTGTTAAGTATTAGCTCCAAAGGAACACTCCTGTCTCTAACGCAAGCCTGCCCATGATACTGTTAGACTCCCAGGACCGGGAAAAGCTGCTTGAGGCCGTTGGCAATAAACTCCACGCCCACCGCAGCCATGATCAGGCCCATGAGCCGGGTTACCACGTTGATGCCTGTTTTGCCAAGCAAACGGGCAATGGTGGGGGCCAGCCGGAACGAAAGAAAGGTCAGAAATACCAGAAGCACTATAATACCGAGCAGATAAAGATAGTGTGTAACAGATGTATAGCGCTGGGCGTAGAGGATAACGGTGCTGATTGCTCCGGGCCCGGCCAGGAGCGGGGTGCCCAGGGGTACCACGGCCACGCTGTCGCGCTCGGCCGAGTCGAGTTCCTCCTCTTTCGTTTGCTTGACCTGGCTCATCCTGGCGTGCAGCATGGAGATGGCCATTAGCAAAATCAGGATACCGCCGCCGACACGAAAGGAACCCACCGATATCCCGAAGAAGCGAAGGATGGCGTCGCCGCTGAACAAGACAACAATGAGAATTATCCCCATGGAGATAGAAGCCATGAAGCCGTTTTTGTTGCGGACCCCTTTATCCTTACCCACTGTCAGATTAATGAAGATCGGAATGGCCCCCACCGGGTTGACAATAGCCAGCAGGGCGGCAAAGAATTTGAGGTATTCGCTGATACTTCCTGTTTCCATATGTTAAACCTTTTTTAACTTTCTTTTCGGACAAAGCTTTCTTCGAGCTCTTGCCTCCAAAGATGTAGAATTAAAATCTCCTTCATGGCGACAATTACGTCATTTCATATTGGCGATTTTTTAACTGTTTGTCAATTATGTATACGATTTCAGCTTGGCTGACCCCTGTCTGCTGCCTAATCGGTTTTTCCTGAACCGCAAAAGCGAGCTCATTTCCCGCTGCTTGCGGCAAGGAGCTTCAAAAAAGGACTTGCTTTCACTTCAAAAGATGATAGGGTGCCGCTAACTTATATGCCGCAGGATCCGTTCCTGTGGTTTTTTTTATTTAATGAAAAGGAAACAAAACAACAATGATTTTCGCAACTAATGTTACCCTCGCCTACGGCAAGAGGGTGCTGTTTAAAGACGTCAATATAAAGTTTACACCGGGCAACTGCTACGGACTCATCGGCGCCAACGGCGCAGGGAAGTCCACTTTCCTGAAAATTCTTGCCGGGGATATCGAACCTGACTCGGGAAACATCTCCGTAAGATCCGGGGAGCGAATCGCGGTTTTAAGACAGGACCACTTTGCCTTTGACGAGGAGGCGGTTTTAAACACTGTGATCATGGGCCATGAAAAGCTGTACAGAATTATGATGAAGAGGGATGCTCTTTATGCCAAGCCCGATTTTTCCGAAAAGGACGGAATCAGGTCGAGTGAGCTTGAGCTCGAATTTGCGGAGATGAACGGCTATGAGGCAGAGTCTGAAGCAGCGGTTCTCTTAAACAATTTGGGAATTACCGAAGAGATGCATCAGAAAAAGATGAAGGAACTCGAGGGCGGGGAAAAGGTGCGAGTGCTCCTTGCCCAGGCCCTGTTCGGAAACCCGGACGTCCTGCTTCTGGACGAGCCCACCAACAACCTGGACATCAAGTCCATTGCCTGGCTTGAGGAGTTTCTCTACAGGTCCCAGAACACGGTAATCGTGGTATCACATGACCGTCATTTCATGAACCAGGTCTGCACCCACATTGCAGACATTGATTTCGGTAAGATCTCGGTGTACATGGGAAACTACGATTTCTGGTACCAGGCCAGCCAACTGAATCTGAAACAGAAACAGGCTGGAAACAAAAAAAACACTGACCGTGCCAATGAACTAAAGGCTTTTATCCAGAGGTTCAGCGCCAACGCCTCCAAGTCGAAGCAGGCCACCTCCCGAAAGAAACTTTTAGAAAAACTCTCCGTTGAGGACATGCCGGTGTCGTCAAGAAAATACCCGTTTATTTGCTTCAAGCCGGAACGCCCCTGTGGTAACGTGATCCTGGAAGTGGACGGACTCACCAAGACCATCGATGGTGAAAAGGTATTAGACAACGTCGGTTTTATTGTGAACGGTGGGGATAAGATCGCCTTTATGGGCGGAAACAGCCTGGCCAAGACCACCCTCTTCCAAATCCTGGCAGGGGAGATGGAACCGGACAGCGGAACTTTCTGTTGGGGCATCACTATTACCCACTCCTATTTTCCCAAAGAACACGGCGGCTATTTCAACGGCGACCGGAACCTTATCGAGTGGCTCCTTCAGTTCGCTCCACCCACGGAAGGCGAGAGCTTTGCCCGGGCATTTCTGGGACGCATGCTCTTTTCCGGAGATGAAGCCCTTAAAAAGATCGGTGTGCTCTCCGGTGGGGAAAGGGTTCGCTGCATGCTATCAAGGATGATGCTTTCCGAATCCAATGTCCTGATGCTGGACGAACCCACTAACCACCTCGACCTGGAATCGATCACGTCATTAAATAACAGCCTGCTCAACTTCCATGATGTGATTCTTTTTACCTCCCATGACCACGAGTTCGTAAATACCGTGGCAAATCGGATTATCGAAATCACCCCCGGCGGCGTCATCGATCAGCTCATGACTTTCGACGAGTATATTGAAAGCACGAAAGTTTCGGTAATCCGGGAAGCCATGGTCCGGAAGGCCGCTTAAGCAAACGGTCAACAGCTTTTTTGTTCCATTGCGTAATATTTCAGTAATAAGATCATCAACAAATGGTTCTGGATTTTTTAGTTTAATTAAGTTATCTTTGCTCATGGTGTGTGTATTCTTTAAACACAACTTTTGATTATATCTCAAAAAGAGTTTGTTGGAGCTTTAGCAGGAAAACACTTCTCAGGAAAGCATGAGATATGAGTAACACATGAATTTAATTAAAACAGGCTTAATAGAATTCAGGGCGCTTCTCCTGACGGTAGTTATGATGTCGGTGCTTGCAGGATGTGTGGCTGTCGGGCCGGATTATGTGCAGCCTGATGTATCATTGCCCGCAGCATGGTCTGCTGAAATGAAGGATGGCTTGATCGTCAAAGATTTAGATAAGCAAGCGTTGGCCAGTTGGTGGTTGATACTCGATGATCCTGTACTAACAAGTCTGATTGAGCAAGCGGTTGCAAGCAACCTTGATTTAAAGGAGGCCCGAACAAGGGTTCGGGAGGCGCGTGCCCTCCGTGGTATCAGCAAGGCCGATCGTTTCCCAACCATTGACGCCGGTGGTGCAGCAAAGTTGAGCCGTAGCAGCGAAGATACAGGCAGTGGAGCCGAGAGAAAGCTTTATTCCGCGGGCTTTGATGCCACCTGGGAGCTGGATTTATTTGGCGGAAAACAACGCGCCATAGAAGCGGCCGAAGCTGAGCTGCAGTTGAGTGAAGAGGACTTGCGGGACGTGCTTGTCAGCCTGCTTGCCGAAGTTGCCCTTAATTATGTCGAGGTGCGTTCGTTTCAGGCTCGGTTGTCGGTTGCGCAGGCCAATCTTGATGCACAGAAGGAAACATATAACATAGCCCAATGGCGTTTTCAGGCTGGTCTGTCGACTGGGCTTGACGTAGAACAGGCTAAGTACAATTTGGAGCAGACCCGATCCCAGATACCCAATCTACATACCGGACTTAAGCAAGCCGGAAACCGCTTATCCGTTCTGCTTGGACAATACCCAGGTTCCCTGAAAATTGCTTTGTCTGAACATAAAGCAATTCCGGTTACTCCTCTTGAGGTCGCTGTTGGTGTGCCCGCCGATGTCTTGCGACATCGGCCGGATGTCCGACGCGCAGAGCGTCAACTGGCCGCGCAAACAGCACAGGTAGGGGTTGCCACTGCGGATTTGTATCCCAAGTTTTCACTCCTCGGATCCATCGGTCTTGAAGCCTTGTCATTGGACAATCTGTTTTTAGCCGGCAGTCGAACCCACAGTATAGGACCAAGCATTACCTGGCCTGTCTTTGATGCGGGAACTATCCGCAAAAATATCGAAGTGCAATCTGCTCTGCAGGAGCAGGCGTTGATTCAATATGAGGGTGCAATCCTAAAAGCACTGGAGGAAGTCGAAAACGTGCTTGTTGCTTATGCTCAAGAGCAAAGCCGCAGACAGTCTTTAAGCGATGCGACAAAGGCTGCAAAGCAAGCCGCCGGCCTTGCGCAAAACCTTTATTTGTCAGGACTGATCGATTTTACCGATGTGCTGGATGCACAGCGTTCATTATTATCATTCCAAGACCAGCTATCTGTTAGTGAGAGTCAAGTGACCTCCAATCTGATAACTCTTTACAAGGCCCTCGGAGGGGGATGGACATCCCTTGAGATTAATGACAATCAATAGGTTTAAACATGGAAAGAAGCCATGAAATCCAACATAAATTCAGAATCAAACATTAGCCAAACTCTGGGTATCGACCAGTCCCAAAATCACAAAAAGCATCTGAAACAATGGCTCATCATAGCTCTTCTGGCAATAGTGGTGGGAACAAGCGCTGTTGTTTGGAAGAAGGTAGAAAAATCCGATTCCATGCAGTACCAGACTCAGAAAGTTCAGCGTGGAAACCTGACCGTGACCGTGACGGCTACAGGCAACCTGGAGCCAACCAATCAGGTGGATGTGGGCACCGAGGTGTCCGGAACCGTACAAACCGTCGAGGTCGACTACAATGACCATGTAAAGGTCGGCCAGGTCCTGGCGCGGCTGGACATCTCGAAACTCCACGCGCAGGTTCTAAAGTCGAAGGCGGCCTTGGAATCGGCTCGTGCAAAGGTTCTGGAAACACAGGCCACCGTCAATGAAACGCGCGATGAACTGGCGCGGTTAAAGCGGGTCTGGGAATTGAGCGATAACAAGGTGCCATCGCAACACGACATGGATGCGGCACATGCGGCGCTGCAAAGAGCGCTGGCTGCCGAGACCACCGCAAAATCCCAGGTCTCTGAAGCCCAGGCCACTCTCGAATCTAACGAGACGGATCTGTCTAAAGCAGTCATCCACTCGCCCATTAACGGTATTGTCCTTACGCGCAGCGTGGAACCCGGCCAAACTGTTGCCTCCTCGTTGCAGGCCCCGGTGCTGTTCACTTTAGCCGAAGATCTGACCAAGATGGAACTCCACGTGGACGTGGACGAAGCCGATGTGGGTCAGGTAAAAGAGGGACAGGAGGCGACTTTTGCTGTTGATGCCCATCCAAATCGGACTTTCCCAGCGCTGATCGCCCAGGTCCGTTATGGCTCTCAGACTGTGAATGGTGTTGTTACGTACAAAACCGTACTAAATGTGGATAACTCAGATCTGTCCCTGCGGCCTGGAATGACGGCAACGGCAGACATTACCGTAAAAAAAGTCGAAAATGCAATCCTGTTACCAAATGCTGCATTCCGTTTTGCCACTCCGGTCAAAGAAAAAGAAGCTGCATCAAATGGCGGCCTGCTCGGTAAACTCCTGCCGCGTCGGCATAGATCATCGCAGGAACAGCGTAAAGATAATGCCGGCAATAACAAACAACACGTCTGGACACTACGCAACGGACAACTTATCGCTATTGCTGTCATGACGGGAGTTACTGACGGCAAAATGACCGAGGTTGTCGGCGGCGACATTGAACCTGGGATGGAACTTGTTATCAATACAATCGGAAAGAAACAATGAAGACAACCACTTCCACTCAAACCGGTAAGCACTATCTTATCGAGTTGAAGGGCGTAACCAAGGTATACGGTGAGGGTCCCGCAGCCATGCATGCCTTACAGGGAATAGACTTGCGTATTGGTCAGGGTGAGTTCGTGGCTGTAATGGGGCCAAGCGGATCAGGCAAATCTACCTGCATGAATATTTTGGGTTGTTTAGATACTCCAAGCAGCGGGGTCCACCTGTTTGAAGGCATTGACGTTGGAAAGCTGTCCCGCGACGAGCGTGCACTGTTACGCCGGCATTATCTGGGGTTTGTGTTTCAGGGCTTCAACCTCCTAAACCGCACTTCAGCTTTGGAAAATGTTGAACTACCCTTAATCTATCGCGGCACGCCGGCAGAAGATCGAAGGGTACGTGCCCTTGAAGCCCTTGAAGCGGTTGGGCTTACAGGATGGGAAACGCACACGCCAGGCGAACTCTCCGGTGGACAGCAACAAAGGGTCGCAATCGCCCGTGCCATTGTTACTAATCCCAAGGTTCTGCTGGCCGATGAGCCCACCGGCAACCTGGATTCCGCGCGCAGTCGTGAAATCATGAAGGTGCTTGCTGCATTTAACAGTGAGCGCGGCATAACAATCGCCATGGTGACTCATGATGCCGATATAGCGGTCTATGCAAAACGAATCATTCGCTTCTTCGATGGAAGCATCGATTCTGAAGAGAAAAAACCGGGGACTGCTTAATGTTCAGTGAAACAATTCTACTATCCTTGCGGGAAATCCGTCGCAACCTCATGCGCTCATCCCTGACAATTCTGGGTATCGTTATCGGGGTAGCTGCTGTGATCACCATGGTGACTTTGGGTAGAGGGGCCACGGCACAGGTGGCCTCTGATATCACCAAATTGGGCACAAATCTGCTCCAGGTTAGACCGGGCCAGGATCGCCACGGCCCTGGCGGCACACATTCAACCGGTGACATGTTTAAGGCGAAAGATGCCGAGGCTATTGCCCAGGAGATTTTTGGACTTTCTGCTGTAGCGCCGATTGCGTCTCAGACCATCCAATCTATTTACGGAAATGAAAACTGGTCTACCACAGTTACCGGCAGCACCAACGCTTATTTACAGGTCAGCAACTGGCTGATTGAAAGCGGTCGTCAATTCATGGAAAGCGAACTTAGAGCAGGCAAAGCCGTATGCATACTTGGTACTACTGTGCGCGACAAGCTCTTTGGCGGCCAAAATCCTATAGGAGCTACCATTCGCCTGGGTAAGCTTTCCTGCAATGTGATCGGCGTGTTAAATTCCAAAGGGCAGTCCAGCTTTGGTACGGACCAGGATGACTTCGTGCTTATTCCTTTACGCATGCTTCAACGACGAATCGCGGGGAATTCTGATGTGAGCCGCATCTTAGTTTCAGCGCAGGATGGTGTTTCAACCAAGAAAGTCGAGCAGGATATCCAGCAACTGATGCGCCAACGTCGTCACATTTTACCGGGCAAAGATGATGATTTCCATGTCAGAGATATGCAGGAACTAGTCAGCACGATGACAGGAACAACCCGTGTGCTTACCGGACTGTTGGGGGCAGTGGCAGCAGTAAGCCTCCTTGTCGGCGGAATAGGCATCATGAATATCATGCTGGTGTCGGTTACGGAAAGAACTCGGGAGATCGGCATCAGACTCGCCATCGGAGCCCTGGAACGGGATGTGCTGATGCAGTTTTTGGTTGAGGCCGTAGTGTTGTCTTCCTTCGGAGGGGTGATTGGCATCGTTCTTGGAATCTCGGCTGCCGCGGTCGGCGCCATTGTCCTCGCTGTCCCCTTTATCTTTGATCCGGGAATTATCGTAATCGCGTTCGTATTTTCTGCTGCGGTAGGTGTCGTCTTCGGCTACTTTCCAGCCAGGCAGGCCGGGCAAATGGACCCGATCGAAGCCCTTCGCTACGAATAACTCAAGTTTCCCGCCCCTCTATGCAGCAAAACCCTTACCCCCATAGTATTGACAGGAATAATCTCATCATCCTTTGAGTGGCAAAGGCCAAGTCCGACTGCAAGCGCATGTTATGCCTGGTCATTCGTAATGAGTCCACATCCTGATAATCCCCCATCACAAAAATACCCTTTTAAGGCATTATATGACGCAACATTTAAATGGTTTGTTCACAATATCAATATGTTCCTGTGGCCCGACCCCCAGTGACTTCCGCTGACTTGAACCGCAAAAGCGAGCGCATTCCCCGCTGCGTGCGGCGGGGAGCTTCAATAAAAAATAATTGATTTTCAATTGTCTTGACGAGAAAACACTAGTCCAGATCCAGCTTCAATTTACATTGATTACATTTTACAACGCCCCGGAAAACTTTATTGCCGCATTCTGGACAAATATAGCGGGCTTCTTCATCTTGAATCCATTTTTCAGTACCAACCTCTCGCCAATACGGAATTGCCCGTAAAATAACCTTTTTGCCAACAGTCATGGGAAAATTTTCAATATACTGACAAGGGAATTCATCACATTGATGACATCCGGTGTAACCTTTCTCTCTTGCGCAGTCCCTGATCTCACAGTGTTCACAATGAACAAACCGTTCATCAGATAGACAGCCACAGCATTGAATCTTTTCTATCGAAAGATTTTCACTATTATTAAGCTTACCTTTGCCGGGCACTTCTCCCTTGTAAACATTTACTAAGCGTTCCTTGAATTTGTGATTATTGTCACGGTGTGCGATATAAACGGCACAGACTCCGCAATAAAGACCACAAGGAGAAATAAGATTCGGATTTATCGTCATAATTCTAAGCCCTCCTAATTTACCCCAGCCAGCCACCTGCCTTTAGAGTCAGCACGGACCTCACGTAAAACCGCATCATTTTTCCGGCCAGGTTCAGCGATTGATTATACAAAATCTTGCGATATCACTTCAACGATGAATCACAGTGCCGCGTATATCGATGAGAATTATAATCCCGCAAGTTGAGCCAACATGACAGAGTAAATGCCAAGACACCCAGAATCAAGACTACCGCGTCCACTACCAAAGGGTCCCATGTAAATCCTGTTAGTTTATCTACATAGTACTTGACGTATGAATTCGGCAAGTTAGTTTCTCCGAGTTCACGCTTGACCTCCCAATGCCAGTCCGTACAAGGGCAGTAACCCCAACCGTAAAATATTCCCAAACCGAACCAAGACAAGATAGTTAGGCCAACAGTTATCAAATGTATGCGTCGCGTCCTTCTCCACGCCCAACCTGTTAAATCAAATATAACCAGGCTACCATGAAATACGATAAAGAAATAATCAAGGAACGTGTACATTTGAAGCTCCCCGCCGCCCCGCTGGAACGGGATATCCGCTTTGCTCCGACAAGCAGCAGGGAATGCGCTCGCTTTTGCGGTTCAATTGCAACCAGCAGCGTCGATCTCTGGCAAATTTTAGCAAAAACTCTTTACAAAAATACCCTTTTAAGGCCTTATATGACGCTACATTTAAATGATTTGTTCACAATATCAATATGTTCCTATGGCCCGACCCTCAGGGACCAAGTTGTTCCTGTCAGGTGCATCCGTTTGTTATATTAAGAAATAAGAAATTATTAATCACGCCTGTTCAAATGAATTTTGGAGGAAGTGCCGTAGTTCCTGTGAAGCTAAGGGCATTCTCAATTGTCTGAAGCCCTTTTGTTACCATCATCTTTGATGTTCCATGAGCTAACCATTTGCCATCTTTGTCAGTAGCAGTTGCTTCTGCCAGACAAATAGACCTACCGATTTTAATGCTTCGTCCTTTCGTTATAATTACTCCACTGCTAGTTGGAGCTAAATAATCAATTTTCAGGTCAATTGAAATATATCCAACCATTTCGCCAAGTTCGCAATATACGGCCCAGTATGCTGCGGTATCGATTACAGAAGCATAAACACCTCCATGAATCCCACCAAAAGGATTCAAATGTTCATTACTCACCTTAAGTTCGACAATTGAATATCCAGTTCCTATCTCTTTAACAGGCATTGATAAATGCCTAAAATAGGGCCCTTGATTGATTGCCTTGATTACTGCTTGGACATGTTCTGGATTTAACGAAGCCATAATTCCTGTTCTATGTTATTAGTTTAATTTACCTATCATTATCAAACCCTAGCCCTAAAAAATCGCCATTAACATTTATTATTAAGATATAACGTATTGTATTAAGCAGAAAAAAATCTGTATATTAACACTATATATTTTCTTTATAATATCGCATTGCTGTATTTAATACAGTTTTAAGAAAGATGTAATATGCTATTTATGAAATGCTCCCCAGTTTATAAGTTTGTATCGTAGAGAATAGAACAGCTAAATCCTTTTTTTAGTTCATAGTTTGAAGCTTCCCCGCCAAGCAGCGGGGAGGTTCTGCCTGACGGTAGTGCTTCGCAGCGACCGTTTTGTATTCGCTCGCTGTTGCGGTTCAGGCCCATGCCTGTAAAGCAAAAAACCCCATCCTTCATATTGCTGAAGAAATGGGGCTTTATTTTTTTGTAATACTATGATGGGTCACCTGATCCTCCTGTTTGAGGTTCAAAAAACAGACCGAAAACAATTTAAAACAATATATATTATGTGAATATACAAGTCAATTGAAGATCCCCTGTGGCAAGCTATAGGGAATCTTCGACCGTAAGAAATTTAGCCATTTTTAGATTCGCTCGCTAACCCCGCCGCCCCACTGGAACGGGATCTCCGCTTTGCTCTGACAAGCTGAGGGAAATGCGCTCGCTTTTACGGTTCAATTTGAGTTGTGGGGATTAAACTTGGTTCATGCAGGGACAGGCTCACTATAATCTTAATCAGATCGGGACATGCTTCGAAAGTTCGCTCGCGCTTTGTCGGCCCCGATGATTGCGATTAGGTCGTTTAACTGGAACCGGAAGCAATTATCAGGGTTGTGCTCAAGCTTGTCACCGCGAATAACTCCGACAACAGATGCACCTGTCGCCTTTCGTATCTCAGCTTCACCGATTGATTTGTCGATGAGTGGACTTCCTGACTCGACCAATACCCACTGAAGATCAAATTGCTGCTCAGCGGTTCTGAGTTGGGTAAGAGTCTTGTAGTCACCGCTCACACTAAGCAGGGGACCAAACATCTCCTGCCGAAGAGACTCCGTGTATTGCTGGATCTCCGGCGCGGGAATACGCAGATAAACAAGCGCTTTTCGAGTCATCTCAAGTCCGGCCTCGAATTCCGGCAATACCACCTCGGTAACGTTCAGTTCCTTGAAAATCCCAAGAAACTCTGAGCTGGATGCCCTTGCCACGATGTCGACCTGACTATTGAGCTTTTTCGCATGAACCGCTATGGCTCGTGACACAACGATTCCCGGTGTCGTGATGAGAAGCAGGCACGCTGAAGCGATCTCGGCGGCTTCAAGTACAATCTCATGGCTCGCGTCGCCGTACACGATCGGCATTCCCGCAAATTTGGCCTGTTCAATCCGACGCTGATCAAGCTCAATGATCACGAATTGCTGCCCTAAACGCATCAGAACCTGAGCTACCTGAAATCCTATTCGCCCACCGCCGGCGATTACAACATGGTTTCGCAGCCCAGCTTCCGGCAGGTTTCTTGAGTCGAGCGGCTCATGCCTGAACCAGCGCTTTCTTAGAGCATACAGCCGTGCGGTCTGGCCTGAAACAATCGGTGTTAGCATCATAGTCAACACAGCGGTTGTCAGGACAAAAGAATAGATGTCGTTCCCAATCGAACCGGTTGAGACGCCCACTTGCGCAAGTACGAACGAAAACTCGCCGATCTGGAACAGCCCAAGCCCTACAGCCAGCGGGATGACATTCCTGTATTTGAACACGAATGATACCAAAGCAAAAATGCATCCTTTGCCGATGCTCACCACCAAAACAAGAATGAGTACCTGCCCAAGATGGTCCAGCAGAAAAACCGGATCAAAAAGCATCCCGACCGACGCGAAAAACAGAAGCCCGAAGAGATCCCGGACAGGAATGATGTCGCTCAACGCTTGGTGGCCGTAGTCCGATTCGCTCAAAACCAACCCCGCGACGAAAGCTCCGAAGGCAAACGAAAGGCCGGCCAGATATGTGACATATCCGACTCCGAGCCCGATGGCCGTGATGGCGAGCAGGAACAGCTCTCGTGAACCCACCTTGGCGATGTGCGTCATGAAGCGTGGCAACAGCCTGGTTCCAAGCAGGATCATCCCGGTGATAAAAACTGCTGCCTTTAATGTCGCATACCCGAGGGCAGGTAAACCAAGAGAGGGGTTGCTCATCTGCGGCAGGATGATCATCAACGGAACTACGGCCAGATCCTGAACGATCAGCATCCCGATCATCACTTTACTCGATAGAGTGCCGATCCACCCTTGACTCATCAGCGTCTTAAGGATCACCATGGTACTCGAAAGGGAGATGATGGCTCCGACCCAGATAGATTGTTTCCAGTCCCATCCCATAAGATGTCCGATGCCGAATCCGAGCCCGATGGTGAGGATGATTTGAATGGGTGTGCCGATCAGAGCCACTTTCTGCACCGGCTTGAGATTCTTGAGAGAGAACTCAAGCCCAAGAGCAAAAAGCAGAAGGGCAACCCCGATCTCTGCAAGTTGCTCAATTTCGTGGATGCTCGAAACCGTGAGACCGCCCGTGTGGGGGCCCATGAGCACTCCGGCCAGGATGTAGCCCAGAATCAATGGCTGCCCCACTCTCTGCAGCAATAGGCCGCTGAAAAAAGCAGCCACGACGAGGATGATGATGTCGGTGGTTATACCCATGCTACGTTTCTACCAGCGGCCCTCCAGCGGAACTGTTGTTCTTCACACTCCGGCCGCAAAACGCCCCGGCCATCAGGGAGGCGATACCCATAACCCGTCCCGCAAATCCCGCTTTAAGGTTTGGTTTTGTTGCTCCTTTTTTCTACTTCGTATGTTATTTTAATTCCAGCGTCTAAGCCCGAAGAAGTTTTCAAAAAGGCCGGATTGAAAACGGGTTTTACTACAATAGATCCTGATTTTTCGATTTTATTTAGAGAAACCTTTTCCGTATAGATCGTTGAGATATTTTCCAGAGCACCTTTTCCTCCAACAACCTCAAAGTTTTTCGGGTCCAGCTCAACCGCCTTAAGAATTAGATGTTCAGATAAATGCCCGGTCCAGTCAACTTGCACCGGCAGCACCTTTTTTACAGGGATATCAAGGATTACTTCAATAATTGACGGGTCAACATTTTTTAAAGAAACACCCGGGGGCAAAGTAATATCTCCCTGTGTGATCGTAAATGTATTGGGGCCGGCAATTGCTTTGCCCAGGTCCAGTCTCACCCCTACCTGTTCCTGCCGAATAGACCTCATGAGGGCGCCGGACCCGTACAAACTAAGGCTGACGGTATTTACAGACGTATTAAATATTTCCATTTTAGGATTACGATTCGTGTATTCCACAGGAATTTCAAGTGTAATCAGGGTATCCATACCGCTGGTAAAGTTAAACCATACGCCGGCTATAAATACGATTGAAACCAAACCTGCTATACTAAGCTCCAAATTCCGTTTTCTCAAATGATTCAACTGTTTCTTTGAAACGCCCACATGTTCCTGCAATATATCTGCAAGTTTCTTTTTTTCCTTTACGCCACTCACGACGGAACCTTTGGCTATGGTCACCTCTCCTCTTTCCTCGGATACCACGATTACCAAGGCATCTGTATTTTCGGCCAAACCCGCGGCAGCCCTGTGACGGGTCCCGTAATAGGAAGGCAGATCATCTCGCCGTGATAAAGGCAAAATGCCCCCAACCTCTTTGACTCTATCTCCCTCAATTATGGCCGCCCCATCATGCACAGGGTTATCAGGCCAGAAAATACTCTTGATCATCTCCTTTGACACCAACCCTCCCCAGGGGATTCCACTTTGAACCATCTCTTCTAAATCTTCCTTCCCAGGAAAAACAATCAGAGCGCCGGTACGGGTATGGGCCAGTTCATAAACACTTTCTACAATCATCTCTATAGGAGTATTTTCGGCTTTGACAGGAAATTCCCACAGGATCGATTTCAGATTTTTCGCCTGAAGAACTGAGCGGATTTCGTTTTTAAACACAACAATAACAATAATTGCGGAAACAGCCATTATACCTTGAATAGCCCAGCTGCTTACGATTAACCCCATAAAAACAGTTATCCGCTGTAAAACCCAAAGTATAGCCAGGCCGGTAATCACGCGAAACACGTAAGTTCCTGTAAAAAGAACATAAAAGCGAAAAAGAAGATAGCCGGCCAGTGCAATGTCCAACACATCCTGCCATCGAATGTTAGAAAGAAAAATCATTAGTTCATTCATAATGCATCAATCCGTGATACTAAATCTCAACGTCTGAAAAATAATTCCTTGCTGATCGGTGATTTCCACACGCCATGGACCTTTATCGTTTTTTAAAGGTCGAATTTTGCTAAATGTTGACCACTTGGGAGGTTTAATGTTGAGCTTTATTTCTGTGCGGAACTTATCCCCGCTAAACCATTTGTGGTAAATGACCGACTCTTCAGGAACAGGTTCAAAGTCAGTGAAACAATAGATGCTTCCGATCTTAATAGAAAAAACGATTGCCTCATCACGCGGGCGTTGATCGTTTATATCTTCGCACATTGCGGCATGTCCCAGGGTCAATTTTTTAGATTCCGTTGAAGATAAGGACTTCCCCTGCTTTTGAGACCATACTTGCGACGGGATTAAGAAACAGATAAAAAACAGCGAAAAAAATAATAAAGTTTTTTTATATTTCATTGATGTGCCCTTTTAAACGGCTCTTTTTGGCCCCCAAAATACCCTTTTAAGGCCTTACATGACGCTACATTTAAATGATTTGTTTACAATATCAACATGTTCCTATGGCCCGACCCCCAAGAACCCCTATTGCGGTTCAGGTCCAGGCCTGTGAAGCAAAAAGCCCCATTCTTCATATAGCTGAAGAAATGGGACTTTATTTGTTTGTGCTCCAATGATTGGTCACCTGATCCTCCTGTTTGAGGTTCAAAAACAGACCGAAATTAATCTTTGGTAATATATATTATGTGAATATCCAAGTCAATTTAATTTGTTATCTTTTCGATGGGTTATCACTATTATTAACCCTGCAAAATAATACCCTGACTTTGTCGTGCCGGACTTGATCCGGCATCCAGCGGATTTGCTCAGACCAATAGGTACTTGTCAACAAAATCCTTTTTTCATAAAATTTTTGACACTATCAAATTGATATTATAAATTAATTTGTATATTTAAAAGAAAAATCTGTGTAATCTGTGGATTAAAAAGTATACAGAATGCAAAAAGTTAAACCTGATGATAGAAAATATTTGTTGCTTATCGAGAAGATCGAGCAGATTTTTACGTATGGTTTTGTCTTAAGTGATGACATTATGTACTATATTGATTCCACTTTTTTAAGCCCTTCCATAAATGAACTTGAAGAAATTATCAATGACGAACACAACTGCGAAAGGGATTCCCTGATTGAGCTGTTGTTT
>Ga0307379_10004766_pt1 | contig 19213 bp, 13 predicted proteins | sample UN2MG_FD_202237 | JGI IMG/M metagenome (GOLD analysis project Ga0307379, IMG submission 202237) | Soil microbial communities from Risofladan, Vaasa, Finland - UN-2 | ecosystem: Environmental > Terrestrial > Soil > Coastal area > Acid sulfate soil | place: Finland: Risofladan, Vaasa | collected... | reverse complement strand
GGCCCATGATCGCCGTGAAGGCGCCGGCGCCGAAGTCGACGGTGACGTGGTCGAGGGCGATCACCTGGCCCGAGCCGTCGCCGTAGATCTTCGTCGCGTCGATGGTCCGGGCGGCGGCGGTGGTCTTCGAGACGGGGGTCGGGGTGGGGGTGGGGGTTGCCGTGAGGGTCATGCCTCGAAGGTACGAAGTGCCGCCGCCCCTGTCGTCGGCCTCCGGTCTGATTCGCCGTCGTCCGTGAGGGGGAGGCGGGGTGACCTGCGTCACGGCCATGTCTGCTCCCAGCGCGGGCGCGGCATCTCTCACCTGGGTCCCCGGCCCGTGTGACGGAGTGCTCAGGCGCCGGGGCTGACGGTGCCGGTCTCGTAGGCCACGACCACGGCCTGGACACGGTCGCGGACCTCGAGCTTCATGAGCACGCGGCCGACATGGGTCTTGACGGTGGTCTCGCCGAGGAACAGCGACTCGGCGATCTCGGCGTTCGAGAGGCCACGAGCCATCAGGTCGAGCACTTCGCGCTCGCGCTCGGTGAGCCGGTCGATTCTCTCGTCGTCCACGGCCGCCGGCGGGGTCGGCGCTCGTCCGAACTCCTCGATGAGGCGTCGCGTGACACCAGGGTCGAGGAGGGCATCACCCGACGCGATGACCCGCACCGCACGCACGAGGTCCTCGGGCGGGGTGTCCTTCAGGAGGAAGCCGCTCGCACCCGCTCGCACCGCTGCGAACACGTACTCGTCGAGGTCGAACGTGGTGAGGACCAGCACCCGGGTTCGCGGGTGGGTGTCGTGGATCGTCCGGGTGGCGTCGATCCCGTCGAGGCCGGGCATTCGGATGTCCATGAGAACCACGTCCGGCGTGGTCCGGCCGACCAGTTCGATGGCCTCGTTCCCGTCGCCGGCGACGCCGACCACCTCCATGTCGGGCTCGGCGTCGACGATCATGCGAAACCCGGTCCGCACCAGTTCCTGGTCGTCGACGACCGCGACCGTGATCGAGTCGGTCACCTGGTCGACGACGCAGCGGTGTCGAGCGGGAGGTTGGCCACGACGCGGAATCCGCCACCGGGCCTCGGGCCGGTGGCGAGTGAGCCACCGAACAGGTCCACCCGTTCGGCCATTCCCAGCAGCCCGTGACCTGTCGACAAGTCGGTCGAGTGTGGCTGGACACCCCGCCCGTCGTCGGTGATGGCGAGTTCGACCTCGTCGGGGTGGTAGCTGACCTTGACCACGACCGTGGCCGGTCCGGCGTGCTTCATGGCGTTGGTGAGCGCCTCTTGCACGACTCGGTAGGCGGTGAGACCGACACCGGACGGGAGTGCGACCGGGTCACCCTCGGTATCGAGGGTCACGTCGAGGCCGGTCTGTTGCCATTGCACGACGAGCTCGGCGATGTCGTCGGCCCCTGGTTGAGGGGTCAGAGGGGGGTCGGAGGTCTTCGTTGCGTCGGGATTTCTGAGCACTCCCAGCAATCGCCTGAGCTCGTCGAGTGCGCCGCGCCCGGTCGATTCGATGATCTGGAGTGACTCGGTGGTCTGCTCGGGGTGCGATTCGATCACCCGCCTCGCGGCGCCCGCCTGCACCACCATGACCGAGACACTGTGAGCAACGACGTCGTGCAACTCACGGGCGATGCGATCGCGCTCGGCCTGCACCGCTCGAGCGGTCTCCTCGGCCCGGTCCTGCTCGGCACGGTCGGCTCTGGCCTCGACTTCGGCCAGGTAGGCGCGCCGGTTGCGCAGGCTGTCACCGAGGATCCAAGCCGTTGCGAAGATCACCAGGTTGGCCAGCACCGCGATCGCAGGCAGGTCCTCGGTGTCGACGAACACCCCGACCACCATGACGCCCAGCAACACGGCGCCGCACGCGAAGGCAGCACGTTCAGCCTGCGGGCGAGGGCCGTGGGCGGCTGCGGCGTAGAGGAGGAGCAGCACCGGGATGCTGGTCCCCGGATCGGCGTAGTCGAGGACCCAGTAGGGGACGAGCAGCACCGTGCTCGCAAGCAGCGCCTGCACCGGAGCCTTGCGGCGGAAGGCCAGCAGCGCGCCCTGCGGGACCGCGAGCAACCAGCCGATGGCGTCGATCTCTCGGTTGCTCTGTCCGTCGGTGTTGATGTCGACGGTCACGAGACCGCCGACGATGAGGAACGTGAGCGTGCCCGCCAGGATGATGTCGGCCGCGAAGGGATGGTCGCGGAGCCATTGGACGGGGCGGGGACGGGTCACCGGTCGCGACGCTACCGACCGACTCCGAGGCTGTCGTCCTCCCTGGGGGCGAGTCGGGGTCATCCACGAGGATGACCCACCCGGTCAGTGGACCGCTCGCCGTTCACTCGTTGGCGATGGCGTCGAGCACCTCCAGGCGCGCCGCTCGCCGGGCGGGGCGCACCGACGCCAGGATGCCGAGGAGGGCCGCGACCGCGACGAGCACGATGAGTTGCGTCACCGGAACGTCGAACCGGGAGAGTCCGAACCCTTCGAGGCCCTTGACGAGCGCCGCGCTGATGAGCAGCCCGAGCCCGAGACCGACCACCGTTCCCAGTACGGAGATCAGCACGGCCTCCCACCGGATGGCGGAGCGGAGCTGAGATCTCGTCATCCCGACGGCGCGCAGGAGACCGAGCTCTCGGGTCCGCTCGTGGATCGACAACGACAACGTGTTGGCGATCCCGATCATGGCGATGATGATCGACAGCAGCAGCAGCCCGTAGACGATGTTGAGGAAGCTCGTGATCTGGTCGGCGAGATCACCGACCAGTTGGTCGCGGTCGAGCACCTCGATTCCCGGAGTGTCCGACACCGCTTCCTCGAGTCGGGCGCGGGTCGCCTCCAGATCGGCGCCGTCGTCGAGGGTCGTGAGTACCTGGACGTCGAGCAACTCGGTGACGATCTGGTCGATGCCCACCCGGTTGAGGGCCCAGAAGCCGATGAAGACCGTGTCGTCGGAGATGGCCTCGATGCGGAACGTGGCGACCCGGCCGGTCGGGCCGGTGACGGCCACCAGGTCGCCGATCGCGAGGCCGTTGTCGCCGGCGATCTGACGATCGACCACGATGCCGGTGTCGGTCAGGTCGGTGATCTGGCCCTGCTCCATCGCGATGTCGGCCAGCTCGGCGAGCGTCGGCGGGTCGATGCCGCTGAGGAACTGTGTGGCGGTCGTGCCGTCGGGATAGGTGAACAGCGCGGGCGAGAACGCCACGGGGCTGACCACGTCGACCCCCTCGACATCGGCGACGCCGGCGGCGATGCTGCTGGGGAATCCCGAAGGGGGTCCGAAGCCGGACGATTCGGCCTGCACGATGAGGTCGGCCGACGTGCGCTCGATCTCGGCGCTGATCGAGGTCTTGGCCGATTGTGCGAAGACGGTGATGAATCCGATCAGCGTCACGCCGATGATGAGCGCCGAAGCGGTCGCCGAGGTCCGCTTCGGGCTCCGGGCGGCGTTCTCGATCGCGAGGCGTCCTGTGACGCCGAGCAGGCGAGGCAGCGGCGCACCGATGATGCGCACGGTGGGGCCGGCCAGAACCGGCCCGATGACGATCGCGCCGAGGATCGCCAGCGCGCCGCCGAGCCCGACCACCGGCAACACGTCGGTGTTGCCGTCGGCGCTCCATGCCTGCGCCATGAGGAGCCCCGACGCGATCACGATGACGATGCCGGCGGCGGCCCGGATCCTCGAGGCGCCGGATCGGTCGAAGCCGACCTCCCGCAGTGCGGCGAGCGGCGAGACCTGAGTGGCGCGGATGGCGGGAATGAACGACGACACGATCGTCACGGCCAGGCCGATCACGAATGCGACGACGACCGTGCGCGACGCGATGACCAGCGTGTTCGAGGGGAGGTCGGCGCCGATGGCGTTCAGGCCGGCGGTCACGCCCGTGGCCAGCAGAATCCCGCCGACGAGGCCGAGCACCGAGGCGACCAGGCCGAGGACGATCGCCTCGAACAGCACGGACAGCAGCACCTGTCGACGCGACGCGCCGATCGCCCGTAGCAGGGCCAGCTCCTGGGTGCGTTGTGCGACGAGGATCGAGAACGTGTTGGAGATGATGAAGATGCCGACCAGGAGGGCGATCGCGCCGAAGATCTGGAGGATCTGGCGGAAGAAGCTGAACCCCTCTTGCACCGATGCGGCGGTCTCCTTCGCCGCAGCTTCGCCCGTGATGACCTCCGCATCCGACGGCAGCGCGGGAGCCACAAGATCGACGACCTCTTGTTGCGAGAGCCCGTCGGCGCCGTCGACGACGATCTGTTGGACCTCGCCGGGCGTGCCGGCGATTCGCTGCGCCTCGGCGAGCGTGAACTCGGCCGAGATCGATCCGGCCGAGCTCTCGGCTTCGCCGAAGGTGATCGTCCCGACGAGCGTGTACTCGGTGGTCCCGAGCTGGCTGATGACCGTCACCCGGTCGCCGAGCGCGAACCCGCCTTCGTTCGCCGCCGCGACATTGAGCGCGATCTCGTCGTCGGCGGTCGGCGCTCGACCCTCACGCAAGCGATAGGGGTTGAGCAGGTCGTCGTCGACCCATGACTCGAGGAGGGTGGGCGGGCCCTGCGTCGAGCCGACGGGCTCGCCGTCGGCGTCGAGGACTCGTCCAGTGGTGCCGAAGCCCAGGGTCTGGACGAATCCCGCAGCGTTCTCGATGCCCTCGATGTCGGCGACCGTGGCGATCAGGGAGTCCGGTAGCGACTTGCGCTGGGAGCCCCCGAAGTTGCTGTCGAACAGCTCTTCGCCCTGCACCTTGGCGTCGACGTTCTCGTTGACCTGGGCGAACAGGTCGTCGAAGACCTTGTCGAGCGTGTCGGCGAGCACGAAGGTGCCCGACATGAAGGCGACGCCGAGCACGATTGCGACGATGGTGGAGATGAGCCGCCGCTTGTGCTCCCACAGAGACCGCAGGGTGATGCGGATCACGTCAGTGCGTCATCCCTCGCTGAACTGCTTCATCCGGTCGAGGACCTTGTCCGCGGTCGGACCGTCCATGTCGTCGACGATGCGCCCGTCGCCGAGGAACAGGGCACGCTCGGCGTAGCCGGCGGCTCGCGGATCGTGGGTCACCATCACGATGGTCTGGCCGAAGTCGGACACGGCTCGCTGCATGAACTCGAGGATCTCGCCGCTGGTGGTGCTGTCGAGGTTCCCGGTGGGCTCGTCGGCGAACACGATGTCGGGCCGGCTCGCCAGGGCACGGGCGACCGCCACCCGCTGTTGCTGGCCGCCCGAGAGCTGCGACGGGCGATGATCGAGCCGGTCACCCAGGCCGACCGCGCCGATCACCTCGTCCATCCACCCGGCTTCGGGCGTCGAGCCCGCGAGGTCGAGCGGCAGGGTGATGTTCTCGCTGGTGTTGAGCGTGGGGATCAGGTTGAACGCCTGGAACACGAACCCGATGCGGTCTCGACGGAGCCGGGTGAGGTCCCTTTCGTTCAGGGTCGTCAGGTCGATGTCACCGATGAACACCTTGCCCGAAGTCAGGGTGTCGAGGCCGGCGACGCAGTGCATCAGCGTCGACTTGCCCGAGCCCGAGGGCCCCATGATCGCGGTGAAGCGGCCCTGCTCGAATCCCACGGTCACCTGGTCGAGCGCCCGGATCTCGGTGTCGCCCGAACCGTAGATCTTGCTCGCGTCGACGGTGTGTGCTGCGACGGTGATCGTGGTCGGCGGGGTGCTGCTCATGACGGTCGAACGTACACGCCGTGGGCCCTGGGCCAGCTGGTCATCAGTCACGACCCGCCGAAGCCCACGATGGTGCTCCTACACTGTTCGACGTGACGTGTTCGGCCTGTGGCGCCGACTCAGCCGTTGGCGCCCGATTCTGCGCGTCCTGTGGGCAGGAACTCCTGCTGCGGGGCGACGAGAGGCGGGTCGTGACCGTTTTGTTCGGTGACCTGGTCGGGTTCACAGGCTTGTCCGAGACGCTCGACCCCGAGCAGGTCAAGCATCTGGTCGATGACCGCTTCGAGCGGCTCGTCGATGTGATCGAGCGTTTCGGGGGCCGGGTCGACAAGATCATCGGTGACGCGATCGTTGCGCTCTTCGGGGCCCCCGTGGCCCACGAGGACGATGCCGAGCGGGCCGTGCGTGCGGCGCTCCGGATGCAGGAGACGATGGCCGAGGCCGCCGATGTGGCCGGAGGGCGGGTCGAGATGCGCATCGGTGTGAACACCGGCGAGGTGCTGGTCGGCGCGCTCCGCTCGGGCGGCGACTACACCGCGATGGGCGATGTGGTGAACACCGCGAGCCGTCTCCAGACCAACGCTGCGCCCGGCCAGGTCCTGGTCGGGCCCGACACGCATCGGTCGACCCGCGATGTCGTGAGCTACGAGGCCTGCGATCCGATCACGGTTCGCGGTCGAATCGAACCAGTGCCCTGTTGGATCGCGCTCGACCCGATCGCGCCGCCCGGCCACCGACCGAACCGACCGGCGGTACCGCTGGTCGGCCGCTCGCACGAGCTGTCGCTGCTGACCGGCGCCGTGGCCACCTCGGCGTCGCGCTCTCGTGCATCGTTGATGTTGGTGAGCGGTGAAGCTGGAGTCGGGAAGTCCCGGCTCTCGTCCGAGGTCGCGAGTTGGGCCTCGTCGCACGTCGATGCCCTCGTGCTCGAAGGCCGTTGCGTTCCCTACGGCGAGGCCAACGTCTGGTGGCCCATCGCCGAGGCGTTGCGCAGCGGTATCGGAATCGAGCCCGACGACGACCTCGACGCCGTCGTCGTGGCAACCACTGCGTCGGTGGCCCAGACACTCGATCTGAGTCCCGAAGAGCCCGAGGTGCTCCGCACGGTCGCCGGGCTCCTCTACCTGATGGGCCACGACACACTCGGTGGCATCGACGTGGCGCGCGATCACGACGAGGTCGTGCGCGCCTTGGTGACCTTCGCCGGCGAGTCCAGCCGATCTCGCCCGGTCCTGGTCGTGCTCAGTGACCTCCACTGGGCCGACGAGGCGGTGCTGTCGTTGCTCGACACCCTGCTCGAGCGCCTCGATCACGAGCGTTTTGCAGTGTTGGCGACGGCTCGCGCCTCGCTCACCGAGCGGTGGACGCCGACGAGCGGTCATCACAGCCTGGTCGTGCTGCATCTCGATCCGCTGTCCGAGGCAGCGTCAGCGCGGCTCATCGAGGAGCTGAGCGGCGAGGTCCTCGACGAAGCCCTTGCCCAAGCGTTGCTCGAGCGCAGCGGAGGCAACCCGTTCTTCCTCGAGGAACTCGTGGCACTCGTCGGCGAGGTCGAGGGCTCCGACGAGCTGCCGGGGTCACTCCGAGCGCTGGTCCTGGCCAGGCTCGATGGGCTCTCCCCGGTCGAGCGGGCGGTCGTCGAAGACGCTGCCGTCCTGGGTCGACGCGGCGAGATCGACGCACTCCAGACCATGGTGTCGATCACCCGCGGGCTCCCCGACGTGTCCGCCGAGATCGACGCCCTGATCCACCGCGAGATGCTGAGTCGCGACGGCCGCCACTGGGAGTTCCGGTCCGAGTTGGTGCGCGAGGTGGCGTACTCGACGTTGACCAAGGCCGATCGGGCCGAACGGCATGCCGGCATCGCCAAGTGGTGCCGCTCCAACCTCGACGAACGGCATGACTCGGTGGTCGAGCGCATCGCGCACAACTACGCGAGGGCCGCCGAGCTCGCCTCGGACTTCTCGGCGCTCGGAGGCGTGCCCGACGACATCGACGCCTTGGCGCGGACGTGGCTCGTGAAGGCCGCCGATCGGGCCGACGCCGCCGACCTCGGCCGCGAAGCCGCGCGCCTCTACACCGAAGCGCTCGCGCTTCGGCCTGCCAACGACGAGGAGCGTCGTAGCCTCCAGCTCGGTCGCGCGCGCGGGCTGATGAAGCACAGCGACCACTCGACCGCGCGGGTCGAGATCAGCGACGTGGTCGACGAGGCGTGCGAGGTGGGCGACGATGCCCATCTCCTCGAGGGCCTGACGCTGCTCGGCGATTGCGAGTTGCGTCTCGGCATGGCCGAGATCGCTGCCGAGCGATTCGACCGGGCGTTGGCCATGGCCACCGACATGGGGGCCGATGCGCAACGAGCCGAGATCCTGCGGCTTCGCGGCATGATGCACGTGTTCTCCGGCGACGACCAAGCGGCGTCGGTCGAGCTGACCGCTGCGCTCGATCTGTTCGAGTCGCTCGGCGACCAGCGGGGCGTCGCGTGGGTGCTGCAACACCTCTCGTGGTCGGCCTTCATGTCCGGCCGCGTGGTCGAGGCCGAACGACACCTGCGCCGAGCGATCGACACATTCACCGATCGCGGCGACCGCGGTGGCCTCGGCTGGGCGCTCGGTCTCTATGCGTGGGTCAAGTTCCACCTCGGAGACGGCGACGGTGCCGAATGGTTGGCCATGCAGGTCCTCGATTCGGGGCTCGAGCGGGGTGACCGCTGGGGTGCAGGGATGATGGAGGTGTTGCTCAGCAGCATCCGGCTCTGGAGCGGACGAACCGATGAGGCAATCGCCGCTGCGCAGCGTGCCTTCGACATCTTCGAGGAGCTCGACGATGCCTTCGGCGGCGCGCAGGCTCGCGGGATCCTCGGACGGGCCCTGACGACCGGGGGAAGGATCGTCGAGGCCCGGGAGGTCTTCGATCGGACCCGAGCCGACTCCGATCGTCCGGGCGAGCTCGAGCCGGCGTGGCAGATCCCCGAGCTGCTGTCGGCAGTGCAGATCGGCGATCTGGCGTGGACCGAAGCGGCGAGCGCACGGGTCGAGTCCGGGGACATCAGCCCGGAGAGGGTCGGCGGGACCGATCAACTGGTGGCCTTGACGTTGGCGGCGCTGCAGCGCCGCGACGCAGACCGTGCGACCGCGCTGCTCGACGAAGCGACCACCGAGGAGTCAGCCGGCAACGGGTCGGTCATTGCCGCCGAGGCACTCGTCGGTGCCGCACAGGGCGACCGGAGACGAACCGATCGTGCGGTCGCGAGGCTCGCTGACTGCACCTCGGTGACCTATCTCGACCGCACGATGGCCCGCTTGGCCGAAGCGGTGGCCGTGAGCGGTGTCGACGGCAGAGCGATTCTCGCCGACGGGCTCGACGAACTGTCGACGACGGGTGACCGCGTCGGGCCTCTGGTCCTCGGACTCGCCGACGCCGCGCTGGCCGAGGCGACCGGAGCCGACGACCGGTTGACTGCCCGTCGGCGCTCCGAGGGGATCGCCCACGACCTCGGCATCGGTGCCGATGGGTGGCGGGCCTACATCGACCTCGTGGTGGGAACGGCCGACGCGGCCATCCCCACCACCTGAGCAGACCGAGACAGCAGGTTCAGCGCGGCTGCTTTGTCTTGCGGAGATAGGGCTTGAGGGCGTCGAACTCGCCGAAGCGTGCCCGTGCGTCCTCGTCGCTCACCGATGGCACGATGATCACGTCCTCGCCATCGGTCCAGTCGGCAGGCGTCGCCACCGAGTGATCGGCCGTGAGCTGCAGCGAGTCGATGACGCGCAGCAGCTCGTCGAAGTTTCGGCCCGTGCTCGCAGGGTAGGTGAGGGTGAGTTTCACCTTGTTGTCGGGCCCCACGACGAACACCGAGCGGACGGTGAGCGTGTTGTCGGCGTTCGGGTGGATCATGTCGTACTTGTCGGCGATCACGCGGTCAGAGTCGGCGATCAAGGGGAAGTTGAGTGCGTTCCCCGTGACGTCCTCGATGTCGCCGGCCCATCCCTCGTGGTCCGACAGCGGGTCGACCGAGAGTCCGATCACCTTGGTGTTGCGCTTGTCGAACTCGGGCTTGAGGCCGGCGACGCGACCCAGCTCGGTGGTGCACACGGGGGTGTAGTCCTTCGGGTGGCTGAAGAGCACAGCCCAGCTGTCGCCCTTCCAGTCGTGGAAGTTGATCGTTCCGTCGGTGGTCTCGGCGGTGAAGTCCGGGGCTTCGTCGCCCAGTCGAATGGCCATGGCGCATGGTCTCCTTGCATCGGTGAGTACATCGGGTGAATCGCAGACTCTATCGAGCTGGAGTGGAATCCCGACCTACTGAGTCGGGTTTGTGGTGCAACCCGATGTGACGCATGTCTCCTTGGCAAAGTATGCAAGTGCTAGCTATAGTTAGCAGCACACGGCGAGCCCCCTCGCCGCACGAAACAACCAGGACCAGGAGCAACGCCATGAGCACCATCGTCGAATCCATCACCGACCTCGAGGCCAAGGGTCTCAGCCGTCTCACCGACGTCCAGGGTCAGGCCCTCGACGCCATCAAGAGCGCCATCGCCCGCATCGACGAGCGGCTTCCCGAGAACCGTCCCGAGCTTCCCTCGCAGGTCCCGACCGTCAAGGAGATCGTGGACACCCAGTACGCGTTCGCCAAGAAGGTCTTGGCCAACCAGGAGAAGTTCGCCAAGGACGTCGTCAAGGCCATCGCGCCGCTGACGCTGCCCCGCACCGCCGAGGCGCCCAAGGTCGTCAAAGCCGCCTGAGCCTCCAGCTCGGGACACAACTTCTGGATCGGTCTCCCCCCGGCCGGCCAGAAAGAGGTGACCGACCCCCCTCGGTCAACCTCCGGAGACGGTCCGCCATGTGCGGGCCGTCTCCCCTTTTTCAGGCCTGCTTTCGCAGGCTGCGGTACACCTGCAGCAGTGTCTCCTTGCCGGCCGAATCGAGGTCTGGGTCGTTCTTGACGGCGGTCTCGACCGTGACCGCGGGTCTCGAGTCGGCATCAGTGTCGGGGTCGATCAGACCGGCTTGGCGGAGCAACGTCTCGCCCGACACCTCGAGGGCTCCGGCGATCGCCTTGAGGACCCGCACCGATGGCTCGTGGAGGCCGCGTTCGATCTGGCTGAGATAGGGGTTCGAGACATTGGCGCGCTCGGCGAGTTCGCGAAGGGTGAGTTCGGCCTGGGTCCGTTGTTCCTTGATGTAGCGGCCCAGGGCCTTGAGCGGGTCGTTCTGACCGGTCGCCTCGTCAGTCACCAGCAGTCGTCTCCATCTGGACATCGGGTTCGACGAACAGCTCGATCGCGTGCGGATGTGCCGCCCTGATCGCCCGCTCGATCCGGTTGATCCCGACCACGATCTCCTCGGTCGTCATCTCGGCTCTGAACTGCACCTTGACGGCGGCGAGGAGCTGTTCGGGGCCCAGGTACTGCGTCTTGAGCTCGAGCAGTGCTCGGACGTCGGCGTCCTCGACGATGATGTTCTCGATCGAGTCGTGGGTCGGCCTCGTCGCCGACTCACCCATCAGCAGGCTCTTCATCTCGACGGCCAGCACGATGGCGATGACTCCGAGAAGCACTCCGATGCCGAGCGTTCCGATGCCGTCGTAGATCGGGTCGCCCGTCACCTGAGCGGTGGTGACGGCTCCCAGGGCGAACAGCAGCCCCAACAGGGCGCCGGCGTCCTCGAGGAGCACCACTGGGATCTCCGGTGCCTTCGAGTGCCTGATGTACTCCCACCATCCGGCGTCGATTCGGTCCTTGTTGGCCTCGACGATGGCCGTTCGGAACGAGAAGGTCTCGAGCACGATGGCGAACAACAGGATGCCGATGGCCACGCCGAGCGACTCGATCTCGTGCGGATGTGCGATCTTCTGGTAGCCCTCGTAGAGCGCGAACGCCGATCCGAGGGTGAACAGGACCAACGAGACGATGAAGGCCCAGAAGTACCGCTCGCGTCCGAATCCGAAGTTGTGCTGCGCAGTTGCATCACGGCTGGCGCGCTTTCCCCCCAGCAGCAGGAGTCCCTGGTTGCCCGAGTCCGCGACCGAGTGGACGCTCTCGGCCAGCAACGATCCGGAGCCGGTGATCACGTAGCCGACGAACTTGGCCACGGCGATCCCTGCGTTCGCGGCGAGTGCAGCGACGATTGCCTTGGTCCCCGAACCCGCCATGAATGGCCAACGTACCCGAGGGTCGGCCCTTGCGAGGACCGACCCGTGACCTCAGCCGATCGGACCGGTCGGCGAGAACGTGACCGGCATCGCCTCGTACCCGGAGATGAAGTTCGCCGCCCGCGCCTCGGGTTCGGCCGAGTCGACGAGTCCGATGTCGGGCAGACGTTCGAGCAGCCGCGTCACCATCACCTCGATCTCGAGTCGTGCCAGGCTGTTCCCGAGGCAGAAGTGCGGCCCGAAGCCGAAGGCGACGTGTTCGTTCGGCTCGCGATCGATGTCGAACCGGAACGGATCGTCGAACACCGCCTCGTCGCGGTTGGCCGACGGATAGCAGAGAAGGAGCTTGTCGCCCTCGGCCAGCCGCTGCGTTCCGAGTTGGGTGTCGACCACGACGTGGCGAGCCATGTTCTTGATCGGCGACACCCACCGCAGCATCTCTTCGACCGTGCCCTCGATGTGGGCGCTGGGGTCGGCCGCGAGGCGGGCCCGCTGATCGTGGTGCACCAGGAGTTGATACATCCCGCCGCTGATGACGTGGCGCGTCGTTTCGTCACCGCCGATCAGGATCAGCAACGACTCCTGGACGAGCGAGTCGTGGTCGAGGCGATCGCCGTCGACCTCGGCATGGACGAGTACCGACATCAAGTCGTCGGCCGGGCACTCGCGGCGGTCGGCGATCACCCTGCTCGCATACTCGCTGTAGGCGTTGAACGCCTCGCCGCCACGTTCGAGCACCTCGATGTCGCCGGTGAGGCTCGACAACATGTCGTCGGACCACTGGAGCAGCTCGCGCCGGTCTTCCGGCGCGACGCCGAGCGCGTCGCCGATCATGATCATGGGCAGCGGCGCAGCGATGTCGGCGACGAGGTCGGCGCTGCCACGTTCGCAGATGGCGTCGATGATCTCGTCGCACGCCGCGAGCACCTCGGAGCGCTGCTCGCGGACGCGGCGGGGCGTGAAGCCCCGGTTGACCAGCTTGCGGCGCCGCAGGTGAGCCGGATCGTCCATGTCGATCATCATCGGGAGCGGCCCGGACTCGGGACGGATGCCCTGTGCGCTCGAGAATCGTCGAGGATCGGTCGACACCGCCTTGAGGTCTTGGTAGCGGGTGACCGCCCAGAGCTGGCTGTTCGGATCGAAGTACACCGGTGCTTCAGCCCGCATCCAGGTGAAGGCCTCGTGGTGGTCGCCGGCCCAGAACTGGCCGGAGAGCAGGTCGATCTCGCTGCGAATCGGGTGAGCTGTCATCGGTCAGCGATTCTGACACACCGTCAGAAACGCACCGATCTCGAGCTCGGACCGCTGGACTCGCCCGGGGCTGCGTTGTCGATTCGCAGGAAAGGCGCGACAATGATTGATTCCGGAGTGCCCAAGCGGTACGGCCGGTGACTCACCATGGCCATCGACCTCTCCCGCATCCCCGGCGCAGCGCCCCCACGTCGTTCGTCTGGCTTCGGGCCGTCGCAGTTCCGCCGTCGCTCGCGCAGTCGCCGGTCGGTCGTCGACGGATACCGGACGTCTTCGCTCCGAGATCCCCGCGCCGGCCTCGGCTCCGATCGGTCCTTGCGCTACCGGCCGAGGCGGCGGGTGCCGATCGGCGACGCGCTCATCGTCGTCTGCTTCGTCGGGGTGCTCGCCTTCCTCGCATGGGAGGTGTGGGGCGCGACCCGGGTGCCCGTCGAGTTCGCCGGCGTGACCGCGGGCGACCATCTCAGCCTCGAGGCGGCCGAAGGCCTGCGGGTCGAGATCGTCATCGATCGAACCGACTCGGTGTCCGGAGCCGACTTCACGGTGAACGGTGCGGTTCCCGAGGACGACACGCTCGATCGCACCGATTCGGGCTTCGTGTGGAGCCCCGCCCCCCTCGAGGAGGGCAACTACGAGCTCGGGCTGACTGCGCCGCGCCCGGTGCTGTCCGATGCGACGTTCTCCTGGGACTTCGTGGTCGACGGCACCCCGCCGCCGATCGACGTGCCCGTTCCCGCGGCCGTGGGCATCTGCGATCGAACGACCGTCGAGGGCACGTCCGAGGCCGATGTCGTGCTGACGGCCAACGGCGAGCCGGTGGCCGTCGACGGCGACGGACGCTTCGAGCTGAGCTTCGACCAGCCTCCTGCCACGCCCGTGCAGCTCGTTGCGACCGATGCCGCCGGCAATCGCAGCGGGCACGACCTGGTCGTCCCGACCACCTACTCGGCCAGCCAGGGTGTCCACGTGACCGCCGCCGCCTGGGGCCACGACGACCTCCGGAACGGAATTCTCGACCTGGTCGACCGCGGCCTGGTGTCCACGGTCGAACTCGATCTGAAGGACGAGGGCGGCATCGTCGGCTACGACACCGAGGTGGCACTGGCCCACACGATCGGTGCGGTCCAGAACCTCTACGACCTCGACGAAGCGATCAAGACGCTGAAGGACCGCAACGTCAGGGTGGTCGGGCGGATCGTGGCGTTCCGAGACGCTCCTCTCGCCGACTGGGCATGGTCACACGAGCGCCAGGACATGGTCGCCCAGACCGCCGAGGGCGAGAAGTTGGGTACCTACGGTGGCTTCACCAACTTCGCCAACCCCGATGTGCAGCAGTACAACCTCGACATCGCCCTCGAGGGAGTCGACGCCGGCATCGATGACATCTTGTGGGATTACGTCCGGCGCCCCGAGGGCGCACTCTCGGGGATGGTGTTCCCTGGGATGGGCGGTTCGGTGACCACAGAGGTCGCGGACTTCCTCGCGTTCACCGGTTCGGCGCTGCGCGAGCGCTGCGCCTATCAGGGCGCATCGGTCTTCGGCATCGCCGCCGATCGCCCCGACGCCGTCGGCCAGGACGTGGGCCTCATCGCACAGCGCGTCGACTACATCGCACCGATGCTCTACCCGTCGCACTGGGTCCGAGGCGAGTACGGGGTCGCCGACCCGAACCGTCAGCCCTACGACATCGTGAAGGCCACGCTCGCCGACTTCCAGGCCAAGACCGAGGGCACCGGGGTCGCACTGGTGCCGTGGATCCAGGACTTCTCGCTCGGTCACCCGTACGGACCCGACGAGGTCCGCGCCCAGATCGACGCGGCGCGCGACCTCGGTGTCGACGACTGGCTGCTCTGGAACGCGAGCGTCGTCTACACCGACCAGGCGCTCGACCCCGGTCTGATCGCTTCCGTCGGCTGAGGACCCGGGTCAGCGGGCCGATCGCCGAGGGCGGTCGGTGGTGTCGGCGTGGCGTCGACGGGTCAGTTCGTCGGCGTCGGTGATCGGTTGGCGGCGGGTCGCACCGGCCGCGTGGGCGCGGAGCGCATCGGGAGTGGTCGAAGCCGACAATGCGAGGGCATCGGTGATCGTGGTGCCGCGCACTGCGGCGAGTGCCTTGCCGGCGGGGGATCGGTCGGCGGGGAGTTCGGTCGTGAGCACCAGCACCGGCACATCGGGCGCGATCTGACGCAGGACGGTGGCTCGACCGATGGTTCGCCACAGCAGGTCGCTTCGCCGCAGGCCTCGCGGGCCCGAGGTGAAGCCGCCGACGACATCGACCCACCATGCGTCGCCGTCAGCCGTGGTCGCCTCGAAGGTCACCTGGGCACCTTGTCGCGGGCGCGCCTTCTGCACCGAGAACCCGGCCTCGATGAGGAGGCGCTCGGCCAGGTCGGTGGCCGTGGTCCCCGACACGGCAGGGTCGTCGGATTGACGTCGGCCCGGCTCGACGCGGACCTCGGGCTGCGGGCGGGCTCTGGTCGTCTCGATCTCGTCGTGCACCCGCGCCTCGGCGAGCGAGACGTAGCCCGGATCGGTGTCGTAGCCGATGAAGTGCCGTCCGCTGCGCACCGCGGCCAGCGCAGTCGTCCCCGAGCCCATGAACGGGTCGAGCACGAGATCGTCTCGATAGGTGTAGAGGTCGATCAGGCGCTGGGGGAGCTCGATGGGGAACGGAGCGGGATGGCCGACCCGCGTCGCCGACTCGGTCGGTAGCTCCCAGACGTCGGTGGTCGCCTCCATGAACTCGTCCTTGGTGATCGAACCCACCGAGGGCTGATCGTGCTGCGACCGCTTGCCTGCGGGCACGGCGCGATCGAACCGGCCCTTGCTCGCGATGACGACCCGCTCGGTGAGGTCGCGAAGCACCGGATTGCCCGGCCGCTGGAACGAACCCCACGCACAGTTGCCCCCCGCGCCCCGGGCCTTGACCCAGATCACCTCGCCGCGCAAGAGCAGGCGGAGGTCGTCCTGGAGGATCCCGATGACGTCGGCCGACAGGCTCCGGTAGGGCTTGCGGCCGAGATTGGCGACGTTGACCGCGATGCGACCGCCGGGCTCGAGGCAGCGGACGCACTCGGCGAACACGTCGCGGAGCATCTCGAGGTACTCGAGGTACGACCCGGGGATGTGGCCCTCGCCCAGCGCCTGCTCGTAGGCCTTCCCGGCGAAGTAGGGCGGCGAGGTGACCACCAGCGCGACCGAGTTGTCCGCGATGCGATCCATCGCGCGGGCATCGCCGCACACCAGCTGATCGACCGAGGTCGCTCGGTTGAGCGTGGCGTCCGAGGAGATCTCGGCGACGGCGAACCGCTCGTAGAAGTCGGTCGCATCGTGATTCTCGCGGCGGGACACGCCGAAGGCCGATGTCGTGGTCGGCTTCGGGGTGGTGCGGCGGGTCACGATGGCGATGATACGGCCGGGCAGTGACACTTACCTGCGTTCCCCGGCCACGCAGGCCGCAGCTGGCCGGCCTCCTCGTGCCTCGTCAGCCTCGCTCCCTGGTTCGGCGGGGGCTGGTGCTTCGCTTGCCGCTGATGCGCCCGACGACCTGCGGCCGTCACGGCTAGCGTCGGTTGCCGTGACCTACCGGTTGGGTGTGGATCTGGGGACGACCTACACGGCCGCCGCGGTGTGCCGAGACGACCGGGCCGAGATGCTGGGCCTCAGCGGCCGCGGTCCGGTCATTCCCTCGGTGGTCTGTCTGCGAGCCGACGGCAGCGTGCTGGTCGGCGACGACGCCGAGCGACGGGCCGCGAGCGAGCCCGATCGGGTCGCTCGCGAGTTCAAGCGGCGGATCGGCGATTCAGCGCCCCTTCTCGTCGGTGGGACGCCGATCGGCGCCGAGGCGCTCCAGGCGGAACTGCTCGAATTCGTCGTGCAGCGGGCGACGACCCTCGAGGGCGGGCCGCCCGACGACATCGTGGTGACCCACCCGGCGAACTGGGGTCCCTACAAGCGCGAGTTGCTGGTCGAGACGATCCGCGAGGCCGATCTCGACCCCGACGTCGTGCGGACCCTCACCGAGCCCGAGGCGGCGGCCATCCACTACGCCGCTCAGGCGCGGGTCGAAGAAGGATCCGTCGTCGCGGTCTACGATCTGGGCGGAGGAACCTTCGACGCGGCGGTCCTCCGGCGCACGGCCGGCGGGTACGAGATCCTCGGTCGCCCCACCGGGATCGAGCGCCTCGGCGGCATCGACTTCGACGAAGCGGTGTTCGAGCACGTCCGTTCGCAGATCGACCTCGGCGACGTCGACGACCGCACCGACGACCTCGACACCAGGGCTGCATGGGCGGCCCTGCGGCGTGAATGCGTTGCAGCAAAAGAGGCGTTGGCGAGTGCCACCGACACCGAGGTGCAGGTCGTCCTCCCGGGCGTGCGGACGCAGGTCCGCCTCACCCGAAGTGAGTTCGAGGAGATGATCCTGCCGGCGGTCGGTCGGACCACCGAGTCGCTGTCGAGGGCGATCGAGTCGGCCGGCGTCACGCCCGATCAGCTCACGTCGGTCCTCCTCGTCGGAGGCTCGTCACGGATCCCGCTCATCGGGCAGCAGATCAGCGAAGCGATCGGTCGACCGGTGGCGATCGACGCGCACCCCAAGTACGCGATCGCGCAGGGCGCCGCCCTCTCGATGCCCGAGGCATCTCCGGCCGGGGCGGCCACGCTCCCGGCGACGACGCTGGCGCCGGCCGACCCTCCGCCCGGTTCGTTCGGCGTCGTGCCGGTGCCGATCCCGCCGGCCGGGTCGTTCGGTGCGCCCGATGCTCCGTCGACCCCACCTGCGACTCCGGCAACTGCGGCGACCCCGGCTGCGGGCGATGCCACCCAGGTCCTGCCGAGCGCCACCGCCGTGCCATCGGAAGCGGGCCCACCGATCGGTCCACCCGACGGGGTGCCGCCGGCGCCGCCGTTCTCGTCGCCCCAGGCTGCATCGTCGAAGAACCGTGTGCCGTTGCTGGTCGGTGGCGGGGTGGCGCTGGTCCTGCTCGTCATCGGCGCCTTCGTGCTCTTGGGCGGCGGCGACGATTCGGGCGATGCCGAAGTGACGAGCAACACCGTCGTGACCGAGGTCCCGTCGTCGACCGAAACGACGACCGGCTCAGCCCCTGCCGGGATCGAGACGACCGACGCGGGGCTCGACCTGCCCCGCACGGTCAACTGGTCGCACGTCGACTTCCAGCTCGACGAGGCCGTCTTCTCGACCATCGATCCGGCAACGTTCGGGAAGGCCGACCCCGCTGAGCTGACCGTCGGCGATGCCGAACGCCTCTTCCTCGATCTGTCGATGGCGTATGAGGCCGACTACCCGATCCAGAGTGAGAACGTCGAGGTGAGTCTGTTCTCGCTGCGGCTCGATGACGGAACCACCATCCCGGCCGGTGGGGTGCAGTTCCAGAGCACGTACTTCCTCAACACCAGCAGCAACGATCTAGTTCAGCTCTCCTTCGACGTCGCCCCCGACCAGCTCGATGGCGCCGTCCTCGTCATCGACGACCGGGTGACGGTTCCGGCCGAGCTGCCGCTCGACGGCGAGGTGCCCGACGACCCGTATCCGATCTCCTTCGATGTCGATCAGACGGTTGCGGTGACCATCGACGACGGATGCGAGGGGACGACGACGGTCGAGTCGGTCGAGTGGGACGTCGATGCAGGGATCGACCACAACGGCGATCCCGTCGAAGCCACCGAGCCTCGGGCGAAGAAGGATGCACGCTGGGTTCGGGTGTTCGTCCAGACCGTCGCCGGGACGGGTGAAGGCTGTCGATTCGACAGGAACGTGCAGGACCCCGACTATGCCCTCGAGATCGACGGGTTGCCGGTGTTCACCTCGAGCTTCGTGAACGAGATCGTGCAGGCGGGCGAGGGTGTCGAACTGGTGCTCGCCTACGAGGTTCCGCTCGACGCCGAGACGGTCGAGCTCAACCTCGGGTCCCTCACCGGGACCCAGGGCAAGGTCGAGGTCCCTCGGCCCGACGAGTTCCCTTGACCCCCGGAATCACGCACGCGTGGGCTGGTCGCGGCGATCGTGGGCCGCAGCTGATGGACGCGTGTCGGAGCGATCACCTGCGTCGGCGGGTCCCACGACTGGGTGGCCGCTGATCCCGACCCGATCACACGCGAGGAGCTCGCTGACCTGGCCGGCAC
>Ga0307379_10004765_pt1 | contig 19215 bp, 12 predicted proteins | sample UN2MG_FD_202237 | JGI IMG/M metagenome (GOLD analysis project Ga0307379, IMG submission 202237) | Soil microbial communities from Risofladan, Vaasa, Finland - UN-2 | ecosystem: Environmental > Terrestrial > Soil > Coastal area > Acid sulfate soil | place: Finland: Risofladan, Vaasa | collected... | reverse complement strand
GACCTTACGTCTGTAATAAGTGAGGTCAAACTGAAAAAAAGGAAAGCAACATATATCATATCAACTGTTCAGTGGTTTGTAAATCCCATTAGAAAACTTAGGAGGGATTCTAAAGTTTAGCTATGGCTCAATCCACGCCCCCGCGAAGGGGGCGACACAAAAGCCGGAAACCAATAAAACGCCATTCAATGTTTCAATCCACGCCCCCGCGAAGGGGGCGACCAATTCTTTATTGTAGGTTGATATGGCTAATTACGTTTCAATCCACGCCCCCGCGAAGGGGGCGACCACGTCTCTAACTATCTCATCACCTTTTTGCCAGTTTCAATCCACGCCCCCGCGAAGGGGGCGACATGTTGAGCGATCTCGAGCTGGTCTTTGAGGTTGCGTTTCAATCCACGCCCCCGCGAAGGGGGCGACCGTGTCGCCTGCGGTTGCTGAATCCCAAATACCGTTTCAATCCACGCCCCCGCGAAGGGGGCGACAGCTTCAAAGGGTATTCCACTTCTGTCCTCATCGTTTCAATCCACGCCCCCGCGAAGGGGGCGACCACGATAGCTGCCGACAGTTTTCCGGTCAACACGTTTCAATCCACGCCCCCGCGAAGGGGGCGACCTTGAAGTGAAGGGTAACGCGATAAGTAAAAAGGTTTCAATCCACGCCCCCGCGAAGGGGGCGACCTGCAAAGTCTTGCCCTCTTCGTAGGCCTTCATGGCGTTTCAATCCACGCCCCCGCGAAGGGGGCGACAAAGAGGCCGCAACTATCAGTGTGACCAAACGCGTTTCAATCCACGCCCCCGCGAAGGGGGCGACACCAAGCCATTTGTAGGTCTCGGATTCCTGATCGGTTTCAATCCACGCCCCCGCGAAGGGGGCGACGGCTGATGCAGCTGTGATTGGATCTGATACGCAACGTTTCAATCCACGCCCCCGCGAAGGGGGCGACACCGCTGACAATGCGTGGCCACTGTTAAAAGGTGTTTCAATCCACGCCCCCGCGAAGGGGGCGACGCAGGGCGGACTTATACAGGGTGATAGTGCAGAGTTTCAATCCACGCCCCCGCGAAGGGGGCGACAAAGAACAACACGAACCTCCGTTCCAAAAAACAACGTTTCAATCCACGCCCCCGCGAAGGGGGCGACAAAGTGAGGTGATGCCTATGCCTGTATAGACTGGTTTCAATCCACGCCCCCGCGAAGGGGGCGACTCTTATCATTATCCACCCAGGCCGAGGCTGACGAGTTTCAATCCACGCCCCCGCGAAGGGGGCGACCTACGTCGGGTCAAAGACCCCTCGGGTATTGATAGTTTCAATCCACGCCCCCGCGAAGGGGGCGACATGGCGTGGAAGATGATGGATGTGACCAGAATACTGTTTCAATCCACGCCCCCGCGAAGGGGGCGACTGGACGGTTACGAATGCAAAGGCCTGGCTCAAGAGTTTCAATCCACGCCCCCGCGAAGGGGGCGACTGAAGGTTGTTTGCGATTGTCTCGACGTCGTCGGTTTCAATCCACGCCCCCGCGAAGGGGGCGACCTTGATGATGGAGTTGACTTCGGCTTCACTTACGTTTCAATCCACGCCCCCGCGAAGGGGGCGACGTGGATGCAAGTAATGATTATGCGACTTACGCCCTGTTTCAATCCACGCCCCCGCGAAGGGGGCGACATGGCGATAACGTGGACACCTACAATAACTGTAATGTTTCAATCCACGCCCCCGCGAAGGGGGCGACTAGCCAACGCGTGCGGTGCAGATTTATGAGGTGGTTTCAATCCACGCCCCCGCGAAGGGGGCGACTGTTCAGTCTGGGGCTGTTGTGAGTTGTGCTACGTTTCAATCCACGCCCCCGCGAAGGGGGCGACGTAGCAGTTACGAACCATATCCGATTTACGATATGTTTCAATCCACGCCCCCGCGAAGGGGGCGACAACAAGAAACCCGCCAACAAGGGGAAAATATACCGTTTCAATCCACGCCCCCGCGAAGGGGGCGACATAGGTCCTGTTCCATAATCTATTATCAGATAGAGTTTCAATCCACGCCCCCGCGAAGGGGGCGACATAAGCCTGTTCCGGGCCTTGCTCGCGTGTGATAGGTTTCAATCCACGCCCCCGCGAAGGGGGCGACAGCCGGTCCAAGCCAGGGCCGGGCCAGGCGAACCGTTTCAATCCACGCCCCCGCGAAGGGGGCGACAGCACCTTTTCGTTTACTGCGGCAATGCTGAATGTTTCAATCCACGCCCCCGCGAAGGGGGCGACTGGAGCGGCAGGTGGTCTTGGTTCAAGTATAATTGTTTCAATCCACGCCCCCGCGAAGGGGGCGACCACATTTTACTGCCAGCCGAATCGGCTTCACAACGTTTCAATCCACGCCCCCGCGAAGGGGGCGACTGTAAAGGAACTATTGAGGATTGTCGTGATAACAAGTTTCAATCCACGCCCCCGCGAAGGGGGCGACATGCGAAGTCGGCGGCCCTTGCCGACCAGCTTTATGTTTCAATCCACGCCCCCGCGAAGGGGGCGACTGACGAAATTGATAGTATCATAAGCCACTTTAGCGTTTCAATCCACGCCCCCGCGAAGGGGGCGACCAGCGACAAATGAACCTTGCCAGGGCGAACAAAAGTTTCAATCCACGCCCCCGCGAAGGGGGCGACTTTATACCGAAATGATTTACAACCTGGGAGCCAAGTTTCAATCCACGCCCCCGCGAAGGGGGCGACCAAGCGGGCAGAGGTTATCAGTAAGCACTTTAAGTTTCAATCCACGCCCCCGCGAAGGGGGCGACTTGCGTCCGGTGACATTACATTCGGTCTTAAAACGTTTCAATCCACGCCCCCGCGAAGGGGGCGACTAGCGGTTCTCGATGTTATACAAGCCGAGAATAAGTTTCAATCCACGCCCCCGCGAAGGGGGCGACTTGCGTCCGGTGACATTACATTCGGTCTTAAAACGTTTCAATCCACGCCCCCGCGAAGGGGGCGACTTGACTTTCCGGACCGGACGGCCTCTGGCAAATCGTTTCAATCCACGCCCCCGCGAAGGGGGCGACCAAAGGTTATTTATATCGGCTGGATAAACCGCCTGTTTCAATCCACGCCCCCGCGAAGGGGGCGACTGCGGGCACACTGGATCGATGCAACTGTACGGTGTTTCAATCCACGCCCCCGCGAAGGGGGCGACAATAATCGTGGACTGTGTGCGTGAATGGGACACGTTTCAATCCACGCCCCCGCGAAGGGGGCGACATTGTTTCCACTTGTCCCGCGTTGCCTCATATGTTTCAATCCACGCCCCCGCGAAGGGGGCGACCCAGCCCCCGCCCACGTGAGCAAGGGGCTGGGTGTTTCAATCCACGCCCCCGCGAAGGGGGCGACTTAATGACAGTGAGCGTCTTCCGGTAGTCTATACGTTTCAATCCACGCCCCCGCGAAGGGGGCGACATATTAAGGCCGTAGGATGGACGAAGCAAAGCAGTTTCAATCCACGCCCCCGCGAAGGGGGCGACCTTTTCATTGCCGAGGCGAGGCACTTTGAACTCGTTTCAATCCACGCCCCCGCGAAGGGGGCGACCATGAACTTAGTTGTTCTTTGGGTGAGTGTAGGGTTTCAATCCACGCCCCCGCGAAGGGGGCGACACAGGAGAACAGAAATGAACAGGCGTAGTTTTATGTTTCAATCCACGCCCCCGCGAAGGGGGCGACCTTTCTGGCATTGTCGAGCCGCTATACTTCTCACAGTTTCAATCCACGCCCCCGCGAAGGGGGCGACTACGTTTCCTAAACTTCCATATTCCTTTGTTAATGTTTCAATCCACGCCCCCGCGAAGGGGGCGACCCGGGGTCTTATACAATGATGTAAGGCACTTAAAGTTTCAATCCACGCCCCCGCGAAGGGGGCGACATAACCTCCCAGCCCAATTCGCCGTACCACGGCGTTTCAATCCACGCCCCCGCGAAGGGGGCGACAAAGGCTTCGGGCCATATCAATCATTGCATCCCAGTTTCAATCCACGCCCCCGCGAAGGGGGCGACTTATTCTAAAAGCAACAATTTAACGATAGGCCACGTTTCAATCCACGCCCCCGCGAAGGGGGCGACATTTTACGCTTGATTTTATCTTGAGCGATGGTCAGTTTCAATCCACGCCCCCGCGAAGGGGGCGACACGATGACTACAAGCGGGGCAAGCTGAATGTCGAGTTTCAATCCACGCCCCCGCGAAGGGGGCGACAAAGGCTAATAAGCATCGATAAAAAGCCAAAAAGTTTCAATCCACGCCCCCGCGAAGGGGGCGACGTGTTCAGCGTAGGCACGTCTCAAATGCTCTCTTTGTTTCAATCCACGCCCCCGCGAAGGGGGCGACAGCTATAGACCAGTCAGGGCTCGCCGGAGGAGACGTTTCAATCCACGCCCCCGCGAAGGGGGCGACACAGCAAATCCACGTGACATCAACTCTTTTACTCGTTTCAATCCACGCCCCCGCGAAGGGGGCGACGCGATAGAAAGTGGACGTTAGATATGTTTCCAAGGTTTCAATCCACGCCCCCGCGAAGGGGGCGACTTGAAATCACCGGACAGCTTGCACACGCAGACGATGTTTCAATCCACGCCCCCGCGAAGGGGGCGACACAACATCCCACTGATTGCCCTTGATTACTCTGTAGTTTCAATCCACGCCCCCGCGAAGGGGGCGACAAGTGACACGCGGGATGCTGCCATCGCCACTGAGTTTCAATCCACGCCCCCGCGAAGGGGGCGACTGCTTCGTCCATCCTACGGCCTTGCTGCCATTACAGTTTCAATCCACGCCCCCGCGAAGGGGGCGACGAAGGATTGTGAGTTTCTTGGCAAGGGGTGTGCGTTTCAATCCACGCCCCCGCGAAGGGGGCGACTTGACCACCCCGATATATTCGATCGCCGTTATATGTTTCAATCCACGCCCCCGCGAAGGGGGCGACCTTAGAATATAACCATCCTGGTTGTTTAAGTATGTTTCAATCCACGCCCCCGCGAAGGGGGCGACTTGGGATACCAGGTTTATTCGTCAATCGAGCAGAGTTTCAATCCACGCCCCCGCGAAGGGGGCGACGCCGCCTACATTCAGCCAGACCGAACAGGGACAGTTTCAATCCACGCCCCCGCGAAGGGGGCGACATCGTCACGAACCGAAACAATATCAAGGACAGCGTTTCAATCCACGCCCCCGCGAAGGGGGCGACAAAGAGAATCTGCCGTAACAGACGAAGCTAAACCGTTTCAATCCACGCCCCCGCGAAGGGGGCGACATAGTTAAGGCAAGGGAGAATAAAATGGCAACTAGTTTCAATCCACGCCCCCGCGAAGGGGGCGACATAAAACATGTGATGTTATAATTAATTGTGCAGGGTTTCAATCCACGCCCCCGCGAAGGGGGCGACCTTTTACCGCTGGATACGTGCCACAGGTGCCTCGTTTCAATCCACGCCCCCGCGAAGGGGGCGACATATGATGGCGACTCAAATTGCGGCCATAGAAAGTTTCAATCCACGCCCCCGCGAAGGGGGCGACGTCAGGTTCGATGATCCTAATCGACAGATCGTCGCGTTTCAATCCACGCCCCCGCGAAGGGGGCGACTTAAGCTCTATGGCACGCTCGGGGTTATATTAGCGTTTCAATCCACGCCCCCGCGAAGGGGGCGACTAAAACGTCATTCAGTAAATCGAGATTTTTAAAGGTTTCAATCCACGCCCCCGCGAAGGGGGCGACTTTATCCTTGACAGACGGAAGCCGGCGGCGTAAAGTTTCAATCCACGCCCCCGCGAAGGGGGCGACAAGAGTAAAAATTTAGCAGGCTTTTTTGAGCAAAGTTTCAATCCACGCCCCCGCGAAGGGGGCGACCTGAATATGTTTGAATGTGAATCGTTCGCGATAGTTTCAATCCACGCCCCCGCGAAGGGGGCGACATCAATGGGGCTTAGTTTTATGGCAATACCGGAGTTTCAATCCACGCCCCCGCGAAGGGGGCGACATAGAAGAATAGATAACAAGTTTAATTGGCGGGGTTTCAATCCACGCCCCCGCGAAGGGGGCGACTAACAAGACATCGCAGTAGAGCCACGAGTATAGCGTTTCAATCCACGCCCCCGCGAAGGGGGCGACTACATAGCGACAGCGGTGTCGTTATCGACAGCTATGTTTCAATCCACGCCCCCGCGAAGGGGGCGACGAATGGTTCCGGCAGATCGTAGGCGGTGCATATCGTTTCAATCCACGCCCCCGCGAAGGGGGCGACTTGACATAATATTATTCCCTTAATTAAATGTCACGTTTCAATCCACGCCCCCGCGAAGGGGGCGACATAGTGTCAAAAGAACGAACAACGGCACAGAAGGTTTCAATCCACGCCCCCGCGAAGGGGGCGACATATGACTCTGGCTCGCAATGCTTTCCATATTATGTTTCAATCCACGCCCCCGCGAAGGGGGCGACTGAGGTAATCAAATGACAGACAAAAAGAATACCGACGTTTCAATCCACGCCCCCGCGAAGGGGGCGACCGCGACATATCTTCAAGGTGGAGGCGAGATTACGTTTCAATCCACGCCCCCGCGAAGGGGGCGACAAATTCTGGCAAACTCTCAGCTTCACATTCTGCGTTTCAATCCACGCCCCCGCGAAGGGGGCGACACGCCCTCAGACACTACTTCGCCACAGCCCTATACGTTTCAATCCACGCCCCCGCGAAGGGGGCGACGGGCATCATTGGCCGCCTCCACCTGTGAAGCATCGTTTCAATCCACGCCCCCGCGAAGGGGGCGACTCCGAAACTTGACCGCATTGTACCGGGCATAGCGTTTCAATCCACGCCCCCGCGAAGGGGGCGACCCATACGAGCTCGTACCTTTGGCTTCTCCGATTGCGTTTCAATCCACGCCCCCGCGAAGGGGGCGACCCGAGCCAAGACACAGTCCCAGCAAACCCCACTTCGTTTCAATCCACGCCCCCGCGAAGGGGGCGACATTCTGCGATTCTTTCGACTATCGGCTCCATCTTTGGTTTCAATCCACGCCCCCGCGAAGGGGGCGACTCCGGCCGAACCAGGCTACAAACCTATCGAACATGTTTCAATCCACGCCCCCGCGAAGGGGGCGACGTCGTAACCAGCGGAATATGTCGAGCCGGGATGCAGTTTCAATCCACGCCCCCGCGAAGGGGGCGACTGATCGCTGCCGGATTGCCTCCTTTGGCCTCATCGTTTCAATCCACGCCCCCGCGAAGGGGGCGACTGCACTCGCAAAAATTGGTATCGAAGTAAATGAGTTTCAATCCACGCCCCCGCGAAGGGGGCGACAACATGAGTACTCATTTAACACGCTCCTTTCATTGTTTCAATCCACGCCCCCGCGAAGGGGGCGACGTAGTTTTCCAAAACCTGGGTGATGATTCTGCTCTTGTTTCAATCCACGCCCCCGCGAAGGGGGCGACTTATGGAACAGGGCCTATAAAGGGAGGTGAGGAGTTTCAATCCACGCCCCCGCGAAGGGGGCGACTTAAGCGGGTGGTTGCAATCGGTAATCCTGTGACGTTTCAATCCACGCCCCCGCGAAGGGGGCGACCTGTTTTTTTCATGTCCTTTTTGCCTTTTTTCTCGTTTCAATCCACGCCCCCGCGAAGGGGGCGACATAATGAGGCATTCTTGATTCGCTTTGAAACCATGTTTCAATCCACGCCCCCGCGAAGGGGGCGACGAGATGAAAAACAAGATAGAACTCGTTAGATTGGTTTCAATCCACGCCCCCGCGAAGGGGGCGACCCATACCCTCTCCCATATCGCTTATCCACATTTCGTTTCAATCCACGCCCCCGCGAAGGGGGCGACCTCGATTAGGCACCTGCGTTTGCTCGCATGCCATGTTTCAATCCACGCCCCCGCGAAGGGGGCGACATCCACAAAGACCGGCTCCTTCTCCAGAGCAAAGTTTCAATCCACGCCCCCGCGAAGGGGGCGACATCCACAAAGACCGGCTCCTTCTCCAGAGCAAAGTTTCAATCCACGCCCCCGCGAAGGGGGCGACACAACATTCTGAAGAGGCTATTAATGCTCTACCAGTTTCAATCCACGCCCCCGCGAAGGGGGCGACTTCAGCCTCGACCACGTCCCGCACCTTTCTGCGCGTTTCAATCCACGCCCCCGCGAAGGGGGCGACGCCAGAATAGGCCACCCAATAACCCTCTGTAGGCTGTTTCAATCCACGCCCCCGCGAAGGGGGCGACAAAGTGAGATGCCCGATCGACCAGGCTAATTGAGGTTTCAATCCACGCCCCCGCGAAGGGGGCGACATAATCATAAGGCTGCCTTTTCATGGCATCGACGTTTCAATCCACGCCCCCGCGAAGGGGGCGACATTCTGCGATTCTTTCGACTATCGGCTCCATCTTTGGTTTCAATCCACGCCCCCGCGAAGGGGGCGACTCCGGCCGAACCAGGCTACAAACCTATCGAACATGTTTCAATCCACGCCCCCGCGAAGGGGGCGACGTCGTAACCAGCGGAATATGTCGAGCCGGGATGCAGTTTCAATCCACGCCCCCGCGAAGGGGGCGACTGATCGCTGCCGGATTGCCTCCTTTGGCCTCATCGTTTCAATCCACGCCCCCGCGAAGGGGGCGACTGCACTCGCAAAAATTGGTATCGAAGTAAATGAGTTTCAATCCACGCCCCCGCGAAGGGGGCGACATATGAAAGGACCTGGTAAATGAGCATAACAAGAGTTTCAATCCACGCCCCCGCGAAGGGGGCGACTCGGATCCTCCGGGTCCCAATCAACTTCGTTTCCTGTTTCAATCCACGCCCCCGCGAAGGGGGCGACTCCTTCAGGCATATCTTCCTTTCCGGGCAATAAGTTTCAATCCACGCCCCCGCGAAGGGGGCGACGTGGAGGATTACGTGAGATACTTCGAGGAGCTGCGTGTTTCAATCCACGCCCCCGCGAAGGGGGCGACTCAATTTATTTCAATCATTCAGCTCCTCAAAAAGTTTCAATCCACGCCCCCGCGAAGGGGGCGACATAATCTTAGCCGTATTAGCATGTGGCTGTGCGGTTTCAATCCACGCCCCCGCGAAGGGGGCGACCGCAGTCACCGGTCCGAGCTGGTCTGGGCTCTTAGTTTCAATCCACGCCCCCGCGAAGGGGGCGACTGGACGGTTACGAATGCAAAGGCCTGGCTCAAGAGTTTCAATCCACGCCCCCGCGAAGGGGGCGACATGGATACCATCATGGCGCGTACCTGGCACAACGTTTCAATCCACGCCCCCGCGAAGGGGGCGACGACCTGGTTCCCGGCCAGCCCAACCAGCATCTTGTGTTTCAATCCACGCCCCCGCGAAGGGGGCGACGGGCAAGCGAGGGCCTCTTAGAGCTGGAGATTGTGTTTCAATCCACGCCCCCGCGAAGGGGGCGACGCGTATTTCAGATTGATATATCGACCGATACAACCGTTTCAATCCACGCCCCCGCGAAGGGGGCGACCGGGCCGATCGAAGATCACGAACAGCGGATCCGAGTTTCAATCCACGCCCCCGCGAAGGGGGCGACCGTATACTAACTAAGTTCATTGTAATCAAAACGTTAGGCAATGTCTATCGCGAACCTGTGGCTTTTCGTACTAAGGAATCAGGGCTTCAGATTTGCCGATGTGCTATTGACTTGTAAATGAACGAGTTATGAACATCGCGAACCTCCCTGGGAAAACATGTATACTTGGGGTTCGCGGCTTGGTTTCTAAGCCAATAAAGGTCCTTCTGGATCATAACCTGGCTTTGCTCCAAAATGCTCGACCCGTTTCTTCCAGTTCTTGCCCAGATAGTAGAAACGCAAACTATCCTTCTCTGGATCAATGATATCGATCAACCTCCTTTTGAGTTCGAACCATTGCGCTGGATCAAGCAGACATTCGAATACAGAGTTCTGAACGCGTTGACCTCGATTTTCACAGACTTTTGCTACATGCCGGAGCCGACTTTGTCCTTTTGGAGTTTCGGTATTGACATCGTAAGCTACGAGAACCATCATCTTATTTACATACTCCTTAACGCCATAAGAAAGGCGGGTATCCGTCGAGATCACCTCGCAGGTATCGAGCCAGAAGCTGTGCTTGAATATGAGCGAGCAAGCCGATACTTACTTTTTCCTGTAAAAATAAATGAGTTATCTCTTCCTGTTTCCTTTTCTGCCATGCGACCAAAACCGTCTTCCGCGTTTCATCATCCATTGTCACAGCACCGGACTCTGTTTTGACAAATCCTTCAGACTTAACTTGCTGACGATTCACCAACGATAGAGCGAGACGATCAGCGAGATATGCTCGTAATTCCTCCATCAGATCGAGTGCAAGTCCCGGTCTTCCGGGCCTGTCTCTATGAAGAAATCCAACTGCCGGGTCGAGGCCAACTGACTCAAGTGCCGATCTAACATCGTGGACCAAAAGTGTGTAGAAGAATGACAGCAAAGCGTTGATATTATCCAGAGGCGGCCTGCGACTTCGCTTCTTAAAGAAAAAGGATTCCCTGTTGGAACTTATTAGATTATCAAATACTCCGAAGTAAACAGCAGAGGCCTGTCCTTCGATCCCTCGGATCTGGTCAACATCATTCTTGTTTTGAAGCTGCTGGACGTTTTGTTGTAGATCATCAAGAGCCTGTTTCAATGTGGTCTTATTGGCCAGCTCTGGTCGATCCCTCAGCGTCCTCTGAAGAACGATACGGCTATTTGCAATTTTGGCTATTACCACTGACCGAGCAACCTCTGCACATGCAGCCGGATGATCTGCTTTACGATATTGTTCCCGCCGCAACAGGACATTTCCGCTAACTGGTCCTTGAACACGAGCCAGAAACCGACCATTCTCGGTCAAGAATGACAACGTCACATTGTTCTCACCACATAGCCCCAGCAAAAATGGGCTACACAAAACATTGCCGAAACACACAATCGATCCGAGGTTGTGTATCGGAACGCGGAGTTTGACCTGGTGATCGTGATTCACCAGGACCGTATCACCCTTCTTTGAAAGATATGCACCCTGGGTAGTTACGAATAGCGTGTTTAACAACTTCTTCATTCGTCCATTCCTGCCTTTGCCAGATAGTGCTGAACATTCTTTGTGATCCCTGTCACCTTGGGCATACATGTTTCATAGAGTGAACAACTCCCACATTTCTTCTGATACTTGGCCTTAGGCGTGGTCAGACCCTCGAAAAGCCTGTGAAGCTCTTTTGTCAACAACTCAGTATTCTCTCTCAAACTCACCGAGAGCTTCACGCGTTCTCGTCTTCTTGGTCGGCCATAGAATATGGCCCCATACTCGATTTCATTGCCGAGCATCTCCTCCAGACACATCGCCTGAGCGCAGAGCTGCACGCGGTCACAGTCATCGATCTTTGTTCGGCCGCGCTTGTACTCTACTGGGAAAGGCCGCCACAGGCCCGTTGCTTTTGGCAATTCTGCTCCCGACTCAGCTTGATGAAACTCCACCACGTCTGCCTGACCTACTAAACCAAGTCGCAGTGATTGCAGTCTCAATCCGCGAACGATGCGAATCCCCGGACGATCCTCAGTGCCTGCTTCGTGGGTCTTTTCGTGCAGATGTCGCCCTTCTGCAGTGAAACGATTTTCAGACCATACTTGCTCAAGATATATCAGACCCCACTGGCGCGGACAGAAGGCCAAGTGCTGCAGCGCAGAAATTGGCAACAATTGCTCCTCGGAAAACATCAAAGTTTTTCCTCAATGGTTACACCGGTGGGCAGGTTGTTCCGGTTGATCTCGATTTGGTAATCGGAGAAAGCCCGCGGAGGTTTCGATATGTCCTTTCGTTTGATCTGCACGCGGTCGAACAAGGCGTGCGCCGGGGCTTTACCAAGTGCATTCTCGTGTTTGAAAACAATCAGTTTGCGTGTGGACATTAGACCCCGAGCGGCGGAGCGGTCGTGTTCGAACATATTGCAGAGAGCCTCCCATACGAGGTCCATGTCTTCACTTGAGAAGCCTGTTTGTGTGGCAAGATGGGCGGAGACAAAGCCATGGGCGACATAGACTCCGTAAGGGATTGTATTCTTACGGCCCATGGTACGGTTGTCGCCGCCTTGTTTTTCTGCCTCAGCTTCTGTTGCTACGGCCATGCGTGTGATGGAATACTCCAGAGTGACGACAGGATCAACAGACCGTCCAAAGGTCATCTGTACCGGTCCGCGAACCTGACCACAGTTGGGTGCAGACTTTAATGCCATAACGGCACCGAAGGTACGTATGTCAAAGAAATCTTTGCACATTTTCTCCTTTCCCAGCTCTGTTTCCTCTGCCGTAGGTTTGCGTGGTTTTGCATCCTTGAGGACACTCTTGATGAACTGTGCTATCTGTTTTGAAGGCTTTGTCTCTTTCAACCATATGTTAATCTCTTTCTTGTCGGCGTCAGGAGCAACCACAAGTTCCCCAGAGGTTTCTTCATCTCCGGGCTCGAACGTGATGGCCTCTGGAAAATCTATTTCCTGGATCTCATCTGCCAAGTCACTTGGAACTGGCTTACGTGATTCCTGCCCGGTATCGATCCCTAATTCCTTGAAGGCTTTTACCTGTGCCCTTCCCAGCACAGCTTTTTCTCTGATGTAGATGTCATACGGACGTTTGAATTCCTTTGTAAGTTGAACATAGTTTCGTATCTTACGCTTGAGACAAACATCTGTCACGATACCATGTCCGGTTTCCGGATCAATGCGTGGCAGGTTTCCGGCGTCGGGATCACCATTGGGGTTACCATCCTGGACGTCGAAGATTAGGACGAAGTCGTGGCGTTCTTTAAGATCACTCATTGTTTGGTTCTCCTTCATTTGTGGGTTGAGATTCATCCGATTTAGATTTCTTCTTGATATAGAATTGCTGGGTCTGATGGTAATAGCCGATTGCGAAACGCCCTTGATCAAACAAGGATAATGTTGATGGGAAGCCGATTCTGCCATCTACATTATTCATTATTTCCTGTACCAGGCGATTGAAGAATGTCTGCTTGGCTTTCGCAAGTTTAGCCAGGTGATGAGGCATAAGCCTGTTTACTATAGTTGGGAATACGGTCACTGGTGTGCCTGAAGCTGCACCGTAGAAACGGTCGCGGATAGTGGCGTTGATGCCGGGATTGGCTTCGGCCTGGATTTTCTCTAACACGGCGAACAATCGTCCCAGGCGATAACCGATGTTCGTGTTGCTGAGATCAAGGCTCATTGTGAGTTCCTCCTTAATTTGCGGGTTCTTGAAGCGTGTTTCACGATCTATGCATGCCTTAATGAGTGATGCACGGGCATAGGGTACATTTGGTATTGGTTTACCAGTCTTTTTGTTTTTTTTCGATTGTTCTGCTCGTGCGCGACGAATCGCCGCTTGTAGCAGAGTCTTCGGATAAGGAAGCCCTTCTAGAATTGCCCGCATGGTGTCCCCCGCCATGTTGGGCTGGATGTTCTTCGATTCACCTTGGACAGCGGTGGAGACCAGCAAACGAAAGAGCGAGAGAGTCTCCTTGTCTTTCGGACCATGAACAATCCGTAGGTCCTCAAAGTGCTGAACGATCTTGCCCGCTGTCCCGGCCACTGTATCCGTTATCCAGAATCGAACTGCAATGCGTGAGGCGTTTGGCGCAAGACCGAGAATAAAGAAGCGCGTCTGTCCCTCATCATTCGCCAGTGAGCCGGTTTCGACAGCCCTGAACAGGCTCCTTACGGCATTCACACCCCGATCGGGATCATCTTCTTCCGGTTCTCCGAAAATATCGACAATTTGTGTTTCGAGAGCTGACGGTTTTTCGGCCCAAAAGACCGTGGTGACATCGCCCACAAGCATCTTCTGTCGAGAGTCCTTGCTGAGCAAATGATTCAAGGCAGTGGTATAGGCGAATGATGCCTTTCTCCCAACTGGTGAATTGTAGCCCTGCTGCTTTAGGTATGAAGCGAATGCCGGTGTTTGACCTTTATTGACACCATTATTTACTTCATTGTTCACTGCAACCAGAGATCGTTCTGCTTTTCGATCTGAACCGTAAATGCCTTTAACGGGTGGTTCGAGTCTAGCAATTTCATCCAAAGCACCGGAAACAAGGCACACCCCTAAATGTCCAGCAGGTGCAGTAGAACCTCGTATTACTTTTTGGATTTCGGCATCGTCGGTAATGGAGCCCTTTCCGCGCAGGGAGATAAGGATGCTCTGATTGGTCGAAAAGATGGTTTTCCATAGAGGATCCTTTTTGATGCGATCGGTCTTGTCTGTGCTGATGAAGAGCTTCGCCGCATTCAGGGATTGACAATCCCCAGCGAGTTCTTGAATACGTTTTTTAAATGTCTCATGCTGCTTGTTCACTCTCTTTTGACCAGGATTGGGTTTTGCTTTTGTGGGAACTGGGATACCAAACATGTACTCTATGTTTTCCCAAAACAGGTTCGCCTTAATCCCGCCGCCTTTCTTTTCGCCAAGAGAGGGAACCAAATAGCGGTGGGCTCGACGGTCCTTCCCTTCGCCCTCTCTTGTGTCCTCGAACTGGATAAATTGCCCTTCGTTGTCAATAACAGCAAGGAACGGAATTTCTTTTGTTTCCCAACCCAACTGTGGCAGATCCTGTTTTCGGTCATAGTATCCCTTGAGTGCCTGCAGAATCATCTCCGCACCTCCTCACTGTCCGGATGTGGAACCTTGATGATGCCTTGCTCCAACGTTGGCCGGAAGAACATGGGCTTTGGGTCTGATGGATTGGTGAAGTCCATGTCATAGAGCATCCAGCCCAAATCCCGTGTTTCATTGATGGGTGATGGAGATCCATTGCCCGGATTTGCGAGTTGAAATTTACAGGAGAATTCGCGGCAGCCAAGATAGGGTTGGTTGAAGCACTGGCCTTTTTTGGCGCGGCGTTCGAACATGGCGGCGTATTTTGCCTCGCTCTCATCCGGCCGGATGTCTGGTTGGCTCAGTGGTTTGGCTTCGTCGGTGTCTATTAGCCACTCTGGTACGGGATTAAGCACTTGCGTACGTTGGTCTGGTGGGATGTAGTCGAATTCGCCAAGCAGGCGATACTTGACGTCGCGAAGGAGCAATCCTGCTCGTTGCTGACGTTCGTCTTCTACAAAGATACCTATTGAACGCGGTGAAGCCACCTTGCCAACTTCATTGCGTCGAATCGAGATCCAACGTATTGGGGCCAGTACCTCAATCCGGGTGACACGCCAGCGAATAGCTGGCTTCCACAGAATGGCCTCGAAAATGGCGCGGGCGGCTGATGGTGTGATCACATCATAGCTGACCCGCTCTACCTTCATCTCCGGGCGAGTGAAGCAAGCGTATGGTCCGCTCACTTCCAAACAAAAACCCTTCATAATCGCCTCCTTTCACTGGGCGGTTTGAATTATACGATCAAGTCTTCAATAGGTGGATTGTCCTTGTAAACATCAAGCCCCATGGATTCACTGTATAAAGAGGGGAAGGACTGGGCGAGAAATCCAGGCCAGGCTTCTTCTAGCGATCCTTCGTTCTGCAATTTTTCTACCAACCAAACGGATAGGTTGACAGTATAGCGTTGCAGTTGACGCATTAGATTGCGGTATGGGCCTGTTTTTCTGAGTTCCTGTATTAGCATCTCTCCTTTGCCGTACCGGACAAATACCGGTCGTTGAGCTTGATCGTCTATCAGTCGAAAATCATCTGCTACAGAGCGAAAGGCAACGTCCAGGACTTTGGAGTCAGAAGGTGTTAAACGATTCAGATAGTCTGCACCCGTATCATTGACCTTGGAGTAAAACAGATCGAAGTATTGGGTGTATGATTCTGGCGTCTGTGGATCGAATCCAGACAGGGCGTAGAGTTCCTTGGTGGTGTTTTCTCCCTTGTGCAATAAACCACGCGGCACAGACTTGGGTGGGGTGAAGACAACGACTTTTCCATTCTTCGGCATTTTCCCTTCTCGATTGCACCGACCGGCTGCTTGGGCAATCGAGTCCAGGCCTGCCAACGCACGGTAGACCACGGGGAAATCAATATCAACGCCTGCCTCGACCAGTTGTGTGCTGACTACTCTGAGCGTTTCGCCTCTATTAAGCCTGTCTTTAATGGATTGAATGACTTTGGAACGGTGCTGACCACACATGAGAGCTGAGAGATGGATCGTTCCTTCAGGCATGAGTTGAAAGAGGTCATAACAGTTACGGCGTGTATTCACAATGCACAGGACTTGGTCGTGTTGCTGTAACTGGAGAGCGAGGTCTTCCCATGTTGTTCTCGTATCCAATGATTCGGGCATGGCGATGTCGGTTCGTTTTAATCGGTCATAGAGATTGAGTGTTTCAGGGGTGATCTCATGAGGTGAATTCAGATTGGGCAACGCGGGCTGAGTGGCTGTGGATAAGACGACTGTAACGCGGTAGTTGCGAGTCAATTCGTTAATGGCTGCGACACAGGGGGTGAGCTTATTCGGTGGAACGAGCTGTGCTTCGTCAAGGATGACCACGCTATTGATAATGTTGTGAAGTTTTCGGCACCGGCTGGACCGAGCGGCAAATATCGATTCAAAAAACTGGACATTGGTTGTAATGATAACAGGAGCGTCCCAATTCTCGGAGGCCAACCGCGTGCGAAGGGTTTCTCTCTGCGGATCGAGATTGCTGTGATGTTCAACCACGTTCTTAGGGCCGAAGATTTCCGCCAGCGTGCTTGCCGTCTGTTCAATGATGCTCGTGTAGGGAATCACGTAGATCACGCGACGCTTGCCATGCTGAATGGCATGGTCGAGAGCAAATGACATTGCGGAAAGCGTTTTACCGCCGCCAGTGGGGACGGTGAGAGTGAAAAGCCCCGGGGCCTGGCGCGCGGCCGTGCGGCAAGTAGTCAGGATTTCATGACGTGCTCTATTGACCGGAGTATCGTCGCAATCTGACTTCATGGCTGCCATGTGACGATCCAGCGCTGCCTTCAGCTTGGTTAAATCGCAGTTTCCCGCGCGATGTCGCACCCGTTCCGGTTGCATGAACGCTTCGGTATCCAGGAAGTCAGCATCGGCCAAACATGAGAAGATCATGCGCAACCAGAAGTGAAAGTTCTCATTTTTCACGAATCTAGGAAGTTTGGGCAGAGCACGTTGTGCAGGTTCCAGTTCGGTGGCGGCCCTGTACAGGCGTTTCAAGTCCGCCCTGCCTTCCTCCAAACGCTTTTGTAGAGCACCCATTCCACCATCGCATGTGTGGTAATCAGGTAGCCCCGCATGATGGCCAGCGATGAGATAGCTTAGGACACGGCCAAAGGGGAGATCGCTCTGGTTGTGCAATTCTTCAGCGAGGGCCGCGCCAGCGCTGGAATGGTTGACTCTGCCCCGTCGTGTTAGGTCATATCCGTTATCATCAATGTGGTTTTCCCGGCGTAAGTATGCTTGGAACTCATCCGCTGCCTTACCGAAATCATGAAGCATTCCTGCATTCCAAGCCCAATCGGAAGAGCCGAACTCTTTGGCAAATCTTGACGCGAGGACGGCAACTTCTTTGAGATGGACATAGAGCGGCTGCCACTTATCCAGCGGCTGACCTTCAAGACTATGGGCATAGAATCGCTTATCACTCATGGAGCCAACTTCGCCACTTTAACAGGCAACTTTTCCGCCAACATGCCATTTCTTAAAATATCCTTACGTGATGCAAATCTCCCGGAAATTTCAACTTAGCACTTTAGATACCGGCAATCAACGATATTCTCCATGACAACTATCCCATTAACTCACAAATACTCCCGGCCCTTATAATATACAGCGTTTCTCAAACCAAAATGTTGATGCCTTTTTTGCTATTTTTTGATAAATGTGCAGATTTTTTTCAGTCTGGCATAGGGCGAATATCACACCCACATGCAGCCGAATACGTCCTCAAAGCTCAGGCACTGTGCTTATTAAAAGGCTTGCGTCTCCACCCACAGCCAGTCACCGCCTGTTTCGCCAGAGCACAGATGTTGGCCCCTGCAGGCAGTCCCTCGGGGGGGAAAAAACTCTCATCTGATCCGATCCAGTCCGCCACACACACCAGCCCGGCCAGTAGATCCAGTTGCCAGTCGGGCAGGTCAGAGATTGACAATGGGCCGAATTTCGACTCAAAGGTCTGGATCAAACGCTGCCGCTCCCGGCTCCATGAGGGCCCGCCGTAAATCTCACCCGTATCTGTTGTCGGCGCTTCTTGACGTCGCCCGTGATGGAAACCGACAATCCGAGCGTATTTGGCCAGTGGGTCGTCGCAGGTGTCTACGTACAGCCGTTGACAAATCGCCGCTTCACTGATGCGGGCATGATTTGTCTCAAAACTGTTGACATAATCAGCTAAAGCTGGGCAAACTAAGGAAAGGTTATTTCTAAAATACTTTAACTGAAATCCTGGCGAAACCTTACCAACATCATGTAAAGCTGCCACGATACCAGAATCTTGCCTTATTATCTGTTTAAGAGATGCAGGTAAATAATTCACTAATACACGTCCGATCTCTCCAACAGCAACACAGTGCTCATAGACTGTCAAACCTGGACTTCCATCCGGAGTTGTCTTTGCATAACACTGCTCATAACGAATCTTAGGGCAATTGTGGTTTGAATGTTGTATATTAATTCTCGGACTCAAGTAAACCCCTTCTTAATTAAAATAACCTATGGCCAAATTATCAATATATCTTTGACGAAGTTGTAATTTGTTCCACGAGAAAAATTCCACCGTTTTCGTCATTTCCTAAAAATATCTCTCAGTGATGCAAGCCTCTTGAAAACTCAAAACTACCGCCCCAGACAAAGAAAATCAAGAGGATTTTGGGCGAAAAAAACGCAAACCAACGCCTGCAGAGGAATAACAATGCCTAAACCCACTACTTGCCATAATCAAAGCGTATCTGAACCAGCAAGTGTTTATTGTTTTTCAGATACCAGAAAATCACCCAAGTGTCAGCCTTTTCGGCTGTTTTTTGGATTCTCTTTGTAAGCTGGTTTGTAAGCGCCGATTTCCTAAATTCGTAAGTTCTTTTGTCAGAGTAGGTTGTGATTTTGGGGTATCGGATTATCCTTCCTGACATATGTCTCACCGGTCATGTGTGTTATGATATGTGAAAAATATGTTATCAGGAAGGAGTCCTTTATGGGAATACGAAACAAGAAGCAAGAAACGCTTCGACGCCTGGATTCAAAGAC
>Ga0307379_10004764_pt1 | contig 19217 bp, 12 predicted proteins | sample UN2MG_FD_202237 | JGI IMG/M metagenome (GOLD analysis project Ga0307379, IMG submission 202237) | Soil microbial communities from Risofladan, Vaasa, Finland - UN-2 | ecosystem: Environmental > Terrestrial > Soil > Coastal area > Acid sulfate soil | place: Finland: Risofladan, Vaasa | collected... | reverse complement strand
TATAATCTCAATCTCAGTTAATTAGAGCCGATTATATATTTCCGTAAGCACCACGGACAGTACAAGAGTTTTAGCTTTCATCTGCCATATCGGCTCAAACTAAATGGAATTATTATAAGAGAAGCACAAAGGTTCCGTGGACCAGAGTCTATAGAACGTACCAACTACTTTATACCAAATTAGCCATTTCACTTCAAGAAGAATTTACGCAAAACTGTAAGGGTGTGAAATTATTTTCTGGCGCCATGTAAGTACCCTTGTATATTAATCTTATGAGTCCATGTTTAGGGTAAACTTTTTTTTGAGTTTCTAAAGGGAGATAAGGTCATGTGCAAGGACGTTAAAATTACAGAAGAGCAATTAACCAAAGCAATAGATGCGGACTATCAAAAGTTGGTGCAGCAGGTCACCGGTGCGGTCAATGAGGCTCCTGATGGAGCGGTGATTTCCGGCAGCGAAGAGCTGGTGCGCGACACAACGGCGAGATTTCGACAAAAGGTTTACGAAAAGGCAATTCAGTTGCGTACGCAAGCCGCTCAAGCGGCTTTTTCCCCCTCGGAAAAACAAAAGGGGCCAATGTTGGAAAAATAAGGGCCCTCAGGCCGTAGAACATCTGACAGCCAACGGCACAATTCGAATTAGGCGGACAATTTACTGGTGCCGAGAGGAAGGAACAGATTCTCAGTTAGACCGGTGGCTGGGGATTGCAGACAAGAGCGTATCGGTAGCGGCCCGTGAGTTGTGTTGTCGTGTGACGGTAACGGGTCTTAGTTTTCGCAAATCAGCGGAGAACCTGGAGCGTTTGGGGCAGATTCGCGTCAAGACGATGCGTGGTCTTAAAAATGAAGAAAAAGTTTTAGGGCATTGTTACTTGTCAGAATATCTTCGAGGCAGCAGAGGCTTATGCGATTTGCGGGAAGTTGTTTGAGATCCATAGTTTAAGGAAAGTGCTTAAAAATGTTCACACAATCTTTGGGACGATTACAAAAGAGAAAGATTGTTGCAGCAGAGCTTGAGAACGGTTAGAATTGTCCAGGTTGCTCAGCGGGTGATATGTCAGGCAACAAGTGGTTTCCCGCGTATAAAGCAAAAGCCATGGTACCTAGGGGAGTATTGAGGCCGCCACCATGGGCGGTTCCCCACGTGGCTACGTTAATAGAAACCATGGCTGTTACCGACGGGAACGGAGTCTGGCTGTAAGAAGGGCATGAATATGAAGCGGCCAATCGTTGTGTCGGCAACGTGGGCGACCACGTCCGTTCGGTCAACGCTGCCCATCTTGCCAACATTGCACTGCTCGTCAACCGCAAGGTACACTGGGATACGAGCGAGCAGCAGTTCATCGGCGATGCCGAGGCCAACATGCTCATCCGCCGCACACAGCGGGCGCCGTACACGATCGAGATTTGAGAATCTTAGCAAAAAGAGGTAGGACTCATGGAATCAGACCGGAGGCAGTTCATGAAAGCGGCCCTGGCCGCGTCGGCGTCCTCGACGGGCGCCATCCTAAGCACCAATCAGCAGGTTCGCGCCGAATCTCCGCCCGTTGCCCAAAAAGAAGGGGCGACAATATCCGCTGACGAAGGAGCACGAACGATGATCAAGCCTTATCTGGCCATGGTGGTGCAGTCGAAAGTGATCGCCGCAAAGGGGATGGCCGAGGTCCATCAGAATCTGGAGCACGTGCTGAAGCTCATCGATCAGTATATGAAAGGGGTTTGGCAACTCAGCGGCGGCGGGGCGCCGAAACTGGTGGTGTTTCCGGAATCCTTTCTGCACGGCTTCGGCCCGATGGCCACCCGCACCTATCAGACCAATTCGCAATTCGCCTTGCGCATCCCCGGGCCGGAAACCAAAGCGTTGGGCGAAAAATGCAAGCAGTACGGCTTTTACCTGGCGGGCGCCGCATTCGAGAAGGTCGATGAGTTTCCCCACCACTTCTTTAACACGGGCATCATTATCAACCCGCAAGGCGAGATCATCCTGAAGTATCGCAAGATCAATGCCAGCAACAACAATCTCGAAATCTCATCGAGCCCGGTGGACGTGCTGACAAAGTATGGACCCCAAGAGCTTTTCCCCGTGGTGAGGACGCCCATCGGAAACCTGGGCATGTTCATCTGCTACGACGGCTGGTTCCCCGAGGTCGCGCGCTGCCTGATGATCAACGGCGCCGAGGTGATGATCCGGCCGATGGGTGCGGCGGGCGTGCCCACGCTCAACGAGCGCGACTGGTGGATCTGGCACAATCGAAGCCGGGCGCACGAAAACCTGGCGTATGTGCTGGGGGCGAACTGGGCCGATTCGCCGGACTCCGAGTACGGCAGCTCCTCCTCGGGAAACTCGATGATCGTCGATTTTCGCGGCAACGTGGTCGCGCAGCATACCGATGCCTCCGAATGGTTTGTGATGGGAGCTATCGACATCGAGGCGCTGCGTAGGGCAAGAAGCCAGATTTTCATGAACTACATAACGCAGCTTCGGATGGAGGTTTACGCCAACGTCTTTCAGGGGAAGACGTTCTTTCCTCCGAATGCTTTCGCGGAGAAGAACAAGCAGAGCCAGGATGAAACCTGGGCGATTCAGACGGCGACCGTCGAACGCCTGCGGCGGGAAGGCATCCTCGAAAAACCATCCTCGCCCCTGTAACCAATCCGATCAGATAGAAACCTTTCAGAGGAGGCCTGTTATGAGACATTCACTACGACCACTGCCGGTCACACTACTTATTTTGGTGCAGTTCGTCGCCGCGACGGCGCCGACCCGTGGCGCCGACGCGCCCCCGTGGCGCCGGAATCCCAATGCTGCGGCGCCTCGCGGCGGATTCCGCGGCGGGCCGCGTAAAGGAGAAGCACGCCCACTACAGTGGTGGACTACCAACGCTTCGGCCCCATCCCATGTCCTCGATCGCGGCGACCAGGAAATCTTGACGTATGAGACGGAGCAGGATTACGACCGCCTTCAGGAACTCTATCGGCAGAGCCAGGAGTCTGAGCCCGAGCGAGGCGCGATGGTTCCAAGGTATTACCGGTCGGACGTCGACGGCTCGGTGCAGCCTTACGCGGTCTGGCTTCCTCGTGACTACAGCTCCGAGCGGAAGTATCCGCTGGTGATCCAGCTGCACGGGACTAATTTCAAAGAAGTCCTCTCGGGTTCACGCTTGAGATATCGCGGCATGGGAGGGCCCCAGTGGATTGAGCCGAACCTCCCGGTGATCTACGCGCATTGTTTTGGCGGCCCGACGACGTTCTACCAGGGCATGGGCGAAGTGGACGTGCTGAAAGTGATCGACGAAGCAAAGCGACTCTATTCGGTGGATCCGGACCGGGTGTTCATCATGGGACATTCCATGGGCGGCGCTGGCTCCTATACCGTCGGGCTGCACCACCCGGATCGGTTCGGCGGAATCATGGCCGGTGATCCGGCGCTGGGACCCAAGGCGGCGGCGATCCCGCCCGACCGGCCAAAATGGATGGAACCGCAGATTGCAATCGTGTCTCCTCCCAAACTGTATCCCAACGCCCGCAACGTGGACGTCTTCTTCAAAAACGCCGGGGCGGGCATTCAACGCTACTCCACCGAGTTCAGCGATGGCATCGTTGCCGAGGGCGGCTTCGCCACCGTCGAAGTGTTACCGGGCATGCCGCACAGCTTTGGGGCCATCTACCACAATGCCGCCTGGGTCACTCAACTGATCCAGCATCCGGTTCGCCGCAGGCCGGTCGAGGTCAAGTTCTACACGAACACGCTGCAGTACAACCAGGCCTACTGGGTCACCATCGACCGGCTCACGCATCACAACGCCGACGCTGCGCTGACGGCGAGCTACCAGGACGCCTCGCTGCGCGTCACCACCACGAACATCGACTCGCTGACGCTGCGTCTTGGCGACGTGCCGGCCCCGGAAAACACCTCCGCCACACTCGTGATTGACGGGCTCGAACTATCTTCCGTGCCGTTGTCCGATGTGGTTCATCTTTCGAAGCAGAGCGGCGCATGGAGCCTGGGCGAGTGGAAATCCGACGGCCTCGCCAAGCGCCACGGTCTGCAGGGCCCCATCGGCGACGCCTTCAACTCGCGTTTCCTCGCCGTGTATGGCGAGGGCGACCGCGACCTGGCGATTGCGGAGTTGGATGCTATCCGCAATCCAATCGGTCCGTTCGATGTCCACGGCGATTTCCCCATGAAGGCCGCCTCCAAAGTGACGCCGGAAGATATTTCGTCCTCGAACCTGATTCTCTTCGGCACTCGGCAAAGCAATGTGGTGCTCAAGCGCATCGCCCCCTCGCTGCCGCCTGCTCTGCTAGGAGCCGACTCGATCTTCATCTATCCGAATCCGGAGAACCCATCTCGCTACGTCGTGGTCTGGAGCGTGAGACTCCTCGGGGCCGCGGATCCGAACTTACGCGCGGGCTGGACCCCGCCGCTGAACTTGCTGCCGGACTACGTGCAGGTCAAGGGCAGCAAGATCGTTGCCGGCGGCCACTTCGATAGTGACTGGAAAACAGCGTCGCCGCCGCAACCCTGATTGTGGCCGAGCAGCCTGGGTGAACGCGAAGCGAGCACAACCGCTCAAGTGCCGTAGTGACCGGGAAACAGAAAACCTGAGAAAGGACTTTGTCGCCATGACACAACTGCTGAAATCATATTGCACCGTGATTCTCTGCCTGTGGTGCGTTGGGGAAAACTGCACCGCCGAGGTGGTGACGAACACCAAAATGTCGCCGCCATTGGCGGGCGGAGTCATCGCCATCTGGCTGAATGATCCGAAGTTGGATACCGAGGCCATCCTGAAGCTGCCGATGATCAAAGGCGGACAGGTGATGGTGCAGTGGGGCGAGGTGGAAGTGGCAAAGGGGAAGTACGATTTCAGCGTGTTCGATTCGCGGATTGCCGAGCAAGCCAAGCGCAAACTGCCGGTGACCATCCAGCTCAACGGCAATCGGAAACCACACTACATCTTCAATGAGGTGCCGTATGTCAAGGAAACCGGGCGGGAAGTGCCGGCGTTCAAGCAGGTCCAAAATCGCGAAGGAACGCTCATGTACTGGCATCCCACCCACGAGAAGGCCTATATCGCCTGTTTGACCGCGTTCCGCGATCACGTGGCTTCGTCGCCGTATAAACCGCTCATCATCGGGCTGCGCATGAATTTCAACCCGTTCGGGACGGAAACCATCCATATTTATCCGCAGGAGAAAGCGGACGAGTACGCGCCGAAGGAGCGGTGGATCAAGCCCCCGGGGATAGACGCGTCGATCCCCTACAAGGGGTTTGACCTGCCAGAAGGGCTGAACTACGTCCGCCGGATCATGCGCAAGCACATCGAACTGTTTGACGGGGTGGTGCCGATGTTCATCCGCTGCACGGTCAACAACGAGGTTTTGCAGGAATTTTCAGAATATCTGGACAAAGGGACGTTCGGCATTTTTGAGACGGGTTCCGCCTTTGTGCCTTGGGGGACCAGGGGCGAAGACGAAGAGGAGTGGATTCTGCGTTATTGCAAGCCCGGGAAGACCATTGGTTATGCCGAAAGCCTTGCCGACGCCTGGGGCCGCACCGGCGGCCCGGACCAATTTCTTTGCTCGCCGCCGCAGGCCAATTATTGGCGGGTCTTGTGCGACCTGCACAAGGGGGTTTCGTACCTGGCGTTTTACGGCAGGGACTTGAACGTGGCCGTGACCGGCACCTACCAGTTGAGTTCGTGGGGCGCCGGCCGGCGCGGGGCGCCAATCCAATACAGCGACAGTCAGAGCGGCTTTAACTATCGCCAGGAATTCTACGAGGCATTGGTGTTTGCCGACAAATACGCCGGGTACCACGCCAGCCCGGAGCAAGCGCCCGGCGCGTGGATTGCCATGCGCGAAAGCGACGCGGTGGCAGACGCCAGGAACAGGCGGCAAAAACTGAAAGTCTTCAACAACGACTACACGTATCTCATGGACCGGTTGCCGGACAAATCAACGGGCGTGATGAAAATCGGTCCCGACCAGATCCGGTATGGCGCGTATGCGCGGCGGCTGCCGCCTAAGGATCTCATGCGGCTGAAGGTCAATGACCGGTTCCTGCAAAGCCTCAAAGGGACCTGCCGGCTGAATGTGATTTATTTCGATGACGCGCCCGGGGCCGGCTTCGCAGTTTCCGCTTCCGGGCAGACTTGGAAGGTGCCGATGCGTGGCACCAAAGCCTGGCAGACCACGTCGTTTGACGTGTCATCTCCGGCCTTTACTTCGGGAGCAGACGGCGCACAGATCGTCATTCACAACTCGGACAATCCCGTTTGTCTCCACATGGTGGAGATCGAGCGGAGGTAGCCAGCGATCAATCGTGAAACCTATCTTCAAATCTATTCGCGCATTTGCATGGTGTGGTGCATGTTTGTGTGTTGCGGCCGGATCTTTTCAGGATGCGGCTGCTTCTCCTTCCCAAGGCAGCGGGCAGCCAGCAGTCACGAAACCGGGCACTCCAAGCCGCCCACAGCAAACCCTGCAATGGCTGCTCAAAGCGCAACAGAACGACAAGACGAAGGCCAGGAAAACGTTCTCCCCGCCCCCGACTCTTGTCGATGCCACGTATGGACCCGATGCCATGAACGTGCTGGACTTGTGGCAGGCCAAATCGGAAAAGCCGTCTCCTGTGCTGCTCTTCATTCACGGCGGCGGGTTCCGGCAGGGCAGCAAGATCGTTGCCGGCGGCCACTTCGATAGTGACTGGAAAACCACGTTGCCGCCGCAACCCTGATTGTGGCCGAGCAGCCTGGGTGAACGCAAAGCGAGCACAACCTCTCAAGTGCCGCAGTGACCGGGAAACAGAAAACCCGAGAAAGGACTTTGTCGCCATGACACAACTGCTTAAATCGTATTGCACAGTGATTCTCTGCCTGTGGTGTGTTGGGGAAAACTGCACCGCCGAGGTGGTGACGAACACCAAAATGTCACCGCCATTGGCGGGCGGAGTCATCGCCATCTGGCTCCAGAGCCCGACGATCGATCGTGAGGCGATCTTGAAGATGCCGGTCGTGAAAGGCGGACAAGTGATGGTGCAGTGGGCGGAGGTCGAGCCCGAAAAAGGAACGTACGATTTCAGCTCGCTGGATTCGGGGCTGGCCGACTACGCACAGAGGGGTCTGCCCGTGACGGTCCAACTCAACGGCAACCGCAAACCGCATTATCTTTTCAACGAGGTTCCCTTTGTCAAAGAGACGGGGCGGGACGTCCCGGCATTCCGGCAGGTGATGAACCGCGAAGGGACGCTCATGTATTGGCATCCGGCTCACGAGCAGGCGTATGTCAACTGCCTCACGGCGTTTCGAGATCACCTTGCTTCGTCGGTCTACAAGAAATCCATCATCGGGTTGCGGATGAATTTCAATCCCTTCGGGACTGAAGGCATCAATATCTGGCCGCAGCAAGCACGCGATGAGTACGCTCGCCGGGATCGATGGATCCAACCGCCGGGGCTGGACCACTCGCTGGCGTACAACGGCTTCAACAAGAAAGACGGCCTGGATTACGTGCGGCGGATCATACGCCAGCACATCGAGCTGTTCAGCGGCGTCGTGCCGATGTTCATGCGCTCGACCGTCGATAGCGAAGTGCTCGCCGAGTTCTCGGAATATCTCGAAAATGGGACTTTCGGCGTTTTTGAAACCGGCTCTTGTCTTGCCCCGTTCTCCACGAAGAGCGAGGCATCGGAGGCTTGGATACTGAAGTATTGTAAGAGCGGCAAAACCATCGGGTATGCCGAAAGTTTCGCCGACGCGTGGGGAGTCCACGGCGTCAAGGACGACCTGGTGCTTTCGCCGCCTCAGGCATTCTATTGGCGGGTGTTGTGCGATCTGCACAAGGGCGCTTCGTACGTTGCCTGCTACGGCAGGGACTTGAACGTAGCTTTGACCGGTTCGTACGCGGTTTCCTCGCGCACGACCGACGGCAAGTCCGCCCAGATTCTGTACAGCGACAGCCAGAGCGGGTGGAATTACCGCCACGAATTCAGCGAATCGCTCCGCTGGGCCGATAAGTACGCCGGCTGCCATGCCGATCCCGAGCGTGCGCCCGGAGCCTGGATCGCCTTTCGCCAGAGCAACGCAGTGGCCAACGCTCGGGCACGCTCCTTTGAGAAACTAAGACTACCGGATTTCGCGAGCGATTACACTTATTTGATGGAACGGTTGCCGGACCAATCCGTGGGCGCGAGCAAAATTGGGCCCGAGTCGATCCGCTATGGCGGCTACGCCCGTCGCGTGCCGGCCCGGGAGACGATCCGCCTGAAAGTGAATGAGCGTTTCCTGCAAAGTCTGCAGGGGCCTTGCTGGTTGAGCGTGACTTATTTTGACGACGCTTCCGGATCATCCTTTAGCGTCTCCGCCAGCGGCCAGACCTGGAAAGTGCCGTTGCGCGGCGGCCAGATCTGGCAGACGGCTATATTCGAGGTGACCGCACCTGTCTTTCAGTCGATGGCAGACGGCCCACAGATCACCATCCAAAACTCGCACATACCAGTCTGTTTGCATATGGTGGCAATCGAACGGGAATAGACGTTCGCACAGCGGGATGACCTTTGGGTAAGATGGCTATCGACGTCAGCCTGGACCGGCATTGTCCTGAACAGCAGCGAGCTATTGAGGATGAGACTACGATGACAGCGTTGCCTGGAAGACGACGTGGTTCTCTCCGATCGCACTCATCCCAGCGATTCGGGGCGCGAGAAGGTGGCCAACCTGTTGTTCGACTCCGTGCACAACAACTCGCTGGCCAGTTGCTGGTACTGGGGCGTCAGCAGGTGAATCCCTGCAGGTACTGACATGAAAGACGTTGCCGAAGTAGGAGTCCCTGGCGAAACTCACGCCGGTTTTCGGGCTTCATTAATTCTTCGTTAAGCGAAGGAGAAAAATTATGTTACGACGATTATTGGTTTGCGCGATTGTGTCGCTGATGATGCTCGTCGCCCAAGCGCCTGCATTCGGGGTAGAAGGCGTCGTCAAACGGGTTGATCGGGAGCAGCGGAGACTCGTCATCGTGGCCGGAGGACGGGATCATACGATCCGGGCGCCCGCCAGTGTCAAGGTGCTGGACGCAGCCGGGCGCGAGTTGCCCGAGGGACTTAAGGCGAAGGATCTCCGCGAAGGGGCAGGTGTCACCCTGATCGTTGACCGCCAGGGCGACAAACTGGTACTTCAGGCGATTCGCCTCACAGGGCGGCAGGAGTTGCCTTCGGGGCGCAGCCCAGCCGCAAAGCAGACAACCGACCCCGCGACCAAGGCTCCTCAAACGCGCCCCTCGGGGGCCAGTTCCAGCACGGCGGTGCTCGGAGAAGAATGGGAACCGCTCCCCGACGGCTCGCTGGGCCAGGTGACCGCGTTTCAAGGCGTGGGAGGCGTCGCCATCCCGGCTTATATCCGCAAACCGGCCAGCCCCGGTCCGTTTCCAGTAGTCATGTTGCTCCACGGCGGGCGGTATGGTGAGGCGGCTACGTATGGGATGGGCCGCTCGATGCGCTTACCCACCACCGAAATCATCCAGGCCGGGTGGGCGGTGTTCTCGATCGACTACCGGCCGACGGAAAAGATCTCGATCGAACCCGTCGAATTCGATGACACGGTCGAGGCGGTAAAAGCTCTCCGCAAGATACCCTTCGTCGATCCGACGCGTGTCGGATTGCTGGGGTGCAGCCACGGCGCGCAAGTGGGATCCCGAGTGGTCTCGCGCGTGGATCTTCAGGGCGCCATTCTCTGCGCGCCGGCGGCGCTGGATCTGATCGAGGTTAAGAAAGCCGCCGAACGGGGAGAGCCGATCGTTTCGATCCTGAACAAATTGATCACCGACATGGAGACCCAGCATGGCGCCGAGGCCGAGGAGATCGACAAGGATCCCGCGAAGTTCGGCTACAGTTCGGCGATGACTGAAGTGGAGCGGGTGCAGTGCCCTATCCTGATCATCAACGGGCGCAACGACGACAATTCGCCGACCTCGGTCATCGACGCGTACGTCGAGAAGCTGCGAGCCGCGGGCAAGCGGGTGGAGACCTATCTTCCCGACAACGGGCCACACGGTTTCTACGTCGGCCATCCGGAAATACCCGAGACAAAGGAGGCCGCGCGGCGAGCCGTGGCTTTCTTTCAGCAACAGTTTGGCGAACAAAGGGACAATGCGCCGACCGCGGGCCAATCAACCAGCCACGCAAGGCCGACGCAGTATCAGTATGGTCCGATGGATTGGGTCGATCCAGACCGGACGGAACCGGAAGGCACGAACTACGAGACCTTCCACAGCCAGACTATCAACGCCGAAGTAAGCTATCTGGTCTATCTTCCGCCGGACTACGAGCAGCAGGAAACAACGCGTTATCCTGTGCTGTACTACCTGCACGCCAGTGGCGGTACGCCCCGTCGCGATGGCGCAGAGATTGTGAGGCGGTTAGATAGGGCCATCCGTGCTGGACGGGTGTCCCCCATGATCGTCATTATGCCGAACGGCCTCCGCGGCAACACCATGTATTGTGACTCGCGGGACGGTCAGTACCCAGTCGAAACGGTGATCATCAAAGACCTGATTCCCCACGTTGATGCGACGTACCGCACGGTGGCCTCGCGCGAAGGTCGCGCGGTGGAGGGCTTTTCCATGGGCGGCTTCGGCGCGGCGCACTTCGGCTTCAAGTTCCCTGAGTTGTTTGGCGTGATTTCGATTCAGGCTCCGCCGCTGCTTGGTCCCGAACTCACCTCGCCGTTGCCCGTTCGAGCGTGGTCCAGACTGTTTCCGACCGCAATGGGAGGTGACTTGGAATACTTCCGGGACAACGACCCATTCGCGCTTGTCGTAAAGAACGCCGAAGCGCTGCGCGATCGGATGCTCATTCGGATCGTGTGCCACGTGGAAGACGAGAATTGGCTCGCGCCCCGGTGTGAAGCACTGCACCAACTCTTGATGCAACAGATGATTCCTCATGAGTTCTATTTTCTGTCGAACGTTAAATCACACAATCGCGGCCAGGTTTTGGACACTCTGGGCGACAGCGAGTTTACCTTCTTCAGCTCCGCCTTGCCCCGCTGGCCAGTGCGTTCACCATAATAAGGATACAAATCATGTTGGCAATGAGAAAGTGGAGACTCGAATTCGTATTGGCTGCGCTGGTCTGCAGCGTCGTGGGAGGAACCCTCGCCAACGAGGCCACTGCAGAGGTCGCACAAGGCGAGAAGGTGGCTGAGGCCCGATTCTTCGTCGTTGACGTATCATCTCCGTCTTCTACTGCGGGAGCAGACGGCGCTCAGAATGCGGCGGATTCTCCTTTCCAAGGCAGCGGGGACCAAGCCGTCGCCAAACCGTACAAACCAAGCCGCCCGAAGCAAACCCTGCAATGGTTGCTCAAAGCGCAGCAGTACGACAGGAAGAAAGCCAGGAAAACGCTCTCCCCGCCCCCGACTTTTGTCGATGTCACGTATGGACCCGATGCCATGAACGTGCTGGACTTGTGGCAGGCCAAATCGAGAAAGCCGTCTCCTGTGCTGGTCTTCATTCACGGCGGCGGATTTGCGCTGGGCGACAAGCGCGATGTCCCTCCATTTTTGCTCCGCGACTGCCTGTCAGCAGGCATCTCGCTCGCCTCAGTCAATTACCGGTTCTCCACGCAAGCCCCATACCCGGCTCCGATGCATGACTGCGCACGCGCCGTCCAGTTTCTGCGGCACCATGCAAAGAAATGGAACCTGGATCCGGCCCGCGTGGCCGCCGACGGCCCTTCGGCGGGCGCGGGTATAGCGGTGTGGCTCGCGTTCCACAAAGATCTGGCGGATTCCGGAAGCAGCGATCCGGTGTTGCGGCAGTCAACACGCCTGTCGTGTGCGGTTGCTACCCAACTCCAAAGCACTTACGATGCGCGCGCGGTGCGCACCATTGTGCCCGGCGATGCTTACGCCAACCTTGCGCTCAAGATTCTCTTCGGCCTGCCGGAAACTTGGGACTGGGACAAAGACAAGGTCAATCCTGAACTGGATGCCCTGCTGAAGGATAGCTCGCCGATCATGCATCTGGCCAAGGACTCGCCTCCAGTTTACGTCATGCACCTCCAAAAAGACAACGTGGACGACAACATCCACCATCCCAACTTCGGAAAGGTGTTGAAGGAGGCGATGGACAAGATGGGGATCGAATGTGTGCGTCACATGGATACCGATTACGAAACGCCGGCCCTGATGATCCAGGACCAGGTCGATTTCGTGAAGAAACACTTCGGAATGACTGCCACCGCACCGACGGCTGCCAGAGAAGCGCCAATGGTTTCCCAACAATCACCGCGCATTGACGGCGGGCAGGGAATAGTCCCTGGCGGGCGCAACGGAAGCGTGAGGACTCCCGCTCAAGCAGCCAAGGGGAGGCGAGGCCCGGCAGGTCCACCCATGGAACAGGGAATGGTCAGAAAAGTGCAGCATCCTCCTACGTTCGCCGACGTTAAATATGGCCCCGGTGATGCCGATGTTCTGGACCTGTGGCAGGCCAAGTCCGACAAACCGGCGCCGTTGCTGATGGCCATTCACGGCGGCGGCTTCCGGCAGGGCAGCAAGGACCAGTTCAGCACAGTGCTGTTTGACGAATGCCTGGCGGCTGGCATCTCCTTCGCCACGATCGAGTATCGCCTGTCCCAAGTGGCGCCTTATCCAGCCCAGATGCATGACTGCGCACGCGCCGTCCAGTTTCTCCGCCACAATGCAAGGAAATGGAATCTCGATCCCGAACGCCTGGCCTCGACCGGAGGATCAGCCGGTGCAGGCATCTCCGTCTGGCTGGCTTTTCATGACGACATGGCCAACCCTAATAGCAGCGATCCAGTCGAACGCGAATCCACCCGCCTGACTTGCGCACTGGTCACGGGGCTGCAAAGCACCTACGACCCGCGCGAGATTCGCAAGATCGTCCCCGGCAAAGCCTACGACGCAGCGCCCATCAAACAACTTTTCGGCCTACCGGAGTCGTGGAATTGGGCCACCGACAGGGTGGATGCGGCACTCGATGCCCGGCTCAAGGATGCCTCGCCCGTTACGCATCTGACCAAGGACGACGTGCCGGTGTTCGTTGTTTCTTACCAAAGCATGAACGTTCCCGGCGACCCGCATCATTCGAACTTCGCCAAACACCTCAAGGAACAGATGGACAAAGTTGGTCTCGAATGCGTGATCCGAATGGACACCGATTACCCAGGCGGCATGGCCGAAGCCCACCGGGACATGGCCAGATGGATGAAGAAACACTTCGGAATGAAATGAGTGCCTTGCTGGCGACTTGCTATCCGCCGGCTTGAGAGTCAGCACTGTCCCGACAAGTGTTAATTCGCTAGTGGTCTGTAACATATTATTTGCAGATCTGTCATGCTGAGCCCTTCGGCGTTGCTCAAGACAGACTGCGCAAAGCATCTGGGTATTGATAGTTTGAGATTCTTCACTGCTCTACGCTCCGTTCAGAATGACAAACCAGCATCTATCCTGTTACAGACTACTAGTACCGCATTTCATAAGTTCCACGACTATGCCGCCTTTCTGTTCTTAGCCAGGGGCTTGCCGGTATAGGTCCACGCATAAGGCTTGGCTAAGTACTTGTTATGATACTCGATGAATTCCATTATCTTGTCCTCCAGATCTCCGACAGAACAAAAGTCCCCGCGGCGAATGACCTTGGTAGCCAAAGTGGAAAACCAAATTTCAATTTGGTTCAGCCAGGATGCATGAGTCGGTGTGAAATGGAACACCACACGCTTTGACGGGTCAGTCAAAAAGTCCTTACGCTGACGGCCTGTCTTGATCTGGCCCGGATCGCATTTGCAAAAGTCAGCCACAACCTGGCAGGTCAATTCATGATAGTGGGTGTTAAGGTTATCCAGAACGATATGGATTGCCCGAGCGTCACAGTAGTATTTACAGACCCATTCCATAAATTCTGCAAAAACTTCCGCCGGGCGGTTTGGTGTCAACATACCCATAACACCACCTGTAGCAACCTCGAAGCCAGCGGTCAGACAGCAGGTGCCATGCCGTTTGTATTCATGTTCGATAAGCTCCATTCTGCCGGGCATTGTTGGCTTGTGGGGATATTTGCGTTTCAGGGCCTGGATGGAAGTCTTCTCGTCCACCGAAAGTAAGATTTCGTGTCTTTCATACATTTTGAGTGCATTTAGGTACAATTCGACTATATCGTGCATCTTGGGATAGAAATCCGGATCGGGGCTGTTTAGCCAATAATGCCATAGATGAGGCTTTATCGCCGTCTGATCCAGCAACCGCCAAATCGTTGTCGAACAGATCGAGTCAACTATACCTTTTTGGACTACTGCTCGAGACAGATCGGTCATACTCCAATGTGTGATCGGATGACCCTGCTGTTGTGGCGGTTTGGTTGCCAAAGCTACAATACTATGTTGCTGCTGAGGGGGAAAAAGTCGGCGGTCTGCCAGGCCGTGGTCGGTCCTGTAGGCCGTCGATACCTTGCTGTTCATAGCGTTTTCGCCAGCGTATGACTGTATCCACGGAAGTGCTGAGGCGACGCTTGATTTGCCGGTGGGGTAGTCCATCGGCACAGTAGAGGATAATGCGGGCACGGAGTACCGATCGCTGAGCCAAGGTACGCTTTCGGACCATAGCCTCCAGGGTTTCTCGGTCTCCCCGGTGTAGATGTAATGGTGGTGCAGGTGGAAATGGCATGATATGACCTCCATGTTTTCATAACTGAGTTCCTTACTATTACTTACCATTACCATTATCGAACCATCTGCTTGAAAATCTTTATATAGTCGCATTATTTCTGAAATGTGGTACTAGTACATCCTTTAATCCCACTGAATCATACCCCTTCATCCTGGTGGGCGGCTCGCTGAACTCAACCTTGGACGATATGGCTGTGTTCGGTCAAATGCATCTGAACGACGGTGTGTATAACGGAAAGCGAATCCTTTCTGAGGCGTCTGTAACCGAGCAGCGGAAATTGCAGATACCTGAAGAACGCTTTAGAGCCCCTGGATTGGGATGGCACCGGGACCTTCCTGATGAGAATGGCCTGGCCGATCTCGTTTTTATCAGCGGCGCATCAGGGCCGCATTTGCGGGTTGACCGAAGGCAACAAACGGTGACCGTTTTTTTGGTGCGCACGAGCTTACAAAAAGTCGTACCCCTATTTACTGACCTTAATCAGTATGTCGAAAAGATGTTTGAGGTAGCGGATGAGCGTTGACAGTTAATTTTTTAAATTATTACCAAAATTTATTCATATGAAAGCAAAAAAATTATCAACTTTATTATTATCTACTGCCTTGTTGCTGATTGTTGCAACAGCCCCTGGGGCATTGGCTGCTGAAAGACCCAATATCATCTGGATCATTGTCGAGGACATGTCCTGTGATTTTGGCTATCAGGGCCAAACACTTGTTCAGACGCCCAATGTTGACCGATTAGCCAAAGAAGGGACGGCCTTCAGCAACGCCTATGTATCGAGCCCGGTCTGTTCGCCAAGCCGTTCCGCACTGATTACCGGGATGTACCAGACGAGCATTGGCGTGCAAAACCACTATACGGGCCGTGGCACGATCAAACACCATCTGCCTGCCCATGTGAGATTGGTTCCGGAATTGTTCAAGGAGGCGGGGTATTATACCTGCAACACAAATGAGGGATTCAAAGGTTTCGCCAAGACGGACTATGATTTTGAGTATGATATGAAAGCGCTCTACGATGCCCCGGACTGGTCAGGGCGCAAACAGGGACAGCCGTTCTTTGCCCAGATTCAACTGCGTGGCGGCAAGTTAAGAAATGTTCCGGCGTGGTACGATCAAGTTAAATCCGGGCTGAATGACCTGGTCAATGAGGACCAGGTAACCTTACCTCCGTATTATCCTGAAGACCCTGTTTTTCGTGAGGACTGGGCTCAATATTTGAACAGTGTGCAATACACCGACAAAGAAGTCGGGCTTGTTCTGCAGCGGCTTAAAAAAGAAGAGCTTCTTGATAACACGGTCATCTTCTTCATTACGGATCACGGAGTCAGCCAGGCAAGGGGCAAACAGTTCCTTTATGATGAGGGAACAAATATCCCCTTTGTGGTTTGGGCCCCGGGCCGCGTTTCACCTGGGAAGATTCGCAACGACTTGATTACGCATATCGACATGGCAGCCACCTCGTTGTATTTCGCGGGGATCGATGTTCCTGAGTATATGCAGGCAAGGCCGCTGTTTGGTCCTCAGGCGCAGCCCAGAGACTATGTGGTATGTGCCCGGGATCGTTGTGATGAAACTGTAGACAGGATTCGCAGTGTCCGCAAGGGCAACTATAAGTATATCCGAAACTTTTATCCCAAACGTCCCTACTTGCAACCTTGTTTATACAAAGATCATAAGCCGTTTATGAAGAGGCTGCGGGATCTTCATACTGCGGACAAACTCGATGCAGTTCAGGCACTGTTTCTGGCTCAGTCACGTCCCGAAGAAGAACTGTATGATTTGAGCAAAGACCGCTGGGAAGTTCACAATCTGGCAAAACAACCGGAGCATCTCGGCAAGCTGAGAGAGATGCGCGCTATCCTGGCAAACTGGATTATCGAGAGCGACGATCAGGGTCGCTTTCCTGAATCTGAAGCCGCGTACGATAGTGCCATGAAAATATATATCGATGGGATGACAAGGCGTGGAGACACGCAAAGTGCACAAGAGCTCCAAGGTAATATCAATCTCATGAAACAATGGAAAGCGGAAGGCAAGTAGTGACTTAATATAAACGAATCAGACGACCTTAGTTTGCTGATCAGCAAACTAAGGTTCGGTTCTGGTACTAAAAAATAAAAGGAGAATTTGAAATGAAAACAAAAACGCAAATAACGATACTGTTTCTGGCGGTTACTCTATTGTGCGTGGTAGGCAAGACGAGTGAGGGAAAGGACTTCGGTCGGCGGGACGCCAAGCCAAATGTATTGTTTATTGCCATTGATGATTTAAATGACTGGACCAACATGTTGAATGGCAACCCTCAGGCCAGGACACCAAATTTGGAGAAACTGGCTTCTCAGGGGATGGTTTTTACGAATGCGCAATGTGCGGCCCCGGCTTGCGGTCCTTCACGGGCTGCCATTATGAGTGGGATCAGGCCTTCAACGTCGGGGAATTATATAAATAGGGCTTCAATTATTCATAATCCCATACTTAATAACTCAGTATTATTGCCTGAGTTTTTTCAACAGAATGGATACTATGTTTGTGGTGCCGGTAAATTATTCCACGGCGCTCATTTTAATGGCGAATTAAAAGGGAGGGGATTTGATGAATATTACCCCAGTAAGAATCAAGACCTCCCACGACCAGATGTTAAATTTTCCTCTCCATTGCCCCTTAGCGGGATAAAAGGTTTACCAAAATATACTGACTGGGGCCCGTTCCACCCGGATGTTACTACAGAGAATACCCCTGATGGGAAAACAGCTAAATGGGCAGCAGATAAGCTGGTTGGAGGTGAGTTGAAAGAACCATTTTTTTTAGGTGCCGGCATTTACCTTCCCCATTTACCCAATTATGCTCCCCAGAAATATTTTGACATGTTTCCGCTGGAGGATATAAAGCTTCCGGAAGGCTACAAGGAGGATGATTTGGATGATATATCCGGGGTAGCCCTGACGATGGGCCATCCGGGGTGGTTCAAGAAAATCGTCGATGCAGGACAGTGGAAACCGGCTATCCGGGCTTACCTGGCCTGCACGGCCATGGTGGATGACCAGATTGGCCGTATCCTGGGGGCACTTGAGAAATCAAAATATGCTGACAACACTATCATCGTGTTGTGGAGTGACCATGGATGGCAGCTTGGTGAGAAAGAGCGCTGGACAAAATTCGCCCTGTGGGAAAGAGCAACGAGGGTAAACTTTGTATGGGTTGTGCCTGATGTGACAAAGTCAGGCTCGGTATGCGATAAGCCAGTGAACTTATTGGATATCTATCCGACACTTGCTTCCCTGACCGGCAGTAAACCACCAGAAAAACAACTGGAAGGAAATGATCTGTCCGTATTAATGAGAAATCCTGTAGCCTCATGGGACAAAACCTCATTAACAGCTTATGAGTATAAGAATTACAGCATTCGTTCCGAAAGATACAGGTACATTACTTATTCTGACGGAACCGAGGAGTTGTATGACCACGAGAAAGACAAGTGGGAATGGGATAACCTGGCCGGCAATCCTGAATATGCCCATATAATAAAAGAGATGCGCAAAGGGATTCCGGATCATCAGGAGCCACCTGGTGCAGGGTATAAACCCAGCCCTAAAGAGTTGGACGAATATTAAATGGGAATTTGAATACAAAAAATGAAAATGAAAAGTATGACTATGAAAAACTTACTGCTTAGAATGCAATTAATTAGGCCCGGGAAGTATCGGATGAACGTGACAACCAGACGGGACAGTCGACGTCGATGGCGCGTGTGTACCGCACTTCTAGCGTGTCTGGCTGTGAGCTTGCCCGTTCTCGCGCAAGAGGTGAAGATACCTAATGCAACGGATCTACAATCGCATGGCGTAACACAAGCGGAGCTCAATGGGCTCGACGCAATTATGCTTGAGGGCATAGAGAAAGGGACGATTGAGGGGGGCTCCTTTCTTGTGGCGCACAAAGGAGAAATCGTCTATCGTAAGGCATTCGGATACGCTGATATAGAAGCTAAACGACCTTTTACAACGGAAGATTTACTTCTGATTGCTTCGGTCTCGAAACCATTGGCGGCAAGCGTGATAATGGTCCTGGTTGAGCAGGGAAAGTTGAAGTTGGACGATTCCGTGGAGAAATACCTGCCGGAGTTCAAAGGGAAAAAGGTTAAAGGCAGTGATTCTCCAACGCCGCCGATGACGATTCGCCACCTGCTCTCCCACACCGCAGGCTTTTGGGGGAACCATGAAATAACACCCGAACAGAATGATCTAATTCGCAATATGGAACGCCCATTGTCCGAAGCAGTTAAGAAGATAGCTGAATACGACCTCATCTATGAGCCGGGAACGAAACACCTCTATTCTGGCACCGGATATTGCGTGTTGGGGCGTGTGGCGGAAGTCGTTCTTGACCAATCCTTCGAAGAGATTGCGCAGGACGCTTTGTTTCGCCCCTTGGGTATGAACAACACGACCTACCTGCCCTCGATAGAAGCACTAAAGACGGTACCCGCATGGTATCTGGAACAAGGCGGGAAGTTACTGAAGTTCCCT
>Ga0307379_10004763_pt1 | contig 19220 bp, 13 predicted proteins | sample UN2MG_FD_202237 | JGI IMG/M metagenome (GOLD analysis project Ga0307379, IMG submission 202237) | Soil microbial communities from Risofladan, Vaasa, Finland - UN-2 | ecosystem: Environmental > Terrestrial > Soil > Coastal area > Acid sulfate soil | place: Finland: Risofladan, Vaasa | collected... | reverse complement strand
GATCTCGCGCTCGCGGCTAAGCAGGGTGCTGAGGAGATGCATCAGGACGGAAGTCAGAGTCACAACGCCATAGATGAGCACGGGAGGAGCGCCGCCACCCCCGCTTTGAGCCCGTTCTTCGGGAGGCGTATCGTCCGGCTCCAGGGCCGCCCGGAGCTTCTCTCGAAAATTGACCAGAGAACAGACCAAGGTCACGTATAGGGCGTCACCGCGCGAGATATGGGCCAGCTCGTGGGCGGCTACGGCCTGGATCTCGTCTCGGGTGCAGTCAGCCAGGAGACCCTCGGTGACGGCCACGGCGGGCACTCCGTCGGCCTCGATGAGGGCCATCGAGTTGACGGCAAAAGAAGGAATGACATAGGGCCGGACATCAGGTAGCCCGCTGGCGATTCGCATCTCTTCCACCGTATTGGCCAGTTGCTGGTGATAGCGATCCGTCGAGTCCGGCTTGCGGGCGTCCAGCCGCTTGAGGATGTAGGCGGCGCCGAACTTGCGGGCATCATAATAATGGAAAACGGCGATGAGCGAGGCGACGACCAGGACCCCGAGCATGAGCTTCATCAGGAAGGGGCCAGAGAGGAAGTTCGGGACGGCAAACGCCCCGATGCTCAAAAAGACGGCCAGGGCGATCAACCCGATGGCTAGGAAGTAGAAAACAATGAGAACGGCAAAAAGGGCCAAGCTCCTCTGCTGCTGCCGCCGCTGAATTTCATAAAAATTTTGAGGCCTTTTCTTGTTCATACCGTGAGCGAGGCCTATCGTATACAAAAATCCCGATCACGGTCAATTCCCTTGCCTCTGAGGCAGACATCTCCCTTCACGTAATGAATAACTTGGGAATGCCAGCGCTCCCGCTCAGGTTTTTTACGCCGTTCCCTCAGCGTTTTCCTCGGCGGTGCGGAACTCCGCGTGATAGATCTGAGACTTTTCCTTCCTATTTGGGATGTATTTTCACCTCTCTCCGTTTGATTCCCACGTGCTCAGACAGTCCTCCCGGCCGCCAGAGCGGCTTCCCTCGAAAAACGCCTCGGGAAGGCTAAACCTTCGAGGTCGCTTCTCCATTCCCAAGTTATTCATTAAAAAGACGGAGATGCTTCCTATACTTGAGAATGAGTTTACAACAGGGCAGGCTTGTGATAGAAGCTAGCTGAAAAACGAACAGGATGCTATCCGGGGTGATGTCCCCCGGAGGGAGGTTAAAATGGCCAAGACCAAATATGAGCTCAGCCGCCGCGAATTCCTGGCGTCTTCCGCCATCGCTCTGGGCGCGGCTGGCCTATCCCTGGCGGGACCAGGAGCGGCCTTAGGCCAAGAGATGCCGGCCCGAAAGCATAAGGTTGCCTTGGTCGGAACGGGAGTCAGGGGAAGCTCCCTCTGGGGCAGGGATTTGATCAAGAACTATGCCGATGCTATGGAAGTGGTGGGACTCTGCGATATCAACCCCATCCGGCTGGAGTATGCCAAGACCTACATAGGAGCAGCCTGCCCGACCTTTACCGATTGCGAGCGGATGATCCGGGAAACCCGGCCTGACATCCTCATCGTCACCACCATGGACAGCTTCCATGCCAAGTACATCTGTCTGGCCATGGAGAACGGTTGCCGGCCGATCAGCGAAAAGCCGATGTGCACGGACGAGAAGATGGTCCAAGACATCATCGACACCGAGCGCCGGACAGGAAACAAGCTGACCGTGACCTTCAATTATCGCTACGGCCCGGACGCCATGAGGATCAAGGAGATCCTGATGGGCCGGGAGATCGGGGAGATCACCTCGGTCGATTTCAACTGGTACCTGGACGTCTACCACGGCGCCTCCTACTTCCGGCGTTGGCACGGGTTCAAGCAATGCTCGGGGTCTCTCCTCGTCCATAAGGCCTCGCACCACTTCGACCTGATGAACTGGTGGCTCGAAGCCGAGCCTGTAGAAGTCAACGCCTACGGGGAGCTTCGGAAATACGGCTATAACGGCTCGATTCGGGGCGAGCGCTGCATGACCTGTCCCCATAAATCATCGTGCGAGTTCTTCTGGGACATCACCAAAGACGAGCACTCCATGAACCTATACGTTAAGGCCGAGTCGGCCGATGGCTACATCCGCGACTCCTGCGTCTTCCGGAATAAGATCAACATCTGGGATACGATGAGCGTCCAGGTCCGCTATCACAACCGGGTTCCGATGAGTTACTCGCTCAACGCTTTCATGCCTTACGAGGGGTACGCCGTGGGCTTCAACGGAACCAAAGGAAGGCTGGACGTCCGCGCCTACCACGCCCAGCCCTGGAAAGTGGAGAACCTCGCGGAATTTCGAATCACCCAAAGCTTCAAAACGAGCCAGACCTTCGCCCTCAAGTCGGGCGACGGCGGGCACTGGGGCGCCGACCAGGTCATGCAGGACCAGATCTTCCGCGACCCGAAACCCGACCCCCTGGGCCGGAAGGCCGGGAGCAGGGAAGGGGCTCTCTCGGCCCTGATCGGCATCGCCGCCCGCCATAGCATCGAGCAACGACGGCCAGTCAAGATCGACGAGTTGGTCAAAATCTAGCGGAACGTCCCCGCTAAATAGCGAATTTCGGCTTGGTTGTTTTCCACCGCCCCGGCCGCCACACCCAACGCCGCTGCCGCGTTATTCTTAATGAATTCTCTCCGGCTCATCGACATGTGTACTCCTCTATCATTTTTCTCCGGTATCATCCCAAACTCCAGGCCAAAATACAACTGACGGCTAGCTCCCCATGGAATCATCTTCCTTTAGGTGATGAATAACTTGGGAATGGAAAAACGCTGAGGGAACGGCGTAAAAAACCTGAGCGGGAGCGCTGACATTCCCAAGTTGTCTATTATGTTCATGACCTAGTTGGAGGTGCTTCCGGTTCCCATCTTCTATTTGACACCTTTAATGAACCTGAAATAAGCTATGGACGGATGTTCCAGCCCTTGAGGTTCGTCCGACTAAAAAAGGTGGAAGGCCCATGATTTTTAAAAAATGCCCGAACTGTGAGTTCGAAAACCCGGAAACCGCCAAGTTCTGCAGTGAATGCGGGGCCAGGCTTGATGCCGGGGGAAGCACCCCCTCGCCTGCGATTCCAACAGAAACCCCGACTGACCCGCTCCTCCTGACTCCGGCATCGGCCTTGGTTCACGTCGAGACTCCGGCCGTTGCGCCGGAAGAGCCTTCGAGCCCGGCCGAAATACCTCCTGAACCGGCTTCTCCCGAGGCCGAAGCTCTGCGGGAAGACTATGCCGTCGAAGAACCGGCGCCTCACCGACCGTTCGGCGAGCGCTTCAAGATCCTCGAAGAGCTGGGAACAGGCAATTTGGGTACAGTTTACAAGGTCTTTGACAAAGCCATGGAAAGGGAGCTGGCGCTGAAATCCATCAAGCCGGAGATCGCTGAAAACAAGGACGTATTCGAAGGCTTCAGCCGGGAAATGAAGGCCGAGCGGGGCATCGTCCACAAGAACATCGCCCGCATCTTCGAGCTCAGCGTGATCATGGGCACACCTTTCATCACGATGGAATACGTTCCCGGCCGGGATCTCAAGTCCATTATCAAAGATAAAAAGCATCTGCCGGTGGTAGAAGCATTCGCCATCGCCAAGCATCTTTTTAACGGCCTGGCCGAAGCCCACCGGCAGGGAACGTTCCACCTCGACCTCCGACCCGACAACATCATGATCGACAAAGAGGGAACAGCCAAGATCATGGATTTGGGCATCGCCCGCCTGTTCCGGTCCAAAGGGATCACCCGGGTAGTCGCCGGGATGCCGCAATACATGAGTCCGGAGCAGCTGGAGGGCCAGGAAGCAGACGCCCGGTCCGATATATACGCCGCGGGTGCCATATTCTATGAGATGCTGACAGGGAGCCTGCCGCCGGTAGGTCAACTCCCCAGGAATCCCAAAGAGCTCAACCCTGGTATCCCCACTGAGCTCAGCCTTCTCGTGCTCAAGTGTCTCGAAAAAGACAAGGACACAAGATACCAGACGGCTAAAGCCGTTTGGGCGGAACTCGAACAGATGGAGACCGGTATCAGCCAAGTCCCCGTCGAACCTCCTGCTCCGGCGCCGACCAAGACGTCGGCCGCTACCCAAGCGGTGTCAGAGGTTTCGCCACGGCCGGAACGGATGAAAAGGAAAAAAAGGACCCGGATCGGGTTCACCATCCCGAGAAAGGCCCTGTTCCCGGCCTTGTTGGTCTTGGCCGCTGTCACCATAGTGATCTTCCTCTGGCGAGTCGTTTTCAAATCCTCTGAAGGCCCATCGCCCGCCGCCGGATCCGCCAGGATCTCGCTGGCTGTGCTTCCGTTTGAGGACCTCGATCCGGCCAAAGGCAACGAATATCTGGGCGATGCCATGGCCGAGACGCTGACCCGGGCACTCAGGAAAGTGGATGGACTCCTCTTGCCCGACAAGGAATCCTCATTCTCATTCAAAGGCCTAAGCCGCGACAGCCGAATGATCGGGAGGCGCCTCCAGGTCGATCACTACCTGGATGGGAACCTGCAGGCCGGCGAAAACAAATTGCGCGTCGATGTCAAGCTCGTCCGAGTGGACGGCGGCGCCATCCTCTGGTCCGGTCAATACGAGCGCGAACAGGAAGATCTTGTGGCCATCACGGATGAGATCGGCCAAGCGGTCGTCGAAACGATCGGAGTGACCAGGCCGCCTGAACAAGCCCCTCCGCTCGGGGCGGCTGAACCGACGAGCTTTGAAACTTACGACGCTTACGCGCAAGGCCGCTTCCTGGCGAACAAAGGGGGGAAAGCGAATCTTGAAAAAGCTCTGGAACACTTCGATAAAGCCGCCGCCAAGGAGCCCGGTTTTGGGCTCGCTTTTGAGGCCCTGGCAGATGCCTATATGCGGCTGGCAGACGGCCACTATTGGCCGCCGGACAGAGCCTACCCAAAGGCCAAGGACGCGGCTCTTAAGGCCTTGTTGATCGACCCGCGGCTGGCCGAGGCCCATGTCTCCTTGGCCAGGGTAAAAACGGTCTACGAATGGGATTTCGCCGGGGCGGAGAAGGGCTACCGGGAAGCCCTGAGGGTCGATCCGGATTGCGCCTCCGCTCACCGGTCCTATGCCACGCTCCTGTCAGCCCTGGGCCGGCACGGAGAAGCGATAGCCGAAATACGGGCGGCCCAGGCCCTCAATCCTCAGTCCTCGGCGGTCAATGATCAGGCGGGGTTGATCCTCTATTTCGCCAGGCTTTACGACCAGGCGGGCGTCGAGCTGAAGAAGGCCGTGACGATGGATCCTCTTTACTTCGGCCATCACTATTATTCAGCACTGCTCCATATCCAGATGGGGCAGTACGAAGAAGCCATCCTGTCGCTTCGCCGAGCGGCAGAGTTGGGGGCTGATCCCATGGAGACCGAGCTCCTCCTGGCCCACATCTATGCCCGCCAAGAGAAAAGAGCGGAGGTCGGGCGCATCCTCACCGCGGCGCTTAAGGCGACCAGAGAAAGCGACGTGCCCCAGGTATCCATCGCCTCAGTCTATGCCGGTCTCAATGAAAGGGAGCAGGTTATCGCCTGCCTGGAAATCGCTTTCAGCAAGCGGGAGTCCGGGCTACTGTTTTTGAAGGTGCACCCGATGTTTGACTTCATCCGCGCCGACCCCCGTTTTATCCGCCTGCTGCAAAAAATCGGCCTGGGGAACTGATCTCTCAGTTCAACCGCTGATCACTATCTGGCGCGAATCGTCGAAGGCGATGCGCTTCCCCGTGTGCATGGCGGCGATGGTCATGCGCGAAGAGTAGGTGACCTGAAAACCTTTCGTCTTGTCCTCGAGCGGCCCGTAGTCGCTAGGCCTACGGCCTTGACGAAATCCCGCCGACTCACTTGGTGTTTTCCCATTGGCTCTCCTTACTCCGGTTGATACTCCCTGATCCTGATGTTCCGGAACCAGACGGCGCTGCCGTGGTCCTGGAGGACAATATGTCCCCGCCGCTTTTCGGCAAACCCCGGAATATCGCGATACTTGCTGGCCGCGACAAACTCTTCCATCTGGGGGGTTCCGAGGTCGAACTTGAGGACTTTCGATCCGTTCAACCAGTGCTCGCCGTGACCTTGGCGAAAGGTGATTCGGGCTTCATTGTACTCCCCGACAGGTCTGAGCGTCTTATTCCGTGGCGCGATCAGGTCATACAAGGATGCGGCGGTCCGGTTGGGACCGACCAGAGCGTCGGGGTTCTCATTATCGTCCAGGATCTGATACTCGAAGCCGATGGCTGCCTGCGGCGGAGGGACCCCCCTCGACATTTCCTCCGAAACGTTGTACTTGATCCCGCTGTTTCCGCCGCGGCCGATCTTCCATTCCAGGCGAAGCTCGAAATCCCCGTACGTCTGGACGGTCATCAGGTTTCCGCCCTGGATGGGCTGGCCGTCCGCCTGACGCGGGACCTCTCCCCCCGGCACTTTCTTGATCGCGCCTTCCTCGACGATCCAATGTCCGGCGGGGACTCCCTCCTGACCGATGCCTCTCCAGCCGGTCAGTGTCCGGCCGTCAAACAGCCACCTCCAGCCCTCGGCTCTTTCCTCTTCGCTGAGAGCATTAAGGAGCTGCTCTCCGGCGTGGGCAGGGATCGACGTAGAGGCCGACTCCTCTTTAGAACGGCAGGATAAGGAGACCACAAGCGGAACATAAACCAGCATGGCCAGGACCCAAAGAGGCCTTTTGTCTTTTTTGGTTCTACCAACATCCGACATGCAGCGCCGACTCCTTTTTTCATATCATGACAAACCAGGCTTGAATTATCAACTAATATAAACGCATTACGAAATTAGGGGACGCTCCCCAAGGGGACACTCCCCAAAGGGACACCTTACGTTAGCAAGAGGTAGTCAGAAGGGCGCTCAACAGGGTGCGTCATTTATAGCGACGGAAGTAGGGTGTCACCTTGGGGAACGTCCCCGGCCTTCATCAGACTCACACAAACAGGAATGCTAAACTAAAAAAGTGTAGAAATGTCATCCCCAAGTTTGTATATTAGGTCACGATGAAAACGGGAAAACCGCGGCCCGGAGGAGGGAAGCCGATGACAAGAGTTGGCCGGCGCAATTTCTTGAAAACAGGAGCCCTGGGAATGATAGCGGCGACGTTCGACCCCCGGGGGATCACTCCGACTCTCGACCCCAACCAGGAGAAAAAGGGAAATGCACTCCAGTTCGGCCTCGGGTTGGCTTCCTACACGTTCCGCGAGTTCAGTTTGGAGCGGACGATCGAGATGACCAGGAGGCTCGCCCTGGGAAGGATCGTCCTGAAAAGCATGCATCTTCCCCTAGAAAGTCCGGGGGCCGAGGTAGCGGCGGCGGCGGAAAAAGTCAGAGCGGCCGGGCTCGACCTCTACGGCTGCGGGGTCGTTTACATGACCACAGCAGCCGAAGTGGAACAGGCCTTCCGGTATGCTCAGGCAGCCGGGATGAAGATGATCATCGGTGTGGCCAACCCCGAGCTTCTCGGCCAGGTTGAGAGGAAGGTCAGAGAAACCGATATTCGCCTGGCCATCCATAACCACGGCCCCGAAGATAAGCTCTACCCGACGCCCGGAAGCGCCTACGAAAAGATAAAGAATCTCGACCCGCGGCTCGGCCTCTGCATCGATGTCGGGCATACCGTCCGAGCGGGCATCGAACCTTCGGCGGCCGCCGAGGAATTCGCCGACCGGCTGCTCGATGTCCACATCAAGGACGTGACCGCCGCCTCCAAGGATGGTCAGACGGTCGAGATGGGCCGGGGGGTTATCGACATCCCCAAGTTCATTCGAACCCTCATCGGGCTAAACTATAAAGAGACACTGGCCTTCGAGTTCGAGAAGGACGGAAGCGACCCGCTTCCGGGTTTGGCGGAGTCGGTGGGCTATCTTCGGGGAGTCCTGGCCGCAATCTGAGTCGGATCGATGATCGAAACCAAAGCCTCTGCCCGCGCCGGGCTCCTGGGCAATCCGTCGGACGGCTATTACGGAAAGATCATCGCTGTCAGCGTCAAGAATTTCGCCGCCCGGGTCGTCCTGGAGGAGTCGTCCGAACTCAGGGTCGAACCCGGCGCCCAGGATGAAGCCGTATACAGAAACGGTCAGGACCTCGTCGAGCGCATCAACCTCTACGGATATTACGGAGGCCGGCGGTTAATCAAGGCGGCGGTCAAGACGTTTTTCGACTACTGTTTCAAGCAGGATATCCCTTTCCCCGATAAAAACTTCACCATCCGCTACGAATCCGATATCCCCCGCCAGGTCGGCCTGGGCGGTTCAAGCGCCATCATCGTCGCAGCCATGCGCGCGCTTATCCAGTTCTATGGAGTGGAAGTCCCTGTCGAGACCCTGCCGACCCTGATCCTGGGCGCCGAGCTTCAAGAACTGGGGATCAATGCCGGGTTAATGGACCGGGTTATCCAGGTCTATGAAGGTTGCGTCTATATGGACCTGGACCGGACTCTCATCGAGAAAAGAGGCTACGGCGATTACGAACGGCTCGAAGCGCACCGGCTTCCGCCGCTTTACCTCGCCTACAGACCCGACCTCGGGAAGGTCTCGGGTACTGTCCTCAACGATATCCGCGTGGCCTATGACAGGGGAGACCCTTCGGTGATCGACACGCTCCGGAAGCTGGCCGCCCTCGCCGAAGAGGGGAGAAACGATTTCTTCCAGGGAGATTTTCGCCGCTGGCCCGCCTTGATGAACGAGAATTTCGACCTGCGAAGCCGGATCATGCGGATCAGCGAGCCTAACCTCGAGATGATCCAGACTGCCCGCCGCTGCGGCGCCCCGGCCAAGTTCGCCGGCTCGGGCGGTTCGATCGTCGGGATTTGCGAGGACGAAATGATGTTCGAACGGTTGGCCGGGGAGCTCGGCCGGATCGGGGCCAGGGTCATCAGACCGCAGATCACTTGAAGGATGGACAAGGACCCCGTATCGCCATTTTTGTCTGGAGTGTCCCGGCCATGAGCAACGCCGCCGCTTAGAACCTGTTATAATAGGGGATTATGGCCACAGAGATTACGCAACTCCGGAATATCGGGATCAGCGCCCATATCGACTCCGGCAAGACCACGCTGACCGAGCGGATCCTCTTCTACTGCCATAAAATCCACCGGATGCACGAGGTCAAGGGCAAGGACGGCGTGGGCGCGACCATGGACTCGATGGAGCTGGAGCGGGAGCGCGGGATCACCATCTCCTCGGCCGCCACCAACGTCACTTGGGGCGATCACACCATCAACATCATCGACACTCCCGGCCACGTCGATTTCACCATCGAAGTGGAGCGGTCGCTCCGCGTCCTCGACGGCGCGGTCCTGGTGCTCTGCTCTGTCGGCGGCGTCCAGTCCCAGACGATCACGGTCGACCGCCAGCTCCGGCGCTATAAAGTTCCCTGTCTGGCTTTCATCAACAAACTCGACCGGACGGGCGCCGACCCGTTCAAAGTTAAGAATCAGCTTGTCGAGAAGCTCGGCCGCAACGCCGTCCTGATGCAGATCCCCATCGATCTCGAGGACAGGCAACAGGGAATCATCGACCTCGTGACCAGGGAGGCCGTTTATTTCGATGGAGTTCAGGGAGAGGCCGTCCGTCGGGAAGCCGTCCCGGCAGAGCTCAATGCAGATGTCGAGAAGCACCGGCAGGCGATGCTGGACGCGGTTTCCATGTTCTCGGATGAACTTACCGAGGCCGTCCTCGAAGGACGCGAAACCCCCGAGCTGGTTATGGAAGCCGTCCGGCGCGGCACGGTCGCCCGGGAGCTGATGCCCATCCTGATGGGCTCCGCTTACAAGAACAAGGGAGTCCAACTTCTCCTGGACGCGGTGGTCCGCTACCTCCCCAACCCCGCGGAAGTGGAGAACATCGCCTATGACCTGGACAGCCAGGAGAAGTCAGTGGCCCTCAGCACGGACCCGGAGGCTGATGTTGTAGCCCTGGCGTTCAAACTCGAGGAGGGACCTTACGGGCAGCTCACCTACATCCGGATCTATCAGGGCAGGATCGAGAAGGGCGCGGAGCTTCAGAACTCCCGGACGGGGAAAACCATCCGGGCAGGCAGGCTCATCCGGATGCACGCCGACAGCATGGAAGAGATCGAAGACGCGGCCGCCGGGGATATCGTCGCCCTCTTCGGCGTCGATTGCCACTCCGGTGATACCTTCGTCAAGCCCGGATTGAACCTGGCGATGTCATCGATTTACGTTCCCGAGCCCGTCATCTCGCTCGCCGTCTTCCCGGCGGACAACAGATCAGCGGACAGCATATCCAAAGCGCTGAAGCGCTTCACCAAGGAGGACCCGACCTTCCGGACCCACGTCGATCCCGAGTCCAGGGAGACCATCATCCAGGGCATGGGCGAGCTTCACCTGGACGTTTACATCGAACGGATGAAGCGGGAGTATCAGGTCGCCGTGCGAACCGGGATGCCCCAAGTGGCTTATCGCGAGTCGATCGCCCTGCGGACGGAGTTCGACTATACCCATAAAAAGCAGACCGGAGGCGCGGGTCAGTTCGGCCGGGTGATCGGTTTCATCGAGCCGCACGCCGAAAAGCCCTACGAGTTCGTGAACCAAGTCAAGGGAGGACGGATCCCCCGCGAGTTCATCCCGGCCTGCGACAAGGGATTCCAGGCGTCGCTCAAGAGGGGCCGGCTGATCGGTTATCCTATAACCGGGATCAAGGTCACGCTCACCGACGGGCAGGCGCACGAGGTCGACTCCTCCGACATCGCCTTCCAGTCCGCGGCCCAGGGCGCCTTCCGGCAGGCTTATGAAGCCGCCAAACCCTATGCCCTTGAGCCTTTCATGAGGCTCTCGGTGGAAGGCCCGGCCGAGTTCCTGGGGAATATCTTCGCCGGCATCAACCAGCGTCGGGGGATTATCGTCAGTTCGGTCGAGGACGGGATGTTCGCCCGAGTGGATGCCGAGGTCCCCCTAAGCGAGATGTTCGGCTATTCCACCGTTCTCCGTTCCCTAACTCAGGGGAAAGCGGAGTTCACGATGGAGTTTCTTAAGTATGCCCGAGTCCCCGCTCAGGTCGCCGAAAAGCTCATCGCCCAGTACCAGGAGAAACTGCGGAAAAAACAAGAAAAATAACGGAGGAGTCCCGGCCATGGTCAAGGAAGAGCTCATCAAGAAAAGCCCGGTCAGGGTGTTGGAGAAGTCCATGCACGGCGGGCTGGGGAAGGGCCATATCGGCGTTCTGGCTTCCCGCAAGGGAGTCGGCAAGACCGCCTGCCTGGTCCAGATCGCCACCGACAAGCTTTTGCAGCAAAAACCCGTCATCCATGTCTCCTACTCCAGCCGGGTGGACTATATCATCACCTGGTACGAAGATATCTTCCGCGAGATCGCCAGGAGCCTGAACCTGGAAGCTGCGGCCGAAATCCAAGGCGAGATCGTCAGGAACCGGGTGATCATGAATTTCAGCCAGGAAGGGATGAGGACCGGGCAGGTTCTGCGCAGCCTCGAAGCCATGATCAAAGACGGGAATTTCGCCGCCGAGACGGTCATCGTGGACGGCTTTACGTTCACGACCGCGTCACTTGAAGACCTGGCCAGGTTCCGGGAATTCGCCGGACGGATGGGGCTAGAGGTCTGGTTCAGCGCCTCTCTCAAGGGACCGGATCCGCTGTTTGACGGGCAGGGATTCCCCAACGAGCTTAAATGCTGCCTCAGAAAAGTGGACGTGCTGATCACCCTGCGGCACCTGCGTGACCGGGTGCAGCTTCACCTGCTGAAGGATCACGACTTTCCCTCGCCGCAGGAGCTCAGGCTCAGCCTCGACCCGACCACACTCCTCATCACCGAGCCATAAAAAGAAGGAACCATGCGCTGGGATTATTGTATTATCGGCACCGATGCAGCCGCACTCAAGGCTGCTTCCGCCGAGGACTAGGCTTTCTTGAGCCACCGCCTCTCGATCTCTTCGAGAGTTTTCCCCTTTGTTTCGGGCAAAAAGAAGATCATGAAGATAAGATCGAGGGCGCACATCAGTGCATAGAACCAGAAAGCCGTGCTCTCGTTCAGGCGGTCGGCGATCACCGGGAAACTCAGAGTGACCGCGAAATCGGCCACCCAGAGCGCCACCGTGGCCATAGCCATGGCGCTTCCCCGCATCCGTGTCGGGAAGATCTCGCTCATCACCACCCAGACGATCGGCCCCATGGCCATGGCGAAAAAGGCGATGTAGAGAAGGATGAGGAGGAGGATCCCCGTCCCCGAGAAATTCTCGATCCTGAAGGCGGCGCCGAGCAGGCACTGGGAGACACCCATGCCCGCGGCCGCGATCAACAGCAGGGGTTTCCGGCCGACCTTATCCACCAGGAGTATGGCCACGATTGTAAAAAGCATGTTGACCAGGCCGACGATCGTGGACTGGCCGATGGCCGAAATGCGTTCGAAACCGGCCCGTTCGAAAATGCGGGGCGCATAATAGAGGATGGCGTTTATGCCCGTGATCTGCTGAAAGATGGCCAGGACGACGGCGATGAGAAGCGCCCGCCTGAAACCCGGCCGGAAAAGCTCGGCCAAAGATCCCCCCTCGAGAAGGAGGGTCTCCTTGATGCTCCGGACCTCGGCGGCCGCCATCTCGGCGTCGTTGACCCTGGACAGGACCTCCAACGCTTCGTCCTCCCGGCTCTGCTTGACCAGCCAGCGGGGACTCTCGGGAACGCGGAGAAGAAGCACGAAAAAAATCACCGCCGGAAGCGCTCCCATCCCGTACATCCACCGCCAGTTGGAAGGGCCGACGCCGGCAAAGGCCCAGTTGACGAAGTAGGCGAGGAGAATGCCCGTGACGATGGCCATCTGGTTGACCGAGACAAGGGCGCCCCTGATCCTGGCCGGTGAAACCTCGGCGATGTAAAGAGGGGCCAGGATCGAGGCCGAGCCGATGCCCAGCCCGCCGACGAAGCGGAAAATGAGGAATTGGAGCATGCTCTGGGGGAGAGCGCAGCCGATCGCCGAGACAAAAAATAGAACAGCCGAGACGAGCATGAAACGCTTCCGGCCGAGCCGGTCGCTGATCGTCCCGGCGAACCCGGCACCGAACATACAGCCGATCAGAACCACGCTCACCGCCCAGCCCTCCTGGAGAGAAGTCAGGGCAAACTGATCCTTGAGATAGCGGGTGGCGCCGGCAACGATGGCCGTATCGAACCCAAAGAGAAGCCCGCCGATGGCGGCGATCACGGTCACGAAAATGACGTAAGATTGTCTGCTTTTCATCTTTTCCTCTTCTCGAGACCCGGCATGGTCCATCATTCTAGCAGAGGGCGAGTGTTCTTTGAATATGCCAAGGCCGCTTTATTCCCGGCTCAGATTGTGGCCAAATAGGGGCTGATAAGGAGTGATCAGCATGCGAAAGGCAATATTAAATGGGGATGGAATGGAAATGTTTTCGGGGAAGCCGGCAAGCCCTTCTCAGAAAATGACGCTCCCGGCCTGGGACGTGGCCGTTATCAAAGAAAATTGATACGTAGCCTTTATTATTCGTGAAATGAAGAACAAGAAATTCCCTCTCCCTTGACGGGAGAGGATCGGGGAGAGGGTGGTCACAGACTAGGCTATGCTTCTTCGTCTTCGATGATCTTGTCCCCGGGGATGTCCTCCTCGATGGACTCGTCCTCGGGGAAAAGCAGCTGCGTCCCGCAATTCGTGCAGTATTCGTTTTCTTCGTCGATCACGGCCCGGCAATAAGGACAACGTTTGAGTGCCATGCTAATATTTTACTCTATCCGCAGGCGATTTCCTAGACGTCCTTGACTTCCCAGAATTGCCGTTAGAAAATTGTCTTTGCGAGCGAAGCGAAGCAATCTCAGTTTATTTTTGGAAGATGGCCATGCCCTCACCTAATGGATGCTCGCGACGACAGGAATAGCATTTTCCTTTCGGCGATTTCGGTTGTAATGAGCCCGACGGTGACTATAAATTCTTGACAGAAAGGAGAGGCAAATCATCATGATATCAAGATCTCGAGGGCGATTGGCATTTCCCCTTTTTTTGGTATTCCTGGCAGCCTTGTCATGGGCTGGAGCCCAATCCGCGCCGCAGAAACTTCCCCAGGCTCCGCCCGACCTCGACGCCACGGTGGCACGGGTGATGGCAGCCTTCGAGGTGCCGGGAATCAGTCTGGCCATTGTCAAGGACGGCCGGGTTGTTGTCGCCAAAGGCTATGGCGTGCGCAAACTGGGCGAAATCGCTCCTGTCGACGGTCAAACGCTCTTCGGAATCGCCTCGAACACCAAAATATTCACGGCGACGGCGCTGGGTCTCCTGGTAGAGGAAGGGAAAATCGCCTGGGATAGTCCGGTCATCGATTATCTTCCCTGGTTCCAGATGTGGGATCCGTACGTGACACGGGAACTTACCGTTCGTGATCTTCTCGTCCACCGCAGCGGCCTGGGCCTGGGCGCGGGGGACCTACTCTGGTGGCCACCCTCCACCTACGACCGCAAGGAGATCATGCGGCGCCTGCGGTTCATTAAGCCGGCGACATCATTTCGAAGCGCTTACGCTTACGACAATGTCCTTTACCTTGCCGCCGGCGAGGTTATAGAGACCGTGAGCGGCCTGACCTGGGAGGATTTTGTCGCCCAGCGCATCTTGAAAAAGATCGGAATGACAATGAGCCAGGTTCGCTATTCGGCCAAAGCGAATAGGGGAAACGTCGCCGGGACTCATGCCAAGGTCGAGGGCGTCCTTCGTCTTGTCAAACCGATGGAAAGCGACAACACTAACCCGGCGGGCGGCATCAACTCCAATGCCGAGGACATGGCCAAGTGGATGTTCGTCCTTCTAAACAAGGGGCGTTTGGCCGATGGATCGCGGCTCTTCAGCGAGAAGACGGCCCACGAATTGACAAGCATGGTGACACCGATCCCGATCCAGGCGCCGCCGCCTGAACTGGCAGCTCTGAGACCGAATTTCCAGGGATATGCGCTTGGCCTGAACGTGCATGATTACCGCGGAAAAAAAGTTATTACCCACACAGGCGGCCTCCCCGGATATCTCTCGAAGGTCACCCTTCTGCCTGAATTGAACTTGGGGATCACCGTGCTTACGAACCAGGAATCGGGAGAGGCATTCAGCTCCCTGACCTGGCATATTGTCGATCATTACTTGGATGCGCCGGAAACGGATTGGGTAGACGCCTACCTCAAGGTCCGGGCTCACCGGGAGACCCGGACAGCCGAGGCGCTGAAAAAGTCAGCTGGAGCCAGGGATGCGGCATCAGGACCCTCCCTTGCCCTGGAGAAATACGCCGGCATATATGCCGACGCCTGGTACGGCGACATCCAGATCGACCTCGAAGATGGCAAGCTCGTGTTGAGATTCACCAAGACCCCTGTGCTTGTCGGGGATCTCGAACACTGGCAGTACGACACCTTTGTTGTTAGGTGGCGTGACCGGGAACTCCGGGCCGATGCCTATCTGACTTTCGCCCTCAACCCTGACGGAACGATCGATCAAGCCAAAATGAGGGCCGTTTCCCCGGAAACCGACTTCAGTTTTGATTTCCATGACCTTCTGCTCAAGCCGGCAAAAAAGCCGGCCGGAGGGTGAGCCTATTAAATTCAGGGAACACTGATCTCTTCATGAAATACGGTTAGTGTCCCCATAATTTGTGTCGCTATTGGCTAATAATAAACTTCCCGTCGATGACCCACCCTGACAACCAGGATAGTGTGCCGGGCTTTGTCCTTCTTGAAGATGATCCGATAGGCCCCGATGCGGAGACGATAAAGAGCCTCTGCGGAGCCTCCGAGCCTCCTGATGTTGTTCTTGAGTGCCGCCGGGTTCCTGGCCAGAATCAAGAGCTTGGCCTTGATGATTTTCTGCCTCGCCCGATCGATCTTTCGAAGCTCAACCCGCGCCTTATCCAGAAACACAAGTCGATACACTCAGATTCCCAGGTCTTTCCAGACCTTTTCGGCATCGATGAGCTTCGCCTTTCCTCTTTCGAGCTCCTTCAAACGCTTCCGCGCGACCTGAAGGTCCAGAAGATCAAAGTAGACCGTCAAGGCTTTCTCGATCAAAGAACTCTTTTTTTCGCCAAGCTCTTTGGCCAGACTTTCCAGTTCCTGCGAAACTTCTGCGTCGATGGTAATGTTATGCCGCACCTGCATCTCCTAGGCCTCCTTGACCATACACTTATTATACACATATTTTGTGTATAATCAAGAGGCTCCGACCAAATGGCTCTCTTCATGATCCCAGACGCCGGGATCGCGCCGGAATTCTCACCGATGAGGCCGGTCCTATGTCCTACAGAAGTGGGCTGATTTGACTATTATCCGAGAAATATTTATTCTAGGCCCATCCCGGGGAGGGGGACGTGTGCTATGAAATGCCCGAAATGCCAAATTGAAAACCCTGAGACATCCACTTTCTGCTCGGGCTGCGGAGCGAAATTAGAAGCCGCCCGGGAACTCTCCCTGTTTCAAACGGAGACACTGCAGACTCCTATCAAAGAGCTGACGACCGGTTCGACTTTCGCCGACCGCTATCAGATCATCGAAGAGCTTGGCCACGGCGGTATGGGCAAGGTCTACAAGGTCTTCGATACCGACATCAAGGAGAAGATCGCCCTCAAGCTCCTGAGGCCCGAGATCGCCCTGGACGAGGAAACCGTCGAGCGCTTCTTGAACGAGTTGAAGCTCGCCCGGAAGATCAGCCACCGGCACGTCTGCCGGATGTTCGACCTGGGCAAGTCCGAGGGCACGACCTTCATCACCATGGAGTTTGTAGCGGGGGAGGACCTGAAGAGGCTCATCCGCAAGACCGGCCAGCTCGGGGCGGGCCGGGCCGTGTCGATAGGCAAGCAGGTCTCGGAGGGCTTGATGGAGGCCCATGATCTGGGAATCGTCCATCGCGACCTCAAACCCCAGAACATCATGGTCGACGAGGACGGGAACGCCCGGATCATGGACTTCGGGATCGCCCGGTCGCTACGGGAGAAAGGGATAACGGGCGCCGGGGTAATGATCGGCACTCCCGAGTATATGTCCCCGGAACAGGTCGAGGGCAAGGAAGCCGACGAGCGGTCGGATGTCTATTCGCTGGGGATCATTCTCTACGAGATGCTGACCGGCCGCGTCCCGTTCGTGGGCGATACACCGTTCACGATCGGAGTCAAACACAAGAGCGAGCTGCCCAAAGATCCGCGTCAGCTCAACCCCCAGATCCCCGAGGACCTTGGCCGGCTCGTCCTCAAGTGCCTGCAGAAAGACAAGGCGAAGCGCTACCAAACCGCCGTGGAACTCCACGCCGACTTGGAAAAAGTCGAGCAAGGCCTGCCGACGACCGAGCGGGTCGTCCCGAAACGCAAGCCCTTCACTTCGCGGGAGATCACGGTCAAATTCAATCTCAAAAAGCTTGCCCTGCCTTTATCCATCGTCATTGCGCTTGCCGCTGCGGCCGTCCTCATCTGGAAATTCTTCCCTCACCGGGAAGCTCCCGCCGCGCCCAAGATCCAGAACTCAATCGCCGTCATCAGCTTCAAAAACGAGACCGGCGATCCGGCCTATGACTATTTGCAGAAGGCCATCCCCAACCTCCTGATCACGAACTTGGAAAACACAGGATTGTTTTATGTCGCTACCTGGGAGAGGATGCAGGACATACTGAAACAGATGGGCGTCAAGCCGGCGCCCCTAATCGACAGCGACCTCGGGTTTGAGCTCTGCCGGCGGGAGGGCATCAAGGCGATCGCCATCGGCAGCTTTACTAAGGCAGGGGACGTCTTCCGCACGGACGTCAAGGTCCTTGACGCCGACACCAAACGCATCCTCAAAAGCGCTAATATCAAAGGCACGGGCGTTGAAAGTATCCTCGACAGCCAGATCGATGCTCTGAGCCGGGAAATATCTCTCGGGTTGGGAATTGATCAGGCCAAGGTCCACGCCGCGCCGCTCAAGGTCAAGGATATCACCACTCCCTCTATCCAGGCCTACGAGTATTTCCTCAAAGGAAAGGCCGCTTACAACCTGGTCAATTGGGGGGAGGCGAAGCAAAATCTGACCAGGGCGCTGGAGATTGACCCGACTTTCGCCATGGCCTACTTCTACTTAGCCTGGGCGAATTCAAATACGGGTGACATTAGAGCCCAAAACGAGATGATCGAAAAAGCGATGGCTTTGTCGAACAAGACTTCCCAGAAAGACAGGCTCTATATTGAAGCCAGCTTCGCCCTATTCATCCAGCAAGACCTTGACAAACACGGCGCCCTCCTCAAGGAGTTGGTCCAGAAATATCCCGACGAGAAATGGTCCTTCCATTTGTTGGGCGACTATCTCATGCTTTATCGAGAAGATTACGCCGGGGCGGTGAGCCAGTATGAAAAGTGGCATCTGCTCGACCCGCAGAATCCGAACGCGATGAGTCACATCATCGGCGCGAGCTACTTGATGGGAGATTTCCAGAAAGCGGCGGACTACGTCAAACGGCATGACGCCGTCGCTCCCCCCGATCCCTATAACCTGGGCATTCAGGGAATGATGTATGCCCTGGTGGGGCAGTTTGATAAATCCCTCATTAAATTCAGGGAAGCTCTCGGAATCCAGCCGGATTTTAACTACACCTATATGCGGCTGTCCATGACCTATGCCCTGCGCGAAGAGCTTGAAGAATCGTTGAAGTGGGCGAGCGAGTATGTCTCGCGGGCCTCCTCGGCGGGGCTGAAAGCCGATGCCTATTGCCGCAGAGGCTGCCTTCAGTCCTGGCTGGGAAGATTCCGGGAGGCGCTGGCTGATTTCGACCAGGCCAACAAATTGGCGGAGGAGGCCGAAAATTGGATGATCCAAGCCGGCGCTCTCGAGGGCAAAGGCAGCGTTTATTTGGCGCGTGGCGAATTTGAGCTCAGCCGGGCGTCCTTCGAGGATGAGCTGAAGATCCTCGTCGGACGCCTCCGGGCCTGGCTCCCCTATAACAAAGCCTATATGGCCTGGCGGCTGGGCGTTCTGGCGGTCGAACAAGGGCAGGTCGACTTGGCCAAATCCAAGATATCAGAAATGCAAGTGATATGGCCCGTCATCGAGGGCAAAGACAGGGACCGTGCGATGGTCCTGCACGACCTGCTCCAAGGCGAGGCGTTGCTCGCTCAAGGAGACCTGGATGGCGCCCTGGCCGCCGGCCAAAAGGCCTGCGACCCCCGATCCCCCTTTTGGAAACATGGCTACAGGTACTGGGGTTTCTTCAATGAACACACATCGTACTACATGGACCTCGCCGCCAGGGTAC
>Ga0307379_10004761_pt1 | contig 19221 bp, 22 predicted proteins | sample UN2MG_FD_202237 | JGI IMG/M metagenome (GOLD analysis project Ga0307379, IMG submission 202237) | Soil microbial communities from Risofladan, Vaasa, Finland - UN-2 | ecosystem: Environmental > Terrestrial > Soil > Coastal area > Acid sulfate soil | place: Finland: Risofladan, Vaasa | collected... | reverse complement strand
TGCTTTCGATGGGAGCAGTCTTCGGAATGTTCGCGGGGTTCTATTTCTGGATTGGTAAAATTACTGGATTACAGTACCCAGAAACCCTCGGACAAATTCACTTCTGGATTACTTTCCTAGGAGTTAACATTACATTCTTCCCGATGCATTTCCTAGGGCTTGCTGGAATGCCTCGTCGTATTCCAGACTACCCAGATGCTTTTGCAGGATGGAATGCCGTTGCAAGTTACGGGAGTTACCTATCGGTTTTAGGGGCAGTGCTTTTCTTCTACATTGTGTATCGTACATTGACTGGAGACGAGAAATGCCCGGCGAACCCTTGGGAAACAGCACCAGGTGTGGCATCAACACTGGAATGGATGATTCCATCACCACCCGCTTTTCACACGTTTGAAGAAGTGCCTAGTATCAAAGATACTCCGGCACCGGGGAAAGTTGAAGCGCACTAACACGCTCGGGGTTTGAGACAACCCACACATTTTTCAAGGGGCGGGAGGATCCTTCGGGCGAACCCCGCCCCTTGAAAAAGATTCATTTTGAATCATGCTTGCACGTCCTTGAAGGCCTATAGTTCAATTAGGTGAGAACGTGCTGCTCATAACGGCTAAGTTGAAGGTTCGAGCCCTTCTAGGCCTATGCTTGTATATATTTGTGCTTAATACATATATTCTTGTAATTCTTATAATGCCAAGGGGCCCCACCCGAACCCATTTCGAACTCGAATTGTGAAACCCTGCCATGCCATATGTACTGCTACTTGTGGGAGACGTGGTAAGAATTATGGGAATATATGTATTCATCCAAAGGTATACCGTGGATGAATGTCTGAGTGGTTGAAAGTACCGGTCTTGAAAACCGGCATACCTGGGAAGGTATCGGGGGTTCGAATCCTCCTTCATCCGAAGCGCACATCCGGGTGGTGCTGGGGGTTTAACTCAATTGGTAGAGTATCTCGCTTACAACGAGGCTGTTAGTGGTTCAAGTCCACTAACTCCCATTGATTTGGTCTATGCGGGTATGGTGGAATTGGTAGACACACTAGATTTAGGCTCTAGAGGGTCAAACCTTGCGGGTTCAAGTCCTGCTACCCGTAAAAAAACACCCGTCGAGCCCACGACATTCATGGCGAGTATAACTTAAACGGTTAAAGTGTCAGACTGTGACTCTGGAAATATGGGTTCAATCCCCGTTATTCGCCGTTTTTCTAACGCCCCTTCGCCGCGGATATAGATTAATGGTAAATTCTCTGCCTTCCAAGCAGATCATGCGGGTTCGATTCCCGCTATCCGCTGACCGAAGCGGGAGCCTCTCTGGACAGCCCCGTTGCTTTTTTCGTATAGATCGCACCTTCAGGGTGTAGCGCAGCCCGGTAGCGCACCTGTTTTGGGAACAGGAAGTCGTTGGTTCAAATCCAGTCACCCTGATTCCCTTTATATACCGTCTTCTTTATCTTACCCTTGTATGACCCATACACTCCATATTAAAATTAAAAGTTTTGATACACAATACTTGAATACCTGCCAAAACGAGTTACAGTCCCTCTGGGGTCGCGTCAACCCAAACCACACCGAAGACCAAATCCTTGGGCATGTGGTCTGCTTGCCCACGCAACGATCCCACATCACAGTGCTCCGTTCGCCCCACGTGGACAAAAAATCCCGTGAGCAGTTCGTTTTTACCCGAGTTCACCGCGCGGTGAGTTATACCTTTGGGAGCGACCAGGCGGTAGAAGTCTTCCTCTTCGGGCTCAAAAACCTCGAATGTTCTGGGGTTGAGCTCACGGTGACGCTTCGCTCGTGGGACTACCTCTACGACACCAACTAAAACTATCGCCCCCTATGGCTGTTTTATTAAACACTACATTAAAGGATTCGAAACGCTTGGTCATCGCCCTAGGTCAAGTCCATGGAATGGGCCGCGCTTCGGCCCAGGAAATTTGTGCAACCTTGGGGTTGAGTGAAATGGTAAAGGTCAAGGACCTGACCCAACAACAACAGGATCAGTTGAGCCAGACCCTCCGCCATCGCTACAGCGTGGAAAACGAGCGCCTACGCCTTGTGCGCAAACAAGCCAAGCGCCTGGTGCAATTATCGACATGGCGTGGGCTGCGTCTGGCCCAAGGCCTACCCTGTCGCGGTCAACGCACCCACGGGAATGCACGTACCGCTCGCCGTTTAAACGCCCACCGCGTTAAACAAAAATAATAATCTCCTATGCTAAGCCCAAAACGCACAAAATTTCGAAAATTTCATAAGATTAAAAAGCGAGGACAGGTAAGTAATTTACAAGGTTTAGAGTTCGGAAAGTTCGGAATTCAAGCCCTGGAGCAGGGACGCATCGACGCCAAAACCATTGAAGCAGTTCGTCGTGTTATCACGCGCCAATTCAAGCGCAGTGGGCAGGTGTGGATTCGCATCTTTCCTGACCTTGGAATCACGGCGAAACCCGCTGAGGTTCGTATGGGGAAGGGGAAAGGGCCCCACTCCCACTGGACCTGCCCTGTACAACCCGGTCAAATTCTCTACGAAATGGACGGGGTAACGGCGTCTCTGGCAGCCCAAGCAGCCCGCATCGCCCACCACAAATTACCCGTAAAAACACGTTTTATCCTAAACCACTGACCCTATGCGCACACGACAATTTAAACGATTAGGATCACTATTGATCAATCAACCCTTCGGAGAAAACCTGCTTCCAGAAGCAGGGCTTTCTCGCAAAAAACAAAAAAATACAAACCAACGAAGACCATCCAACGCCAGCATCTACCCGAAACTGCAAAAGTTAAACGTTTTTGACGTGGACATGCCGGTGGACGAAACCCTATACTCTATCGACCAGATCAACCTGGAGGTGAAATCGGCTCAAGCACGCAAGCTGTCGGAATTCGGTTACCAACTGCAACAGCGAAAGAAATTTCGTTGGTTTTACGGTGGCCTATCCACAAAGCATGTGCGTAAATTGCTGACAACCATGCACGACGATGCATCGGTGTTTCAAGCCCTGGAACGTCGCCTGGACGTGGCCCTCTACCGTTGTGGTTTCTTCCCCAGCATTTACATGACGCGCCAATGGATCCTGCACAAACGCATCCTAGTCAATGGAAAACGTGCGGGGCGACCGAGTTATGAACTCTGTCCCGGAGATGTGCTGCAGGTGGATACTTCATGGCACACCCTGCTTGGGCAAAGCATGTTTGACCGTTTTACTCGTTTTTTTAAACAGAGCACTCAACTATCCGCGACCTACCCCAATGTCTACTCAAGTATGGCATCGGCCTTCGGTCTGGATGCGAGACTTCAAGCTATGAAGGATGCAAAGGACACCACGACACCCGCAGACCTGGAAACCCGTTTCGAGGCTTTCAAAGACGCGTCGAGTGCGACAAAATATATCAAAACCATTGCAGATACTACACTTTTCCACCCAGTCAGTGTAATGAAGCCTGCCCATTTTGAAATCTCCTTTTCGACCTTTACAGCGGTTTACCTCTACGCGCCCCAGCGCATCGCCTTTTCAACCCTGCTGGACATTCCTGCGATTCGCCGATCGCTGTGAGTCGATGCGGAGTTCTTCGAAGGGGAGCCTGTTTAACTCAACTGGTAGAGTATCGGTTTTGTAAACCGAAAGTTATCGGTTCAAGTCCGATAATAGGCTTTTATTTCACATCAGGATACCCCGTGAAATAAAACACCACTATAACAACTTATATTTTTAATGGCCCGATCACTCAAAAAAGGAATTTTTTCTGAAGTGTGCTTGCAGGAGACGCAAGGTGCGCAGGATATTTGGTCTCGACGTTCCATGGTCTTACCCGCCCACGTGCATCACGAAGTTCAGGTGCACAACGGGAAAACCTTCCATAAAATTAAAATTACACAGGAAATGGTGGGGCACAGGTTTGGTGAATTTGCGCGAACGCGAAGACCGGCAAAACACAAAACTTTGAAACAAAAAAACATTCGAGGGAAAAAATGATTTCAATCAAAAAACAATTAATTAAGAATCAGCTGGAAGACGTTTTTGTCAACTACCCCATCGTGATTTGGTACCAATCCAAGCAGAAATCGACGGGGGAGTGGCTGCACCTTAAGGCGAAGATTAAAGCCTTGGAAGCCTCATCGAACAGTAATGTGACGGTGGTCCAAGCCAAAACATCCATTTTAAAGCTGATTTTAAAGGCTAAAAATGCCCAAATGGTGAACCTGGCATCCTGCCAGGGGCCCCTGCTGATCAGTGGGTGCGCCACGACTACCGACCTTCACAACATCCTTCGACTGCTGGATGGGGCGAAAGAGGGCTTTGTCCTTGGAGGCTACTACGCCGATACACCGCGCACGCGCACGGAGGTGACAAAACTGCAAACCCTCGGGGTGCATACCTACGTGCAACTGCTGCACAGTATGCAATCGGTGATGGCTCGTTTCCTTCTACTAAAACGTCTGGGAGACTTCTCTTATATGCGTCGCGTGGATGGGGCCTTACACCAGACTCTGCAGCAATGCCTGCAGCACAAAAAATAACCAGTACACGCGGAGGAAGGCGGGTCCGCCTTCCTCCCTGAGTCCTGGGGACACGTGCTCGTAGCTCAATTGGATAGAGTGTCAGATTACGGCTCTGGAAGTTGAAAGTTCGACCCTTTCCGAGCACGCAAAACCTGCGACAACAGTCGCCAATAATGTACAATAGAGCCAAAAGCGGCTTTGGGGGGATGCCTAGGTAGAACGAGAGAAGGACGTTTCATGCAACGAAATGGTATGGGGAGGAGCATATTCCCTGAGATCCATACCTCTCCTACGGGGAAACCCACAAACAATATGTTAGAGTACACCAACCAAGGGAACTGAACCATCTAAGTACCTTGTGGAAAGGAAATCAACCGAGACTCCGTCAGTAGTGGTGAGCGAACGCGGACCAGGCCAACAAATCAAGTAAAGGGATCGTGGTGACGCATTGAAAGAGTGTGGAATCCTCTGCGAAAAAAGGTGAAAGCCCTGTAGATTGCCTCCCACGGCTCTTTGATTTGTATAGAGTATATCGAGAACCAATCTTGATAGAAGATAGGGGGACCACCCTCTAAGCCTAAGTACTCCGTTCTAACCGAGAGTGAACAAGTACCGTGAGGGAAAGGAGAAAAGACCCCTAAAAAGGGAGTGAAAAGACACTGAAACCCAAAGCCAACAAACAGTTGGAGCTTTTTTCATCCACCATGGATAAGAGAGTGACAGCGTACCTTTTGCATAATGGGTCAGCGAGTCAAGTTTTGTGGCAAGCTTAAGCCGTTAGGTGGAGGCGTAAGAAATATGTACGATACCCTTCAAGGAGGTGTATGAGTCCCAAGATTTGAACCCGAAACCGAGTGATCTCGTCATGAGCAGGTTGAAGAAAAGGTAATACTTTTTGGAGGACCGAACCCACGTCTGTGGCAATAGGCGGGGATGACTTGTGACGAGGGGTGAAAAGCCAAACGAACTCGGAGATAGCTGGTTTTCTGCGAAATCTATTTAGGTAGAGCGTTCATTGAAATTATCTTTGGGGGTAGAGCACTCTTTGGGAGCGGGTTGCCCAAAGCGATACCAACCTCAAGGAAACTCCGAATACCAAAGATACTTTCTTTTTTATAAAAGAAAAACCAATGAGCAGACAGACTTTGGGCGCAAAGGTCCAAAGTCGAGAGGGAAAAAGCCCAGATCACACGCTAAGGTCCCTAAACATAAACTGAGTGGGAAAAGATGATATTGGAGGTGCATCCGTACCTTCGCGAGCGAAGACAACCAGGAGGTGGGCTTGGAAGCAGCCATCCTTTCAAGAAAGCGTAAGAGCTCACTGGTCGAGCTTAGTATCACTGAAAATGTATCGGGTCTCAAGTTTATTACCGAAGCGGTGGGAGTATGTCTCGTCCTCATGTCGAGACGTGTTCGGTAGCAGAACGTTCTGTAGTCGATGAAGCGCTTTTGTGAGAAAGCGTGGAGAGATCAGAAGTGAGAATGCTGACATGAGTAACGAAAATCATGTGAAAATCATGATCGCCGAATAGTGAAGGGTTTCTACAGAAGTTCATCGATGTAGAGTTAATCGGTCCCTAAGAAACAGGCGAAAGCCGCATTTAATGGGAAAACACATGGTTCGGGGAGTATTCCGATGCTTCTCAGCCATTGTATGTATATACGCGACGACGATCCATGGCACCTCTAAAGTTATTGGATTTCTTTTAGGGGTGCGATACTCGTCCAGGAAACAAGGTATATAACACGCACCGTACCCTAAACCACCACAGGTCACTGAGTGTGTACCACTAAGGCGTTTGAGAGAACTACGTTGAAGGAACTCGGCAAATTTCCTCCGTAACTTCGGGAAAAGGAGGGCCTTTACATGCTCCGAAAGGAGTTCCAGTAAAGGCGGCACAACACGGGGGTGGCGACTGTTTACTAAAAACACAGGACTCTGCAAAATTGAAAGATGACGTATAGGGTCTGACGCCTGCCCAGTGCTGGAAACTTCAGGGGAAAGGTGCCCACGGCTTCGACCGTGGAAGCTTTGAACTTCAGGTCCAGTGAACGGCGGCCGTAACTCTAAAAATAGACCGTTGGAGTTGTAAAATTTGGCTATATGCTGGAAAACCTCCGTATGCCTTCGTGCGAGGCGTACGCCTCGCACAAGGAGCATACACCGCATCGAGTACGCGCAAGGGTTACAAAGTACCCGTAAGGGGCTTGCCCTTGCCGTGACAATCTCGAAGGCGTGAGACAATCAGCAGGAAAGACTTAGGTATGTATGAAATCGGCATTACAGATACCCCGCGACAAGGCCTACTACATCGTCGGCTTCGCGGATGGCGAGGGCAGTTTTAACACGAGCTTTCGCCTGCGTTTGGACTGTTTGCTGGGGTGGAAGATCACCCCAGTCTTTAACATCAGTCAAAAGGAACGCACTATCTTGGCCCTGATCAAGCACCATCTCCGATGCGGTACCTTGCGGTACCGCAAGGATGGGGTCTGGGCCTATGAAGTCGAAACCCGCAAGGCGCTACGCGAGACGATTATCCCTTTTTTTAGCACCTTTCGATTTCTTTCGGAAAAGAAGAAAAGGGATTTTCAACGCTTCCAAAAGATCCTCGCGATCCTCGACCAGCATCGAAGCACCACCTATGACGACCTCGAGCGTATACTGGTGCTGCTGGACGACATCGATAGCAAGCATGCCCGCACCTACTCGAAGCAACAGATTCTTGCGAGGGGGGCCGTGTTTTGGGAGAGAAATCGTTTACGCATCGAGGCGCTCAATGGGCGCCCTGCAAAGCCACGGGCCTAAGAATCCTCAGAGACTACACGCCAAACGAAGCACGGGACTCGTGCTTTGATGATATAGTCCGATCTTGCCCGAGAGGGCAAGCCCTTCCACGGGGAAGGGGCTCGGCAGTGCCCTTTGGGGCAATGCCCACGGGCAGCCGAGTTAACATTAGTCCATATGGACGGTCCTAAGGTAGCGAAATTCCTTGTCGAATAATTGTCGACCCGCATGAATGGCGTCACGACTGCCCCACTGTCTCCAACGTAGACTCAGTGAAATTGAATTCTCCGTGCAGATGCGGAGTTCTCGAAAAAAGACGGTAAGACCCTAGCACCTTTACTATACTCTATCATTGACAATCTTCAAAAACTGTGCAGGATAGGTGGGAGGTATTTATACCATCCTTGAGATACCACCCTTTTTTTGAAGGTCGTCTCATCTTTATACAAAGAAACAGTGATCGACGGGTAGTTTCATTGGGGCGATGGTTTCCTAAAAAGTAACGGAAGCGCGCGAAGGTAAACTCAAACTGGTCGGAAATCAGTTGTAGAGCGTAATAGTATAAGTTTGCCTGACTGTAAGACCTACATGTCGAACAGAGACGAAAGTCGGCTATAGTGACCCGGGAGTCCTGTGTGGAAAGGCTCTCGCTTAACGGATCAAAGGTACGCTAGGGATAACAGGCTAATGACCCCCAAGAGCTCATATCGACGGGGTCGTTTGGCACCTCGATGTCGACTCATCGCATCCTGGAGTTGAAGAAGATTCCAAGGGTTCGGCTGTTCGCCGATGAAAGCGGTACGTGAGTTGGGTTTAGTGCGTTGAGAAACAGTACGGATCCTATCTTTTTTGAGTGCATATGGGCAGTAATGCCCAGGAAAACTGCGAGAATCATTCTTTTGTACGAGAGGACCGAGAATGGTGAACCTCTGGTCTACCAGTTGTCGTGCCAACGGCAATACGCTGGGTCGCTACGTTCAAATCAGAGAACCGCTGAAAGCCTCTCAAGCGGGAAACTGTGTCTCAAAACAAGTTTCATACCTCGTAGAAGACTACTACGGTATAGGCGAGATGTGTAAACGTCGTAAGATGTTGAGCTAACTCGTACTAATGGGGCTCTTTATATTATTTAAAAAACAGTAGCAATACGGCTTTTTTAATGTAGTACGTTGTGTAAACGGCTATAGTTTTTTCTCCAATAGTTCAGTCGGTAGAACATTCGGCTGTTAACCGGAATGTCGTTGGTTCAAGTCCAACTTGGAGAGGGTACGGGCTAAAACCATCGGTGTGACGAAAGGATGGGTGGGATATTGCACATGATTGTCAAACATTCGTGTATTTTGTGTCATTTGAAACATGGCCACGCCTGATAAACCTCATGAAAAAACAATGGTGCAATAGGTAGTATATAGAGTTGCGAGTGTAGTGCCTACACGAGCATCTATTCCCCGACGTACATATATAACCTCGTACATGACCATGGTGGTAACTATGGGATAATACGAGACGACGGAACAGTGTTCTATGTTTCGAGAGGGTCTCGATAAGGTACACCGTCTATAGTATGGCCTTAGGTGCTTTCGTCACAGAGAATGCCCTTCTACGGCAACGCCGTTGGCCTTTGAGCATACAACATGATCCATTTGCTCAAAGCATGGACAAACCTCTCGTGGTGGTGGTCTACGATGCATCTACGGGGTCGTTGATGTTCTATAAGAGTCAAAAGTCCATACCTATGGGCTCAAAACCCCACATGCATTCCTTGCACCCGCACAGATCAGAAGATCAAGACAATCTAAATTAAAAAATTATGGGACAAAAAGTCAATCCTATTTCCCTACGACTACCAACAGCACATAAAACCTACAATGACTGTTGGTTTAGTGAGACCCATTACACCGCCTTGCAGGTAAAGAAACTTGCCTTGGCAAAGCACTACCAGGGAATATTACGACAAAAGGAGCTTCCCGAAGCGCAACTCGCCTTTGTTGGAGCCCTTAAAAGCCAGAACTACCTCCTGAACGTGCACAACCCCACCACGAGTCGTGCCCTGAAAGGGCTGCGCTATCGCCTGCAACCCGCACGGAAGGAACAGGCAAAACACCTCCTCTCGGAAACCCAACAAGGAGATCCCTTAGCAACCCTACCCCGTGGAAAGCACTGTCTCTTCAAGGCCACAGGGAACGCAACCCCAGATCCCAAGAAGATCCTGCACAATGTCTTAACAGCCGCGATACTAAAACCCACAAATAGCCTTGCATCCTATGTCCAACAGGCCGGTGCTCTGATGAAACCACCTGTGGGGCTTCAAGCCCCCCTGCTGGGAATGCTTGGTCAATGCTACAACACCCTACCAACCAGTGTGGACGTATGGACCAGCCCATGGGAGAGCCACCATGCGGGCTTCATTGCGCAGGAAATCGCCCATGCCTTGACACGCCGAGTGCCCTTCCGTTCGATCAAGATCCAAATGATCAAGGAATTGGAGGAGAACACCCAACGAGCGTGGGGATCCGTCCGCGGAGTCCGTGTCACGTGTGCAGGTCGCGGAAACAAGAAATCGAAAAAGGCGCAGCGCGCCCAAACGGTGGGCTTCCAGTGGGGCCAAACCGCCCTGCATGTGTTCTCCGAAAAGGTGGACTTTGCCCGCTGTCCCGCCCACACCAGTTTTGGGAAACTCGGGGTGAAGGTCTGGGTCTGTTACCGTTAACCGAAGCCCATAGGACCTTCTCCTTTGTTTTGAATTATACACTTTTTTATGACCGTATCTCACCAGCACGATGCCATGCGTCGTCGGACCTTTGCCAAATACGAAGCTCGACGACGCCAATACAAACTTATTATTGAAAATCAATCCCTATCCCCCGAACAGCGGGCTGAAGCGGTACGCCTACTCAACAAGGTCCCCCGCCACAGTTCCCTGGTTCGCGTGAGAAATAGATGTGTTTTAACGGGAAGAAGTCGTGGAATGCTACGCCACTGGCGCCTTTCACGGATCCAATTTCGAGATCTTGCCGCTCAGGGCCAACTGCTCGGGGTGCACAAATCGAGTTGGTAATACCTTTGGGAATCCCCAAGGATTTTTTTACGTAGGGCACATGTAAAACTATTACTGGTCCTTTGATCAGTAATCATTTTCGAAACAAAAAAATACACAAAGTATGACTTTACAATTAAGTGAAACGTCTAAACTGTTAGAAGAAAAGATTTCGAAGACCTATTCACAACTTTCTGTGGATGAAATCGGTCGTGTTCTGTCGATTGGGGATGGGATTGCCCGTGTGTACGGGCTGAACAACATCCAAGCGGGAGAGATGGTTGAATTCGCCAGTGGAGTCAAGGGAATGGCTTTGAATCTTGAAAATGAAAATGTTGGGGTCGTTCTTTTCGGGAGTGACACAGCAATTAATGAAGGAGACATCGTGAAACGTACAGGAACCATCGTAGATGTTCCCGTAGGTCTTGGGATGTTAGGCCGAGTGGTGGACGCCCTCGGCCAGCCCATTGACGGAAAAGGTCCCTTAAAAGATGTGAAACGTCAACGTGTGGAAGTCAAAGCACCAGGAATTATTGCTCGTAAATCGGTGCACGAGCCCATGCAAACTGGGGTTAAAGCCGTGGACAGTCTTGTACCAATCGGTCGTGGACAACGAGAATTAATTATTGGAGATCGTCAGACTGGAAAAACAGCCATTGCTATCGATGCGATTTTAAACCAAAAGGATGTCAATGCAGGACAGGATGAATCAAAAAAATTATACTGTGTCTACGTGGCCATTGGACAGAAACGTTCAACGGTTGCGCAACTGGTGAAAATTTTAGAGGACGCCGGAGCCTTAGACTACTCGATTATTGTCGCAGCCACAGCCTCGGACCCAGCACCACTTCAATTCTTAGCGCCCTACTCAGGATGTGCCATGGCAGAACATTTCCGCGACAACGGAAAGCATGCCTTAATTATTTATGACGACTTAAGTAAGCAATCCGTTGCCTACCGTCAAATGTCCCTACTTCTTCGCCGTCCACCAGGACGTGAAGCCTTCCCAGGAGACGTTTTCTACCTACACTCTCGATTGTTAGAGCGTGCTGCGAAAATGTCTGATGCCTTAGGAAGTGGATCATTAACGGCCCTACCCGTGATTGAAACACAAGCAGGGGATGTATCGGCATATATTCCAACGAACGTCATTTCGATTACGGATGGCCAAATTTTCTTAGAGACGGAATTATTCTATAAGGGAATTCGCCCAGCCATTAACGTTGGATTATCGGTAAGTCGTGTAGGATCCGCAGCCCAACTGAAAGCGATGAAACAAGTTGCCGGTACTTTAAAACTTGAGCTTGCTCAATACCGAGAAGTTGCGGCTTTTGCACAGTTTGGATCGGACTTAGATGCTTCAACGCAATACTTATTAAACCGTGGAGAGCGTTTAACTGAAATGTTAAAACAAGGGCAATACCAACCAATGCCCATCGAGCGCCAAGTAATTATTGTATATGCTGCAACGAAGGGATATTTAGATAAACTAAATGTGTCGGACATCGCCGCATACGAAGCGTCATTACAACAGGAAATCGAACCAGCGCTGTTAACAGCCATTCGTGACCAAAAAGAAATTTCTGATGAATTACAAGGGAAACTGAAACAATTCTTCGAGGGATTCACAAGTCGCTTTCTTGCAACACGCACAACATAAGAGCCCGTGATTTCGGTAACTATGTAAAGACTTTTTCTCCGCAGCACCCCGTCACTGTCAAGTTCACGGGGTGCTGCGGAATTTACGTTTTTGTATTGTTTTTTATACAATGTTAACTTTGTTATGTTTTTAATACTTATTGAATGTATTTTAAAGATTTTAGGTATTACGGTGCCTCTATTATTGGCTGTTGCGTTTATGACGCTTGCGGAGCGAAAAGTGATGGCGTCGATGCAGCGCCGAAAGGGTCCCAACGTTGTTGGTATTTTCGGACTGTTCCAACCCATTGCTGATGGGGTGAAGTTGATGGTTAAGGAGCCAATTCTACCAAGTAGTGCCAATATTGTCATTTTCTTGGTGGCGCCGGTGTTAACCTTTTTACTGAGTCAAGTCGCGTGGGCCGTCATTCCCTTTGGGGAAGGTGTGGTTCTGGCAGATATTCACGTGGGTTTACTCTACATTTTTGCTGTGTCGTCCCTAGGAGTCTACGGGATTATTACCGCTGGGTGGTCGAGTAACTCTAAGTATGGGTTCTTAGGTGCTCTGCGTTCGGCTGCCCAAATGGTTTCGTATGAGGTATCTATCGGTCTGATTCTAATCACGGTCCTGCTTTGTGTGGGATCGTTAAACCTGACGGATGTGGTGCTTGCCCAACAATCAATTTGGTTTTGTATCCCCCTGTTTCCCCTACTGATCTTATTTTTCATCTCATGCCTTGCGGAAACAAACCGTGCGCCCTTCGATTTACCCGAGGCGGAAGCCGAGTTGGTTGCAGGGTATAACGTCGAATACTCAGCCATGGGGTTCACGCTCTTCTTTCTTGGGGAATACGCCAACATCCTGGTGATGAGTATGCTTTGCGTGCTCTTCTTTCTGGGTGGGTGGTTACCGCCCTTCGATTTCGTGCTCTTTCACTGGATTCCCGGATTTTTCTGGCTTGGAATGAAATTAAACCTGTTTCTATTCTTCTTTATCTGGGTTCGTGCCGCGTTCCCCCGTTACCGTTATGACCAATTAATGCGCCTGGGATGGAAAGTCTTCCTACCGCTGTCGTTGGCCTGGGTGGTGTTGGTGTCAGGAATCCTTGTAGGGTTTGACTGGCTTCCATAATCCCCCACGGTACGCTCTCGTCGAGGTGGGTGATGTAAGAAAAACTACATCACCTTCTTCCCACCCAAAGAGATACACGTATACCTCTATTTATGTCTTTACTTTATTGGATTATTCTCCTGCCCATCATTGGGTCTGGAGTGCTTTTATGTCTTCCAAGTTGGAATCGACGCTTGGTCTTATCGACGGCGCTCGGGTTTTCAACCGTGACATTTCTACTCTCGTTGCTACTATGGATTCTATTTGATAGTTCAACTGCCAAATTCCAATTCACAACCGATATGCTACCCGTTGTGTCGCCCAGTTCAACCCTACACTTTCTTGTGGGTGTGGACGGAATCTCGTTGTTCTTTGTAATTTTAACCGCCTTTCTAATCCCGATTTGTATTCTTGTAGGATGGGTCAGTATTCAAGCTTCGGTGAAAGAGTATTGTATTGCTTTTTTACTTCTCGAAAGCCTTGTGATCTTAGCCTTTTCTGTTCTCGATCTACTACTTTTTTACATCTTCTTTGAAAGTGTGTTAATTCCAATGTTCTGCATTATTGGAATTTGGGGATCACGTGAACGAAAGATTCGTGCCGCGTATCAGTTCTTCCTGTATACCTTGATTGGATCGCTCTTTATGCTCCTTGCGGTGCTGTTAATCTACAGTGAAGCGGGATCGACAGATCTTCAAATACTGTACGCAACCCCGTGGAGCGAATCGCGCCAATTGGTGCTCTGGTTTGCATTCTTCGCAAGCTTCGCCGTGAAGGTACCGATGATTCCAGTGCATATCTGGTTACCAGAAGCCCACGTGGAGGCGCCAACCGCCGGATCGGTAATTTTAGCGGGAATTTTGTTAAAGCTTGGAACCTACGGTTTCCTTCGTTTTTCGATCCCACTCTTCCCGGAGGCATCGATTTACTTTACCCCGCTTGTACAAACGTTGAGTCTAATCGCCATTATTTATGGGTCTTTAACAACCCTGCGTCAGGTGGATTTAAAGAAAATTATTGCTTACTCGTCGGTAGCCCATATGAACTTCGTGACGCTGGGGCTCTTTAGTCTCAACGCCCAAGGGATTGAAGGAGCAATCATGCTAATGCTTGCCCACGGACTTGTCTCGCCCGCCCTTTTTTTACTGGTGGGATGCCTCTACGATCGCCATAAGACACGATTGGTGCGCTACTATGGTGGGTGTGCCCAAACCATGCCACTCTTTGCGCTTTTCTTCGTGTTCTTTACCATGGCCAACATTAGTTTACCCGGAACGGCCAGTTTCGTCGGTGAATTTCTTGTCTTAACGGGAGCCTTTCAAAGCAATACCCTTATTGCAACTGTTGCCGCCTCGGGAATGGTGTTAGGGGGTGCCTATGCTCTGTGGTTATGTAATCGTATTGTCTACGGATTTCCAAAACCCTACTACATCACCGCCTTCAGTGACATCTCCCGCCGCGAATTCTTTATTCTGTTGCCTTTTGTGATTGGAGTGCTTTACATGGGGGTGCACCCGGAACCATTTCTCGAGGTCATTCGCTGCTCGGTAACAAACGTTCTCGCGCAAGCAAGCCTTTTCCCCCGCTAAAAGGGAAACGTTGTTTTTAAGGCATGAGCTCTTGGAGCCGTGACGGTTTCGGGGCCGTGCCTTAAAAATCCCCTACCTATTCATTTTATGCCTACATCTCAACAACTTTTACGGCTAAAAAACAGTCGTCGTACTTCAAAGGATTTCAAAGCGTCGACCAAAACACCGGCGCTCCGCAGTTGTCCACAAAAACGCGGGGTGTGCCTTCGCGTGTTTACCCGAACACCGAAGAAGCCCAACTCTGCCTTACGAAAAGTCACCAAGGTGCGCCTGTCCAATGGACTGGATGTCATCGCTTATATTCCTGGAGAAGGACACAACCTACAAGAACACTCGGTGGTTCTCATCCGCGGTGGGCGGGTGAAGGACCTTCCCGGTGTGAAATACCATATCGTGCGCGGTGTCTTAGATACACAAGCTGTCTTAAACCGACGTAAGGGTCGTTCGAAGTATGGAACACGAAAAAACAAAACGTAATCTATGCGAACAAAATACATTCACCAGAAGGACGCCTTCTGGGTGCACCCCGAGCAGGTCGAGCACGTGCCGGTATTTCAAAAAATGATTCATAGCTTGATGAAACACGGGAAAAAGCAAAAAGCCTTTACCCTCCTACTTCATGCGGTCCAAGTGTCGCAGCAGAAACTGCACACCCAGTCGGGTGGACGCAGTACTGTGGAGGCGGATTCTCGTGCCCTGCACGATTTCCAGTTTTTAGCTCAAGCCGTTGAAAACGTGCGCCCCAGTGTGGAAGTGCGTTCGAAGAAGATTGCTGGAATCTCCCGCGAAATTCCATGCCTCGTGCCCGCAGGCCGTGGCCAGGGACTCGCTATTCGTTGGATCATCGATGCCGCTCGTGCCCGTAAGAAAACGGGAAATCGCGGCTTTGCCGAGAACCTTGCGGAAGAATTGGTGGATGCCTATATGCAGCGCGGCCTTCCCCGCCAAAAGCGCGATGCCCTGCATAAGACGGCTGCAACCAATCGAGCATACCTGCGTTACCGTTGGTGGTAATCGGGGTTGTGTTCGAAATATACTACAAAATTTGGACGGGTTTTTAATCCGCCCATCGAAGGCTGGCCAGGTACACTCCTTTGGGAGCCCGTTCATGGCCAGCATGTGTGCTTGGCCCTTGGGCCAAGCACACGTTTTAAGAACAAATAAAAAGACACTATGCGTTTTCTTCTTGGTTTTTTATTTTGGAGTGTCCCAACAATTGCATTGTTAGACGCCCCAGAGGCCTGGCAAATCGGATTTCAGGATCCAGCAACGCCGGTTATGCAGGGAATTATTGATCTTCATCACGACATCTGTTTCTTCCTTACAGCCATTCTTGTCTTTGTTTTCTGGATGCTCTTTCGCTCATTATACCACTTTAGTGCAAAGCGTAGTCCAATGCCAGAAAAAATTGTGCACGGGACCGCGATTGAAATTGCCTGGACAGTTGCTCCAAGTTTAATTTTAGTCTTTATTGCAATCCCATCCTTTGCACTTTTATACAGTATGGATGAAATTGTAGATCCAGCCGTCACTGTCAAGGCGATCGGGCATCAGTGGTACTGGAGTTACGAATACAGTGATTACAACCAATCGGATGAATCTGCTGTAACCTTTGATAGCTATATGGTGCCTGAGGATGACTTAGAACCGGGACAACTTCGTCTTTTAGAGGTTGATAACCGTGTGGTCGTTCCAGCAAACACCCATCTTCGTTTTATTGTAACGGCAGCAGACGTCCTACACAGTTGGGCGGTTCCTTCTTTAGGGATCAAATGCGATGCTGTACCGGGACGCTTAAACCAAGTCCCAGCGTTTATCCAACGTGAGGGAGTATTCTACGGGCAGTGCAGTGAAATTTGTGGAACAAACCACGCCTTCATGCCTATTGTTGTAGAAGCAGTTCCCCTTGCAGATTACGTGGCATGGATTGCCAATAAAATTGAAGAGGCGTAATGTGTGATCGCGCATTTTGCCCACCGCCACCGCTGTCTTGGCACAGCTCAAGACGCGGGACGGTTTCAAAACATTTACATAGTCTCTGTGTAAAGTAGATTAAAAAACATGATCTATGAGTTTACAAAAACACCCTTATCACTTGGTTGATCCAAGTCCATGGCCTTTTTTTGCATCCCTAGCGGCGTTAGTAACGACGTTTGGTGGTGTTATGTATATGCATGGGTATGACGGAGGAGAGCTTGTGCTTCCCTTTGGGATTCTTATGGTTTTATACTCGATGGTTGTTTGGTGGCGTGACGTGGTTCGCGAAGGAACTTTTGAAGGGCATCACACGGGTGCTGTTCAGCAAGGACTCCGCTACGGAATGATTTTATTTATCGTGTCCGAACTAATGTTTTTCTTAGCATTTTTCTGGGCTTTCTTTCATTCAAGTCTGGCACCGACCATTGAAATTGGAGCTGTCTGGCCTCCTCAAGGTATTCAAGTTTTAAACCCTTGGGAAGTTCCGTTTTTAAACACCGTGATTCTGTTATCTTCAGGAGCATCTGTTACATGGGCTCACCATGCGTTGTTAGCTGGATACCGTAAACAAGCAATCGCCTCATTAGTAATTACTGTGGTTTTAGCGCTGATTTTTACAGGTTTTCAGGCCTACGAGTACTTCGAAGCACCCTTTGACATCTCCGATGGGATTTACGGGTCAACGTTCTTTTTAGCAACAGGCTTCCACGGTTTCCATGTTATCATTGGGACCATTTTTCTTGCGGTGTGTTTAATTCGTTTAATCCGCTTTCATTTTACAAAACAACACCACTTCGGTTTCGAAGCTGCGGCTTGGTACTGGCACATGGTTGATGTTGTTTGGCTTTTCCTTTTCGTATCTGTATACTACTGGGGAGGGGCTTAAGATGCATGGGACGATCCGGACACATACGCCCAGGGTTTTCAGGATTTTATTTATAAAGGGATGTGTCAGTGGTAAGTCTTGGCTCGCCAAGACTTACCCCCCGCGACCTTCTGTATAAAATTCTTTTTTTGAGCGCCTGCTCAAAACCTTACAACGATTATTTTATGATTTCGTCACCTTTAGAGCAATTCGCAATTATTAGTCTTGTTCCATTACATTTCGGTAACTTTTATTTCTCGTTTACCAACTCGGCGCTTTATATGTTCTTAGCAACGGGATTGGTCTGTTTATTATGTTACCTGGTTACCATCCGTGGAGGACAATTAGTCCCGTCGCGTTGGCAATCGGTTGTGGAGATGATCTTTCAATTCGTAAAAAGTTTAGTGGAAGAGCAAATCGGTCCACATGGTCGTAAGTACTTTCCATTGGTATTTACAACTTTTTTATTTCTATTAAGTGCAAACTTAATCGGAATGATCCCGTATAGTTTTACAGCTACAAGTCATTTAGTCGTGACTTTTGGACTGTCCTTATCTCTGTTCATCGGGATCACCATTGTTGGTTTCCAACACCATGGATTGCATTTTTTCAGTTTCTTACTGCCCAAGGGCGCACCTCTGATTCTGGCGCCGCTTTTAGTTGTGCTTGAGTTAGTGTCGTACTGCTTTCGTGCGGTAAGTCTTGGTGTTCGATTATTTGCAAATATGATGGCGGGGCATACGTTAGTAAAAATCATTAGTAGTTTTGCATGGACCATGCTTTCAGTAGGAGGAATCCTTGCTGTGGCATCTGTAATCCCAGTAATTATCGTTTTCGCGTTAACTGGGTTAGAGATTGGTGTGGCATGTTTACAGGCCTATGTTTTTACAATTCTTGTATGCATCTACCTTAACGATGCAATTCACCTGCATTAACGTTTTCCGAGTTTTACAGGGGTTGTGCGCATGCTGCTTACCACTCCTGTAAACAATCGCTGGGAAACACTTTTATTCTCAATAAAACTTCTTTATATATGAAACGCGTTTCTATTTTAAAGCAACCACTCTTATCGACGGTGAATGATCATTTAATCGATTATCCATCCCCGAGTAATTTAAATTACTACTGGGGATATGGGAGTTTAGCTGGTTTATGCCTTATGGTACAAATTGCCACAGGGATTTTTTTAGCCATGCACTATACACCGCATGTGGACTTAGCCTTTTTAAGTGTTGAGCACATCATGCGTGATGTAGAGGGAGGGTGGTTACTACGTTACACGCATGCCAATGGAGCAAGTATGTTTTTCATGGTTGTTTATATTCACATGTTCCGTAGCCTTTACTATGGGAGTTACGCAAGTCCTCGTGAATTCCTATGGTGTACTGGAGTCATTATTCTTTTATTAATGATTATTACTGCCTTTATCGGGTATGTATTGCCGTGGGGACAAATGAGTTTCTGGGGTGCGACGGTAATTACAAGTTTAGCGAGTGCTATTCCCGTTGTGGGGGACACCGTGGTAACATGGCTATGGGGAGGATTCTCTGTAGATAATGCAACCCTAAACCGTTTTTACAGTTTACACTACCTTCTACCGTTTATTATCGCGGGAGCGTCCTTGGTGCATATCGCTGCATTACACCAGTACGGGTCAAACAACCCGTTGGGTACAAACTCATCGGTGGATAAAGTGACCTTCTACCCCTACTTTTAT
>Ga0307379_10004760_pt1 | contig 19222 bp, 13 predicted proteins | sample UN2MG_FD_202237 | JGI IMG/M metagenome (GOLD analysis project Ga0307379, IMG submission 202237) | Soil microbial communities from Risofladan, Vaasa, Finland - UN-2 | ecosystem: Environmental > Terrestrial > Soil > Coastal area > Acid sulfate soil | place: Finland: Risofladan, Vaasa | collected... | reverse complement strand
CCAGCGTGATGTTGTCCTTGATCGTCACGTTCCCGGAGATGATGCAGAAATCCCCCAGCCTCACGCTGCCGCCCACCATCGCGCCCGCTAGCAGGATGCAATTTCTTCCCATCCGCACCCCGTGGGCCACGTGCACCAGGTTGTCGAGCTTGGTCCCCGCCCCGATCACCGTGGCGTCCAGCATGGCCCGGTCAATCGCGCAGTTGGCCCCGATCTCCACGTCGTCCCCGATCACCACCCGGCCCACCTGCGGCTTCTTCACGTGGCCCTGGTCCGACAGGATGTACCCGAACCCGTCCGACCCGATCACCGTGCCCGAATGGATGACCACCCGCGATCCCACCCGCGTGCCCGCGTACAGCGTGACCCGGGCATGGACCACGCAGTCCTCTCCGATCTCGCACCCCGGTCCCATCACGGCGCCCGCGCCGATCACGCTCCGCGCCCCGATCCTGGTCCCCGCGCCCACCACCGCGAGCGCGCCCACGGAGACGTCCGCGCCCAGCGTGACGTCCTTCTCCACCACCGCCGTCTTATGCACGCCCGGCTCCGGCCGTGCCACTGGATGAAAATACTCCATCACCTTGACGAACGCGGCATAAGGATCAGCCACCGCCACTTGCGGCACGTCCTTCTTGATCGCCTTGCCCACGATCAGCGCGCCCGCCTTGCTCGCCATGGCCGCGTCCTTGTGCTTCACGCTACCCCAAAAACTCACGTCCTCCGGCCCCGCCTCCTCCAGCGACGCCACGCCCTTCACCTCCGCGCCGCCGTCACCAACCACCTCGCCGCCGACCAGCTCCGCGATCTCAGATACCTTTATCGCCTTTGTGTTTTTCATCTCCCGCCAATCGAGCCCGGCCATGACGTTTTCCTCCGGATGACCCCGGCCCGCCTTGTCTCCATGCTACAACATCTCCCTGTCCAGCAAAAGTCGCCAGGGTCAGTGCTTCAGTTTTCAGTTAATCGCGAGTCTCCCCAGGTCATGAACATTCCCCAGATTAACTGAAAACTGAAGCACTGACCCGTCACGCCCCAAACTCGAGCGCCTGGACGAGAACATCGGAGCGGTCAAGGTCGAGCTCACCTCCGCCGACCTCCGCGACATCCAAACCGCCGCCTCCCAGATCACCGTCCAAGGCACCCGCTATCCCGAAAAAATGGAGCAATTGACCGGGCGATGAGGTGAAGATGAGAAGATGGGGCTGGTTAGGTATTGTGTCCCCGGAATTTACGGAATTTAAGAAAATAACGCGCTATTTTATGGAAGCTTCATTTATCAGCTGGTTAATTATAATCTCAGTTATCTTATACTTGGGTTTTTCCAATGCTAGGTCAAGAGGAGATTTTCCTTCATTATTATTGATATTCACAGCAGCGCCATACTCAATGGCAAGTTCTATAAATTTTATATCTCCCTTATTAACTGCCAAATGAACAAAGGTATTTCCTTGTTCGTCCTGTGCATTGAGATCAATCCCATTTTCGGCAAGTATAGGAAAGAGTTCATATCGAGGACTCGGCATTTCAAGAACCAATTGGTGCAGGAAAGTCCTCCCATCCCTATAACGTGCGTTAATATTTGCTCCATGATCCACAAGTAGTTTTAACATGTTACCATCACAACGAGTAGCGAGCAGAATCGGAGAGCCATAATTGACATCCGCCCCTTTATCAATTAGATAGCTTGCCATTTCTGTATTACAATAGGAAACAGCAACGCTTAATGGCGCTCTACCCGATTTAGGATTTATTTTAGATCCATGATCAATAAGATACTTTGCAATGCGGTTGGCGCGATTAATATTGGCGGCGCTGATGAGAGCTTCTTCTAGCGGCGTGGTTCGACCCCTATTGTTTACGTCAGCCTTTATCCAAACCAAATAGTGAACCATGAAAGTATGGCCGTTTGCCGCTGCTAGATGGAGAGGGGTCTTACCATCATCAATCGAATTCACCAATTTGGGACTAAATAGGGTGTAGATAATGACAAGAGGGGTCTTGCCTCTCCGAGCCAGGCTATGGATATCATAAAGATCAGAAGGACCATCTACGAATATATGGTTTTGAGACTTGCTCACACAAACAGGAGGGGCATAGATAAAGAAGGCAATAATAACAATTAGAGGATACCTAAAACATCCAGCCTTTGCCTTGCTATCGGGCTTTTGCTTATTTGCCTTACCCATTTTATGCCCTCCGTCTTAGTGTAAGCAACATTACAGCATTCTTAACACCTTCAAATCCAACAGTGCTATAATAATTCGCAGCCTTTATTTGCTCACGCCCTGGGCGTCCGACGACTTTTCGCTGCGGGGCGGCTCTCCCGCGGCCTTCATTTCCAGGGAGTAGGCCGAGCGGTAGAAGCCGAAGCAGTTGAGGTTATTGAAGCCGTAGGCCATGTACTGCATGGAGGCGGCCTTGATGCGGTGGGCGAGCTTGTCGGCCGGGTTCGCGGCGATGACCAGGTCGCAGAGCTCGGCGGTGAGCTGGTGCTCGCCGTTCTTTTGCAGCTCGATGGCGCGGGCCAGGATTTTGTCGGCGCCACCGGCCAGTTGCACCAGCTCGCGCGCCCGGTACTGGGGCGGCAGCGGGTTCAGGGCCGTGCCCTGGCCGTCGTACCAGCCCTTGTAGCCGTGATAGATGCCCCGCACCGACCAGTCCACCCGGCCGTACGCCGGGTTCAGGTAGTCGAGCTTGGCCAGCCGCTCCGGCAGCTTGATCTCGGCCACGGCCTGGTCCACGGTCTTGCCCTCGTTGATGCAGCGCACGGTTTCGTCGTGCACGTACTCGACGGCGTCGCGGTAGTTGGTGAGGTGCTCGGCGATGAGGTCCGCGCCTTGGAGCGGCTCGGTGTGCCCGAGCACCAGGTATTCCGGCTTCATGCCGATGAAGCGGGTGAGCGAATCAATCCATCCCTGCACCGGCCGCGATTCGAGCATGGGGGTGGACAGGTTGGGGAAGGACTTGTAATACAGGTCGCCCACAAAGAGCACGCGCTCGTCCGGCATCCACATGGCCAGGTGGTCCTCGGTCTCGCCCTGCGTCGCAAACAGCTCGAAGCGCTTGCCCCCCAGCGTGAAGCTGTAGTCATCCTCGAACGTGATGGTGGGCATCACCACCTCGGGCTTTTTCCACGCTCCCAGGAACGGGTTCCGGGAGATGGGCATGTCAAAGGCCCATTCCGGCTCCCTGAGCCCCGCCTGCGTCGCCCGCGACCGGCGGTGGTGCGTGCCCAGCAGCTCGTTCTGGTAGGCGATCCAGTAGAGGAAGGCCCTGGTCGCGATCACCCGCGTGCCCGGCCCCATGAAGGCCCGCGTGCCCTGGGTGTGGTCCGGGTGGAAGTGGGTATAGACCACGTAGCGCACCGGCTGGTCCGAGATCTTCCGGAACTCCGCCATGATCTTCTTGGCCGCTTCCTCGCGCTCCGTGGTGTCCACGATCACCAGGCCATCGTCCGTCACCACCATCGCCACGTTGCCCAGCGCGTAACCCATGGCCACGTAAACGCCGTCCTTCACCTTCACGATCTTCGGGCTGATCATGGTGAGCAGCATGGGCGCGGCCTTGGCCGCCATCTCCGCCGAGAGCGTGGCTTCGGGCGGCGGAGTGTACGTCAAGGTGGACTCGCCCGGCGCCGCCGGCTCCCGAACCACCACCTTCGGGCTCCGGATTTGCAGGCACCCGATGGCCACCGCCACCAGTGCCCCGATCACCGCCCCGCTCCCGAAAATTAATACTTTCCGGCCCATCCTCATCCTCCTTTCCGGTTGCGCCTCATATTAGCATCACTCCTCAATAAATTCTATATTCGTGAGAGCCCCCCACGAAACCGCAGTGCCTGGCGTCGGAGCGCCCTTCCGGACATCGTAGTGATGGTTCCCGCGGCCCCCCCCGAAAAAATAACCCTGATACGAATTATTTTCTTGACATTATTATCGGATGTGCTAGACTGCCCAATACACATTCTTTGATAGATACCGCATGATAGTATTTGCGCCTTGAGTGTTCGGAGCCATGATCCGTGCCGGCGGAGAACTTCCGCGGGTCAAGCACTGCCGCGTATGCATGGTTGCCTTTGCCCGCGCGCTATGGCCGCCAGGTCGGCAGGCGCCGTTCTTCGGATCGGGCCAGTTGAAGGTTATCATGAAACGCGGGAAAAACATCATCCTCGCCTCCGCCATGTTGGGGGTCCTGTTCTGGGTCCTGGACTCCGTCCTCGATTGCTATGTCTTTCATCAAGTGCCGGGATCGCTGGCCGCCGCCATGATCACCCGCGTCCCCGCGCACGAGATCTTCATGCGCGCGATGGTGCTCGCGTTGTTCATTCTCCTCGGCGTCATCGTCTCGCGCTTCCAGCGCCAGCGGGAGATCGCGGCCTCCGAGCTCACGCGTTCCGAGGAGCGCCTGCGCCTGGATGGAGCCCGGACGGAAGAGGCGCTCAAGGAATACCAGCACATCATCTCGGCGCTCAACCAACACCTGCCCAGCTTGTTTTACCGGGGCCGCGCCGACCGGGACCGGACCATGGAGTTCGTGAGCGAGGGCAGCGCCGCCCTGCTGGGCCTGGCGGACCAGGACCTGGCCGGAAGCAAGAAGACGTCGTATGGCGCTCTGGTCCATCCCGAGGACCGCGAGTTCATGTGGTCTTCCATGCGCCAGGCCCTGGACCACGGCCGGCCCTACAGCCTCACTTACCGCATCCGCTTGGCGGGCGGAGAGGAAAAGTGGGTCCTCGATCAGGGCATCGCCGTGCCCGATCTGGGCCCCGTTGCGGTGGAAGGCGTCATCATTGACGTCACTGAGCAGAGGAGCCTGGAGGAGCAGTTGCTCCAGTCCCAGAAGATGGAGGCCGTGGGACGCCTCGCCGGGGGCGTCGCCCATGACTTCAACAACCAGCTCACCGTGATCATGGGCCTCTCCGAGCTCATGCTCGACGCGCTGGGACCAAGTCATCCCAATTCCATGGACGCCGCCGAGATCAAGCGCGCCGGCGAAAAGGCCGCCGCCCTCACCGCCCAGCTCCTGGCCTTCAGCCGCAAGCAGGTGCTCCAGCCCAAGGTCCTCGACCTCAACTTCATGGTCAAGGACATCGAGAAGATGCTTTGCCGCATCCTCGGCGAGGACATCGTGCTGGAAACCATCCTCGACCCCGAGCTGGGCGAGGTCCGCGCCGATCCCGCCCAGGTCGAGCAGATCATCATGAACCTCGCCATCAACGCCCGCGACGCCATGGCCAACGGAGGCAAGCTCACCATCGAGACCGGAAACATCGTCCTCGACGAGGAGTACGCCGCCTCGCACGTGGACGCCGCCACCGGGCCCCACGTCATGCTCTCCGTCAGCGACACCGGACGCGGCATGGACCAGGAGACCCGCCGGCGCATCTTCGAGCCGTTCTTCACCACCAAGGAGCTCGGAATGGGCACCGGACTCGGACTGTCCACCGTGTACGGAATCGTCAAGCAGAGCGGAGGCAATATTTACGTGTACAGCGAGCCCGGCAAGGGCGCCGCCTTCAAGGTGTACCTGCCTCGCTTTTTCGGCGCAAAAGAGGAGGAAAGGGCAACGCATGAAGCGACTCCGCTCACAGGCGATGAGACCATTCTGGTGGTGGAGGACGACGAGAACGTGCGCAAGCTCGCCGCCCGCTTCCTGGCCGGCGCCGGCTACCGCGTGATCGAGGCCGAGGATTGCGGGGCCGCTCTCGCCGCCGCCCGCCAATACCCGGGAACAATCCACCTCCTCCTCACCGACGTCGTGCTCCCCGACAAGAACGGACGCGAGCTCTTCAACCTGCTTCAGCAATCCCGGCCCCGAATCAAGGCCCTCTACATGTCCGGATACACCGACAACGCCATCGTCCATCACGGCGTCATCGAGCCCGGGACCGCCTTCCTCCAAAAACCCTTCACCGCCGCCGCCATCGCCGCCAAGGTCCGCGAGGCCCTCGCCGCGGAGTAGTGGACTGAGGCTTGAGGCGTGAGGCGTGAGGGGTGAGGCCAAGATGCCTTGTCTCTATCCTCAAGCCCCAAGCCTCAAGCCCCAAGCCCTGTGCCTCCCCTACCTCCGTCCCTTCCTCGGCCCCATCTCCAGCGCCGAGCGCGGTGACTCCACGATCTTCTTGGTCTTGTCCTCAAGCTCCTTCATCCGCGCCTCGTCCTTTTTCCTCCACGCCCCCTCGATCTTCGCCGCCAGATCGCCGACCTCGCACGGCTTGGTCAGGTAGTCGTAAGCCCCGAGCTTCAGCGCCGCCAGCGCGCTGTCTATCGAGCCGTGGCCGGTCAGGATCAGCGTCTCCGTGAGCAGACCGAGCCTCTTGATCTCCTCTAGAGTCGCCAGCCCGTCCTTGCCCGGCATCTTCAGGTCCAGCACCACCACGTCATAACCGGCCCCCTGCAGCGCCCGCACCGCGCGCTCCCCGTTGCCGGCCACCGTGACCACGTAACCCCTCGCCTCAAGAAGACGCGACATGTTGTCGGTGAAGACCTTCTCATCGTCCACCAAGAGCACCTTCGTCCCGATCATGTCTTACTCCCCTCTCCGGCGCAGCCCCAAGCCCCAAGCCTCAAGCCCTCCTCATCCCGAGCCCCCCTGCTCCGCGTGCTCCCCCGTCCGCCCCGGGGGCGACGACGGCAGCAGCACCTCGAACTCCGTGCCCCGGCCCGGCTCGCTGCGCACCGAGATGCTCCCGCCCCGACGCTGCAATATGTTGTAGCAGATCCACAGCCCCAGGCCCGTGCCCTTGCCCACCGGCTTGGTCGTGAAAAACGGCTCGAAGATTTTGTCCAGGTGCTCGCGCTTGATCCCCGGCCCGCTGTCCGCGACCGCCACCTTGACGCCGCCGTCCCCGGCCGCAGTCACGATCCGGATCGTCCCCCCCCTCCGGCCTTCGTGCGCGTCAATCGCGTTCCCGATCAGGTTCATGAAAACCTGCTGCAGCTCCGCCGGGTCGGCCAATATCTCCGGCAGACCCGCCTCGAACTCGGCCCGGAACTCGATCCCGTCCCCACGGGCCTCTCTCCCCAACAGGTCCAGGATTTCCTTGAGCAGCGAGTTGAGATCAACCCGCTCCAGCGCCGGACCCGCCGGACGAGAGAACTTGAGCAGACCCTGCGTGATCCGCTTGCACCGCCGGATCTGGGCCCCGATCTGTTCCAGCGACTCCGCGAGCTGGCCCCGGAACTCCGGCGCCACCCCCGCCGCCGCGGCCAGGTAATCCGCCATCAGCTCCTTCTCCGTCAGGATGATCGCCAGCGGGTTGTTGATCTCGTGCGCGACCCCCGCCGAAAGCTCCCCGATCGTCGCCATCCGGCTCGTCTCCATCAGCTTCCGGTTAAGACGCTCCCTTTCCCGGTCCCGCTCCCGCACCGCCCCCGCCATCCGCCGCGCCGTGAGCCAGCTCACCGCCACGATCGTCAGCGCCGAAACAACCAGCGCCAGCGCCATCACCCGCTGGGCGTGGCCCACGTCCGCGAACGCCTCCCCGTAATCCTGGCTCACCACCAGCATCCACTTCGGGTCCTCAAGCCAAGACCGCGCCACGATCCGCTGGCCCCGCGCCATGGTGGGCGGGACACTCCTGGTGGCCGGGACACTCATGGTGGCCGGGACACTCTTGTCCCGCTCTTCCGCCCCTTCCATTACCTCCACCACCGTGCCCGGCTGCAAAGCCGGCATCGCGAACGGAGACTGCTCCATCACCCGGCCCACGAACCGCGGCGCCGTCTGGTACACCCCCTCCCGGTTAACCAGGTAAACCTCACCGCTCTCCCCGAACCGCAGGCCCGAAACCAGGTCCTGGAACGGCTCCGTGGCCACCGTCGCCCGCAGGATCCACGGCCGCCCCCCCTCATCCCGCCGCACCGCGATCACGAAATGCGGAACACCCCGGAATCCCGTGAACATGTCGCTGATGTAGATCCCCTTCTCCATCACCTGCCCAAACCACAACGCCCCCGCGTAATTCTTGTCCATGAGCGCGTAAGGCCCCGCGTACGCCAGGTGACGCCCGTCGTCACCGATCACCCCGAGGTCCCCGAACGACCCGCCGTATTCCGCGTTCAGCAGCTTGAGAACCTCCGCCAGACGACCCGGCCGCGTCAGCTCATCCGCCGACTCCATCTCCGCCAGCACCTTCAGGCACGAGCTCCGCTCCGCGAGGTAAAGCTCGATCACCCGACGGTGGTGCATCACCCGCGTCTCGAACAGACGAGTGGTCCGCTCCCGCGCGAACCGCGAGTAATGAGCGTACATCCCCCACCCGCCCACCAGCAGCGGAACGATCGAGCACGTGAGCGTGATCAGCACGAACCGAGCCGTCAGCCGCGAATAATATCCTCCATCGGTGGCGGGGACACTCTTGTCCCCGTCTTTGCTGGGAGGGTCACCCCTGTCCCCTATTTCTCTCCCCACGGCGCCGCTCCCTCCTCCCCCATCCTGAAAATCCTGACTTCGGCGAGCTCAGCCGAGCCGTTAATCCCCTCAAGAAATCCCTTCATGATCTCAATGCGTAAACCGCCATTCCCTTAATAAAGCAATGCCCATGCCAACGCCCCCGCGAATCCATCCGGCCCCATCCCCCCAAACCCGGCAGGATCATTACAAAAAAAGCCCGCCCCCCAATAAGGGTGGCGGACCAGCTCAATCCATGCCCCGTTATCTGTCCGGGGATTTTACAATCTGTAAGATTCCCCCATTTTTCTCCTCGGCGATTCAAGGCCCCCGGGCCGCGCCGATGTAAGAGGGATCAATCGGGAAGCTGACTGATAAATGGGCGGTATGCCGGGATGATTAATTCAACCCTCATCCGGCTCCATCTGGTCAAGAAGATCGAGTTCCCGCGAGGAAGGAGGTTTGCGGGCGGCGGCCGGGACGGGGGGCAGCTCATGGGCGGTGAAGCAGGGACCTTTAATCACGGCATCCAAAAGCCGCGCCTGCTCGGGATAACCTTCCACCGTCGCTTCCAACACCCAGAGCAGCTCTAGAAGTTCGGTGGTGAATTGACTGGTCCAACGCTCCGGCCGGATGTCGTCCAGAGGCGAGGACTTCTTGCCCGCGCCTTTCTTCATTCGGTATTTGAGCCAGGACTGCACCACCTTGAGCCCAGAAACCTCAAAAGCGAATACTTCGGGCGCCACGGGCCGGAACTCGCCCGCGCCGACACGGAGCGTCCGCGTTGCATCGTCATACTCGAAAGACTCCGGATAGCCTTCCTGACCGCCAGGTACGGCCTTGGTGCACTTAGCAGAGCCGCGCGGGACCTGGCCGCGCTTTTCACCCTTCGGCACAAACCGCTCGCCATAGGTGTGCAGCCACAGTAATCGCGAGCCGATGTCGCGCACCTTCTCGAAAAGCGCGGCATTCTTCGTGACCGGCACGCGCAGCTCGCGCGTTTCCAATTCGTTTCGAAAACGTCCAGTGAAGGCCGGCTGCGCCAACGCGCCATAGATGTAGGCCAGGAAGTCTTCCGGCTTCACCACGCGCCTGTACGCTTTGCCCAGCAGATCGAGCAGGCCGGGCAGGACATTCGCCTCGGATGCGTCTGCGGTGCGGTAGAGAGGGACGACATCCTTAGCCCCGCGTGCCGAGAAATGGTCCAAGTCGGGAATAGCTGCGCAAGTCGTGAGCGCCGGACCTGCACCGAGGAATTTAGTCAACAGGCTTGTCAGATACACCTGCCGTTCGCCATGTATCCCCCACAGTACCGGGCGCAGGAAATCCCCTAAACGGTTGTCGGCAAAGACCCATTGGCGATCGAATGAGCGATAAGCATAACGCACAATGGGAGGCGCTTCTGAGTCTTGGGGCAAGGACTTCAATGCTTTTTCACCATTGCCATTGGGCGGTGCCTGGGGACAAGGAGATACGACTTTTCGGTCCCTGGTTTCGCGAAAAGCTTGTTTCATATCCTTTGAACCAAGAAGCGCCCGCCATCTTTTCTTAAGCGTCTCCTGCTCATGAGAAATAGGCCAGGTTCGCTTTAACTGAGCTCCCGAATGTTGCCACGGCATGAGATCGGTCAGGAGCGGCCATTCGAAATATTTGCCTTTGCCCGCCGGGCGGAAAGGGGTCTGCCAACCTTCGGGGCAGTCCAGCCACTTCAAGCTCTTGAAGTCTTTAATGGCGTCCAGCTTCGCGAGCTTATCATCTCGTGCGCCTTCAATGCTGGAGTAATGGACCTTGGCGGGCTTTTCCTTTTTAGCCTTGCCCGAGCGGACGGCGATGCCGATGGCGACGGGCGTTTGGATGGCGAATACGTTATCACTCTTGCGCGTGCCGCGCCCTTCGCCGCCGAGGTCTAGTATCCAGATTTCATCGCAGACGCGGCGCAGGTATTCGCGCATCCCGCAGAAGGCGTCGCCGTCGAGGTAGCTTGAAGCGCTGATAAAGCTGACGACGCCCGGCCCGGATGCTGTTGAGTGCTCGAAAACCTTCCATAGTGCCCATCGCCAAAAATAGACATAGAGGTTGTAGAGGTTTTTAACGTGGACGCCGTGGCCTGCCACTTTGGCGGATTCGAGAAAGTCATGGAAGATAGCGTCTTCAAATTCATCATCTTTTTCCCTGTCATCCTTCAGGCGATAACCCTTGCCGTCGTCTCCCCATCGGACCCACCCCCCGGTGCGGGCCTGGTTTTCGGCGGTGGCGGCTTCATGGCGGTCGTAGGGCGGATTGCCCAGGCAGACGATGACCGGGACATTGATCTTGACTTTGAGCGCCTTGGCGTGCTGCTCTGCGATGGGCTTGAGGTAGAAAGGCAGTTCTGACGGCTTGGCGTTTGGGCTTTCCAGCGTGTCGGTCAAATAAACGCGCGTGCCTTCAGGGGGCAAGCTGGCGCCTTTGTTCTTTAGTGCGCGGCTGACTCGCAATTCGGTTACGGCGTAAGGTCCGACCATGAGCTCGAAGCCGTAGAGGTTGGCGGCCAGCGCGGTGGCCATCCCCGCTACGGCGCCGGCGCCCTGTTCTGCCTCGATCCGGCCGAGGGCGTGCCCGATGACGCCGAGCAGATAGGTGCCGGTGCCGGCGGCGGGGTCGAGCGTGACGACTCCGGAATCAACGAAGCCCAGCGGCTTGCCCAGCCGGTTCACCAGCAGGTCGTCAATAAGCCGGACCTGGGCGCGGACGACCTCGACTGGAGTGTAGTAGGCCCCGGCGTCCTTGCGCAGTTTGGGGTCGTAGGCGGCGAGAAAATATTCATAGAAGTAAAGCCAGGGGTCTTGAGGGCCGGACAGCGAGAGGGGCGGGACTTCGGCGACGACGCGCATGATCAGATTGAGCGAGGCGGAGATCTCAGATTGAGCTCCGGGATCGGTCAAGACCTGGAGTGCGCGGGAGAGCAGACCGTGTTCCGCGGATAAGGCTTTCTCGGCATTGTCGAGGGTGAGCGGATCGGCGCCCTCGCTGCGGGCCAGCAGCAGAGCGAAGGTAACGGTCTGAGCGTAGGCGTCGGCGAACTGCTCATCCGGGGCATCGGGGAAGAGGAGCTGGCGCCAGTCTTTGGCCAGTTGGACGAGGGGCGATTGCGGGTCCTTGAGCGCGTCGGTCACGTCATCGCGCAGCATCCGGCACAACGGGGCCAGCAGGTCGGCGAACCCCTTGAAGTCTATTTCGCCCTTTGATGTCGTGGGAATGATGGGCTTCCAGGAAAGAAAGTCGGTCAGGAGTTTTGTTATGGAGCGGGCGTTCTCCGAGGTCACGGCCTTCTTGCCGTCGGCGGCCACGTCACCTGATAGACGGATGATTGAGCCGATCTTTTCGCCGTTGCGGAACAATCCCCATTCATTTCCATCGCAGTAGATGAGATTGGGGATCGCCTTGAAGCGTTTCCATTGATCGCGGTTGTGGCCGGAGAAGCGGCCGGGGTCCGCGCCGACGCCGGGGGCTTTCATTTCCACGTAGCCGGCTAATAGATCATCTGCATGGACGGCGTAATCCGGCTTCCCAATCCGGCCCGGCAGCCTGGTTTCTCCTGTGCAGATGATTTTACGGAAAAGGACACGTCCGACTTCGAGAATAAATGTTTCAAAAGGGGCGCGCAATTGATCTTCCGGCTCACCCGGGGTCAGAGTGGTCATCTTGGCCGTTACGGTGTCAGCGAAGGTCAGCAGCGCTTCAAGTATAGCCTTTTCATCGGCCATGTTGATTTCCTCTTGACCGGAACTGGCTCCGGCGAGATCTCGAAAAGTGCATGATATAAATTAGCGATATTCTACCATCACCGCGCCATCGGATCATAATCGTCCTTTCAGGGTCTAAATACATCCCAGAAGCCTCAAGTCTCAATCCCCACATCCCATCCATCCCATCAACAGCGCCTCCCGGACCTTGCCGCCCTGGCGCAGGCCGGAGACGGCGTCGAGGACCTCGAAGCGCCATTGGTGGCGGGAGCGGTAGTAGCCGGCGAAGAAGGGGTAGTAGGCGCGGGGGCCTGGGAGCACGTCTTTTATCTCGAAGCGCTTGCGCGTTTTGAGCGCGGTGGCGATCATGACCCAGCGGTATTCTTCGATGAGCCTCGCCCTCGCCTCCTCTGGCGTGAGCATGAAACCTATCTCGAACTCTTGACCCGCCGCGCTCTCCATCCTTTCCTTGTCCGCCTTCCAGTGCGCGAAATGGCCGGCCACCGCGTCCACCGCCGCCTCCACCTTTTCCTCGTTTCCCTTGTGCGCGAGCCGCAGCGTGAACAGGTAGTGCGGGAGCCAGACGAGTTCCGTCTTTTCCATCTTGATCTTAAAAAAAGGCGGCCAGGGCGAGCGGAGCCGGAGCCGCAGGGCCGCGTCGCCCGCCGTGACCGCGGGGCGGACCGCTAAAAGCTCGTTGCTGTTCGGCTCGTCAGCCATGATATGTCACCGCCGGTGGATGGCGGGGCGAAAGTAAAAAAAGTATGAAGGGTGAAGGATGAAATCTAATTGCATCGGCCTCTGTACTTCATCCTTGCCTTTCTTCTCTATTGTGGTGTATCCGAATCAAAGATGATTATTCAGCGAATAACGCGCGCAAGGGACCATTTTTATTTCGCCCTTTCAGGGCTGAAAAGGATATTATGGGCTCCGATATCCCAGGGTAGGCCGAGGACGGCCAACCCTGGGCTATCTTATTTTGGCCCTTTCAGGGCTGAAGAATGAGAGCCAAACAGATTGAAGCATTTCCCTGGCTACCGGCTACTTGCTACTATCTACTATTTCTGAAGAACCTCACCTCGAAGTCCCCGGCCTTCACGGCCCGGAGCGCCCGGTCCAGGTCGCGGGTGTCGGCCATTTCGATCCAGGCGCGGCCGCACTCGTGGGGCTCGTGCGCGTCGTCGGTGGCGATCCTGGGCGCGGCGATCAGGTCCGTGTCGTATTTCGGAGTATAAAAGCCGCGGTGCGTCACCTCGACCGCGTCCACGGCAAAAGGCGTTGACCCGAGCCGCGCGTTCACCTCCTCGATTTCCAGGTAATACGCGCCGGGGTGCGCCAGCACGTGCAGCGTCTCGCGCGTGCCGGAGATGCGCAGCAGGTGGTGGTAGTTCCACGGCTCCCAGTCCACCTCGACCCCCGCCGCCACCGCCATCCCGCGGTGCCTGGCCCCCTGCACCAGCGCGACGTAGTTGTCGCGGAGCAGGAACTCGTGGTCCGTGATGGCCACCATCCCGAACCCGAGGTCCGCGTAAATCTTCAACACTTCATCCGGGGTGAGGGCCGCGTCGGAGAGGTTGGTATGGACGTGTAATGCGCACTTCATGACAAAAGTAAAAGGTAAAAAGTAAAAAGTAAAAATTGATGAGTCATGAAAAATCGCGTTTATTTATCCGGCCATTTTTAACTCTTAATTATTAATTCATAATTTCTTCACTTCTTCTTCCCGAACAGCCCGCCCTTTTTGGTGGTGGCCTCCTTGACCCGGCGCCGCTGCATGAGCTGGAGCTCGCGCTTGATGTCAATATCGTGCGGCTTCATTTGCGAGGCCTTGCTGAGATATTCCTCGGCCTTGTCCAGGTTCCCCTCGTCCTTGGCCAACTGGCCCAGGTAATAATAGCCGTCCGCCACCTTGGGCCGCTTGTCCAGCGCCGCCTTGATCGCCTTCTGCGCCCGCGCGGCCTCCGACGGCCCCTTCTGCTTGTAGCGCGCCCACGCCAGGTACAGCCCGTACTCCGGCTCGTCCGCCTGGAGCTGCGCCGCGCGCTCCAACAGCCCCGCGGCCTCGGCCCACGCCGAGCGCTTGAGCAGGACCTCCGCCTTCTGGAAATCCATCTCCGCCTCGATCGCCCGCTGCCCCTTCTCCATGTCCTGCTTCGAGACCTGGCTCTTCAGCGAGTTCGCGTACTGCTGCCGCGACTCTCCGTCCGCGAGCGTGTTGTAGGCCTCGGAGAGCTTCGTGAACAACTCCTCCACCCGATCCTTGACCTCGCCCTTGAACAGCTCCGGGTTCGCGTCCGGGTGGAACTTCTTGGCGAACTTGAAATAAACCTGCTTGATCTTCGAGGTCGGGGTGCTCTCCTTCAGCCCCAGCAAATCGAAATACGTGCCCTTGGTATTGTGCGCCGTCGTCAGCAGCCGCTCGATCTCCTTGAGCGTCTCCGCGTCGCTCATCTCCTTGTCCAGCATCTCCTCGATCGGGAGCTTCGGCTCCGCCGACTTCTCCGCCTTCTTCTCCTCCTTCTCCGCCTTGGTCTCGTCGGACTTGAGCTCGGCGGCCGCCCGCTTCTCCTCTTTCTGTTCCGCCCGGGAAACCGCTTCCTCCCGCGCCTCCAGATATGCCCGCCCCACCGGAAAATCATCGTCCGCCCGCGCCAGAACGATCACCTCGGTGAAATAAAGCGCCAGCAGCATCACCGCCGCCTGCTCCGCACCCACCGGCGCGCCCTGCAACAACCCGTCCCACGAAAACGACTCCGGCGACGACCGCAGCCACCGCAGAACGCTCGGCGGCAGCCCGAACCCGCCGATCCGTTCCTTGAAATCACCCGCCGGCCGGAAATTCTTCTTCTCGATCCCCGGAAACTCCTTATTGATCCGCGCCGCCGGGTAGTGCTCGATCGCGCCCTCCAACAGAGCCTTTTCAACCCCGAACGGCATCAGGATGTGCTTGCCCATAACCTGCGAAACCGGCTGGGGCTTGAAATCGTAATGCCCGCGGAACAGGCACAGCAGCGACCGCACCTTCAGTTCCGCCTGCAGCGCCAGAAGCTCCGGGATCTCCGACCCCGGCACCACCGCGCCCGCCAGCACCTTCTGCTCCATCTTCCCCCAATCGCCCTTCAACTCCGCCTTCAGCGCCTCAAAACCATCCGGGGTCAGCTTGCCCTGGTCCAACAGGATCTGCGGCAGCGTCTCCATCGCGCTCCCGCCCTGAGCCGCGAACCGCGAGCCCTCAACCATCATCACCCGCTTCAAAATCCTGCCGCCCCCGGCCGCCGGCTTGTCCCGAACATCCAGAACACCGGTCCGCTTCTCCCGGCAAAAACGGTAAAACACCCGACCGAACGGAACCTCCGCCAGGTCCCCGCTGTCCGCAATCTTCATCAGCTCCATCTTGTTCTCCGCCATAACCTATAAAAATTATCACGCCGGCCGCCGCTGAGCAAATCCGCGAAGCCGATAGAAGCCCGTAGCCAGTAGCCAGCAGCCAGGGGCCAGAAGCAAGAATCCAGAAGCAAGAAGCAAGAATCCAGAAGCAAGAAGCAAGAATCCAGAAGCCAGAAGCAAGAATCCAGAAGCAAGAAGCCAGGGGCAAGAAGCAGGAAGCCAGGAGCGAGGAGCGGGGAGCGAGGGGCGACGAGCGGGGAACGGGGAGAGGGGAACTCGGAACGAGGAACGGGGAACACGGGGAAGCAAATGGAAGAAAAAAATTTGGGCCTTGACCACTGTCGTCAAATTTAGGCCGCAGAGGCCGTTTCCCGGAAAATTTTCCCCCGTTTTAGACCCGGGGTCCAAAGAAATCCGGGAGTTGGCCGCCCGTGGCCTGAATTTTGAGGCCCAGGGCCCAGGCCGCGAAGACCCTGAACTGGACCACGGCTGGCCCAATCTCCGGCCTCCCGCGTCCCACCGTCCGGGCCACCCGCGGCCTGAAACCCGGGCCACTCTGTCCCACAAATCAGGCCACGAAACGTCGCACCCAAATAACCGCTTTCGAGGCCCTTGTTGAGCGTGCCTATACACTTTTTTCTCCTCCTCTCCCCTGTTCAACCACAGACCACAAACCCCAAACCTCAAACCCCGAATTGCCCCCCTATAATATGTAAAAACGTCGCACCCCGACAGGTAAATTTTACCGATAATATCTGCTTGCGTTTGCAATGGATGTTGGTATAATGGCGGGGAAGAGGGGAGAAGAGAAGAGAAGAAGAAGAGAACCACCAAGACACCAAGGGTATGAAGGTAATTGAGAAGAGGGGAAGAAGAGAGAAGAGAAAGAAAACCACCAAGACACCAAGGGGAGAAGAGGTTTGAGGTTTGGGGTTTGAGGTTTGTGGTTTGAAATTTCGGCGGGGAGCGATTTGGAGTGCGCGCGGTTGCGCCGCTGCAAGCGGCTTGCCGCCGCCTGAGGCGGATCATCCGCTTTAGATCGGCAAGCTTGCTTGCCGGTCCCCGGAACAAGCTTTTCAATCCATCCGGGAGCAAGCTCCCGGAACCAAAGCGCAAGCAAGCTTGCGCAATCCAAAGCGCCGGCGCGCCTTCGAGGCGAGGCGGCAGGGAACAGCTTTCATTGGGAGCGGGAGGCAGCAATTAAACTAACAAGTCAGCAAGTCAGGGTCTGACCCCCCGCCCCAATCCAAAGCGCCGGCGCGCCTTCGAGGCGAGGCGGCAGGGAACGGCTTTTATCGGGAGCGGGAGGCAGCAATTAAACTAACAAGTCAGGGTCTGACCCCCTGCCCCGCTCATAGCTCAAAGGATCATCCAATTAATCAATTGGATCATATAATAGAAACCTTTGTAGACAAAGATAACCATCGCCGAAGCGCGCTTCAGGCAGCGATATTTGACCCGGCCTTGGATCATTCTCATCAAAGGCGAAGGGGCTTTCCTTGCCTTCAGCATGTCTTGTTTTCTCCTGAGGAGAACGATCTTATCGTGATCGGACTTTACGCGAAGCAACACATCTTTGAAAGGGCATATGGAAATTATCTCGGCCTTTATCAATTGGGACAGTTCATGGCGCATGAAATGGGATTGCAGCTCACAACTGTGCATTGCATAGCAACAGTTGCGGCTCCAGGCAAGGTCAAAAAGAAAGATGCTTCAGAATTCATTAGTAAGCTTAAGGAGACAATTCCTGATTGGAACAAAGAGAACAAAGAAGCGGAAAAGACATGAAAAAAGGGGGGATAAAATCCGAATCATCTCTTATTAATAATAGTAATGCCTTTGAAACTCCATTGCAGAGATCGTTTGAGGCATTTGAAGAAAAGGAGCATTATGGTAAACAACTGAACAATGCCGATCTTTATTCCCGCTTATTTCCAGCAAAGCCGACAAAAGTGTTTGAGACTTTTTGGAGGTTTGCGGCTGAAAGACAAAATATATTTTTCAGAAGACTTTCAAACGAAAGGCCCCCATGGACAGAAGATAAAATTCTACAGAAATACAAGTTTACAAATGCATATCGGGCATCTGACCGCGTGAGCCAGTATATGATAAGAAATGTAATTTATAATGGAGATTGGTCTAATAGTGATACCGTGTTTCGAATATTGCTTTTTAGGCTATTCAACAAGATCGAGACATGGGAAATAATAAGCAAGGAAGTTGGAACAATTAATTATGCTGATTATTCATATAAATGCTTTGATTCGATATTAATGAAAGCGATGCGTTCAGGATCCCCAATTTTCTCTGCCGCTTATATCATGCCCTCAAGGGCGAAAGGGTTACGTCTTAAAAGGAAACATAGAAACATATTAAGATTAATTGAAATGATGATTGAGGACGATCTTCCCTTAAAATTATCAGAGTCTGAAAGCATGGAGCATGCCTTTGAGCTACTGAAATTTTATCCTCTAATAGGAGACTTCCTGGCCTTTCAGTTAGTTACCGATATTAACTACAGTAAGGTCTTAAACTTCTCTGAAATGCAATTTGTTATCCCTGGGCCGGGAGCTATTGATGGGATTAGAAAGTGCTTCTCCGATCTAGGTGGAATTAACGAGATGGATCTCATAAGGATGGTTACAGAAAGACAGGATGAATTTTTCAATATGCTCGATATACAATTTAAGACTATCTGGGGCAGAAGACTTAAGCTTGTTGATTGCCAGAATCTTTTTTGCGAAATATCTAAATATGCGAGGATTGCTCATCCGGATATTCAAGGTAACAACAAGAGGAAAAGGATTAAGCAGATTTTCAAACCCAAACTAAATAAAATCAATTATTGGTATCCGCCGAAGTGGGGAATAAACGATGCGATTGCCTAAGGAATCTTAACAGATTATGATTAAGTACCACCAACCACCTTTCATATTAAAGGAACTCAAGTTTGAAGTTACCCATAGGTGCCCTCTATCTTGTTGTCATTGCTCAAGCGAAGCAGGACCGAACTCAACCTTAGATATGTCTTTTAAAGATTGCTTGAGGATTTTAAATGAAGCAATTGATATGGGTATTAATGAGGTAGCTTTCTCAGGTGGTGAACCATTACTCTGGTGGCCTGAACTTCTTGAGGTTGTAACCATGGGCGGGAAGTCCGATGTTGACGTTGTACTATATACATCAGGTAATGATGATGAATTTGAGCACAAGATTTCAAGACTAAAGGAGGCTGGACTCAAAAAAACAATATTCAGCTTGTTCGGGCCGTCAAAAGAAGACCATGAAATCATAACCCTCTCAAGGGGAAGCTTCCAGAAGACTATTACTAATGAGGCCGCTAAATAGGTTACACTCTTGGATTAAAAACGGGATAAATGCCCATGTTGACGCTTTCATGTGTCACCTATTTAGCGACCGGGGTAGTAACTCAGCGGGATATTGTGTTAAAAATGAAATTCAAACAGAATTCCATTTTATTCCTTTCCCATACAACTATCACAAGCTTGCTCAACTTGTAGCTTTTGCGAAAGAAATGCTCATTAACAAAATCAGCGTTCTTAGATTCGTTCCGCAAGGAAGAGGGAAAGGGCTGTCAGAATTATTACTTATTAAGGGGAGCAAGGTAATTTGGACAATTTTCCCTCATTTTCATGCCGCCGCGTAGCGCACGCTGGGCGCGCGGAAAAAGGAGCGGACCACCGTGGGCTGGCGCT
>Ga0307379_10004759_pt1 | contig 19224 bp, 2 predicted proteins | sample UN2MG_FD_202237 | JGI IMG/M metagenome (GOLD analysis project Ga0307379, IMG submission 202237) | Soil microbial communities from Risofladan, Vaasa, Finland - UN-2 | ecosystem: Environmental > Terrestrial > Soil > Coastal area > Acid sulfate soil | place: Finland: Risofladan, Vaasa | collected... | reverse complement strand
GTAATAATTACAACAAATCAATCATCTCAAAATGGTTCTGATATTGAGTCAGTAGATTCGATTAAGTATTATGCCCCAAGAATTTATTCATCACAGTATAGAGCAGTAACTGCACGTGACTATGAGGCAATTATTAAAAAGATTTATCCAGACACGGAATCTGTTGCTATTGTTGGTGGTGAGGAATTTGATCCACCAGAATATGGAACAGTCTCTATCAGTATTAAACCAAAAAATGGAACATATGTCTCAGACTTTTCAAAGTCTAGAATTTTATCACAACTAAAGCAATATAGTATTTCTGGAATTAATCAGAAAATAATTGACCTTAAGGTATTGTATGTTGAGATTGATTCGTCAATTTATTATAATTACTCTCAAGTATCAACTGTTGAGTCATTAAAAACAAAAGTAGTAAATTCACTAACAGAATATTCAAATTCATTAGATCTTAATAAATTTGGTGGAAGATTTAAGTATAGTAAAGTTCAGCAAATTATTGATAATACTGATACTTCTATAACATCCAACATCACTAAAGTAAGAATTAGAAGAGATCTAAAGGTAGTTCCAAATCAATTTGCCCAATATGAACTATGTTTTGGAAACAAGTTTCATATTAATTCTGAGGGATATAATATCAAATCTACTGGATTTAATATTTCAAATGAATCTAGTACAGTATATCTGACTGATATTCCAAATTCAGATGGTATAACAGGAGTTATATCAATAGTAAAACCAATGAGTGATGGGACTACAAGAGTTGTTGCAAAATCTGCAGGAACGGTCAATTACTCAAAAGGTGAGATTATACTTACAACTGTAAATATTACTTCAACAGTATTAGCAAATGATATTATCGAAATACAGGCTTATCCAGAATCAAATGATGTTGTTGGATTAAAGGACTTATATTTAAGTTTTAGTATTTCAGAAAGCACAATAAATATGGTAAGAGATGTAATTTCTTCTGGTGACGAAATATCTGGAACAGTATTTTCTAGAGATTATTATACGTCAAGTTATTCAAACGGGACCCTAACAAGAAAGTAATATGATACAGACTGGATTTGAGTCTAGAGTTAAAGTTCAGCAAATTATTGATAATCAACTTCCAAATTTTATTTTGGATGAGAGTCCCAATGCGGCAGAATTTTTAAAACAATATTATATTTCTCAGGAATATCAAAGTGGTCCAATTGATATTGCCGAAAATTTAGATCAATATTTAAAACTTGATAATTTAATTCCCGAAGTAGTAGTAGATAGCGCATACATTACTTCGAATATTTCTTCTACTGATAGTATTATCCAAGTTAATAGTACTAAAGGATTTCCGCAGCAATATGGACTATTAAAGATTGATAGTGAGATAATAAGTTATACTGGATTAACAACAAACACTTTTACTGGATGTATTCGTGGATTTAGTGGTATTACCAGTTATCATGCAAATTTAAATCAGGAAGACCTTGTATTTTCCGAGTCAACAGCAGCATCTCATGAACAAAATAATTCTGTACAGAATCTAAGTTCTTTATTTTTAAAGGAGTTCTATAAAAAATTAAAATATACTTTAACACCTGGTTTAGAGGATCTTGACTTTGTTTCTGAATTAAATGTTGGAAATTTTATAAAAGAAGCAAGAACTTTTTACCAATCAAAGGGGACTGATGAATCATTTAGAATTTTATTTAATGTTCTTTATGGCGTAACTCCACAAGTTGTAAATTTAGAAGATTTTTTAATAAAACCATCTTCCTCTGAATTTGTTAGGAGAGAAGTTGCAATAGCGGAAAGAATCTCCGGAGATCCTTTAAAATTGGTCGGTCAAACAATTAAAAAATCTACTGATACGATTACTAGTGCATCAGTTTCTGAAGTTGAACCATTTACAAGAAATAATAAACAATATTTTAAAATTTCACTTTTTGTTGGATATAACGAATTTTCTGCTGTTGAAGGTAATTTCACAATTACACCAAGTACAAAGTGTCTTGAGACTGTTTTAGTTGGTGGATCAGTAATATCTGTTGATTCCACTATTGGATTTGCAGAAGAGGGTACAATTATATCTGGTAATAATATTATTACTTATACCAGTAAAAGTATTAATCAATTTTTTGGATGTACTGGAATTGAAGAAGAAATTTCTTCTACAGATGATATAAGATCTGATGAAAGTTATTATGGTTATGAAGACGGAGATACTACCAAGAAAGTTGAATTAAGACTTACTGGAGTATTATCAAACTTTGTACAAGTATCTGATAACTTGAACGTCAGCGAAGGCGATATTATATCAGTCAAAAACCTTGGTGAATTAATTAAAAATCCCAATCAAAATAGAACTTATAAAGAAATTTTTGCAAATTCTTGGATATACAATACAAGTTCAAGATATCAAATAGAAAATATTAACAATTTTACCCTAACCAGTCCAATTGATCGATCAAGCTTAAAGGTCGGTGATCAAGTTGAAATTGTTGAAAGAGATAGTAATAATGTAGTATCTTCACCAACAAATATTGCATATATTTCAAACGTTATTGTTTCGGAAAATAGAATTGATTTAAATAATCTATCCTTTACTCCAGAGTTGGGAGTAAAATATGACTTAAGAAGAAAAATTAATACGGCAAGTAGTTCAATAGTTCCTATTGAATTTGGAAATAATGTAATTGTATCCGATATTCAAAATTTATATACTGATGGCGATGAGTATGCTTATGTGGCTTCCAATTCACTCCCATCTGATAATAGGGGATTATCCATCCCATATGCTTATGAAATAACAAAAAATATTAATACTGCGTCGATTAGTGATGGTACTGTTGGAATTTTAACTGACGCAGTTGGTGATGGTACATATTCTACTATAGCATTTAATAATTCAGTTCCTTTTATTAGTGGAGATAGAATTTATTATCAACCAGAACTCAATTCACTTGCAGGATTAGAGACTGGAAGTTATTATGTTGAAGTCAATTCGGCAGATAATAAAAAAATTAAATTATATTCATCTAGATCATTTATTGGAGGAAATCAATACTTAACATTTGGTCCTGCAAGTGGTTCCCACACATTTACAGTATACTCACAAAGATCTGGAGAAATTAGTGCTCAAAAAATACTTAAAAAATTCCCATTAGATGTAAATATTAAAAATGGAACTGGGGAATTAACAACTCCAGGATCAACCGGAATGTTGATTAATGGTGTTGAAATTAATAACTATAAGTCCGATGATAAAATTTATTATGGTCCATTAGAATCCATTGAAGTGTTAAATGGTGGAAGTGGATATGATGTAATTAATCCCCCATTAATATCAGTTTCATCTGGTGCAGGAACAACCGCTTTAGTTCAACCAGTAGTTAGTGGAAGTATTGTTAGTGTTTATGTGGATTCTCAAGACTATGATATTGAGAATATTGTATCCACCACAATAAGTGGTGGTAATGGATCTGGAGCTATTATTGAACCAATTGCTCTAAAAAGATCTAGAGAAATTTTCTTTGATGGTAGAAATGTAGTATATTCTGGTGGAATTAGTACTACTACATCACAACTTACATTTTTAACGGACCACAATCTGACTAATGGCGAGTCTATAATTTATAATTCCAATGGAAATTTGCCAATTGGAAGTGAAAATTTAACGTTAGTTAATAATGGAACATATTATGCAAAAATTGATAATAATAAAACAATTAAATTATATGGATCTATTTCAGATTATTCTTCTGGAATTAATACTGTAGGATTCAATGGAAATAATAATTCAGGTATTCATAACTTTAGAACTGCCTCAAATAAAAATACAATATCAGAAATTAAAGTAATTAATGGTGGTAGTGGATACACTAATAGAAAATTAATTGTTACCCAAGCGGGGATATCTACAGTTAACCACACAATTAATTTTAAAAATCATGAATTTAATAGTGGTGAGTTAGTAACGTATAGTTATCAAACATCTCCAATATCTGGAATTTCTTCACTAAATCAGTATTATATCTTAAAAATTGATAATGATTATTTTAGATTATGTGATGCTGGAATTGGCGGTACTGACGTATCAAATTACAATAGAGAAAATTATATCAAATTTTCTTCTCCTGGATCAGGTTATCAATATTTTAATTATCCAGATATTTCAATTTCCATACAATATACTCCCGTTGGTTTTGGAACAACAACTCAAGAATATCAATCAATTGCAGCAACTCCTAAAGTTAAAGGTAGTATTATTGGGGCATACTTGTATGAAAGTGGAACTGGTTATGGATCAACTATTTTAAATCTTGAGAAAAAATCACTAATATCCATAAAAACTGGTAAGGAGGCTCAATTAAAACCAATTATTATAAATGGTACTGTCAATTCTGTAAATATTCAATATGGTGGTCTTGAATACTATTCGGATCCAGATTTGGTGGTAGTGGATTCTACAGGATCTGGATCTGGAGCAGAATTGAGACCAATTATTGTCAATGGAAAAATAACAGATGTTAGAGTTGTAAATACCGGAATTGGATATTCGAGTTCATCAACTTCGATCAAAGTAAACCCTTCAGGATCTAACGCATTTTTTGATACTAAAATTAGATCTTTAACCGTCAATAATAATATTAAATTTGGAAATGAATTTTTAATAGAAACTGAAAACAAACTAAAATACTCTGTTATTGGATACTTTAATAGGTTAAAAGAATCATTTAACGATGATGGATCTGCAGTTTCTAATATAATTGGATGGGCATATGATGGAAATCCAATATATGGTGCGTATGGATACTCTGACCCAGAGGATACAAACTCTAATCCAAAATTATTAACTTCTGGATATGAAATAAACACTTCGAATATTATCGATAGACCAGCAGGATTTTCTGCAGGATTCTTTGTGGAGGATTATGTATATACAAATTCTGGAGATTTGGACGAACACAATGGAAGATTTGGAAAAACTTTGGAATTTCCAAATGGTGTTTATGCATATTTTTCTTCAGTTCAAATAGGAACTTTAGAACCGCAGTTTCCATATTTTATTGGAAATACGTATAGATCCAATATTTTAGAAGAAAATTTTACCCTTGACCAATCATTTAATTTTAATACTTCCAATTTACTTAGAAATACATTCCCATACAAAGTTTCGGACAATTATGCCGACAATGATTTCATCATTGAAACTAATGAGATTACAAAACAAAGATCTGTTATTGAATCAGTGTCTTCTGGATATATTAATGATTTTGATATTATTAATTCTGGTTCAAATTATAAGGTAAATGATGTTTTAAACTTTGATAATACTGATACAGGGGGTGGTGGATTAATAGCAAAAGTATCATCTATAGAAGGCAAAGATATTGTAGAAATATCTACAGAAGTAGATACTTATCAAGATGCTATTTTTACTTGGAATAATGATAGAGAAGTAAAAGTTTCCATCTTACCAAATCACAATCTATCAGATAATGATTATGTTGTAATTTCTGGATTTTCAACTAATTTAAGCAAATTAAACAACTTTTATCAAATATCAGTATCTTCTCATTATTCCAATGTTTTAGTCAATATTCCAGCATCAACTGTGGGACTATCAACAGAAATATATCTCACACAACTTCCAGAATCAGTATCTGTTGGAAGCAGCATTGCAATCGGTACAGAAACATTATCGGTGCTAGAAGTATTCCCAAATCTCAATATACTTAAAGTAAAGAGGGGATCAACTGGAGTATCTCATACTGCAACTACTCAAATAGACTTTATTCCAGATTCTTTTATAATTTCTAAAAATATTGATAGTTTTGAATCTAAAGTTAATGATAAAGTATATTTTAATCCAAAACAATCGGTTGGAGTTGGAACTACAAGTGGAATTACAAATGCTGTAACTTTACAATTTGGTGGTTCCACTATCACAAGAAATATTCCGACACAGGGAATTTATATTGAAAATCATCCATTTACAAATAATCAACAAGTTATTTTCACACTCAATGGTGCAAACATTGCAATCTCAACCTCATCAACTGGAAGTTTATTCAATTTACCAACAAATGTTTATGTAACAAATAAAAATAAAAATACTATTGGAATTAAAACCAATCTCAATTCCTCCGAAGTATTTTTTATTACTAATGGTGATAATTCTGATGAATATTCTTTTGAAAGCACATATAGTCAAAAGACAGGAAAAATTGAAAAAATTAAATCTACTGTTTCAGTTTCAACCTACCATGGGTTGGCTGCTGGAGATATTGTCAGTCTTGATGTTAAACCAAATTTATCGGTTGGAATTGGAACTTCGACTTCAGTTTATATTAAGAGAGATACAACCACTGGAAATATTTTAATCAATCCCATTGGATTCAATTCCACTGGTATTAATACAATAACTAATGAAATAACACTTAACAGTCATGGATTAGAAACTGGTGATAAAGTTTTTTATTCTTCCAACCTAATTGCATCAGGACTATCAACTGGTTCATATTATGCATATAAAGTTGATGATAATAATATAAAACTTTCAGAAACTTATATTGACTCCAAAACTATTCCACCAATCACAGTAAACATTACAAGTTCTGGTGGGGCAAATCACAATATTTCATTGATAAATCCACAAATTCAATCGGTTAAAAATAATAATCTAGTATTTAATTTATCAGATGCTTCACTTTTTGAACATAATTTTAAAGTTTATTACGATAAAGAATTTAATAATGAGTTTGTTTCAATTTCAACAACCACTTCATTTACAGTATTAGGTATAGGAACAGTTGGAGTATCATCCGAAGCCTCACTAACTATCAATTATAGTGATATATTACCAACCCAATTATATTATAATTTAGAAAAATCTGGACATATTAGTACTTCTGATACTACAGTAACTAATTATTCTGAAATATTATTCGTAGATAGTGGATATAATTCAGATTATAGAATTTCTGGTATTGGATCAACCACTTTTAATATTTCTTTAGACATATTTCCAGAAAATTTAAAATATTCTCAGGATCAATGTGAGGTTTTAAAATATTTTACTAATTCCACATCTGCAAAAGGTGGAATTAATAAAATTAATATTGTTTCTGGAGGATCTGAGTATAAAAAATCTCCAATTTTTATAGGATCAAATTCTAATGAGGGTCAAGATGCATACATTATTTCAAAATCAACAACTATAGGTAACGCAAGAGAAATAAGAATTATCAATGAAGGATTTGAATACTCTTCAGATAAAACTTTACAACCTACCGCATACATATCACCATTAATCACAATCAAAAATTCAAACACTGTTGGTATTATTACCGTTACCAGTGGTGGAGGAGGTTATGTTGCTGCACCATCGATTGTAATTGTAGATTCTAATACTGGAGAAAAAATTGATAGTGGAATATTGGTAGCAACAATAAATGGAAATTCGATTTCTTCAGTAAATATATTACAAGAACCAAAAGGTCTTCCAGAAACAACCGTACAATTATTTACTACTAATAATACAAATGGAATTAGTATTCAGCAAGTACAATCATCTTCCACTGGAATTTTTACATGTTTTATAACAACACCATTAAATGGATTTTTAACTAACCCATTTAATGTTGGCGATAAGGTATTTGTAGAAGGAATTCAAAAATATAGTACTGATGGTTCTGGATTTAATTCGGAAGATCATGGATATGAATTCTTTACTGTCAGTAACTATGATAATTCGGGAGTTTTTGATAAAGTTGAATTTAATATCTCCAACTTAACATCAAATACTGGAATAGCAAAAACTATTCAGGATTCATTTGGAATTCTTGTAAACAGAATTGATTATCCATCATTTGAAGTTACTCAAATTTCTTCCACATTTATTATTGGGGAGAAACTTATTTCTAATAATATTGAACGAGATTTGGTGATTGTGGATTATAATGATTCGTTTATTAAAGTATCTGGATCATATGCTTATGAATTATCTGTTGGCGAAATTATTAAAGGTAAAGAATCTGGAAATATAGCAACTATTGATAAAATTGCTAATAATTTTGGAAAATTTGCTGTTGATTATTCAATTAAAAAGAATATTGGGTGGAAAAATGATATTGGAAAATTGGATCAAGATAATCAAGTTATTCCAGATAACGATTACTATCAAAATCTTTCATATACTATAAAGAGTCCAATTACATATCAAGATCTAAGGACCCCAGTTAATAGTTTAGTTCATACTAGTGGATTAAAGAATTTTGCAGATACTGGGATTACATCAACTGCAAATTCTGAAATTTCAAGATCAGTAAACGCCACAACTATACTCCATGATATAATTGAAGAGAATAGAGTAGATACAATATATGATTTTGATTTGGTAAAAGATATTGATACTATTGGAGATTCTTCCAAATTTTTAAAATTAAAAAATAAAAAATTAGCATCTTATACCGAATGCATAAGTAATGTAGTTTTAAGAGTAGATGATATAAATGAACAATTTTCTAATTTAGATGGAGAACCAAGTGAATTTTTAAATATTCTTGACCTAGGTTCTTCCGACTCTTATCATAGATTACTATTAAGAGTTTCTAATCCAGATAATTCACAAATTCAACTGACCGAATTAATACTATTAAATGATGGAAATGATCATTTTCTTTTAAATAAAGGAACAGTTGTTAATGCTGGAGCAGGAAGCACACATTTTTCTGGAGAAGAATATGGAATATTTTCACTATTTACTAATGAATTTAATCAAACCTCCCTGCAATTTGTGCCGACTGATGTATACACTACTGACTATGATATAAAAACAATTAAAAATGAATTTAATTCCACTTTACCTGGTATTGGAACTGCATCTGTTGGATTTATTAATCTAACAGGGACGAATGGAATTGCATCAACAGGAATAACAACTTCTATTATATCTGTAGAATCTAATGAATTTAGTTCTTTATATACAAATATTCAAATTACTGATTCTTTAACAAATCAGATGAATTTTGTTGAATTATATTTGACCCACAATGGAACAGATACATATATTTCTGAGTATTATTTTGATTCAGAATATCAAACAAATAATTATTCTGGAAACTTTATAGGTTCATTTGGTGCTGATATTTCTTCTGGAGTATTATCTTTAAACTATACAAATGATTCATCAAATTCTATACAAATAAGATCAAAAATTGTTGGATTTGGTACAACATCTGTTGGTTCTGACGTATATAGATTTAAATTGTCTGGGCAATTAGACGGATTTGAAAGAAGTGCAATATATCAGTCAAATTATTCATCTACTGTTTCATCAGCATCGACAGTAATATCGCTCAATAAAAATGATTTTAATGCTGTCAAATCTTTAGTTGAGGTTAGTGTTGGGTCAACAAGTGCCCTTCATCAAATTATGTTGGTGCAAGACACCAATGATATATTTGTGCAGCAATCGCCATTTTTATCCGTTGGAAGCACTACAGGAATTGGAACTTTCGGTGGAGAATATTTGGGTAACAATTTCATATTAAAGTTCTATCCAGACTCATCAATAACATCCAAAATTAATATTTCATCATTTAATGAATGTTTGTATACAATTTTGGACACAGAAAATATCGCACCAAATCTTGAATATGGAACTATTTTAGATTCTATAAATCTTAATTTTTATAATGCAATTAATGGTGATAGAATTAATAAACTTGATTTTAATTTAACTTCCGATGGATATCCAATTTTTACAAAAACATTCAATCCTTTAGATTCTAATACATTAAATCTATCCAGTGGACTCTTTACAATACCAAATCACTTCTTTAGTAATGCGGAGAAACTTGTATACACACCAACATCAACATTTATTGGAGTTGGTGAAAGTGCAGTTGGAATTGGAGCAACTTTAAATTCTGTTGGAGTTGTAACTACATTATTACCTTCGGATGTTTATGTTATCAAGCAATCAAATGATACCTTTAAACTATCAACAAGAAAAGATTATGCTTTATTGGGAATAGGTGTTACCTTTACCTCTTATGGTGAGGGTAACGCACATAAACTTGAAATGAGTAAGAGAAATGAGAAATCAATTATTACTATTGATAATCTGGTCCAATATCCATTAACATTTACGCCAATAGTATATACATTATCTGGAAATAATGGACAAATTACTGATACATCTACAACATTTGCTTTGACTGGAATATCTACAATAGCACCTAAGGATATTATTAAAATTGATGATGAATATATGGGGATTATTAATGTTGGTTTGGGAACTACTAGTGTAGGTCCAATTACAAATAGTGGAGAAATTCCTTTAGTTGAAGTTTCTAGGGGATTTGTTGGGTCATCATCTACCACACATACAGATTCCACAGCAGCAAGAATTTATAAAGGATCTTACAATATTGTTAAAAATAAAATATTCTTTACTGAACCACCTAGAGGAAATCCTCAAATACAAAGAGACTCTAGCAATTTAAGATTTCAAACATCTGAATTTACTGGAAGAGTATTTTTAAGAAATGATTATACGACAAATCAAATATATGATGATATTTCCAATCAATTTACTGGTATAGGTAGAACTTTTGCATTAACTGTTGGTGGAGCAAACACTGTTGGATTGGGATCTACAGGTGGAAATGGTATTCTATTCATAAACAGTATTTTCCAAACACCAACGACTATTAATAATCCAGAAAATAATTTTAGATTTATCGAAAATTCTTTTGTAGGAATAACTAGTGTAGTATTTTCTGGTATTACAGATCCAAATACTTCGCAACTTATTACTTCAGAGTTTGATGTAAATCAAAATCAAACTCCTAGAGGTGGTATGATAATCTCTCTGGGATCGTCAACTGGATTGGGGTATGCACCCCTTGTTGGAGCAGCAGTAACTGCCGTAGTGGGTGCAGGAGGTTCAATTAGATCTGTTGGGTTAGGAACTACCGATAATCTTGGATCTGGATATAATGGAATTGTTTCCATAGGCGTAAGTGTATATCAAAGTGGGCACACTGGAGCAGCGGCATCTATAAGAGCATCTGTTGGTGCGGGTGGAACCTTATCATTTACCATTATTAATGGTGGTAGCGGATATACAGATCCAAAGGTATTTGTCTCAGAACCCTCTTATGAAAATCTTCGGGTAACCGGAGTGTCTAGATTGGGAATAGGAACAACGACAAGTACTGGAGTTGGTCTTTTATTAGATGTTGAAGTTGGTGCAAGTTCAACCACAGGAATAGGGTCAACATACTTTGAAGTGACTAAATTTAATATTTCTAGACAAGGATATTCATTCAAACGTGGGGATGTATTTAAACCTGTTGGTCTAGTTACTGATTCAAGATTGGGAGCACCATTATCTGAGTTTAAATTGACCGTTCTCAATACATTTACAGATTCTTTTGCTGCTTGGCAATTTGGCGAATTTGATTATATTGACTCAATTAAAAGTTATCAAGATGGTATTAGAACAAGATTCCCATTATATTATAATTCACAATTACTCAGTTTTGAGTCTGCACCAAATTCTCAAGTAAATTTAAATTCTGCATTATTCATAGTTATTAACGGCATAATTCAAGATCCAGAAATAGCATATCAATTTGATGGTGGAACTTCATTTGTATTTACATCTGCACCAAAACCAGAGGATAATGTTGCAATATTCTTCTATAAAGGAACTGATGGTGATGATATTAGATTAGTTTCAGACATACCACAAACAATCAAAAGAGGGGACATTGTACAAGTATTAAAAAATAATAACCTTCCTGGAACAATATCTCAAAATAAAAGAACAGTATTTGATCTATCATTCTCCGATAAATTTGAAACTAATCTATATTCTGATCAAGGAGTAGATACTGAAAATTATAAACCATTAAATTGGACTAAGCAGAAAATTGATAGAAAAATTAATGGAGAAATTGTTTATAAGACAAGGGATTCTATTGAATCTTTGGTATATCCAACAGCAAAGATTATTAAGAATTTTTCAACCACCGATACTGAAATATTTGTTGATGATGCGTATTTCTTTAATTATGAGACGCCCGTAGATTTTGATGCCTTAATTATTAATGGAATTTCAACAACAACAACTGGATCTATTGAACAAATTTCAAATATTTCTGCAGTCAATGGATTTTCTGGAATTATTACTGGAATTTCAACAACAACAGGTATTGGTGGAAACCCATTAGCACTCAAATTATTCTTAAATTCAAATTCTTTTGTTGGATTGAATACTGGATATCCAATTTATATTTTTGATACCAGTGTTGGAAATGGAGTAACTTCTATTAACAATTCCGATTCTGCAATAGTTGGAATTGGTACTACATTCTTAGATAATATTTACTATATTCAGCAATTCTCTTCAAGTGGTACTGTTGGTATTATTACCTGCAATATAAAATCAAATACATCTGTGATTGGACTTTCTACTTCTGGAAATACATCAAATCCAGTAGGTAAGTTTTCTTGGGGTAGGATGTCTGGATTTACTAGATCCAGTTCTCCGATTTCAATAGGAATAAGTGGAAATACAATAGATGTTGGATTATCAACTTTCCCAACAATTCAAAGGAGAGGTACTGGACTAAGAAACACTGGCGCACTCCCGAAAGTATTATAAATATTTAAAAAACTATTAATATGTCTGCAGTAGTAACAGATCAATTTAGAATATTGAATGCAAGCAATTTCATAAATTCTGCAGTAGATAATGCAAATTCTTATTATGTTTTTTTAGGATTGGATAATCCAACAACAGTTGGATTTGGAAGAACTTCTAATTGGGATACGAATGTTCCAACTCCAACTGATAATTTTGAATATTCTTCACATTATAAAAATACTTCTTTATTTGGCAAAAAAATAACCAGTAGCAATATTAGAAAGATTATAAGAAAGGTAACTTGGACTTCCAACACATCTTATGATATGTACAGAAATGATTACAGCATTTCAAATCCAACACCAAATTCAAACTCAAGTAGATTGTATGATTCAAATTATTATGTAATTAATAGTGATTATAGGGTTTATATTTGTATAGATAATGGTTCTTCTGGAACAAATTTAACCGGAAATAAATCTCAAGATGAACCAACATTTACAGATTTAGAACCATCAGCAGCAGGTGTAAGTGGGGATGGATACATTTGGAAATATCTTTTTTCAGTTTCTCCAAATGATATCATAAAATTTGATTCAACCGAATATGTTGTTGTTCCTAATGATTGGGAAACATCTACAGACTCACAAATTGTTGATGTTAGAGAAGCAGGAGATTCTAGCATAAATTTCAATCAAATCAAAAAAGTATATGTTGCTGATGGAGGAACTGGTTATAGTTCCGGAACAGTCGATATTCTTGGTGATGGTAGCGGTGGTAGAGTATTAGTTACTGTTGATAGTAATGGAACAATAATTTCAACTACAGTTACTGCAGGTGGTAGTGGATATACTTATGGAATAGTTGATTTGGGAAGCCTTCAACCAGGTGGAAGTCTCCCTAATCCGGCAAAATTGATTCCAATAATTCCACCATCTAAAGGGCACGGATACGATATATATTCCGAATTAGGAACTGATAAAGTATTAGTATATGCTAGATTTGATGATTCAACTAAGGATTTCCCAACAGATACTTATTTTTCTCAAGTTGGAATCATAAAAAATCCAACCACTTTTAATTCTGATATTATATTTACAGAAAATCAATATTCATCACTTTACGCAATAAAGCTTACTTCATCATTTAGTGGAACTCCAATTATTGGAGAAGAAATAACTCAAACTAGGCAAGATGGAAATGTCGCTAAGGGATATGTAGCATCATATGATAGTGAGACTAAGGTTTTAAAATATTTTAGAGATAGATCTTTATATTTTGGAAATGGTACTGATCAAACTGATTATAATACAGTTACCGCTGGTTCTACATTATATGAGTTCGAATCCTCTGCGAGCACTATTTCACCCTTTACTGGTAGTATTGATACGACATTTTCAGATAATAAAGTTACGGTCGGAAATAAAGTTATAGATTTGGCAGTAACTTTTTCAAATGGACTTGCAAATCCAGAGATAAATAAGAATACGGGAGACATAATTTATATTGATAACAGACCCCTGGTACAGAGAGATATTAGACAAAAAGAAGACGTTAAAATTATTCTGGAATTCTAAAAAAAATGGCACAAAAAACAGATTTAAACATCAATCCATATTATGATGATTTTGATTCGGAAAAAAATTTTTATAAAGTCTTATTTAAACCAGGGTATCCAGTTCAAGCAAGAGAACTAACGACTTTACAATCAATTTTACAAAACCAAGTAAAATCTTTTGGAAGCCATATATTTAAAGAAGGATCAATGGTGATCCCAGGTAATATTGCTTATGATGGGCAATTTTATTCTGTAAAACTTAATCCAACTAATTTTGGAACTGATATTTCACTTTATATTAATAATTTTGTAGGTAAAAAGGTAGTAGGTCAAATATCAGGAACAACCGCAACAATTCAATACATTTCCTTTCCAGATGATATTAACGTAGAAAATCTGACAATATATGTAAAATACTTAGATTCTGATATTAATTTTGAATTCAATCCGTTTGAAGATGGGGAATCATTAATTGCAGAAGAAAATATAACTTATGGAAATACAACAATTAATGCAGGAACACCCTTTGCATCATTAATTTCTTTAAATGCGACTTCAATTGGATCTGCGGCATCTATTGGTGATGGAGTTTATTTTATTAGGGGATATTTTGTAAATGTTTCTAAGCAAACTATAATTCTTGATAACTATACAAATACTCCATCATATAGGGTTGGATTAAAAATTGATGAATTAATTATCAATGCAAAAGATGATAGTTCTTTGTATGATAATGCCAAAGGATTTGCAAATTATGCTGCTCCGGGTGCGGATAGATTTAAAATTAATTTAACTTTAACTAAAAAATTATTATCCGATACTAATGATACTGATTTTGTTGAACTACTAAGAGTTCAAGATGGAAAAATTAAAAAAATTGAAACTAAAACTCAATACAATATAATTCGGGATTATTTGGCAGAAAGAACTTATGATGAATCTGGAGATTATGCGGTAACTCAATTTAATCCATCAATACATAATTCATTGAATGATAGATTGGGTAATAATGGATTATTCTTTGACACTGAGACAACTGAACAGTCCAATACACCTTCAGATAATTTGATGTGTATAAAAGTATCTCCTGGAAAGGCTTACGTTAGGGGATATGATGTAGAAAAAATTTCAACAACTATTATTGATGTAGAAAAACCAAGAGATACTAAATCAATTGATAATGTTAATATTCCCTTTGAGATGGGCAATATTATAAGAGTAAATAATGTGTCTGGAGCACCAAAACAAAGATATGCAGTAGAATTATATAATCAATTAGGTGGAGCAGGAAATAAAATTGGTGATGCTAGAGTATATACCTTTAGTTTAACTGATGCTTCATATAGTAATGGAGTAACTAATTGGGATTTATACCTCTACGATATTCAAACATATATTGCATTAACTTTAAATTCTTCAATTTCAAGTGCAGAACTACCAGCAACATCATTTGTTAAGGGTAAAAGTAGTGGTGCTAGTGGATATGCAGTTTCTGCTGGAGGTGGATCTGTTGCAATTAGTTTGCGTCAAACTTCTGGAACATTTTCAGTTGGAGAACAGTTAATTATTAATGGAGTAGATTTTTCAAGAACAATTAGATCAGTAACTTCATATTCTACTGAAGATATTAAGTCAGTATATCAATCAACTTCTGTATCTGGACTTCCAGTAAATTTTCGTGCAGATTGTTTGCTTGAAAGATTTATACTTCCTAACGGATTAAATCAAGTATCTATCACTTCTGGTGGAACGGTAACTAGTGCTGGTGGTAATGTATTTACTGGAATAAAAACAGATAGTATTCTCAGATACCAAAAAGTTGGATTTAATACTGAGACCTATAATAGAATATCTACAGTTGCAGCAGATGGTCTATCAATGACTGTTGTTGGTATTACTAGTGTTTCTGGAGTATTTGATGGTTCGTTACCATCGAGTACAATTCAACCTACTGTTTTACTTGGTGCTCCAATTATAAGAAATCAAGGTGCAGGATCACTATATGCTCAACTTCCAGATGTTAATATTTCTTCAGTAAATCTTTCTGATTCATTATTAACATTCTCTTCTCAAATAACCGGAGAAACTACAAGTGCTTCTGGCGTATTAACTTTTGATTTATCACAAATTACCGGAATTACCAGTGCATTTTTTGCTCCATTTGATGAAGAAAGATATTCTGTTCATTATTCAGACGGAACCATTGCGCCAATAACTTCTGATCAGTTTGTTTTAAATTCAAATGTAGTAACTATTAGTGGATTATCTAATAGTAAAACTAATGTTACAGTAAATGCAACTTTAATTAAAAATGGTGTTCAAAGCAAAATAAAAGAATATAATAGAAGTCAAACTTTATCAGTATCACTATCAAAATATTCACAATCTGGAAGTGGAATTAGTTCTTCAATTGGTGACGGTCTTACCTACAACCAATATTATGGACTAAGAGTTCAAGATGAAGAAATATCATTAAATTATCCAGATGTGGTAAAAGTAATATCAGTATACGAATCTTTTGATTCGTCAGCACCAACTTTGGATCAAGTTCAATTCACTTCTAGTGCTAATGTAACCACAAATGCTGTTATTGGTGAAGATATCCTTGGAAACACTAGCAAAGCAATTGCAAGAGTTGTTTCAAAACCATCTACAAATGTTTTGGGTATTGTATATTTAAATCCTGAAAGATTTTTAGCAGGAGAAACTGCTGTATTTAAAGATTCGGGTATAACTACAGAAATTGAATCTATTACTCTAGGTAAGTATAAAGACGTAACAAATTCATATTCATTAAATAAGGGTCAAAAAGATCAATATTATGATTATTCAAGAATTGTTAGAAATAAAGATACAGCAGAACCTTCTAAACAATTACTAATAGTATTTGATTATTATTCAATACCATCTAATGATAATGGCGACGTATTTACAGTATTAAGTTACAACGAAGATAGATTTTTAACCGACATTCCAACAATTGGTCCAAGATTAGTAAGATCTTCCGATACTTTAGATTTTAGACCAAGAGTTCCTGTATTTTCCGGAACCGGTTCTTCACCATTTGATTTTTCTTCAAGAAATCTTACCACTGAACCTAAATTAATTCTTTCTGCAAATGAAAGCTCATTAATTGGATATGATTATTATTTACCAAGAATTGATAAGTTATATCTTGATAGATTTGGAAATTTTATTGTTGAAAAGGGAGTATCAGCAAAAGATCCTAAAGAACCAAGTAAAAATGATGCTGTAATGGAAATAGCAACTATTAAGTTGCCACCATATCTTTATAATCCATCAGATGCTATCTTATCTTTAGTGGACAATAGAAGATATACGATGAGAGATATTGGTTTGATTGAAGATAGAGTTGAGAATCTAGAAAGAGTTACTTCACTATCTCTACTTGAAATAAATACACAAACTCTCCAAATTCAAGATTCTGAAGGTAGAAATAGATTTAAGAGTGGATTTTTTGTTGATGATTTTAAAAATTATTCCCTAATTAACAAGCAATTATCTAATATTAGAGTCAATACTGTAGCAAATGAATTAACACCAATTAACAGTAGAAATTCACTTAAATCACAAATTGCACCAGCAACAGCAGTTACTGATGAAGACTTGGATTTATCAGATAACTTTGAATTGTTGGATCCAAATATTCAAAAAACTGGAAATTCCGTAACTTTAAAATATGATTCTATTGGATGGATTGAGCAACCATTTGCTACAACAGTTGAAAATGTAAATCCATTTAATGTTATAGTTTATAGTGGAAATCTTAAGTTAAGTCCAGAAATTGATACTTGGGTAAGAACCGTTCAGCTTCCAGATAAGAATGTTAGTATAACATTAAACTCCACTAGGACACTTGAAAAAAATCTAGTAAGTAATGCTTTTGTTACTCTAACTCCTATTCGTACCACAAGCCAAAATACGGTTAATGGTGGAACAATACGTGGTCAAGGAAACTTCACTAGATCTAGTAGTTCTACAACAGAAACTTCATCAACTGCTACCAGTACCACATCAAATACAACACAAAGTATTGATTATGATACAATAAGTGATGTTGATACTACAATTAGAAATGTTTTAGTATCTTCATCTGATGAAGCATTTATGAGATCCAGAAATACTGAATTTTCTGCATCTAATCTTAAACCTTCCACAAGATTCTATCAATTCCTTGATGGAAATAGTGGAGTCGATTTCATTCCAAAATTAATTGAGATAGCAAACGACACCACATTAGCAAATTATGGAGCTTCTGGTGCATTTACAGTTGGAGAAACTGTGATTGGAAGATTTGGTGAAGACAATTTGATTACATTCAGAGTTGCAACTCCAAATCATAAGTATGGTAAATTTAATTCCCCATCCACAACATACACAATAAATCCATATGTTAAGACTGAATCTATAGCATCATCGTATAGTCAGTCATCAAAAGTTCTTAATATTGATACAACTTCATTATCGCAAGAAGCTCAAGGAAAATATTTTGGATATCTAGTCCAAGGTATGAAACTTGTTGGACAAACTAGTGGCGCAGTTGCATATGTAAAAGATTTGCGTTTAATCTCCGATAATTATGGAGATTTGATTGGGGCATTCTACTTAAGAGATCCAAATACTATTCCTGTCCCAACCGTTAGAATTCCAACGGGAACCAAGACCTTTAAGTTAACTTCAAGTTCAACAAATGATCTAGGTCTTCCTGGTAGCAATTCGATTTCACATGCAGAAACAAATTATAATTCCGACGGAACTCTTGAGCAGTGGGAAAACACTGTCACTACAACTACAAGTAATTTAACAACAAAAACAGTAACTAATTTAACAACAAATACAACACAATCAGTTACAACAATAAACACCCATACAACAACAACAGTTCAAAGATTTGTTGATCCACTTGCACAGTCGTTTGTTGTTGGTGGAAATATAGAAGCTCCTTCTCCAAATAGTTCAAATGATGATGTAAATGGTGCATTCTTGACTGCGG
>Ga0307379_10004757_pt1 | contig 19227 bp, 17 predicted proteins | sample UN2MG_FD_202237 | JGI IMG/M metagenome (GOLD analysis project Ga0307379, IMG submission 202237) | Soil microbial communities from Risofladan, Vaasa, Finland - UN-2 | ecosystem: Environmental > Terrestrial > Soil > Coastal area > Acid sulfate soil | place: Finland: Risofladan, Vaasa | collected... | reverse complement strand
ACCTCGACATTCGTGGTTAACAGAGCCGTTCCCCCAGGATCTGCGGCATCATCGACATAAACGGAAAATAGGTGTCCAATTCTTTGCGCCAGAATTGTCTTTTGGATGCTGGATCCCGGATTCACAAGGTTCTCGCTATCAGGCTTCTCCGTTTCGAAATAGATGTGCACTGCTCTACTATCCTCTAAATTCCGCAGGGTCACTACAATATTTCGAGAATTTGGGCTCTCCGCACCGCTGGAGCTGTCGCAGGAATTAAAAGTTAAAATCAATAAAAGAATGCACAGGGGAAGAATGAGTTTACAAATTTTCATACTGTCCTCCTCCAAAATTCTTATATATCATGGAAAAATACTTCTGTCAACGCAGAGTAGTTTTTTTTAATCTTTGGAAGAAGGCCATTTTTTAGGCTGATCACCAGCCCAAAGGTATGATTGCTATGCCAGTCCATTGAAGTTCTGCCTCCCTTGAATCCAAGACGGCCAAAAGAAAACATCCAAAAATGGACCAAAAACTCTTCATAACACCTCGACCTATCAAGATTAATGACAAAATTCTACATGAAACACAATAAAATTGCATTAACATTTTCTTTTCCTTGTAATGGAAAATTTTATCCGATACACTTGAATCGACCCTTCATGAAATATGTTGCCGACCTGCACATACACTCCAAATTTTCAAGGGCAACCTCCCGCGATATGACGCTGGATTCCCTCGCTCATTGGGCCAAAGTGAAGGGGATCTCCTTGATGGCTACGGGTGATTTCACGCATCCTGAATGGCTCTTCCTGGCCAAAGAAAAACTTATCCCCACAGGAAACGGTTTTTTTCAACTCAAGAATCTCATCCCATCGAACAACGAGTATTTGCAATCCTTCTCCGTATCCCCAAAAGATGTCTCTTTTGTTCTCTCCACAGAGATCAGCTTCATCTATTCAAAAAAGGACAGGGTTCGGAAGATCCACATCCTCCTCCTGGCACCAGATTTTGAATCCATCGAAAAGATCAACACACGTCTTTCCGGAATCGGTAACCTCCGCTCTGACGGGCGCCCGATCCTGGGCTTGGATGCCAAAGATTTTGTCAAAATCGTCACCAGCCTCTGCCCCCGCTGTGTGGTGATCCCCGCCCACATTTGGACGCCCTGGTTTTCCCTTTTTGGCGCAAATTCGGGATTTGACATCATCGAAGATTGCTTTGAGGAAATGACCCCCCACATTTTCGCTCTGGAAACAGGCCTCTCCTCAGACCCTGCTATGAACTGGCGTCTCTCGCAATTGGACAAGTACACTCTTATCTCCAATTCAGATGCTCACTCTCCATATCGAATCGGACGAGAAGCCAATGTTTTTGACACAGAATTCAGCTACAGCGCTCTTATTCAGGCAATAAAGAAGAAAGATCCTGAAAAATTCCTCTACACCGTTGAATTTTTTCCTGAGGAAGGAAAGTATCACTATGACGGCCACAGAAATTGTGACGTCGTTTTTTCTCCGGAAGAAACGATCCAGCACAAAGGCATTTGCCCACAGTGTGGAAAAAAATTGACGATCGGTGTGATGCACAGGATCCTAGAGCTCGCAGACAGAGAGCCGGGCCAGATCCCGCCCATGAGGATCCCGTTCAAAAACCTCATCCCCCTGAATGAGATCATAGCCCAAGCCATCGGGAAGACGGCAGGATGCAAGAGCGTCTGGGACATCTATTTCCGGTATATCCACGAGTTCGGGGACGAGCACACTATCCTCACAGAAGTTCCCATCTCCCAATTGATGCAGTTGAACTCCGAAAAGATCGCTTTGGGAGTCGCACGGATGAGACAAGGGCAGGTGAAGATCATTCCTGGCCATGACGGGACTTACGGCATAATCGATCTCTTCGACGAGAACACCCAAGCTGAGGCTGATGCCTGTCAGCTTAAATTATTTTAAACCATCCTTTGCAATATTATTCATAATTTATAATCACGGATGCATTTCCAAATCTGTGATGTCAAGAATACACAATTGCATTATTGAGTGCTCAGATTGTGTGATGGAAAAAACTCATTTATTTTCCTCGCTGGGGAAACAGAGACGGAATTTCGTTTTTGATATCATATAATCTGATCATTCTGAATGATATTATCGCGGATTTGGAAATGCCACTAATTATAAACATAATATTAAGCTATTCCCTTCTATGGTAAAATAGATTTCTTTTGCGATCGGATCTTAGTCATGAAACTGAATTTTAAAGATAATGAATTCATAGAACACTTTCGACTCATCGGGCTCGCGGTGCTGGTGGGATTCCTCGCAGGCCTGGCATCCATCCTTTTCAAATTCATGATTAACTTTTTCCAGAAGCTCTTTTGGCGTGCGCCCAGTATAATCGCAGCTGTCCAATCACAACCATGGTATATCACTGTGCTTGTACCAGCAGTGGGAGGGCTGCTCATAGGGCCTCTGATTTACTACGGCGCAAGGGAGGCAAAGGGTCACGGCGTGCCTGAAATTATGGAAGCCCTGGTCTTCCGCGGTGGAAAAATCCGTAATCAGGTGGCTCTTATCAAAGGATTGGCCTCTTCTATCTGTATAGGATCTGGGGGGTCGAGCGGAAGGGAAGGCCCTATCGTTCAGATCAGTTCCAGCTTAGCCTCAACGATCGGCCAGGTTTTTCACATCAGAGAGAGAGGAATGCGAACCCTCGTGGCTGCAGGAGCGGGCGCTGGAATCGGAGCGACTTTTAACGCTCCCATTGCAGGAGCGCTTTTTGCTGTGGAAGTCATCCTCGGAGAATTTGGAGTTTTCGCCTTCAGCCCGATCATCGTGGCATCCGTGATCGCCACCGGCACTTCCCGCTTCATGGGCGGAGATTTCTCTGCATTTACCGTACCGAAATACACACTGATCAGCATTTGGGAGATCGGCCCCTATGTGCTTTTGGGAATAATATGTGGCATCGTGGCCATACTGTTCATCGAAGTCCTCTACTTCTTCGAGGATAAATTCGATAAACTCCGACTCCACCCCGCCCTCAAGCCTGCATTAGGAGGCCTTTTAGTGGGAGCCGTCGGCCTTGGATTTCCACAAGTTTTAGGTGTAAGTTATGACGCCATGGATACCGGACTCCTCGGCCAACTGGGTCTGTGGTTGGCGCTTGTTCTTGTTTTCTCAAAAATTCTTGCCACTTCTCTGACTCTTGGTTCAGGTGGATCTGGAGGCATCTTTGCACCCTCTCTCTTCCTGGGTGCCATGACAGGAAATGTCGTGGGCTCTGTCTTCCACAATACTTTCCCGAATTCGATGTCTTCACCGGGAGCTTTTTCACTGGTCGGGATGGGCGCAGTGGTGGCGGGGGCCACGCATGCTCCGATCACGGCGATCATCATCATCTTCGAACTGACGGGCGACTACAAGATCATTCTCCCTCTGATGCTCTCCTGCATCATCGCGTCCTTCATAGCTGTGGGTATCCACAGGGATTCCATCTATACCATGAAACTCCGCCGAAGAGGTATCATCTTCAAAGAAGGCCGCGAAGTGAACATATTGAGATCCCTTCCTGTCAAGGATTTTATCAGTCATGACTATCAGAAATTTTTAAACACAGAGCATGTGGGCAGGATCGTAGACCAAGCGATCGGCGGCAAGCATCATGCTTTTCAGATCGTGGATGGAGAAAACAACTATGTCGGGTGTTTTGCTCTCAATCAATTGAAAAAGCTCGTCCTCCAGAAAGAGCTCGTGGATTCTCTCGTTATCGCAGAGGATATCGCAGTTCCCGGAATCCAACTGAACTATGAGGACGACATGGAGAAGGCCATGAGAATCTTCGGACGCGAAGATGTAGCTGAGATCCCTATCCTGGATGGGAAAAAATTCAAGGGTGTTGTCAAACGGAAAGACGCCATTGAAGCCTACAATCATGAGATCATAAAGAGAGAAGCGGCATACGGTCTTGTCCAGAAATTGAAGTTCACCCAGCCCAACAAAACGTATGATTTGAGCGCCGGATACAAGATCATGGAGATCGATGCCCCTTCTCTTTTCTTGAATAAAAGTCTGAAAGAACTCAACCTCAAAGCTCTTTACAGGATCGATATCCTTCTAATCAAAAGAAAGTATCCCCCTAAGACCATCACAATCCCGTCGGCCGATGAGGTCATCCAAAAAGGGGATGCTCTGATTATAGCCGGGCTTGAAGAGAACATCACCAAGATTTTCAATCCGTGACGGCGGGGTGGGTTTCTTGACAACCAGGGCAAGGGACTATATATTTAGATTTTGGACGTCACGGAGGCCAAGATGGATATTGAAATGAAAATCAAAGGGCTGGTGGTTGACCCCATCTCGAAGATGCCGATCGTTGTTCTTGAAGACCCGAGCAGCGAATACATGCTTCCTATCTGGATCGGTGTCTTTGAAGCCAACGCCATTGCCCTCAAGATGGAGAACATATCAACGCCTCGCCCCATGACTCACGATCTGCTCACAAATCTGCTGGATAGATTCGAAATTCCTGTCGAAAAGATCGTGGTGAACGACGTCAGGGACAATACCTTTTATGCCACCATTTTTTGTAAACACAATAATGACATCTATGCCATCGACTCCCGTCCATCGGATGCCATCGCCCTTGCCCTCCGTTTGGAAGTCCCCATATTTGTCAATGAAGATGTCGTAAAAAAAGCACAAAGCCTTAAATTCGATGAGGATTTTGCGGATTCAGAAAAGCTCCAAAAGTGGCTGGAAAACCTCAGGCCCGAAGATTTCGGAAAATACAAAATGTAAAATCCATAGGCCCGGGATCCCGGAACATCAAGACTCCATTAACACTCATCAATCCAGGAAAGATCGAGCTACGTACGCAGCGTTAGAATCATGTAGAAGCCGACCAGACCAAAGATGAGGTTGGGACCCCATGCTGCTAAAAACGGGCTGAGATAGCTCACATATCCAAGACTTTTAAAGATCCCGATAGCACCCCAGTAGATCATGACAATTCCCATGCTCATGCCGATACCGACCAGAGTCCCCTTTTTCCCCATAGTAAAAGCAAATGGAATCCCTAAAAGAGTGATCACGAATATGGTCAGCGGAAAAGATGTTTTGTGCTGAAGATCGACTTTGAAACGGGTGGTCTCAAAACTCTTTTCCTCGATATTCCTGATATATCGATTAAGCTCACCGTAACTCATCTGGTCTGGCTCTTTCCAGTCCTTGAGGAAAAAATTCTTGTCCTCCACGCCGGGCAAGACTATTTCGTCATTTTTCTCATAGCTGACGGGTCTGTCCCCATCAAAGATCCGGGACCAGGATTTGGTCAATAAAAGAACACCTCCCTGGAGATAGCCTTTCTCCGCAAATATCCTCCTCTCCAAAGACCATGCCACAGAATCGATCTCGAAAACTGAGAGACGATTAAAAACCAGGGCCTCTTGATCCAAGTAGCTATAATTGTAGATACGGTTCCCCTCCCTGTTCAGCAACCACCGACGATCGAGATGGCGATATGACCTTGCCGGGACGTCGATGATCTGATACCAGGTTTCCTCTGCTTTTTTGTTGGAGAAAGGAAGAATATTCTCCTGAATGTAATAGGAAAAAAAACTGATCAAAATTCCCATGAACAGCAAGGGCATTATGATACGATAGATACTGATCCCACACGTTTTCATGGCTGTGATCTCGTTGAATTTATTCGCCAGGCCCAAACTCAAGAGGGTCGAGATCAGTGCTGCGATGGGAAGAATATAATGGACAAATTCTGGCATTTTGAGCCAAATAAAATGGAAGAAAATGCTGAGCGGCTTGTTATGTTCATAAACACTATCGATCCGTTCAAAAAAAGTCACGATCACGAATATAAAGAGCATGCTGAAGAACGCCAATCCAAAAATAAACAGGTATTTTCTCAGTATATACCGGTCGAGGAGGTTGGGAAAACGAAGAGAAAAAGGCAGTTTATAGCGTGTGGGTTTGGCTGTTACAACCCTTACAGAGATCTTCTTTTTTTTATGCCGCCGGAAAAACCTGTACACAGGGGCAATAAGAGAAGATTCTTTAACGGATCTAATAAACAGATAGATGCCGCAAATCGCAAAAATGATATTTGGACCCCACATCCCGACAAAAGGTGGGATTTTCCCGTCCATAGCGAGCTGTTCACCCGCTGTTATCAAAATATAGTAGAGGAGAATGATGCCGATGCTGATAGTGAATCCACTCGTCCTTCCTCCCTTCTTCGTGGTCGCTCCCAACGGAAGGCCGAGTAGTGCAAAGATAAAGCAGGCGAACGGCAGCGCAAACTTTTTGTGGATCTCCACCCAATGAGAGATCAAGTCTCGCTTTCTGTCCCAATATTGGCGGGATGTTTTTTCCTCCTCCGGGAATTTCTCGAGCTCTGCTTGGATCTTTTTGACATCGCTGTTCAGCTCTTCAATGTCCTTTTCCCTCACGTGTTTCCCTCCTGTGCTTCGGGCTACGATGTTTTGCACAGGAAGATTCTCTTCAAATGTTTTGAATGTGGTCACTCTGTACTTAACAGGTTCATTCAGAGGATAGGAGTGGAGCACTCCATCCGTGAGCTCCAGGGTTGCATTCTGGGCTTCTTGATGGAAATTCAAGTATCCTCTTTTTGCAAAAACAACCCGTGGCTCCTCGCGCGGTTCAGAAAAATAGATAAAAATATTTCTCCATTCATCATCCTGAGCAATATCCTGGATGTAGAGAACCATGTTCGGAATAGATTCATTGAATCTGCGCGGTTTGATCTTGAGGTGCACTTTTGAGAGCACGGAATTGGAGAACATCTGCACCCATTTGTAGTTTGACCGAGGAGCAAGATAGAGCGTAAGGAGGGAGGTGATTACAAAACCAAAAACGGCAAATAAGAGGATCGGCCTGATGATCCTTTTGTGTCCCACTCCCAATGTTTTAAAAGCGACAATCTCTGAATCGGAAGAGAGACGGCTCAGTCCGGCCAGTATCCCTACGGCTACGGACATGGGTAGAGTAAAGGCTAAAACCGAGGGCAACAGATAAAAAAGCAAGGAGAGAACCACGGACAGAGAAACCCCCCGCGTGATAAGGATCTCGGAAAGCAACAGGATCTGGTTCATTAAAAGGAGGAAGGAATAGACAAGAAGTCCGATGATAAAAGCGGGAAGGATATCCTTGAGGATATACCGGTCAAATAGCTTCAACACTCCACTAAATATACCACATTCATCTCCCACAATCCATTCCGCATGCTTCTAGTTGGCATCTCCAAATCTGTATTAGTGTCATTCAGAGTGATCAGATTATATGATATCAAAAACGAACATCTGGGAAGCAGCGCTGCTCTATTTCGATGTAGGGACCGTTTCCCAAACGGTCCGTTCGGGGAACGGACCCTACAAAGAAAAATACTATGCCCGGCGCACAAAAAAAAAGGCCCCGGGATTCCCGGGGCCTTTTGAGTTTGAGCGTTTGGTTTTAGTACATGTCTCCGCCAGAAGGCATTGAAGGCATTCTCATCTTTTCATCCTCAGGCATATCAGAGACCAAACCTTCGGTTGTGAGAAGCAGGCCAGCAATGCTTGCTGCATTCTGAAGAGCTATGCGAACGACCTTGGTAGGATCCAGGATGCCGCCCTTCACGAGATCTTCATACTTCTCTGTGAGAGCATTAAATCCTTTGTCCCCTTCCAGTTCTTTCACTTTTTCGACAACGATCGAGCCTTCTAGTCCTGCATTATTGGCGATCTGGCGCATGGGTTCTTCAACAGCGCGTTTAACGATGTCCACACCGATCTTTATATCGCCTTCCACTTTCAGCGAATCAAGAACGTTTTTGCTCCTCAAAAGAGCAACGCCTCCTCCTGGAACGATTCCCTCTTCGACGGCAGCTTTGGTGGCGTGCATAGCATCCTCCACTCTAGCCTTTTTCTCTTTGAGCTCCGTTTCTGTAGCTGCGCCCACTTTGATCAATGCAACGCCGCCGACCAGCTTGGCCAGCCTCTCCTGCAGTTTTTCTCTGTCATAATCGGATGTGGTATCTTCGATCTGGGTTCTGATCTGTTTGATCCGCGCTTTTACATCATCAGAAGTTCCCTTGCCTTCGACAATAGTAGTGTTGTCCTTATCGATGACAACTTTATTAGCATTACCCAGCCAATCCACAGTGACATTCTCCAACTTGACACCGATATCTTCTGTGATAACTTTTCCACCAGTGAGAACAGCGATGTCTTCGAGCATGGCTTTTCTTCTGTCACCGAATCCGGGGGCTTTAACAGAACAACAGGAAAAAGTGCCTTTGAGTTTGTTGACGACAAGTGTGGCCAGGGCTTCACCCTCGACTTCTTCTGCGATCACCAACAAGGGCCTTCCCATCTTTGCCACATTCTCGAGCAAGGGCAGGAGCTCGCGCAAGTTACTGATCTTCTTCTCATGGAGCAGAATCACAGGGTTTTCCAGGACACACTCCATTCTGTCGGGGTCTGTGATGAAATAGGGAGAGAGATAGCCGCGGTCGAACTGCATGCCTTCCACGATATCCAATGTGGTATCAAGACCTTTGGCTTCCTCTACAGTGATGACGCCGTCTTTGCCCACTTTGTCCATGGCTTCGGCTATTATTTTTCCGATCGACTCATCGTTGTTCGACGATATGGCTCCTACCTGAGCGATCATATCGCCGCTGACATCACGGCTCATTTTCTTCAAAGCATCGACAACTTCTGCAACAGCTTGATCTATGCCTTTCTTGATCAGGTTGGGGTTGGCTCCCGCGGTCACATATTTTAGCCCTCCAGCATAAATGCTCTGGGCCAAAACGGTCGCAGTTGTGGTGCCGTCTCCGGCAACATCCGAAGTCTTGGAAGCCACCTCTTTCACAAGCTGAGCACCCATGTTTTCGAGGGGATCAGCCAGCTCAATTTCTTTGGCCACGGTCACACCGTCTTTGGTGCTCAGCGGAGAGCCGAATTTCTTGTCCAGAACGATATTTTTCCCCCTTGGACCCAATGTTTCTTTGACAACATTGCTCAAAGCGTTGACACCCTTTAAAAGGGCCTGTCTCGCTTCATCTCCGAGTGTAATTTGTTTTGCCATTATTTCTCCTTTCACCCAGTCAGGTGATTTTCGCTAATATCTCTTCTTCGCGAACGATGAGATGTTCCACATCGGCGATCTTGACCTCTGTGCCACTGAACTTTCCGATGAGAACCTTGTCACCTTTTTTGACGTCAAGAGGGATAACCTTACCATCTTCCGTCACTCGCCCTTTTCCGACTGCGATCACTTCCGCTTCCTGGGGTTTTTCTTTGGCAGTATCAGGAATGATAATTCCGCCCTTAACGGTCTCTTTTTCTTCCAAACGCTTTAGAAGAACTCTGTCATGTAAAGGAATCACCTTCATTGAAATCTCCTTTAGATTTAATTTTTAGCAGATTCGCTATGAAAGTGCTAATATAACAAAAATCCACCCTGTTGTCAAGCTAAAAATTTAATTTTTTGGCACTCTTCCCTTTAGAGTGCTAATTTCGCTGATTAGTTGATCTTAAGGGCCTTGTAGAGGTTATGCAGCGTATTCCGATGGATCCCCAGGGCCTTTGCTATTTTTGTCTTGTTCCCATTGTATTTTTCCCCAGCTGTTTCAATATAGATCTTTTCAAACTCTCTCAAGGCTTCTTTTATGGGCAATTCTTTTTCGACCAATTCCGTCACAAGAACAACCATTTTATGGTGAAGGGAGAGTTCTCTAAACTCTTTTTGCATTTTTCGGCCTCCCGCCCATGATGTCTTCGTATGTCTCTTTGAAAGTGTCTTTGAGCTCCTGTGGGATCACTTTGGCGACAAGCTTGGTCATCCCCAAGCAGTATGGAGCCAGATAAGAATTCTTTAAGGCCTGTACACTCACAGGAAAGACGAGCAAGGCAAACACAAGGATCCCGCAGATCAAGACCCCTTTTAGAAATCCTAACCCCCCTCCCAGGACATGATTGATAAATTTGATCGGCCCCTTGATAATTTTAGATATCAACCATGAGACGAGCCAGCCCAAACACAAGACGGCAATAAAGATCGTGATAAAACCTAAAAAATGAGAGAGGACATGGCTATCAACCCATCGCAAGTACAATTGAGAGACATAGGGATAGTAAACGAGCGCCAATACCAACCCTAACAAAATCGCTGCAAGGCCTATGACTTGGCGCATGAGGCCTTTGATGATCCCCAGGATCAGGCTCACGACAATTATGATGAACAAGACTATATCCAGCCAGTTAAAAATCATAATGATCTCCTCTTCCTGAGTTCCTCCACCATCCAGTACCCTCCATTATTTAGGGAGCCAAAAGGAACATGAGGTTTGATGCGTCCATGAAAATCAGATCCTGCGGTTGGTACTAGATCGAGTTCCATTGCCAATCCCTTATAGTAAGCAGCCATCGAATTATCATGGTAAGAAGTGTACACTTCTAAACCCTGTAATCCAAGGCCTTTGAGCACTTTCAGGTCTTCTTTGGTGACTCGCTCGAAGGGAGCACCCGGATGCGCCAAAACAGGAACACCGCACATATGCGGTGCCAAAGCGAGAACATCTTTCAGATTGACATTCTGGCGGGGAACAAAGGCCGGCCGGCCATCGGCAAAAAAGTCCTTGTAGAACAGATAAGGGGCATACATCCTGTTGGCATCGTCAAGGTATTTCTCTAAGAGTGGATCGGCATTTTTTTCAGCCTTTATCAACAGCACATTCGCGATCGTGACTCCCAGAGGCGGATGCGGCCCTGCCTCCTGGAGAACTTCCTCCCATTCGATGGAAAATCCGAGTTTTTGGAGCTTCTCCACTCGATTTTTAGCCTCGATGAAGCGCCTGTCTGCGACCTCTTTGACGAGCTCTTTCACGATTGTCCTCTCCCAGTCAATAAAGAACAGCAGAAGATGGAATTCCCGATCAGTGAATAGTGTTGTCAGTTCAACACCCGGAATGACTTCCAGACCTATCTCTTCCCCGATATTCAGAACTTCTGGGTAGGCAGCGACACTGTCATGATCGGTGATCGAAATAGCGCGAAGCCCCTTTTCTTTAGCCAGGTGGACTATGTGTGTGGGCGAAAAATCCCCGTCACTGCTTTTGTTGGAGTGGATGTGTAAATCGACAGACTCTGTCATCAGAGTTCATTTTTTCCCGTGAGCAATCGATAAATCTCCATATACCTTTCGGAGGTCTGTTCGACGATATCCGAAGGCAAAGGCGGCGGTGGTGATTGTTTATCCCAGTCTGTGCTATACAGATATTCACGGACGAATTGTTTGTCCAGGCTTGGTTGTGATTGACCCGGAGTGTAGCTGGCGACAGGCCAGAACCGTGATGAATCCGGCGTAAAAATTTCATCCACAAGGATGATCTCTCCGTTAAGGAGTCCAAATTCAAATTTTGTATCCGCGATGATGATCCCCTTGGAAAGGGCATGGAGCGATGCTTTCTGGTAGAGCTCGACACTGATCTTTTTGACCTTTTGAGACAATTCCGCCCCCACTAATTTTTGCATCTCTTTAAACGAGATGTTTATGTCATGCCCTTCTTCTGCTTTAGTTGCTGGCGTAAAAATGACCTTCTCCAGTCTGTCACACTGTTTTAATCCTGGGGGGAGTTTGATTCCGCTCGTTTTTCCTGTATCCCTGTAGTCTCTCCATCCAGAACCTTCAAGATAACCCCGAACGACACACTCGATTGGTAGGACTTCTGTCTTTTTCACAAGCATGGATCTCCGTTCGACCAGATCTTTAAACTTGTACAATTCCGCAGGATAATCGCTGACATCTGCACTGATCAAGTGATTGGGGCAGACGAGAGATGTGAATTCAAACCAAAATTTGGAAAGCTGGGTTAGTATTTTCCCTTTGTCAGGGATAAGAGAAGGCAGCACATAGTCAAAGGCTGAAATTCTGTCTGAAGCAATGACCAGAAGGCTGTCTCCGATCTCATACACATCCCTCACTTTCCCCTTTTTATACAACGGAAAATCCGGTAACACAATTTCTGAATAGATGTTTTTCATAGTAGCCTTAGGATAAAAAAAAATAGCTCAAAAATCAAGAAAGACCGATGAAGTTGATCAACCTTCCTGCATGATTCCTATCTCTGCGGTAGGAGAACAGATCCAAATCACAGTGTGTACAGAGATCGACTGAAAAAATATTTTTTTCCGGAACACCCAGTGCGAGGATCTGGGCACGATTTGCACCCCTTAAGTCAAACAAATATTTCTCTTTTTTAGAGGGATGACTGTTAAAAACTCCATTTTGAAGGCCTTCGCTCTTGAATTTTTCTCTCACATCCTCCCCGACCTCATAGCAGTCCTTGTCTATACAGGGCCCGAGGACAACAGAAAGAGATGTAAAATCGCTGCCATAACTCTGCTGCATCGTCCGGAGAGCCTTTTCGATGACTCTCTTCAGCGTTCCTCTCCATCCACAATGGACAGCGGCGACAGATCTATTCTGTGTGTCCACAACAAGAGCAGGAAGACAATCTGCGGTCTTTATGATGAGGAGGATGCCGGGGCGGTTTGTCACGAGAGCGTCTCCTTCCATCCTCTCCTGGGGAAACTTTGTGATGATATGGATGATATCCGAGTGTGTCTGTCTGAGGGACACACGGTGAAATCCAGATAAATCTGGCGTTGATTCAAAATCCTCTTCCTTCCAATATCGCGTTCCAAAACCATGGACAAGAAACGGGATCTGCGCTAACTCCTCCACCACTCTATATTTTCTAGTTGAATTATTCATAAAAGCTGCCGATTCTTTCCTTCAAAAACCTCTATTTCATAACATTATCGGCATCTTTTACCCTTCGGGCGAACCAATCTCACAGCATCGGCTTCGTTGTAGCCCACTTGCGGTAGTTAACTACAGCTTCATGGGCCACTTCCTCGCCGCTACTGCAACCTCGGTCCGTGAATAATCCAACTTTGACCTGAATTATTCATAAAAGCTGCCGATTCTTTCCTTCAAAAACCTCTATATCATATCAAGACGATCTCAGAATTTCACGATGTTTTTGATACCACCAATTGGGACGCTCGGCTGTCATCCATCAAGGATTTGGAGATACTTACTACTCTTTGGAAGCATTTCCAAATCCGTGATCGTATGCACACAAGTTGCGTTTTAGGGTGTCCCAATTGTGTGGTGGAGAAAACCGTGAGAAGGGCTGGACGGGCATGGTGCATCTCCCTTGGGAGATGTGAGGGAAGCCCGTATCCGAGCGAAGTTTCCTCGCCGGGGAAACTGAGCGTGTTTTCGCAATCACCAATTGGGACACTCGGAATTCCGTTCATCAAGGATTTGGAGCTGCTTACTGCTCTCTGTGTATGTTAATAAGCAACCGCTATTTATGATATAATTCTTGGAGATGATGGCGCAAAAAAACCAAGTGCCTGTTTACCTCAAAACCCACAGAGAGGGTTTACTAGAGGAAAAAATAGTCAAGGCACAGAGGCTTCTCGAGAGCTGCTCTGTATGTCCGCGTGACTGTAAAGTCAACCGAATTGAAGGGGAAAGAGGATTCTGCCGTGCAGGATTCCTGCCCGAAGTCTCTTCATCCTCACCTCATTTTGGTGAGGAACAACCGCTTGTCGGGTTTCACGGGTCGGGAACGATATTTCTCACACACTGTAACCTGAGATGCCTGTACTGTCAGAATTATTCTATCAGCCATTTGGATGAAGGCGAAGAGATATCTATCGAGCAGCTGAGTCGCATGATGGTGGCCATGCAGTCTCTCGGTTGTCACAACATCAACTTTGTCAGTCCGACCCATTATGTCCCGCAAATCCTTGCCGCTCTCCCGAATGCGATCACTTTGGGGCTATCAGTCCCACTGGTGTACAATACGGGCGGTTACGATACTGTGGAGACACTTAAACTCTTGGACGGGGTTTTCGACATTTATATGCCGGACTTTAAGTACAGCACGGAGGAGGTCGCCGAAGAGTATTCACAAGCCCGGGATTATCCTCTAGTGGCCAAACAGGCGATCAAGGAAATGTTTCGACAGGTGGGAGATCTTGTGCTGGATGACAGAGGGATCGCGCTCCGAGGATTACTCATCAGGCACCTCGTTCTTCCTTCCGGATTGGCAGGCACGCAAGATGTGATGCGATTCCTCTCACGAGACATATCTGAAAACACCTATGTCAACATCATGGCCCAGTATTATCCATGCGGGAACATTCCGCCGGGCTCTCCTCTGTATAGGAGAATATCAAAGCTTGAATACCTCAAAGCCGTCGAGATCGCTAAAAAAGAAGGTATCACACGACTCGATTAACTTCCCTTAACGTTTGTTTATCGTTTTTTGCATTTTCACGTTTTGTGTTTTACGTATTGCGTTTCACGTTTTGTGTTTTACATTTCAAGATTTGCGTCCCAAAGACGTGTCAAAAAGCACATTCCTTCCGAAAAGCGTCAGGAACAAGGAAGGGAAAAACACGATCACGGCTAAAGGGATATAGGAGACACGGACCCCAAAAATATAGGACATCCAACCGAAGATTATGGGCCCAAAAGCAAAGCCCAGGTCGATGGATGCTGTAAACATACTCAATACCATTCCCTTTTCGTTCGTTGCGGTGCCTTCCACAGCTAGTGCAGACAGGTGAGGATAGAGGACACCGGTCCCAATGCCCCAGACCAATCCCGAGATAGCAAGGAACAAATTGTCTCGGGAAAAATACAAAAGAACTGCGCCCCCCGCGAGAAAACAAAATGCAGGGAACAGAAGCCTGGGATCACCCCAAAAAGCGATACGTTTTCCGCCAAAGATCCTGAGGAGAACGGCTGTCAAACCGAGAAATGTATAAAAATATCCGGCCCTCATTGAAGTTCCTTCATGAGCGAGCAATGGGACAAAAGAGAGGCCGGAGCTCAATCCAACTTCAAAAATAAAGGCGAGTGAAAAAATTATGAGGATTCTTTTTTTTGCCAAAAGGCGGATGAATCCTTTTCCATGAGAACCTGGTTCATGGACCAAACGAGGCATCGGGCTCTTGATGAAAAAGACGGCAACAAGGGGAATGGCCACGAAAATGGCAGCCACAAGAAAAAAGTAAAAGAAACCATATCTTTGTATAATCACTTCCGCGATGTAAGGGATTACAAGGAGCGGGAGCAAAAATCCTGTGGATACAACTCCGATGGCATAAGTTCGGGTTTTCTCTGGGACGGCTAGGATGGTGATCAACATAGCGGCCAGGACAAAAACAGAAAATCCAAGGCCATGAAGAGTCCTTATCGCAAAGATCACCCAATCGATCTTATCCACAAAAACATAAAGAACGGAGACAACAAGCATCAGTCCGAGGCCGGCCACACACACCTTTTTGGGCTGCACACGACTCAGGAACCACCCCGCGAGCGGCCTGGAAAGAAAGGCTGCGATGGAAAAGACCCCCACGATCAACCCGATCTGTCTAGGTGATCCCCCGAGGCTCTCCAGGAAAAGAGGAAGGAGGTTAAATACAGACAAGGAAAAAAAGGTCATCAGCACCAGAAAGTGCATGGCCAGGACAATTCGGGGTAAAGTTCTCTCCTCCATTACAGAGATTGATTTTTTCATTTGGAAAAGGAGTTATTCCGTTTGAGTGGCGGTTTTGAAGCAGAAGTTGCGGTAGTGCTCGATGATGTCCTGGATGAGGTCTTCTTTTTTAATTTTTAAGATTTCTGTAGGAGTGACATCTTTCATGAATTGACCTTCCGTTTCCTGCATGGGACTGTTGATGTCTTTTCTCCCCCTGATCACCAACTTGAGTTGAAGCTCGAGGGAGTTTTTGGGAAATCCGATGGTGTACAGAAAATTCTCTACCTTGGATCTGGGAAAATTGATCTGGAAAGTGATCGATCTTCCTTTATCTCTTTTTATTTTTGAATTTATCCTGTAATTCTCGAGCTCTTCTCCAAGGCTCTCAAAGGCGGGTTCAACCACAAATTCACAAAACTGATCGAAGTTTTTAATGGTCTCTTCCTTGCTTCTTTCGATGATCCTGTAGCCATCAAAAAAACTTGCCAGGTTCTCTTTCCAATCCTTTGCCATTGTGGTCCTCGAGCTAATCTTGTAACTTGTATTCTATCACACTTTTTCAGGACTTTACGAGCTGGGCAAATTTCCGCCCGAATTCCTTGGCTGTCGCAAAATCTTCCTTTGTTGGGCTTCCGATGAACTCAAAGGAATCAACGATCTCCCATTTCAATGGTTCCACGATCTTTTTAACGCCCTTCAGGGCTCCTCCGCTCCAACCATAACTCCCAAAATACGCGGCCTTTTTGTGCTGGATCCGCTTGTGGGCAGCCATGTTGAGGACTTCAGCCATCGTGGGGAAAAGTGAAACCTCATAGGTGGGGGCGCCGATCATGACGCCACGTTTCGTCCAGAGAGAGGGGAGGATGTAACTGACGTGATTGCGGGAGACATCAAAGATATCAAGTGAAACTCCTTCAGCCGCAATGCCCTCAGCAACAGCATTCATCACAATTTCTGTGTTTCCGTACATGGAGCCATAAATAAGAGTCACTCCCGGTTCTGTCACTCCATTGGCACACTCCGCCCATTTCTTATAGAGGTCCAGGATAAGGGGGATATTTTTCCGCCAAATGAGCCCGTGGGAAGGGGCGACAATGTCTGTGGGAAGTCCCTTCAATGTTTCGATGGCTGCCAGAACTCGGGGGCTAAAATTGGCCAAGATATTCACATAATAGCGGAGGGCCTCCTTGAGGTAAAAATCCCTTGATTTGCTTTCATCGTCGAAGAGAGCCCCGCGGATGGCACCATAACTTCCGAAGGCGTCGCAGCTGAACAGGATCCTATCTGAAGGGTCATAGGTCATGATGGTCTCCGGCCAGTGCAGGAAAGGAGTCAAGATGAAATTCAGATTTCTTTTCCCCAGTTTGAGGGTGTCTCCATCATTAACCACCAAAACATTTTCTGTAATAGAGAAGAATTTCTCCAGCATATCCTTGGTCTTTGCCGACCCGACAAGAGTCACATCCGGGACAATTCTTCTCAACGTCCTAATAAGCCCGGAATGATCGGGCTCCATGTGATTGATGATGACATAGTCGATCTTGGTGATGTCGGTGATGTGATCGATCTTTGCAAAATACTCGTCGCCTTTGATCGACTTGGTCAGATCGATAATGGCCTTTTTCTCATCGTTGATAAGGTAGGAATTGTAAGAGACGCCCTCCTGAGTGATGGGCCATAAACCTTCAAAAAGGTCGGTTGTACGGTCATTGACACCTATATAAAAAACATCCGGCTTGATCTCGGCTTTGGGCATAGTCTCTGATCTCCTTATTTGAGTTAACCTACGATTTTAATGGCAGGGAGGTGAATATGCAACCCTTATCAAGCACAGTCAATATTCCACAGAGTTTCTGCTTTACCTAGATGTGCCGATATGGTACAAATACGTGAAAAATGACAAGACGCGGCAGAACTCGTTCCTGAGGAGAAAGACATGAGTGGCCAAGAAACCAGTCAAAGAGGCAGCTGGGGATCGAAGATCGCCTTTATATTTGCTGCATCTGGCTCAGCCATAGGCCTAGGCAATATCTGGCGGTTTCCTCTTATGGTCGGCCTAAATGGCGGGGCCATTTTTGTCTTCTGTTACATACTAGCGATCATTTTCATCGGATTCCCGGTTATGTTGGCAGAATTCACTCTAGGCCGACATACAGCCAAAAATCCCGTGGGGGCTTACAATGCCATCAAACCCCGTTCCTTCTGGCAACTGTTCGGCTACATGGGAACCTTGGGAGGCGCCTGCATACTTTCCTATTACGGTGTAATAGCTGGTTGGGCACTCGGCTATTTTTACAAAACCGTGACCGGTGCCTTCCGAGGAGATATCACTTTGGCGCAGTCAGGCGCTCTTTTCCAGAATTTTGCCGCCAGTCCTTTTGAGATGATATTTTGTTTGTTTGTGATCATCGCGATCACGACATATGTCGTCTCAAGGGGCGTTCGGGCGGGGATCGAGAGATGGACAAAAATGCTTATGCCTGTCCTTCTCGGCCTGATCATTCTCCTTGCAATAAGGGCAGTGACCCTCCCCGGAGCAAGCACAGGACTCGCATTCTATCTCAAGCCTGATTTTTCAAAGCTCAACATTACTGTCATTTTCTTCGCTCTGGGACAGGCATTCTTTTCATTAGGGCTGGGAGTGGGCACGATGATCACCTATGCCAGTTACCTCTCCAAAAAAGACAACCTTGTCACATCGGCTGGATGGGTATCTTTCTCAGACACTCTCATCGCATTTTTTGCTGGAATCATCATATTCCCCACTCTTTTTGCCACGCCGGGAGTCAGCCCGGAGAATTTTTCTATCGACACAGGACTCATGTTTCAGGTCTTCCCTCTCATCATTTCTAAAATTCCGGGTGGTTACTTCTTCGGAGTCCTCTTCTTTTTCCTTCTTCTTTTGGCAGCTTTGACATCAACCGTCTCCATGCTGGAGATTCCTGTAGCCTATTTTGTGGATGAGCGCAATTGGTCACGAAAGAAGGCAACGTTCCTTGTCGGCGGTTTTTGTTTTTTTCTGGGAATTCCCTCGGCCCTATCCGTGGGAGGCGTGGAAACTCTGACGCGCTGGGGTTTCTTGGGTAAAATGGACCTCGTCTTCGGCAACATCGTGTTGGCTTTGGGCGCCCTTGCGGTCTGCCTGTTTATCTCCTATGTTTGGAAGGTCAAAAACGCGCTAAAGGAGATAGCCTCCGGGAATGACCGTTTTAAGCTGAAATCCCTTTGGGTCTTCAGTGTGAAGTATTTGGCACCAGCGCTTATTATCATCATACTCATCTTTATTAAAAAATTGACGGGATGAGCGACAGAGGAAAGCTATTCTTTACCAACCGCCATGTTTTATGATAAAAAAAACGGGATAAAAAAAGAAACCATGGGAGAACGCGCTCAAGACGATACAGCATGAACGGTCAGGAACAAAACCAAAGAGGCCTTTGGGGATCGAAGATCGCTTTCATCTTCGCCGCCACAGGTTCAGCCATCGGTCTTGGTAACATCTGGCGCTTTCCGATGGTGGTGGGGAAATACGGAGGAGCTGTCTTTGTCTTCGTATACATTCTCGCTGTTGTGCTTGTCGGCTTTACGGTGATGCTGGCGGAAATGATCCTCGGCCGTCACACACAGCGAAATGCAATCGGGGCTTTCGAACACATAAAA
>Ga0307379_10004756_pt1 | contig 19230 bp, 12 predicted proteins | sample UN2MG_FD_202237 | JGI IMG/M metagenome (GOLD analysis project Ga0307379, IMG submission 202237) | Soil microbial communities from Risofladan, Vaasa, Finland - UN-2 | ecosystem: Environmental > Terrestrial > Soil > Coastal area > Acid sulfate soil | place: Finland: Risofladan, Vaasa | collected... | reverse complement strand
ATATGTGGCTGGGTTCGGCTCCCGAGGCGAGCTATCATCCGCAGCGGGTAAGCGGCAGCTATGACTGCTTCGGAACTGCGTGGCGGTCGTGGCGTGAATATTCAGCGGGGCATATGACTGACTGGGGGGCCCATCATTTTGATATTGCCCAATGGGGTATGGGCATGGATGGCAATGGACCTGTTGAGATAACACCCGGTTCAGGCGAAAGTGCCGATGGTCTTACTTTCCGATATGCCAATGGGATTCCGCTTATCAAGCAGCGTGGTCCTCATGAAGGTGATGTGCAGTTTATCGGAGACAAAGGCTGGGTTGGGGTGAGCCGCGGCAGGATATGGGCATCTTCCGATAGTCTGTTAAATCTAAGGATGAAGCCCAATGATGAGCACCTATACGAGAGCAGAGACCATCGGCAGGACTTTCTGGATTGCGTTCGCAGCCGCAAGCGTCCCATCTGCGATGTCGAGATCGGGTGCAGTTCGGTGACAATCTGCCTTCTTGGAGAGATTGTCACGCGTTTGAATCGTCCCCTGAAATGGGACCCGAAAGGCTGGCGGTTCGTTAATGATCGCGAGGCGCAAGGTCTTGTGAAGAGGCCGATGCGCAGCCCGTGGATTTTGTAAAAACGGATCCGCCATGCCATCCGGCTGTGCAGGCTCAAAATATTTTAAACCCGGATTTCTCAAGAAGTTCGTGATAAATGAACTGTGGTTTGGCAGTATAGAGCCTATGGAGACCACTCAAGCCAATTTCAACCATCTGTTACAGGAGAACCCCGATGAAATGCTCATTCCGTAAAATGGTATTGATTCTTTTCTTCTCTGTTTTCGTTGTTCGTTCAGCTCTGGCACAAGACCTTCCATTTCCAACAAAAAAACAGCTTGCGGAGGCCAAAGCTGGAGAATTACTACTCAATCCGGATTCTTTAAAAGGTTATAAAGCCGATTTCGGGATGCTAATCGTAACCGAGAGTGAAGCAAAAGATTCAAAAAAGATCGAGTTACCGGTTGTAAGAATTCATTCAAAAAGTCATCATCCGGCTTATCCTGTTTTTTACTTTGAAGGCGGACCAGGCGGAACCAACATCAAATTGGAGAATTTGCCGGACTCACTGCTGGAAAATCATGATTTTGTGCGCGTCGGTTACCGCGGTGTTGATGGTTCCGTGTCATTAAACAATCCGGAGTTTAATCGAATATTAAAAGAAACGCCCAATATGCTTTCCCATGAAGGTCTTAAATCCATGGGGAGCAAGATAACTCAAATTGCCCAAAAACTGCAACACGAAGGAATTGATTTGAAGGAATACAATATCATCAATGTTGTTGATGATATGGAAAAAGCCCGTACAGCATTTGGGTACGAGAAGATCAATCTTTCCGGCGGCAGTTATGGCGGCGCGGTTGTCTATACCTATTGCATCAGGTATCCGGCAAGCATTCATCGGGCTTTGTTCACTGAAGCTGCATTTCCCTTTAATATGGCACTTACCAAGCCCTCATCCATTGATGAGAAACTAAATCATCTGAATGAGTTGTGGAAGGAGAATCCAGAGAACCTTCGCCGTTCCAAGGATATTGTCGAGACAATAAAAAATGTGTTGAAAACGCTGCCGCGAGACTGGAATGGAGTGATTATTGATCCCGACAAAATCAGGATCATGACGTTTTTCAGTCTTTATACACAGGCAATGACTGCGCAATGTTTCGATGCTTTTATCGCGGCTGAAAATGGTGACTATAATGGTTTGGCTTTCGTGAATCAATACTGGAATAGTCTCGTAGACTGGTTCAACTGGGGCGATATGTTGTCGAAAACATTTTGTACGGATACGGGTGAAATTGTGGATTTCGAGGCTGAATTGAATAAAAAAGATTCTATTATAGGATCTCCACTTGCTCTTTTAGGATGGGGATTGCGTCAACATACGGATTGGCCAGTAAAACCTTTGCCTGAAAACTATAAAAAATTCCGTTATATTGATAATGAGGCATTGCTGGTTTATGGCAGTAAAGAATCGGCACAAAGTGTTATAGAAGAATATATGCCATTCTTTAAAAATGGTCATATTGTTTTTCATGAAAATATGGGACATATGGATGTGGGTGCTCTTCAGGCTGAGGCGTCACAGAATATGGAAAAGATGTTTTTCCTAAAAGGAATGGTCGATATCTCCAAATTTCAAAACACGGAAGTCAGATGAATTACTTTTATTCCAGAATAAAAGTTTCAAGAAATAGCCAAGTCATGATGCAGTAGGAGAAGTAACGGGATAAAGTTAATGAAAATTGACAGATTTTATACAATGCTATTATAGAGACTGTGGTGTGCGGAAGTTTCTCTTGTAAACTCATCTGGGAGATATCGGACAAAAGAAATTTCAAATCGAAACGTTGCAGATTCATAAAAAGTCAACATAAAGGAAAAAATCACTAATCTTCGTTAATATGATTTGCAAATATATAATTATTTGGGGCTGTGGGCATCTGCTTGCAGCCCATTTTTATTTTACCCCGGATTTTTTTGATATTATGTAACACTTTTGGTTTGCTACCGTCTTACATATAGGATGACTGACGGCGGTTGCTGAGATTGAGATGAAATTACGTTATTTCTTATGAAACAAATATCTTTTTGCGGGATGATCACATTAGAAACCAGTTCTACTCTTAGTAAAGGGAGATTTGTTATGAATCAAAAGAAAAATGAGATGTATTGGGTTACGGCCTTTGTTTTGGGAGTAGGTTCTATCCCAGTGTTCGGAAAGCCCTTTGCCGAGGGACCGTACCTGGGACAGACCCCACCCGGATCTACAGCGAAGGTTTTTGCCCCGGGACTGATCTGCGATATGCGGCCACACCAGTGGGAATCACCAGGGCAATTCTCTGCGGATGGTAACAGCTTTTGTTTTTTCCGGTGTGGGTATGTTTATATCACAGAAAACACGGACCAGGGCTGGACAGCACCTAAGCGTATAGAAAGCATTCCATACAGGACCGGGTCGGTCTGTCTGTCTCCGGATGCCAATATCGTCTACTTCGTATACAGCTACGATCCGTCCAAACGCTACAGTCTTCATCGCTGCATGCGCACGAGCCAGGGATGGTCTTTGCCGCAGGAAATAGGCCCCCCCATCAGCTCCTCGGGTGCGTATGGTGGATTCTCTGTGGCAGGGGATAACAGTATCTACTTTACTGCCGGCCGAGGCCGTTTTCGAGTTGCCCCTTTTGTGGGCAACACCTGGCCTCAGGTTATAAAGATCCCTGTGGAGAAGGGCAGCTTAAGAGGCTGCTGTCCAGGAATTGCCCCGGATGCGTCCTTTATGGTATTCTACTCCATTCGACCGGGAGCACTGGACGGAACGGAAACGGACCTGTACCTAACCCTTCGACGGCCGGATGGTACCTGGACCAAACCCCGGAATATGGGTCCAAAGATTAATTCCAGGTATTATGAGCACGGAGCGAGGATCTCCCCGGACAAGAAATACATGTTCTTCAACCGCAGTAACGGGTGGAATCTGAATCGCGCTACCGATACGGCTGACATTTATTGGGTAGAACTCAAGGAATATCTACCCGAATCCTATAGATAGCCTGAAGGAATATCAAATAGGCAAATGGCCACTATAAAAAGGAGATCTGTTATGAAGCAGACAATGAATCAAATACTTTGTCTCGTGGCTTTTTTGGGAGTAGGTTCTATCCCGGTGTTCGGAAAGCCCTTTGCCGAGGGACCGTATCTGGGACAAACTCCGCCCGGCCCTATCGCTCAGGTCTTTGCCCCCGGATTGATCTGTAATACCGGAAAACGCCCATGGGAAGCCAACGGGACTTTCTCTGCAGATGGCAACACCTTTTGTTTTCAACGAATCAGTGGTATTTTCATCACAGAAAATACGGACCAGGGCTGGACGACTCCTGAGCTTATAAGAAGTATTCCAGCGAATACGTATTCGCCCTGGTTGGGCTGTCTGTCTCCGGATGCTAATAGTATTTTCTTTACGAGGGCCACGGATCCGGTGTCCAAACGCAATTTGTATCGCTGCAATCGAACAGCACGTGGATGGGCCCAGCCGCAGGAACTCGGACCGCCACTTAGTTCTCCGGCCAAGGAATTGACATGCTCTATAGCAGCGAATAATAATATCTACTTCATGCGTGGAGGTAGCGGACGCGGAATTTTTTACGCCCATTATGAGAACAATACATGGCCCCGGGTCATCAAACTCTCTGTGATAGGGCACGATCCGGGAATTGCCCCGGATGAATCCTTTATGGTGATCGCCAACAAGGATAAACCGGGAGGGTATGGGCATCAAGACCTGTACCTGGTCCTACGTTTGCCGGATGGAACCTGGTCCAAACCTCGGAATCTTGGCCCAAAGATTAATTCTGCGTATATTGAATTCGGACCGAGAATCTCACCGGACAAGAAGTACCTGTTCTTCAATCGCAGCAACGGCTGGGATCCAAGGATCTACAGCGTGTATTCGTATATCTACTGGGTTGAACTCAAGGAATATCTACCTGATCCCAATAGTTCCAGTCAGGTCGTGGATTAGTGAGTGTTCATGCGGGTGGAAGATTCCGCGACCTGCCCGATGCACGGCAATCCCAGTAAATAGATGAAATTTCGGTATGAATTTGGTAGAATGATATATCGAAAGGTTTTGGAATGCTGCTGAAAGACTTATTTGGGAAAGTTCGGAAAGGAAAGAGAGAGTTCGATGAGACAATATCATGGAAAATATGTGATGCTGGTGTGTATGCTGCTGGCAGTGGGAGCTTTCATGGACGGCCGGAGCTTAGCGGAAACAGGTGACTTTCTATCTCCGATTTCTGTGGTTGCCGGTGTCGATGGTAAAGTGCTTTATATTGCCGAAACTACTGCCAATCAGGTTGCGGTTTTTGATATTGCCACCGGTAAAGTTTCTAAAGTAATATCTGTTAGTGAAAATCCTGTGGGTCTTGATATTTCCGCCGACGGGAGCAAGCTTTATGTGACTTCTGCAGTGCCCGCTGGTAAGGTGCAGATAATTGACGTTCGTGGAGGGAGTGTGACCGGCAGTATCACAGTGGGCCATACACCTGTTGCGGTAGTTGAAAGCCCGGACGCTAAAACGCTTTATGTGTGCAATCAGTTCAATAATAACATCGGCGTTGTTGACCTTAGTTCAAAAAAGCAAGTTGCTGCCATTGCCGTAGTGCGTGAACCTGTTGCCGCAGCTCTTACTTCGGATGGGAAATATTTGTTTGTCGCGAATCATCTTCCGGCAGGGCCTGCTAATGCAGATTATTGTGCTTCGGTTATATCGGTTATCGATACTGCTGCTAAGAAGGTAATTAAGAATATCGAACTTCCGGATGGCAGCACTAATGTTCGCGGGATAACAATCTCACCGGACGGCAGGAACGCTTACGTTACGCACGTGCTTGCCCGTTATCAGTTTCCAGTTACATACCTCGAAAAGGGCTGGATAAATACGAATGCGATGACCATAATCGATGTTCCGGGGCGCAAGTTCATCAATACCGTACTGGTTGATGACGTTGACCTCGGCGCCGCCAATCCATATGATGTTGCCTGTACGGCCGACGGCAAGAACATCCTGATAACCCATGGCGGCTCATACGAGCTAAGTGTTATTGACCGCGAGGGACTCCATAAGCGGTTGCTACCGGCAGAGTCTGCCAGAAAGTTTACCTCTGAAATCCATTCAGGAGGCGGCAGTAAACTGTTCGATGCTTCGTATTCTGCCGAAGATGTACCGAACGATCTTACATTTCTTTCGGGCATTCGTCGCAGATTGAAACTTGACGGTATCGGGCCCCGCGGTTTAGCTGTTATCGGGACGAAGGTGTATTCAGCAGAGTATTTCACAGACAGTATTGGTGTAGTCGATATAGACCCGCTTGCTCAGTCGGCAGTTCAATCGATACCTCTTGGAAAAATCAAATCAGCGACATTTATCCGCAAGGGCGAGGTACTCTTCAACGATGCTTCGCTTTCCTATCAGAAGTGGAACAGTTGCACGAGCTGCCATACCGGTGATGGACGTGCAAGTGCATTGAACTGGGACTTGTTAAACGATGGAGTAGCCAATCCCAAGAATATCCGCAGTCTGCTCCTGGCACACAAGACTCCGCCTGCGATGATTACCGGAGTTCGAGCAAATGCTGAGGTTGCAGTCCGGAGCGGCATTCGTTACATTCAGTTTGCGGCTAGTAGTGAGAGGAAGGCACAGGCTATAGATGCTTACCTGAAATCTCTTAAGCCGATTTCCAGTCCTTATCTTGTCAACGGTAAACTGAGCAAAGCAGCCGGGAACGGCCAAAAGCTTTTCAGCAAAGCCGGCTGCGCGCTATGTCATTCACAGCCGCTTTATACTAATATGAGCAAATATGATATTGGCACGAGTACAGAACAAGACGACAATAAGGAGTTTGATACACCTACGCTCATAGAAGTATGGCGGACGGCCCCATATCTGCATGACGGAAGGTCTGCAACAATTAAAGAAGTTTTGACAAAGTTCAATAAAAATGACCGGCACGGACGCACATCGGAGTTGACCGATGAGGAAATCGAAGAGCTGACAGCGTTTGTGCTGTCTCTTTAAGCCGAAAGTTTTATCCTTTTCCTCACGTGGTTGTCTTTATTTATTGATAGACACTCTTTTCAGTTTAGTTGGCAATAATCATACCTGCTCAGGCACGATGAAAGGCTTTCGGTAATTGCGCGAGAGGTATTGATTGGCCTGGTCGCTGAATTCACCGACGAATCTTTCCGCTTCGGAATCCATATTCAGCCATGGCCCAAGAATTCGCGGGGTCTTTTGTACGTCCACGACATTGAGTAAGATGTGCTCCTGAAAACGCTCGAATGCATCCTGCAATTCTTTGTTTGATTTGGTCGATTCTATTACATCATCTCGTGAGGCGGTTTTTCCGAGCCTGTAAGAAATATTTCCCATGTGACATAAGGCGGTGGAAAGATGACCTTCGAGGATATCGGCATTTAGGTCGCTGACTTTGCGGCTGCGGACCGCCTTAATAAAGTTTGCGTGGTGTCCGCTGCCGCCGGTCACTTTGAACTGCCTGATCTTTTTTCCGTTATTGTCGTATGCCCAGCCGCCGGCGAAGTAACCGTCTTCGCATTCGATTGCCAAATACGCGCGGGTGTTTCGGTAGGTCGAATCCATTGCCGGGTCGCCCTTCTTGCGGGGCAGATTTCGCATTTCAAAGATAATCGGGGCCGGTTTGTAATCGTAGAAGGCAACCTGGGTATTCGGAGTTTCCCGGTCATCGTCCCAGAGAAATTTTCCACCGAAACTCATCACCCGCGGCGCCAGGGAGTTATAGCCTAATGCCCAGCGGCAGAGGTCCATAAAATGTATGCCGTTGTTACCCAAATCACCATTACCGTACAGCCATTGCCAGTGCCAGTCGTAATGCAGGTTCTTTCGCATAAGCGGTTTCATCGTTGCCGGCCCAGTCCAGAGGTTATAGTCCACGGTTTCGGGAATTGGCTGAGGGCCGTTGACTTTACCGATGCTTCCGCGTCGGTCGAAGTAATAGCACCGTGCCCTTAGAATCCTGCCGAGCTGACCTCGCTTGATATAATCAAATGCCTCCTTAAGCCCTTCGTCGGAACGGTTCTGGGTACCTGTCTGTACTATACGATTGTATTTTCGGGCCGCTTCGACCATCTTACGGCCTTCCCAGATATTGTGGGAGACCGGCTTTTCGACATAGACATCCTTACCGGCCTGACAGGCCCAGACGGTAACAAGTGAATGCCAGTGATTGGGTGTGGCGGTAATAACAGCATCGATGTTTTTGTCATCCAGGAGCTTGCGAACATCGATGTAGGTATCGACCTTTTCGTTACGTTCTTTAAATGTTTTTACTTCCCTGTCGATAAATGCCCTGTCGGCATCGCAAAGCGCCACGACGCGAACGCCGGGGATTTTTCCAAACCATTTGATATGATTGCTTCCCTGGCTTCGAAAACCGACAACGGCAACTCGGATATCATTATTAGCGCCGAGTACGCGGGAATATGGTGCGAGAGCTGCGGTACCAATCAAAGAACCTTTGAGAAATGAGCGGCGTGTTATACTTTTCATAATCGTTCTCCTAACGCAAGTGAATTACATTACATAAGGTTATCAGATTTGTCCGCAAATAGCAAGAATTGATGGGAGTAATATTAAAAATCAAAATGTAAATAGAAAATTACATATCAAAATTCAGAAACAGATATGTAATACTTAACTTTAGTCGTACATAAAAGAGAATAGGAGTTGTTCACTGTTTTGATACGCGTGTTTTAAGTCTGTTGGTAGAAATGTCCTGTATTTTGAATTACACTGTGCAATTATATTCGGTGGTGGCTCTACTACGACTGTCCATATTTTATTTCCGCATAAATAAAATTTAGGGCTGCTTTTTACAACTTTTACTTTGTCTCCAATTTTGAGAGGTTCTTGATCCATTTTATATACCTCATCGGAAATATCGACTATTCCACAGCATGGGATAAATTAAAAGTTTGTTTTCGCTTGGCTATGAGAGCATGGGCGTTTTTTTAATATAAAAAATCGCAGGGGGAGGGGATGTAGCCGGAATCGGAAATAAGACTTAGGGGAGGTAGATATGCTCCGAAAATTACAAGTGATTTTTAGATTTCCACCTTATTCTTCTAACCGATGGAGGTGTTGTAGCACCTTGTTCGATGACCCGTGCTAAAACACGTGCTTCTTCAAAGGTCGATGACAATACGTACCCCTGTACTTCTTCTTGATGATTAAGAGTGCTGTCGATAAGTTCTTGGTCAGCTCCGAAACTGCGAAGAAGTTCTATTACTGGCCTTCTGTCTCCACCTCGAAAGGCGTGCTTTACGAAGATAACAAAATCACCATGACCAAGTTGCCACTGGACCGTTTCAAAAGAAAATGCCCACCTCTTATGCTCTATATACCTGATTAGCCACCTAATCCTGTCAAGGTCATCATAGGCAACGACCAAGGCATTGGAGAACCAGCCTTTTTCTATAAATAAGGCCGTGTTTATAACTTTGGGGGGGCTAGTGTATGGGACTGCTTCCCAATACGGTTCAGTGTTGACCCCCGAGTCCTTTGCAGCTTGGAAAACCATGTCCCATTGTTCGGAGGTGAGTTGTCTATCCATTCCGGTTGTCTGATGGTCATCCATAACGTCATAGGCTTCTTCTTGATTGAGAATATTCTGCACGGTGTTGTTTTGTTCAACAGCACTTGGCTGCGTGAGGTTGGGGCTATAGGTGTGTTCATCTTGTTTCAACCACTCCCCACAATATCTACATTTTATAGCAGTATCCTGTATTTCTTCTGCGCAATAGGGACATTTTTTCATATTAGTCTTTTCTTAAAAGGCAGTCGAATTTCCATCTTTAATTCGCTTGCAGCATTCTTGAAGTTCCGCAGAATTCCCTCCATCATTCCATCTCTCAATTGCTTCCATCATTGCTGAAGACGGATAGGAATCAACATCATCCATGGTCTTACAAAATATCGACCATGCTTTGTTTTCCGGTGTAAGCCAATTGTATAATGGTGCTGTCAAAAAAATAAAAAAATAACCAACAACACGGTATATTGGAAATGCTAAAATAATAGCCAATAACCAATGAAGCCTTGTCCATAAGAGATAGGCAATTAAGATTGAACTGCAAATGATAAGCAGATATAGGAAAAAATCGAAAACGCAGGTTATTTTCGACTTACGCAATGACATGGATTATCTCGCTTCAATAATGTCTTTGTTATTAATGTGATTGTCAAACAATTCAAATGAACTAACTTTAATTTATTGGTATTGTTGCTGAATTCATAGATGCTAAAAATGATTTTCCCGCATTTCCTACATCGGCTGTTTTGAAGATCGTATTAATGGATGATTCTATAATATCAAAAATACTTAGAATTACACGCTCAGAGAAATAAAATGATCTCTTAAAATTCTGGAAACTGTGTTATTTGGTGAATATCAATTCTCTTTAAAATTCCCACTCTGAAAACATGTAGAATAAATAAATACACTTTATGGGACTTGTAGTGTGCGAATATACAAGTGTTGTTCTATGTATTTACGGATATAGTCGTTTTTATGGTCTTACTGCAGTTCCGTCGCTTCGGCGTACGGGGCTCCAGTAGCCGGGGTGCTCGGGGAGCGGGAATTTGGCGGCAAGCTCTTCATCTATATCGACGCCGAGGCCGGGGGCCTCGTTTACATACATATAGCCGTCTTTCATAGTGGGACAGCCGGGAAAGACATTCTGCGTTTTCTGGCTGAAGCGGACGCTTTCCTGAATCCCGAAGTTCGGAATCGCAAGGTCCAGATGTGCATTTGCGGCGTGCCCTACCGGAGAGACGTCGCCGGGGCCGTGCCATGCAGAGCGCACGTTGAACCATTCACATAAAGCGGCGAGCTTTCTGGCGACGGTGAGGCCGCCGATCTGCGAAATATGCACGCGTATGAAATCGATAAGTCTCTCTGATACGAGCCCCACCCACTCATGGGGATTGTTGAAGAGTTCACCCATCGCTATCGGCGTGCTGGTCTGCTGCCTGAGCTGTCTGAAATATCCATTGTCTTCGGGGGCGAACGGGTCCTCGATAAAGAATGGATGATATTTTTCCAAGTCTTTTATCAGGTTTATAGCCTGGATTGGAGGTATTCGTTCGTGGATGTCGTGAAGCAGTTCGACTTCGTCGCCGCAGGTACTCCTGATATGCTCGAACATTTTGATAGTGGCTCTTACGTAGCGTCCCGGGTCCATGTGTGAATCCGAGGGCAAGCCGAATTCCGCATCCTTGAAGTGCGGCTTGTCTGACAGATGCGGCGAGCCATAGCCACCGATTTGTATTCTGATATGTCTGAAGTTTTCTTTCATAGCCCGTCGAACACTGCTTTCGAGCTGTTTGAGGTCGCGGCCGCTGCAATGGGTATAACAGTCAACAGCAAACCGGCATTTGCCACCGAGCAGTTGATAGACGGGCATATTAGCCCGTTTTCCCTTTATGTCCCACAGGGCCTGGTCCAGCCCGCTGAGGGCGTTGTTTAGAACAGGTCCGTTGCGCCAATAGGAACTCGTATAAGCGTTCTGCCACATATCCTCTATGTTGTCGGCGTCCCTGCCCTTTGCGAAGGGATTTAAGTATTTATCAACGGCAGCCGCTACCGGCAAAGGACGCTGATTGAAAGTTGCGCATCCCAAACCGTAAAGGCCCGGCTCACTTGTTTCGACCTTGACTACGCAGAGGCGAATCCTCTGCGGGGCAGTTAGAATAGCCTTGACGTTAGTGATTTTCAAAAGAGGCAATCCTTTGGTTGCCTTTGCATATTCATTTGCGATGGCCTCCTCGGTTTTTGAGGCCATACCCAAAATGCCTGTTGCTAATCCCAATCCTGCACTTTTAATTAGATTGCGTCGATTCATTATTTCCTCCTTTTTCAGTTATCTTAGTACTGACAGGTTTTCGATGCCACCACGTTGCCAGGACCGAGCCGGAGACATTCATCCAGGGTCCGAAGATGGCCGGCGCCAATGCAGCAGGCGCACTTTTTAGCACATTCATCGCAAGGCCGGAGGCCATCCCGCCATTCTGCATGCCGACCTCGAATGCAACTGTTCGGCACGAAGTCTCATCCAGACGGGCGGCACGGGCAAACCAGTAGCCCAGAATATAGCCTACGAAGTTATGAATAATGGCTGCACCAATCAAGTAGAATCCGACTGTCATTAAATCGTCCCTGGAGCGGGCCGTGATGATGGCGATGATGTAACAAATACCGGCCATGGATACAATAGGCAGTGCCTTGTCCATCCAGTTCTCAGGGCCTTTTAACCAGATACTAATCACAAGCTTGGCCAAAGCTACCACCCCAATCAGCAGCAAACCGACTATAAAGCCGTCTTTCTGCAGCGCGGCGTCACCATAGGTGAAAACAGCCGCCGGCGCCCATAAAATCATGCCAACAGCAGTAAGAACGCTTGCGGTCCCAATGAGCGCCAATACGCCCCCTTGATGGAAGCCCTTGCGGCGGCTGTATAGAATGCGATTTGCAATCAAGCCAGCCACAATCGGGACGATAACCATATTGATGATTCCAAACATCATCTTCAGGAACTCAATTTCGATGAACTTCCCTGCCAGTCTGTCCATCAGGAAGGGTGTCAGAATCGGCGAAACTAATGTTGAACAGGCGGTCATCGTGACGGATAAAGCTACATTACCGCCGGCCAAATACGTCATTAAGTTTGAGGCGACCCCGCCGGGACAGGAGCCAATCAGAACAACTCCGGCGGCTATCTCGGCTTTAAAGCCGAATATCTTAGCCAATGCAAGGCCGGTTAAAGGCATAACCGAAAACTGCAGGATGAATCCTACAAAAACCGGCCAGGGCATCTTGAATACCCGGCCGAAGTCCGCCAGGCACAAGGTGGTTCCCATGCCGAACATAATGATTTGAATCAAAGGGACGATCAGGATACCCAAGTTGAATCCGGACCATGTCATGAAGGCCGTGGGGTAAATCATCGAGGCGGCCACGAACGCAAAGACCCAAATAGTAAAGGCGAAGCTTTTAAGAAGCGGATGACTCATAAAATAGAGGGCCAATGACGCAAAAAAGGCAATGATAAACGGCCCCGTCTTAGCTCGATAGCCCGAAGCCAGCAGAACAATAATAGTTAGAAGGCATAGCGGGAAAATGAATATGGTGGACTTACGGACAATCCCTGAGGCTTTCTTCATTTCTCGTTCACTCCTTAAATGTAACTCAAGATAAGTGTGTCGTGAACATCATATAATCTATAAACGGCTCTTCTGCAACATTAAATTGTCCTGTCAACAAACTCTAACCTTTAAGTGACTTATGAAGGCCTGATGTTTCGATTATGACAGCGGCAGTGATTCGGGAAATTGGGACATTGGTGGTACGGTGGGGTCAAATTATGACGCAGTTATCGACTGTCATTCGTTCTGCTTTACTTTCTTTTTGATCGAAATTTTTCTCGTTTCGGCATTTACTTCTTCGAGAAAAGCAAGCATATACGAATGGAGTTCACGGGTCTTGTCGGCAAGCTGCCGAGAGATATCTTCATCCTCGCTCGGACTTCCTGAGAGGTCGAACAGCTCCAGCCTGTTATCCTGCCAGGTCTTGACAAGTTTGAATTTGCCGAGAATGAGCGCCGTCTGCGGCTTCCTCTGGACGGCGTGGTGGAACAGCAGAAAGGGGCGCCTGCGCCGCACATGCCCGGTGCCCTGGTTGAAGAGAACGTTAGTCATAGGGCCCCCGTCGAGTGAGTCAGGCAGGGCTTTTTTGTATCCGGCAAGGTCGGCTATTGTCGGCAGAATATCCAGGCCAGTTACCGGGATTCTGCTAACGCTGCCAGCCTTGACACCGGGACCGATCACAATAAACGGTACGCGCAGACCTCCTTCGTACATCGATCCCTTACCGTTGCGAAGAGGATGGTTGCGAGCAAGCTGGGCTTTCGGCTGTCCGGGCATGCTGAGTCTGCCCCCATTGTCAGACATGAAGAAGATATAGGTGTTAGTCTGCAAGCCCAGAGCTTTAATCTTATCGATTACCTTGCCAATCCCCAAATCCACATCGTTAGTCATTGCCGCGAACTCGGGCATGGTGTGTTTTCTTCCGCGCTGCCACTTCCGGCTTTTGTCAAGGGACTCCTGCCGGTAGTAGATATCCAGGTGAACTGCATAATGGGACACCTGCACGAAAAACGGCTTACCGCTTTGCGCTTGTCTTTCAATGAAATCGCACGTGCGCCGTGTGATGCCGAAAATCTTCTTAGGGTCGTCAACTGCCTTTGGGCCTCCCGTGCCTTTCGCTCCGCCGGTAAAGTTGCCAGTGTAGCCGTCACTGACGTCATATCCCATTTCTTCGGGTGTCACGTTATCGAACCGGAAATCCCACTTTCCGAAATGGGCCGTCATATATTGGGGATTTGCCTGCTTGAGCATTTGTGGAATGGTCAGTTGTCTGCGGTATTCCTTTGGCCAGTTCTCCTGGTCTTTTTGGTAGATGTGCCTGGCCGGGGTCTGACCGATGAGGAGGCTGCGGCGCGTGGGACAGCAAAATGGCGCGGGCGAGTATCCCTGCGTGAAGCGCATTCCCATCTTCGCGAGACGGTCGATGTGAGGCGTTTGATAGTAGTCGCTTCGTGTTCGTGTGTCTTTGGGGTCCATCAGAACGGATGAGCCGACCCAACTCTGGTCGTCAGTCAAAATCACTACAAAATTCGGAGATTGCTGCTTGCTTTCTTTTGCGGTAAGCGTGCGTGTCATAATTGCTCCGCAGGCAACAGTGCCGATTGATCTCAAGAAAGCACGTCGCGAAAAGTAGTATGTCATGTCTATTCCTCTATGGTGAGAGTAGATATCACTTTTGCAGTGTTTCACAATAACGGGGCCAGGCCAAACGAGTTGGCACAAGCCCCGAATGTACAGTCAAATTCTGTTTAAGCCGGGTTTAGGCTAAGAACCTATCCCAATAACCGGCTCTATTGCGTCCGGCTGCAAAGTCCGATGCCAGCGTTGTCGGCCAAAAACGTTCTCGACGTTGAGTAAACAACGCCTCCGAGCCTTTTTGGCCTGCCGCCTTGGCCTCGGACTTTTCACTCGGCCTCATAACGAGACGGTTATCCGGATAGGCTCTAAGGAGCAGAGCGGCCCACGCCGATGTCGTCAAAGAATACTATACCTGAACCGCCGGTGTGCAAATTATTCTTGTCGCCAAAGCCGATAGTGATGCGGTCAACATTCGTCAGGTTCACGCCCTGATCTGCAAACTTTTGCAGGGGGATGATCCACTTTGTCCATGTGTCTGTCGCTGCGGCATCGGGATCATCGTGGTACACTACGGCAGGCGTGCCTGCGCTGTTAGCCACAGCGACGTACATGGGCTCAGGATCGTTGCTCTCTATGCCTATGTCCTGCGATTGCCATTGCCCTGTGATCGTACCGGTTGAGTTGATATCTGAGAACACAGCGGAGCAGGTTTCTTCAGGATTGTTGCTGGACAACGCCAATCCTATGAAAACAGCAGTGTTCATCTGCACGGTAGCGCTCGAGCCAAGATTCTGGTCGTCAACAGGCACAAAATTGACTCCGTCCACCGAATGGGAGGCTGTCAACAAGCCGGCAGTATCTCGCTCAAGTTTCACCCAGTGTGGAACGGCCAGGTTGTTATCAACAGAATTTGTGCTCTCTCCGGCTGTTTCGATTCGACGTCGGAATCTGATGCCGCCATCAGGCCTGGAGAATACCATCGCGTATTTTGAATCCGGTTCAAGTGTCTCACGGATCATAACACCGGCCTTTGCGCTGGTTGATGTCTCAGTAACGCTCTCGACCTTCACTACAATTGAGCCGGGGCCGGAAAGCTGCATGTAAACGTAATGGAAACTGTCGCTCGGGTCGTCGATGTTGCCGCTGCGAGCGGTCATCGTATAGGTGCCGACGGGGCCTTCCGTGAAGGTGCTCATGGAGGCTGAAATCCCTCTGAACCACAGCGCCAGTTCTTCAGCGCCATTGACTGTCCAATCCCGCAGGGAACCCAGTGTCATACTCGCCTCGGAGTATTTCATGTCGTTGTCATAGAAGTACGGCATCGACTGAGAACCGCCGTGAACGATAGTCTGTTCGGCAAATGGAGGATCTAAATGACCAACGGTAGAACCGTTTATTGCCGGGTTGTCGAATCCATCCAGCCAGCCCAGATATATCCTGTTACTGCCGGGCTCACCTTCATTAATGTCATTGTAGCTTTCAAAGTCGTCCACGACTAAATATTCCAGCGTCGTAAAGTTCCATATATCACCCTGCCACGAGGAAGGAGTCTCAGCGTCGTTTACCTCATCAACTCGCCAATAATATGTCGTGCCCAAGTCGAGGGCCAACGGACCATGGCTGGTCTCTGTTACTGTCGTGATGGGTGCAGTGCCGTCTATTACGGCCTGCTCGTCGGAGCTAAAGGACACATTATGCTTCGCTACTTCTCTTCCCGGATACCAGCCAAGTGACAAATCCAAATTGGCTTCGGCTGCTCCGGAAACGGGGCTGGGCACTCTTGCGTGCACGGGTATTTGGAAGAAGCGAACCTCGCTGAGGCCAAATTGGCTGAAGATGCCTCCCCAGTTGCTGTTGGCTGTAAGCCTGACATGCTTTGCCGCCACGCCGCCGAAAACTATCGTTATATCGTGTGCATAATCCGGCTTTCCCGGCGCCTTGGGGAATTCGTGAGTAGTTCCCAGTGTTGCAAAATCGGTGCCGTTGGCAGAGTATTCAATGATTACTTCCTTGAATCCTAAGCCGATCAATGACTCCAGACTGTCGTTGGAGTTCCACACCCACATTTCGTGAAGCTTGTAGGCTCTATCAAACACATATTCTATCCAGGCAGGCTGGGCTCCATCCCCGCTGCTTAGCCACATATTTCCCACACTATCGTTTCCGTGCAATAAACCACTGTCATCAAGTCCCGAGCCGTTGACTGTATTCTCAGGGCCTTTGCCCTCTTCGCTGCTGGAGGCGGTGGCGACTATGTTCTCAACGGGATAAGCGAGCAGCTCGGCAGTGAAACTCCAGACATCACCTTTATTCACCGTATTTGAAACGTTGACGGCATCGACCCGCCAGTAGTATGTCTGGTCAAATTCAAGACGCTCGGTGACTGCGTAGATATTAGTGTCTATGCGGCCCTTATAGACACTACTCGGTTCAACCGTCGTCGCAGCCTGCTCCACATCGTCAAAACTCGTTCCAAAATATACATCGTGCGTGACAGCGCCGGTTCCGGGCTTCCATCTAAGGACGACATCCCGAGGCACATCTGCTTGTTCGTTGGCAGGGTCAGGCTCAGAGGCCGACGGGCCACCTATGCCCACTACCAAAGTGGTATTAGTTTCCCCGTCAAAGTTAGCTGAGACAGTGCCTTCGCCGCCATAGCCGATTATTATACCGTTGTTAATGAGAGTCTCGATGCCTGAGACCTGGTTACCAGCCAAGGTAATGGTGCCACCGCAGACGTCTATCAATCCTTGGCTCGTATCGCCTCCATCGGTTACAGTTATGCCGGGATCGCCAGCCAGATCAATAGTCCCGCCTCTCAGGTACACCGTACCAGAACTTCCATCCCTGAAGGCCAACCGCAGTTCGGCATCTGAGTGCAGATAACCGCCGGTCATATCGATGATGCCGTTGCCATACCGCCCACATTCTATTAGGTTGGCGACGAGGACCTTTGTGTCAGCACCGCTAATGTAGAGGTGTCCTGTCGGTAGCGGATTACTTTCCTTGCGGCCAAGGCGCAACTCGCCGCCTATATTCAGAGTCGCGCCGCCGGTTACCGTCAGTTCACCCACCGTGATCTCGCTGTAAGCGAGTCGCAGTTCGCCGCAACTGGCCGTGCCTCCGTCAAGTGTTGGCCAGAGTAGAGAAGTCCCATTTTCTATATCGACCCTCTCGCCTGTGACAGGCAGTCCGCCGTTCCAGTTGTCCCCGTTCATCCAATCACCATCACCGGCTGCGCTGGTCCACTCCGTAGCCCTGACAACCGTGACATTTCCGACCAAACCAACCACAAAAACAACGGAAATTAAATATGTCCATTTTCCAAACATGGCACTCTCCTTCCGAAATCACCTGTTTCGTTTGCTCTACCTGCCGGTATGAGGAAAGATATGAACCGGTTCGGTAAAACAGACCCTAGTCGTCAACTATAAAACTGTAAAAACTTGTTATTCCTACTTCTTATCAGACTTTAACACATTTGCCCCTTGATGTCAAGACCAAATGGCCTCACGAAGACCCGTTTTGGGAAAGGTTTCGGTTATATCTGCCTGATTTGGCCGGTTTTCCATCGTAGGCTTTATTTGTCGCCGGCATGGAGGCTATTGCCGCACGGAGGGAGTTCGCAGCGCTCTTTTCTTCGGCGTTTCGCTTTTCTGAATGGATGGGATGTTCCTCCTCTCTGTCTTTCATTATATCGTAAAACAGACCGTTGCCATACAGTTTGTAGCGCTTATTCTGTGCCCAGATCAGTTCTGCCGTCCCCAGTTCAGAAGGAATCCAACTATAAGACTTCGGCCAATAGTATTGGTATATCCACCTTCGAGGATTTCCTTTTTTGCCCTGGCATTGGGGCCAGAAACTCTTTCCATCGATTTCTTCATCGGTTAATTTTGCTCCGGCAATTTCCGCAAGCGTGGGCACAAAATCTGAAAAATCCACGATATCATCACATACGCTCCCCGGCCGGATGGATGCCGGATGACGTATAACAAGCGGAGCATGGGTACCTCGGTCGTGCGGAATGCCCTTCTTGCCAAATACGTCTTTTCCTCTGGATTGATATCGAATGTTACGATGTGTGCCGTTGTCGGTTGTGAACATTACGACGGTATTTCTGTCTAAACCATTTACCTTTAAGCAGTCCAGTATCCGTCCAACGCACTTGTCCATATATTTGACCATGTCCTTGAAGTTCTTCTGTTTGTCCTTTTCATTTCGATCCTTACTATCGGGTGTCGGAAGAAAAGGAGAATGGACCAACAGCATGGGGTAGTAAACAAAGAACGGGCGTTCCTTATTGTTCTTCATGAAGGTTGCGATTGCGTCCACACACACGTCAGGTCCATAGGCGTCCTTGTCCACTTTCAGCAGTCTGCCGTCACGCTCCAATTTCGGCTCCCAATATCGGTTGCCGCCTGCGATTTTGGTATTCCACAACAGCCACGAATCGAATCCGGATTCCTTCGTTTCCGTGCCGCCCGGTCCATCGAGCTGCCATTTTCCGGCAACAAATGTTTTATATCCTGCGTTTCTGAGCATCGTCGCAAAAGTGGTTTCGTTACGATCCAGAGCGCCAAAGCGAATGTAGTTTCGGACTCCGCTTCGACCTGTCATGATCTTTACCCTGCTCGGAGTACACTTTGGCGTGGAATAACAGTGGCCGAATTTGACTCCTTCGGACGCCATCTTGTCCAGTTGTGGTGTCCACGAATCATTACTTGCGTAAGCACCGAAATTGTTGTCATAAGCAATATCGTCAGCCATTATCAGAATGATATTAGGCCGATTCGCTTTGCTCAATCCACTCGCAAACGACGCTCCCGTTAAGAACATCGCGGTTGTGGATACCATCTGTCTAAGAAACG
>Ga0307379_10004755_pt1 | contig 19233 bp, 16 predicted proteins | sample UN2MG_FD_202237 | JGI IMG/M metagenome (GOLD analysis project Ga0307379, IMG submission 202237) | Soil microbial communities from Risofladan, Vaasa, Finland - UN-2 | ecosystem: Environmental > Terrestrial > Soil > Coastal area > Acid sulfate soil | place: Finland: Risofladan, Vaasa | collected... | reverse complement strand
CGGAGCCCCCCGAATCGCCGACCATAGATTCCCGCTGGTCGCTCGCGATCCTGGCGCAGCAGAGCGCCACCTCCCGTTCCCCTGGCCGTTGTGCAGAGCGGCCCCCGACCGTCAGCACCTCCCTTGCCTGCCGACTATGCTCCGAAAATCGAACATCGCTCTCGGGTTTCCCGTGTTGGGCAGAACAGGAGCGTGCGATCGGCGTGAAGACTGGGAATCCCGGCACATCAGACCGTTGGTGAGGGGGCAAGGCGAGCAGTTCCCTCTCCCGACTCTCACCCGGCGAGGACTTCAGAACCCTCTGTCGGCGCCCGCTCCAGGCAGCGGGCGCTCGCGCTCTCGCCTGCCGCCCTCAGCTGAGAAGCCCTCCGTGCTCCTGAAACACCGGGCTCGCGTCCAGATACATCCGGATCAGGCTCATCAACCCGACATACGCCCGGAAGAACTCCGACAGCTTCTCGAACACCTCCGCCTCGGTCAGCCCCACCTCCCGCCCGATCTCCGCCGCCCGCCGATAGGCCCGCCGTCCCGCCTCCTCGTAATACTCCCCGGGATCGCGGAAAGGCACCACCAGATCGCCCAACTGCACCATCACCGCGTCCTTTCCCCGCCAGTCGCGCCGTACCCGCTCCAGGCTCTCCGGAAAGAGGCCCGTGATGAAGAGCGTGTAGTCCCCGATGTGCCGCTGCACCGACAGCGTCCGCAGCTCAGGCGAAACGCCTTCCCCCTTCCCGGAGATCAGCATCTCCGCCACCTCCGCCAGCGCCCGGCCGCGCGCGTCCCGCAGACGATACAGCTGGTCCACATGCAGGAACCTGACCAGTAAGTCCTCGGAAAGATATCCCTTCAGCCGGGCGTCGCGCGCCCGCGGCTCCGGGAAATGGCCGTGGCGAAACGCCCAATCGGTTGCTTCCCGGAACAGGACGCGCAGGGGATGCTGCTCGGGAATCTGTTGGCTCATGCCGGCCCTTCCCGTCGCTGCGACCCAGTCTCCCACACACAACAGAGAGCAGCGCGAGCAATCCCCGCCCTGCTCCAGAACCTGTGCACACCCACCACCCGCCTGAGGCGGACCGCCCGCAGCCCCCTCTCTAGGCGGCCGCCATCATCTTGCGAATGCTCTTACCGATCTTCCGCTTCGCCCGCTGGAGCGCGTTGTCGATCGACTTCACGCGCCGATGCAGTTCGCATGCGATCTCTTGGTAGGACTTCCCCTCGAGGTGGCCTCGCAGCACCGCTGACTCCAGATCGCTCAGATCCCGCTTGATCCTATGACGCAGATCGTCCGAAAACTGCTGCGTGATCACCAGGCGCTCCGGGTCCGCCTTGTCCGACTCGGCCAGCGTGTCCAGCAGGGTCCGATCCGAATCCGAGTCGAACAGGCTCGCGTGAAGCGAAACGTACGAATTGAGGGGGATGTGCTTCTGTCGTGTCGCCGCCTTGATGGCGGTGAAGATCTGCCGGCTGATGCATAGCTCAGCAAAGGCCCGAAACGGAAGCAGCTTGTCGTTTCGGAAATCGCGGATCGCCTTGTAGAGACCGATCATCCCCTCCTGCACGATGTCCTCATGATCGGCCCCGATCAGGAAGTAAGAGCGAGCTTTCCCTTCGACTATAGTTCGGTACTTCGCCAGTAGATGCTCGGTGGCTCCCAGACTGCCGCCCTTCGCGTACCTGACCACCTCTTCGTCGTGCATGCCGTGGAAACTCGAGGGAGCATCCTGCATGCCTGTGTTAGGCATTACTACCGCCTCCACCATGGATAGTCTTGCAGATCACAGACAGTACGTCGGGGGGGAATCGTTACGTCGCGCGCTGCCTTCGGACACACCTCCTTCCCGCTGGTCCAATCTTCGCGGTGCTATCAAGATGAGTCCGGGCCGGCTCACGGCCCGGACTACCCCATTATAAGACAACACTCCGGCCCAGTCAACACCGCCCCCCAGCCCCTCCCTCAAAAACTCGCTGAATTCCTATCTCTCGTTGATCACTTTCCGCGACACCCGCTCTTTTCCGTCCCACTCTGCGCGGTCCCAGCCTCACCGCTTCACCCGCCACGTCGTCCCATCGGGCCGGTCCTCCAGCACAATCCCAAGCTCCCCCAGCCGCGCTCGCACCTCGTCCCCGATAGCGTACTGCCCCGCCGCCCTCGCCTGCTGCCTCACTTCCACCAGAAGCTGCACGAGCTCGAACTCCAGACCCCTCGCCAGACGCCCCTCAGCCAGGCTCAGCCCCAGCACCTCTGCCAGCGCCACCAGCGTCTCCCTCCCCGCCGCCAGCCGGTCCTTTCCTTGCTCCGAAGGGGCAAAGCTCGCACTGGCCCCGGCCCCCGCTCGGTTCACCGCTCCCACCAGCCCGTGCAGCGCCGCAAGCGCCCGCGACGTGCTGAAATCGTCGTCCATCGCCTCGTGGAACTCCGCCTCCGCGATCCGCCGCGCCTCCTCCAGGTCCTCCACGTCCGCTCCCTCCGGCTTCGCCTCCCGCTCCAGCAGCCGATCGAGCGTCTGCCTGCCGATCCGCAGTCGCTCCAGCGCGCTCCCCGCCATCTCCAGCGCCTCGTCGCTGAAGGGGATATCGCTCCGGTAGTGCGCCGCGATATAGAAATACCGGAGAGCCGGACCTCCCACTCGGGCCAACGTCTCTCGCAGCCCCACCACATTCCCCAGCGACTTGCTCATCTTCTCGTCCTCGCTGGCGCCGCCTCCGGCGATGTTCAGCATGCCGTTGTGCATCCAGTAGCGCGCGAACCGCCCCTCCCGCCCGGCCTCCGACTGGGCGATCTCGTTCTCGTGGTGGGGGAACACAAGATCCGTCCCGCCGCCGTGGATATCGAACCCCTCCCCCAGATACTTCTCGCTCATCGCCGAGCACTCGATATGCCACCCCGGCCTCCCCGGCCCCCAGGGGCTGTCCCAGCTCGGCTCTTCCGGCTTCGCCGCCTTCCACAGAAAGAAGTCCCTCGGGTCCCGCTTTCGAGTATCCTCCTCCACCCGCGCCCCGGTGAGCTGCGAGTCCAGATCCCGTTGCGAAAGCCGCCCATATCCTCGGTAGCTCGGCACATGGAAGGCCACGTCGCCATCCAGCGCGTACGCGTGCCCGCTGTCGACGAGCCGCTGCACGAGCGCAACAATCTCCTCCACGTGTTCGCTCGCCTTCGGCATGATCGTGGGCGTCAGCACCGACAGGTAGTCCAGTTCGTCGAGATAGCTTTCCGTATACTCGTCGGCCAGCTCCCGCCAGCCCCGCCCCTCGGCCTGCGAGGCCGCGATGATCTTGTCCTCCACATCGGTCACGTTCATCACATACGTGACCTCATACCCGCGATATGTCAGCCACCGCCGCACCACGTCGAACACCACCGCAGACCGGCCGTGTCCCACGTGCGCCGGCGCATACGGCGTCACCCCGCACACATACATCGACACCTTCCTCGGCTCTCTCGGGACGAATTCGTCCTTCTGACGGGTCAGCGTGTTATAGATCTGAATAGCCATCGCCTTTCTACCTTGGGTACCGGGCTTGGGTACCGGGCTTGGGTACCGGGCTTGGGTACCGGGCTTGGGTACCGGGCTTGGGTACCGGGCTTGGGTACCGGGCTTGGGTACCGGGCTTGGGTACCGGGCTTGGGTACCGGGCTTGGGTACCGGGCGCGCCTCCGCCCTGTCGTCATCCTGAGCGCGGCGAAGGATCTTGGCCCGGCCGCGCAACCATCGTCTCGGCCAGCCGCTCCCTGTCCGCCCCTCACTCCGGCTCCCCCACTCCTGTCCTCGCCCCCAGCCGCTCCTCCAGCTCCGCCAGCCGCCCCTCCAGCCGCGCGATCTCTTTGCCGAAAAGCTCCTGGCACTGCTCGCACGGGTCGTCCTGCGTCGCCCCGGAAATCGAGGCCGCCGCTACCCTCACCCCATGCTCCCTCACCACCCGCGCCGGCACGCCCACCACCGTGCTGCCTGCCGACACGTCCTTCAGCACCACCGACCCCGCCCCCACCAGCGCGTTGTCGCCCACCGTGATCGACCCCAGAATGCTCGCGCCCACGCCGACCACGACGTTGTCGCCCAACGTCGGATGCCGCTTCCCCGCCTCCTTGCCCGTCCCCCCCAGCGTCACCCCCTGATACAGCGTGCAGTTATCCCCGATCTCCGATGTCTCTCCAATCACCGTCCCCATCCCGTGATCGATGAGCAGCCCCCGCCCGATCCTCGCGGCCGGATGAATCTCGATCCCCGTGATGAGCCGGTTCGCCTCCGAGCCGAACCGCGCCATCAGTCGGAGTCGATGCTCCCAGAGCCAGTGCGCCACCCGGTGCATGATCACCGCGTGAAGGCCGGGGTACAGGAGGAAAACCTCCAGGCGGCTCTTCGCGGCCGGGTCCCGTTCGATGGCCGCCTGAATGTCAGCCCGAATCCGGTCGAACATCCTCTCTCCGCCTTTCCCTCGCCTTTCGGCCAGTATATCGGCGCCCTCGCGCCACTGTCAAGCCAGTGGCCATCTCTCCCTGGCAGAGACCCGCAGAGAGCTGCTTGGCGCCGTTGAGCGACGATATTGCTGAAGGAGAGAAATGACAAGCGGACGAAAGCATGGCAAGAGGATACCGGAGGAAGGGCGCTGCAGCAGTGTCCCCGGAAGGAGCTGAGTAACACGTGAAGGGCCGTTCCTCGGAATGGAACCCCTGTTCTCCTCGGGATTGGGCCGACCTACTAGGCCTTGTATATGTTCCCCTCCTGCCGCGAAGTCGGGACGGCGACTGGGAGGGGGAAGCAGCGGCACTCCTGGACGGGTTGCCTTCGAGCTTCGCCGCCTACACGACTACTACGCGAGGGGCAGAATGGGAGCCCGAGATCCTCTCGTGGACTTGGTCGGCTCACCTCAGGCACTCCCTTGTGCTCAACACAGCAACGAGGGAAGCGTTCCTCCGCCGATGGGACTCTCGAGAGCAAGCTCTGAGGGCAGTCTTTCCGGGGCATCCCGCCGACGTCCACCAGCTCTTTGCTCCTCTTGGCGCGGGGCCGCCGCCGACCCAGCCCGATGTAGTCAGCCACTTGCTGCGAGCGTTCCGCCAGCTACGGACGTCCCTGCCTGTCGGGTCTCTCGAAGTCGTTCGGGTTTTCAACGCGCTGCTCCTTGGTGCGGAAGCCGTTCGCCGGGGCTCCCTGCCTAAGGATGAATGGCTACGCGCGCGGACGGTCACGCAAGCCCTCCAGCGTCTCGATCCGGGGGCCTTGCGGCTGGCCGGCGTCACTGACCCCAGCGACGACCGGTTCAAGGTTGAGCTGGGTGCAGTGCTTGAGTTCTTCGTGATGCCGGAACCCAATACAGGATGCGTACTAGACCCCGACCTGCTCCTGCGGCACGCATCGGGGCATCTGTACCAAGAAGCCCACATTGTCCTTGAAAGAGAGCCACAGCGACCACTACCAGGCATCGCTCCCGACCGTGAGCCGCATGGCGCGCTGCAGCGGGGAGTCCGCTTCACGCCGACATCACTCGCTCGGCTGCTCGTCGAACAGGCTTTCCGATGCGCCCCTGAGCTTCTCCATGAGCCGCGGCTGGAGGTGCTGGACCCCGCTTGCGGCTCCGGCGTATTCCTCCAAGAGGCGCTCCGAGAACTCCAACGTCGAGGGTTCTCGGGCAAAGTCGTTCTTCGCGGTTTCGACGCGTCACCGATAGCGACTGCGGTGGCGCTGTTCTGTCTGCAGCGCGCAGAAGACGACGCTCGTCGCAACGGGGTGAACGTCACTCTCGATATCCGCGAGGCGAACGCTCTTGCTCAGTCTTGGGGTGCGCCGCAACTCGTGCTGATGAACCCACCCTTCGAATCGTGGCACAACATGGAGCCGGCCGACCAGAGCCTAGTGAGAAGCGCCCTGGCGTCAACGGGCCGAATGCGCCCGGACAAAGCTATGGCATTTGTCTGGAACGCGGTGCATTGCCTGCCGTCAGGCGGGGTCCTCGCCACCGTCCTGCCCGCCGCACTGCTCGAGACCGACTCGGGACACTGGTGGAGAGAGGAGCTTGCATCGCTAGCGGATCTGGACCTCCTGGGACGTTTCCAGGGCTACGGTTACTTCAAGGCCTCGACCGTGGAGGCCAGCTTCCTAGTGCTACGTCGGCGGCCTGGGCCCGCACGCCCGGCTGAATTCACTCGGGTCCTCCTCGCCGAGGAAGGATTCGAGGATACCGCCATTCGAGCGATGCGGCAGTACGACCCTGCTCAGGGAGAGGTGCATCAACATGGGATCGAGCTCTATACAGTCGATTCTCGCGCGATTCTACCGGCCAGCTGGCTTCCTCGGCCGGCCAGGTACCGAAAGCTGATCCGTGAGCTCAGACGCACGCAGGCCACGACGGTCGGGACGCTTTTCAAGGTCCACCGCGGGATTCAGACGGGCAACAATAGCGTGTTCGTCCTGGACGAGGGATATGTCAAGGGACTCCCCCGAGGGGAGCAGAAGCTCTTCCGCCCCGCTGCAACGAGCGCGGTCATAAGGAACGGAGTGATACATCCCGGGCGCTGCGTCTTCTATCCCTACGACGCTGACGGACCCACCATCCGATGCGAAACGGAACTCAAGCAACGAGTGCCACACTACTACAAGGACTACCTCGCCCCCGCGCGAGGAGATCTCCTGGAACGTGTTGGCATGTCAGAAACCACGTGGTGGCTACTCCAGAGACCGCGTCTTGAGTGGCAGACTTTCCCCAAACTTGTCAGCAAGTACTTCGGAGAGCAAGGGTCCTTCGCTTATGACACAAGCGGGGAGTTTGCCGTCGTCCAAGGGTATGCTTGGATTTGGAGGGGCGCCGACGAGGAGTCTTCGGCCTCCTTCGCTGACTCATCTCTCCCGTACGCCTACTTGGCGCTGCTCAATAGCCCCGTGTTCGAGGACATCCTCGCTTCCTTCTGCCCGCGGATCCTTGGCGGCCAGATGAACCTATCCAACAAGTTCGTGGAACCGGTGTTCATCCCTGATCTGTCGGACGAATCGCGAGTTCCATCCGATCTCGTGTCCGAGTTAGCCGCCCTCGGGCGTGCAATCGCGAACGGCAAAATGCCCAAGGCCGGCATCTTAGCGAGTGCCGCAAACCGCGCGTATGGTCTTCCTCGACATGAACGGGACAACGGCTGATGCGTCAGAGCGCGCAGCGCCCAAGGCGCGGCATGCTCTGGGCTGCTAACGGCGTGTCATCAGTGCACACCAGGTTAGCCCGGTCAGTCGAGCAGCACCTCGACCATAGTCTCCAACTCCGCATGGAGCCCTCTGCAAGGGGCTGGAGGGAACTTCCCCCGGGTCGGCCCCTGTGTTTCGACATGCGGGGCAACTACGATGGCTACTACGTGGACTACGCGCTGCGCCACCTTGGGGGGCGCTGCTACGTTGTCAGGCTACTACCCGATCTCACCGAATCTGGGTCGGCAGCTTGGGCCGGCTGGCGAAGCAACTGGCATGTGGAGGGGGTCGAGCGTTTTACGCTGAAGGCGGCATCTTGGACATTCTTCTGGGGCCTACCTGGCAGGGAGGAGAAGATTCAGTTGTTTCGCGCGGAATGGCACGAGCCAGGTGCGGCCGATGCCCCTCAGCCCCATTGGAACGTGGACGCGAAGCTAGCTAGCGCGGGGCCGCCGGTCGGCTCGCAAGCTTGGACGCCCCACTCCAAGGAGGGAGGTAGTCATCCACCGGATGCGACCGACGGGTCGCGCATCGGCACCCTCGGGAGGCTCCATCTGGCGATGGGAGGATGGCAAAACGCTGCCCTTCACCCCGCCTGCTGGAAGTGTACACTCTCAGGTGAAGACGACCTTCTCGCGTGGGCCACACATACCCTTGCTCACGCCCTCACTGAGTTTCAGCGCCTCTGAGGAGCTTCCCCGCGCTCGTGACGTGTGCCGGGGTATCGGACCACAGTCCCATCCAGCAGGACCGCCGCCTCCCAGCGCCGAATCCCTCCCTATTCCGACAGGGTTCGAAGATGGCGTCGAAATACAAGGCCCCTCGCGGCACCCAAGACGTTCTCCCTGAAGTCTCGTGGCGCTGGCAGCGCGTCGAGGCGGCATTTCGCGACACCTGCCGCCGCTACGGCTACGGCGAGATTCGCACCCCCCTCTTCGAGGAGACCGACCTCTTCGTCCGCGGCGTCGGCGAGGGCACCGAGATCGTCACCAAGCAGATGTACACCTTCGAGGATCGGGGCGGCCGCAGCCTCACCCTCCGCGCCGAGGGCACCGCCCCCGTCGTCCGCGCCGTCCTCGAGCACAACCTCACCGCCCAGGGCCAGGTCCAGAAGCTTTTCTACATCGCGCCCATCTTCCGCTACGAGCGCCCCCAGGCCGGGCGGTACCGCCAGCACACCCAGCTCGGCGTCGAGGCCATTGGCGCCCCCGGCCCCGACATCGACGCCGAAGTCATCGCCCTTTACCACGACTTCCTCGGCGAAATCGGCCTCCAGGGCGCCGTCACCCACATCAGCAGCATCGGCTGCCCCACCTGTCGCCCCCCGCTCTATCATGTCTTACGAGAGTTCTTCGCGCCCAAGCTGGCTGAGTTGTGCGACTTCTGCCAGGCCCGCTACGAACGCAATCCCCTTCGCATCCTCGATTGCAAGGTCCCCGCCGACGTCGAGGCCCGCCAGGGCGCGCCCGGCGCCCTCGACCACCTGTGCGATGAATGCCGGGAGCACTTCGCCGGGGTCCGCACCCAGCTCGACGCCCTCGCCATTCCCTACGAAGTCGATCCAACCATCGTGCGCGGGCTCGACTACTATAGTCGCACCGCCTTCGAGGTCATCCACCCCAGCCTCGGTGCCAAAGACGTCCTCATAGGCGGCGGCCGCATCGACGGCCTCGCCGAAATGCTCGGCGGCCCGCCCACCCCCGGCATCGGGTTCGGATCGGGACTCGAACGGCTCATCTTGGTGCTCGGGGAGGGCGACGCGCTTCCGGGGCCGGACCTCTACATAGCGGCGGCTGCTCCGGAAGCCCGCGACCCGGCCTTTGCCCTCGCCATCGAGGTGCGCCGCGCCGGGCTCTCCGCCGAGACCGACTACACCGGCCGCAGCCTCAAAGCCCAGATGAAAGAGGCCAACCGGCTGGGCGCGCGGTTGGTCGTGCTGATAGGGGATGATGAGGTCAACGCCAACACCGTCACCCTCCGCAACATGGAGACCGGAGACCAGACCAGCGTCCCCCGCGCGGAAGCGCTGATCGCGCTCAGACGAGCGCTGACTGATACTGGAAGCTGCCAATCATGAAACGCACCCACGCCTGCGGCGCCCTCCGCAGAGATCACATCACCCAGACCGTGACTCTCGCCGGCTGGGTCGCCTCCACCCGCGACCACGGCGGCCTCACCTTCGTCGACCTGCGCGACCGCGAGGGAATCGCCCAGATCGTGTTCGATCCCTCCCGGGCGCCCGAGGTCCACGCCGAGGCGAAGAAGCTCCGCGCCGAATACGTCATCGCCGTCACCGGCGAGGCCACCCCTCGCCCGGCCACCTCCGTCAACCCCAACCTCCCCACCGGAGAGGTCGAGGTCCGCGCCACGACGCTCGAAATCCTCAACCCCGCCAAGACTCCCCCCTTTGAGATCGACGACGACCGCGTCGACGAGAACCTCCGGCTCAGGTATCGCTACCTCGACCTCCGCTCCCGGCGGATGCTCGACAACATGCGACGGCGCCACGCCATGGCGAGAGCGACCCGCGAATTCCTCGATGGCGAGGGCTTCATCGAGGTGGAGACGCCTCTTCTCATGCGCTCCACCCCCGAGGGCGCCCGCGACTACGTCGTCCCCTCGCGCACCCACCCGGGCGCCTTCTACGCCCTCCCTCAGTCGCCCCAGCTCATCAAGCAGCTCCTCATGGCCTCCGGCTTCGAGCGCTACTACCAGCTCGCCCGCTGCCTCCGCGACGAAGACCTCCGGGCAGACCGCCAGCCCGAGTTCACCCAGATCGACATCGAGATGTCCTTCGTGGATCAGAACGACGTCCTCGACCTCAGCGAGAAGCTCGCCCGCCACGTCTTCCACGCCGGCGGCATCGACATTCCCGAGCCCTGGCCCACCCTCACTTATCAGGAGGTTATGGACCGCTACGGCTCCGACAAGCCCGACCTTCGCTTCGAGCTCGACTTCGTCACTCTCGACGCCGTCTTCACGCGAACCGAATTCCGCGCCTTCTCCAGCGTCCTCGCAGACGGCGGCATCATCCGCGGCCTGCGCCTCCCCGGCGGCGCCGACGCCCTCTCCCGCCGGGAGATCGACGACCTGGAATCTGTCGCCAGACAGTACGGGGCCAAGGGCCTCGCCTGGTTCCAGGTAACCCCGGATCAGCTCAAAGGCCCCATCGTCAAGTTCCTCACCGAGGCCGAGAAGACCGCCCTTCGACAGGAAACCGGTGCCCGTCCCGGCGACCTGCTCCTCCTCGTCGCAGATAGATTCCCCCTGGCCTGCGAGGTTCTGGGGAGGCTCCGCCTCGACCTCGCCCGGCGCTTCGACCTCATAGATGAATCCAAGTGGTGCGGCCTGCGCGTCATCGACTTCCCTCTGGTGTCTTACAAGGAGGAAGAAAAGCGGGTCGAGCCCATGCACCATCCGTTCACCTCGCCCAAGCCTGAAGACGTCGCGCTCCTCGACACGGACCCCCTCCGGGTTCGCGCCCAGGCCTATGACCTCGTCCTCAACGGCGTCGAGATCGCCTCCGGAAGCATCCGGATTCACCAGCGCGACCTCCAGGAGAAGGTGCTCTCCCTCATCCAGATGTCACCCGAGGAGGCCGAACGACGCTTCGGCTTCCTGCTGGAGGCCTTCCAGTACGGCACACCGCCCCACGGAGGCATCGCCTTCGGCTTCGATCGTATGGTCGCCATGGCCTCCGGCGAGGACAGCATCCGCGACGTCATCGCCTTCCCCAAGACGGCCGCCGCCGTCGATCCTCTCACCGGAGCCCCGGCCGACGTCGCCCCGGACCTGCTGGACGAACTGCACATCTCCATCAAGCTGCCCCCCACTCACACCCCGGGAGATGACGACCGTGCCTGACAAGCCGTCCAATCCCTCCGCCGATCGTGCCGCGCCCGATCCATCCCGGCCTCGGCCGCGTCGCCGCGCGCCCCGCGCAGGCGATGCCGAGGCGCTGGCGGCCAAGCTCGACATCACCCTCCATCGCCCCGGCCTTCTCCGCCAGGCGATCACCCACAAATCCGCCGAGCAGGAGATGCACCTGCCGTCCAACGAGCGGCTCGAGTTCCTGGGCGACTCCGTCCTCGATCTGGTGCTCGCCGAATACCTCTACCGCGGCCACCCCGAATTGGCGGAAGGCGACCTGACAAAGCTCAAGGCCGTCGCCGTCTCCGAGCCCATCCTGGCCGCCATCGCCGGCGAGCTCGGGCTGGGCCGCTATCTGCTCCTCGCCAAAGGGGAAGAGCAGACCGGCGGACGAAATCGCAGCTCCATACTCGCCGACGCCATGGAAGCCCTCTTCGCAGCCGTCTATCTGGACCGTGGTCTCAGGCTCACCCGCAGCCTCATCCTGCGTCTGCTCGGCAGCCATCTCGAAGCCATCGAGCGCCGCGAGCACGAGCCCGACTACAAGACCCTCCTGCAGGAGAAGATCCAGGAGATCCACCGCAACCCCCCGACCTATCGTGTCGTCTCTCAAACCGGGCCCGACCACGACCGCACCTTCGTCGCCGAAGTCCGTATCGGCCGGACGGTGCTCGGCTCCGGTCAGGGCAAGAGCAAAAAGCAAGCAGAGCAGGCGGCCGCTCGCCAGGCGCTTATGACGAAGAAGTAGTCGTTGCTGCCCAGGGTTCCCGGAATCCCCGGGGCGTTCGTGCCCCGAATCTCCCATGCAAACAGCAGGAGGTGCCAAGATGAAAAGACGTACCATACGCCTCGCTATCACTCTCGTCCTCGCGCTGGCAGTCCTATCCGGCGCGTCGTACGCCGCCCCCCTCACGGCCGACGCCGTCCCGCCGGGCATCGCCGAGACGGCCCTCGCCTATAGCAAGGCCCTTATCGACCGCGACACGAACACCGCCTGGGGTCTCCTCTCCGCCAAATCCCACTCCGAGATCGACCCCGTCGAGTGGCAGCAAGGCTTTCTCCCGCGCCCCGCCCCGCGTCCGCCTTCCGCCAACGTGCTGCTGCGGGCCCTCGCCACCTCCGAGCCGCCAGCCTCCATCGGCGATATCCTGGTCCGCATCAGTGGGGCCCTCATCGAGGTCAACGACTCGATCCAGATCACCCAGCAGGTCGTGTTGCTCAAGCAGGGAGACCGCTGGCTCGTCGACCTCGCCGCCTCCGACCAGCTCAACGCCCGCGCGGCCGCGCAGGTCTTCCTCGACGCGGTCGTCTCCGAGTCTGCGACACCCTCCGCCCCCAGGCCGGTGCGCCTCCCCGGTTCCAACCTCCCGATGGTGCGCGCGCTTCTCGCCTCACAGGCCAAAGACTACTACGTGCTCGAGGCCGACATCGACGGAGATCGCGCTCGCGTCACCCTCGCCTGCGACCTCCCGGTCAATCTGGTCTTGCGCGCCGTCCGCGTCGGGCCGGGCTGGACCGTCGACTTGAGCCGCCCCGTCATCACCACCGACCCGACCAGCCCCAATGCCCTCCAAGAGGCCGCCGACACGGCCCGCAAGGCCGCCTGCGAGGATCGACTCCGCAGGCTCGCAGGCGCCTTCCAGATGTACACACAGGCCTCTGAGGACCTCCTCCCAGATCCGGACACATGGGTCGAGCAGATGCGCCCCTTCCTCCCCGACGGAATGCCCCTCCGCTGTCCCGGCGACAAGGCAGAGGGCATCGGCTACGCCATGAACAGCAACCTCGCGGGGAAGAAGCGCGGCGAAATCGCCAACCCCGGCAGCACTCCGCTGCTCTACGAATCGACCCTCCACACCAGCAACCCATCCGGCACCGGCGAAGGCTGGCCCGAGCCTGCTTTCCACGCCGGCGGAAACATGGTCCTCTTTGTGGACGGATCGGCGCGCGCCACCCGGCAGAAGCCGTCCTTCGTCGTCACCGCAGCCGAGCCCGGGACCGAGACCTCCCCCCGGCCGCCCACGCGCTCGCCCCGCCCCAGGCCCTTGAGAAGAGCGCCCTAGCGAACCGCAGTCGAGCGCGAACGCCAAAACAGCAGGGGACCCGGACGCCCGGGTCCCCTCGCCACATCGCCCAACCCTCCTGGGCGTCACTTTTCTCGAGTGCTAGAACTCCTGCCGGATCCCGAACGCGAAGAACCGCGGCGGCGTCCGCGAAAACGGCACGTAGGACACCTCGTCGCCTTCCGTCTCTCCGAGCACCGCCCCCGTCTGCGGATGGTAGATCGCGTAGCTCGTGACATCATCCCGGTTGAAGATGTTGAAGATCTGGAAGTACGCGTCCCGGCCCGGACCGATCCGATACTCCAGGTTCAAGCTCACCGCCAGATTCTTCCCGGTTTCCAGGGAGTTCGGCGTGATGAACCCCTGCGCAGGATCGTCAGGATTCACGTAGTTCTCCGGTATCACCAGCTCTTCCGGGCTCATCGCGTCATCCGGATCGAAATCGGGATTCGGGATGTGCGCCGGATCGCTGCCTCCCGCATCCAGGCCGCTCTGCCCATACGGGAACCCGCTCCCATACATCACCCACGGGTTGACGGTGAGCTTCCCGCTCGTATACTCGAATGCGAGCGCTGTCGTGTGCTTCTGATTCCAGTCAACCGGGAACTCCTGCGCCAGGCCCTCCGGGTCGGTTCGGTCCAGGAAACCATATCCGTAGGGGTAGATATTGTCTCGCGGGCTCGTCGCCTGCGCGTCCAGATACGTGTAGGAGGCCCAGCCCCGCAGGTGATCGCTCATCTTCCGGTCCAGCTTCACCTCCAGGCCCTGCGTCGTGCCCGTCCCGTTGCCGGCGAACCAGACCGGCGCAAACGGATCGAAATCCTCCAGCGCATCCGACGGAATCGGATTCTCCTCGCCGTCCACGACCCATTCGCCGGCCTCGTCGTGCAGCACGCCCTGCCATCGCTGCGTCATCTGCCTGCTGTCTCGCTGAAACCACATCGCATTCAGGAGCGTGCTGTCGTCGACCTTCCATTCGACTCCAATGTCGCGGCCCCGGTCCAGCTGCGGCTTCGCCGGGAAGTCAGGGGCCAGCAGATCAGACCATCCAATATCCAGGCCCGCCACCTCATAGGCGAGCAGGTTCGCCCGCGGGAACTCCACGTACCGCCCGTAGGACCCGCGAAGCAGCACCGCGTCTGACACACGATACGTCAGCCCCGCCCGCTCGCTCGTCTCCTCCAGCCTCAGCTCCCCGGCCGCCGGCCGATCGTACTCCATCCGGTCGAACCGGCCGCCCAGCGTCAGCACCAGACGGTCGTTCAGATCCCATGTGTCCTGCACATACGCCTGCGTGTTCAGCGTGTCGTTATTGGAGATGAACGCCGCCGGAAACAGCATGACCGCGTACTGGGAGTTGTTGTCGCTGTCGATCTGCCACACGCCGGCCCGCATTCGGTGATCGCCCATCTGGGCCTCATAGTCGAACTGCCCCGTGAGCATCCGCTCGTTCCGGTGCTGCCAGAAGACGTTGTCCAGATCGCCCAGCTCCAACTGCAGGAAGTGACTCAGTCTCGACAGCCGCAGCGTCCAGTAGGACTGCGGGCTCACCGTATGGTTGAGCGTGAAGGCCGCGATGTCGTGCCCCTGCCTGCCGTAATCATCGCCTGGGTCAACCGGGATCCATTCCTGGATCTCCGGGTCGAAGGTGAACAGCCGCTCCCACGGCATCAGATACCGGGCGTACCCGTGGCTCGCCAGCAGCGTGATGCTGTCCCGGGCCCCCGCCTCGTAGATGACCTTCGTCATGTGGTCCGAGACCGTAGGCGCCGAAGAGGTGAAGAGGTTCTCCGGGAACTCGCTGTGCCAGTTGTACTGCCCGTAATACCAGTTCAGCCTCTCCTCGACATTCCCGGTCTCCAGCAGCAGGCCGCCGAAGTCATAGGGGCTGCCGGCCCCCACATCCACCAGGCCCCCGCGCATCTGATCCCCGCGCTTGACCACCTGGTTGATGATTCCGCCCGTGAACCCGCCGTACTCCGCCGGGTAGCCGCCGGTGAACAGCTCCAGTCGGTCGAGCCCGATCGACACGATGTTCGTCGCAAACACGTTTGCGTTCGGCTCGGTGATCGGAATGCCGTCCAGGAAGTATCCCACCTGGTTCGACCGCGCGCCCCGGATGTGGGGGTAGAACGTGTTGTCCGGCACTACCCCCGGCTGCGCAAACACCAGCCCCGGAAACTGATATCGGTCGTTCGGTTGCGACAGGGTCAGCTGCTCGTCCGCCGCCGTGACCACGTAGACCGAGGCCGTCACGTCCGGCCGCAGGCTGGTCCGGGGCGCGGTAATGGTCGCCTCGGCCCCGACTGCTTCCACCACCGTCGGCTCCAGAGCGACTTCCAGGGATGTCACCTGTCCCTGAACCACGACCACATCGAGCACTTCAGCTTCCCTGTACCCAATCAGGCTCAGTGCGACCGTGTGACTCCCCGGGGGCACGTTCGTTATCACGAAGCGCCCCCGCCCGTCCGTCACGGTGCTCAGCCCCGTCTCCACTACAGTGACATTGGCGCCCGAGAGCGCCGTCCCGGTTTCCACCTCCACAACGGTTCCCGAGACAACCCCGGTCACAGCGCTCCACGCCGTCGCGCCGACCACTCCGATCATCAACGCCATGATGATCGGAACCATCCATCCCTTCCCAATCGCCCTCATCTCGCTCACTCCCTCTTGGTTCTCAGCTATTCCAGTGCCTGGACAACAACTCTTGCCGCGTTGACTCATGGGGGTACGCCAGACTCCCCCCTGTCATTTCCGCCTTCGGAGCATCCCACACCTTACTTGAGTTCGAATGTCACCACCGCGTGCGTGTACACGCGGCGCGGCTTTCCGTCCTGAACGGCCGGCTTGTACCGCCAGCCGCGAACGAACTCCACGGCCGCCGCGTCCAGCCGTCGATCCTGGCTCGACTCAACGACCGTCACCTCCGAAACGGCGCCGAGCTCGGAAACGAGGACCTTCAGCTTCACCGCGCCCTCGATCCCTCCGGCCACCGCCGAGGGTGGATACTCCAGACTCCCCTTGAAGACTACCATGGGTTCGTTGCGGTCCGCGACGCGAGAAACGAATTCAGAGCCCCTGCCTCCGTCCCCGCTGCCGCCTCCCGTCCCCGAACCGGACCCCGGGCCGACCCCAGTGCCCTGCCCCGTCCCAGTGCCGCCGCCGCTCCCGCCGCCGCTTCCGCCCCCGCTGCCGGGGCCCACGCCGACTCCCGACCCCGTCCCGGTCCCGGGAACATCACCCACAGGCGTCCCACCGCTCGCCGCGCCGCCCACATCACCGTTCGGGCTCGGCGTCCCCAGATCCACGAACCCGCCGCCTCCCCCTCCGCCCCCTCCGGGCCGCCCCGCATCCTCGATCGGCTCGCCCACTGGGGGCGGCTCGATCACAGCCGGCTCCGGCCTCGGCTGGTCTGCGGAAATGGGCGGGTCCAGCTTCGGCGCAGGAGGCTTCTCCACGGGTCGCACCTCCGGACCCCTCCGCGGCTTTGGCGCTGGCTTCAGCTCGGCCGGCTCCGGCTCCCCAGGCCGCGAGGCCGGCTCGGCCAGCTCCGCCACCTCGACCATCGGCCCCACAACCTCCGCCGCGGGCCACTCCACCAGATCGACCGGAATCATCAGATGCGGCGCCGCCGCATCGAACACCCTGATGTCGCCCAGCTCGTCCTTGGCGATCTCCACCGGCAGGGCCGCCGCACAGGCCAGGGCCATCCCGTGCAGCGTCAGCGCCGCCGCGAAACCCCAATGCAGCAGCCTGTCCCCCCCGCGGTCCCTCATGGCCCCCTACCCGGTTTCTCCTGCCGCGGGCGGGTGGCGATCGCCATCCGCGCCGCGCCCGCGTTCTTCGCCGCGTCCATCGCCGCCACCACCTCCCCGTGGCGGATGCCCTCATCGGCATTGATCACCACGATCAGGTCCGGCCTCTCACCCAGGCGTCCTCGGATCGCCTCCGCCAACGATCCCCGCGCGACAGCCTCCTTGTTCAGATACACCCTTCCGTCGCTCTCCAGAGTCACCACGAGCGACCGATCCCCCCAGGTCTGCGAATCCGCCGCCTCCGCCCGCGGCAAGTTCACCGGCAGTCCCGCCTGCTGGCTCATCGCCAATGACGCGATCATGAAGAACACCAGCAGAAACGCCATGGTGTCGATCATGGGGATCAGCTCGATGCGCGCTTTCTCTACCGGCGGCCGCCTAATGCGCAACAGGTACCTCCACTCGCTCCCGCGACTTCGTCAGCAGATTCTCCAGCTGGGTGGCCCGCAGCTCGATCTCCTCCGTCGTCTGGCGCAGCTTATCGCGACACCAGTTGTAGCCCACCAAGCAGAAGATCGCGATCGCCAGGCCCGAAGCAGTCGCGATCAGCGCCTCCGCCACCCCGCCCGTAATGCCCGCCGGGTGGCTCGTCCCGCTCACCGAGATTATCTTGAACGCCGAGATCATCCCCAGGACTGTGCCCAGGAGCCCCAGCAGAGGGGCCAGCGTCACAATCGTGTCCAACACCACCAGCCGCCGATGCAGCACCCGCTGGTCACCCAGCGTCTGCTCCTCCATCGCCTCCGCCACCGGGTCCCCTCGCAGGAACGCCCGCAGGCCCGCCGCCAGCACGTTCGCCACCGGCCCGCCGATTCGCTCGCATTCCGCCAGCGCCTCCGCTCCGTCTCCCACCCGATAGGCCTGTCGGATGCTGGCGATTAGCTCCTCCCCGCCCCGGTCCGCATGCCTCAAAGCCAGGAATCGCTCCACCAACACCGTCGCCGCCAGCATGGAGCAGACCGCCAGCGGAATCATCACCGGGCCGCCCTTCGCAAGCGTATTCAGGATCTCGAGCACAAACTCTCCTCCAGTCCCCGGTTCCACCCCTCAGACGCGAAACGGTCCGCCCCGAATCGCTTCGGCGCCACTCATAACCGTTTTCGTCACCGCAAGCTTATTCCACAGTTCGTGCGACTGCTGCTACCTCATATATCGGCTGAATCGGCGGCCAGCCGCGAAATCGCGACGACACCGTCGAGCGCCCCCGCGCCAACACGATCGTGTCCCACAAGGCGGCTCCATCACCCCACGCCAACGAAAGGCGCCGGAGGCCGAATGGCGGCCTCCGGCGCCTCTACAACCGGGCCAACTCCCGGGTGCTACATCAAGGTCTCCCCGAGCTCCGGAAAGCGCGGCGCCACCCAGAACACGTACAGCATCTCGAAAAACCCGAACGGTATCGGAAGCGCAAAGACGACGTACCACCCAATGTGATCGCGCCGCGCCGCCTTCCAGAACGCCATGAGCTTCCACCAGTAGCTCCACAGCACAACCAACCAGATGATCGCTCCCGCAAGCATAACTTGCTGATTCGCGGCCACCGCGCGCCTCCTTCCCGTCCCCCGCCCTCTCTGGAGCGCATTCTATCAGATTCCGATCTCGCCGTGCCTCCCTGGTCGATATCGGAACACACTTCCGCCCCCGGCGGCAGGCCGCGCCGCCCCCGCGGCGAAACGAGTCACTGCAGGACAATCCTCTCAGGAGGTGCTGCGATGACCGAAAAGCAAGGCGCCCCCGAGGAACGGCCCGTCGGCCAAGTCACCCACTACTTCAGCAAGGCCGGCGTGATGGCCGTCCAGCTCTCGGACGAGCTGTCGCTGGGAGATCTCATCCACGTCCGCGGCCACACCACCGACTTCGTCACCAGCGTCCAGTCCATGCAGATCGAACACGCGACCGTTCCCAAGGCCGGCCCCGGCGACTCAGTCGGAGTCAAGGTCAGCGAAAAGGTTCGTCCTGGCGACATGGTATACAGATCGCAGTAGCACCTGAACCGGGTCTCGCCCGCGCGCCGTTGACACACAACCGGACCTTCTGTTACACTCCTCCTGCCGTTGCGGGGTGGTGCAATTGGCAGCACGCCTGGCTCTGGATCAGGAAGTTCTAGGTTCGAGTCCTAGCCCCGCAGCCACCGACCAACACGCGTGGCCCCGTCGTCTAGTGGCCTAGGATACATGGTTCTCAGCCATGAGATCGCGGGTTCGAATCCCGCCGGGGCTACCAGCACCCTTGACTTTTTCGGCAGCCAGCTGAAGGGCTGCCTCCAGGTTCCCGCGCAGCACGAGCACCGCTCCAGGTCGCTTCCGGCCCGGGACG
>Ga0307379_10004751_pt1 | contig 19242 bp, 18 predicted proteins | sample UN2MG_FD_202237 | JGI IMG/M metagenome (GOLD analysis project Ga0307379, IMG submission 202237) | Soil microbial communities from Risofladan, Vaasa, Finland - UN-2 | ecosystem: Environmental > Terrestrial > Soil > Coastal area > Acid sulfate soil | place: Finland: Risofladan, Vaasa | collected... | reverse complement strand
CACGAAACCCTCGCAATCGAAGCCATTAAAAGGGTGGGACCGAAGGGCAACTATTTATTGGACGAATCGACAATTTCACATTTGCGCAACAGCGAGTGGATGGAGTCTCGATTGTTCGTACGGGAGACATACGATCGCTGGGAACAGGATGGAAAGAAAGCTCTCGTTGATAGAGCTGGGGGAATAGTAGATTCCTTGAGAATGAAAGAGGATGTGTTTCTTCCGGAAGAACAGCAGAAGCGAATAAGAGCCAGCATCGCGCGTTTTGAGAACCGGTACGGTTAAGGAATTTCCACAGCCGGTGATCGCGGAGGTGAATAAACTGGAGATCGCGTTCCTCAAAGGTCCAGGGATAACTCACTGCTTCGTGTTGATCGAGAATACACATGCTGAAAAGGAGTTAACTAGTGAAAATCACCAGACGGCAGGAGAATTTGCTGAAACAGACCTTCCTCGACTACCGGCAAATCAGCGATTTTATCCGGCACCCGCTGATCATAGATCGGGCCGAAGGCCTGTATTATTGGGACACCGAGGGTAAACGTTATTTTGACGGCATCGGCGGAATCTTCGTAGCTACGCTCGGGCATCGTCATCCCCGCGTCATGGAGGCGATGTACAAGCAGATGGAAAAGGTCACCTTCACGCCGCCGCTGCACGGGATTTCCGATATTACTCTAGATTTTATCGAGAAGCTCTCCGCAGTCACTCCTGAAAACCTCGATTTCATCAAGCCTTTCAGCGGCGGTTCTGAATCGATTGAATCCGGGTTCAAGTTCGTCAGGCAGTATTTCAAACAGTCCGGCCATCCCGGCAAGTACAAGTTTATCAGCCGCTACTTTGGCTACCACGGCGCCACCTTTGGAGGAATGTCAGCCAGCGGCACCGGCAGCCGGAAAACCAAGTTTGAACCCCAGATGGCGGGGTTCCTCAAGGTCTGGCCTCCGAACTACTACCGAGATCAGTTTTCCACCTGGGATGAGTGCAATCGCTTCTGCGCCCACATGTTTGAAGATGTGATCGTCAACGAGGATCCCGATACCATAGCCGGAATTATCGTCGAGCCGATCGGCAATACCGGCGGCATTATCACCCCCACGGAAGAGTACTACCGCATCCTGCGGGATATCTGCGATCGGCACCACGTGATTTTGATCTTCGATGAGGTCATTACCGGATTCGGCAGAACAGGAGCGATGTTTGCCGCCCAGAGCTACGGCGTGACACCGGATATTATCTGCAGCGGCAAAGGCCTGTCCAGCGGGGCAATTCCACTGGGCGCCATGATCACCAGACAGGATATGGCCGCTGCCTTCTACGGCAAGCCCGAGGACAATATCCAATTCGCTCACGGGCATACCTTTGCCGGTAATCCTTTGGCCAGTGCCGCGGGAATCGCAGTGCTGGATGAGATCGTCGAGAACCGGTTGGACCAGCGAGCTGCGGAAATGGGCGAGTTGTTAGCTGCCCGGCTCGAGAAATTGAAGACCTACGGAGTGGTGCGGGAAGTAAGGGGCCGTGGGTTGCTGCGCGGCGTGGAGTTGGTTCGGGACACACAAAGCATGGAACCCTTTCCCGAGCTGGGAAAAGTCTTGAAGCGAACAGCCCTGAAAAACGGCTTGATTATGCGCATCGACCCAAGCTGGTTCGCTCTGGCGCCGGCGTTGATCTGTACGGAGTCGGACATCGAAGAGCTGGGCGACCTGGTGGAGCGAAGCCTGCAGGAGGCACTCGAGGAGGTGAACAAATGAAGGCTGAAACCAATAGTACACACATTGCGTTTCTAGCGCGCATCCAGCCCGAGCGTTTGGCAGAAGACCTTTGGCGGTTGGTGGGTGTTCCCAGTCCCACGCGGCGGGAGCGGGAGGTGGCCTTGCTGTTCGCCAAGATGCTTATAGCAGCTGGCGCAGAGGTAGAAGTCGATGAAACCCTGCCGAACAGCCCCAATGTCGTCGGTCGGTTGTCAGGCAAGCGCCCGGGGAAAGTGCTTCAGCTTGCCGGGCACCTCGACCACATCGATGTCGATCATGCAGAGCCGAAACGGACGGCCCAGATCATCAGCGGCCGCGGGTCGGCGGACATGAAATGCGGGCTGGCCGGAATTCTCGAGATCGTACGCATTCTCAACGAGTCGGGTTGCGACTTTCCCGGACAGATCTTGGTAACAGCCTACGGTCTACACGAGGCGCCGCTGGGGGATTCTAGGGGACTCTTGAATCTGATCGACAGGAAAATCCTGGGGGATGCGGCTATCGTATTCGAAGGATTTCAGGACCGAGCGATCGTCATGGGCAAGGGGCAGAGCATTTGGAATATCAATGTAACTCGGCAGGGGGATGTTTGCCACGAATTGAGGCGCGAGCCGGAGACCGACAACCTTTTGGAAACGGTGGTTCGGATCGTACAGCAGTTGCGAGAGAAAAACAGCGAGTTTCTGCAAGCCCGGCATCAATATCCTTTGCTCGGACCGCAGTCGGTGTTTGTGGGCCAGGTCCACTATGGCGATTTCTACAACCGGGTACCGAGTCAGGCGTTTCTCCAAGGAACTTGGCGCTGGCACCCCGGCCGTTCTTTTAAGGACGTACAGAAGGAGTTGAAAAAATTGGTGGCCAAGATTCCACGGGCTAACAACATCACGATCGAGGATTCCTGGATCTTCGTCGGGGAGGCCTTTACCTTTGATCCGGAAGAGCGGATCGTACACGCCCTGAAAGAGGCGTATGCCACGGTGACGGGCAAAACGATGGAGCTGGCGGGTAGCTCCGCCATCCTCGATGTGAACCGGCTGGTTCCGTTTGGTAAGATACCGGCTGTGTCGATCAGCCTGGACGGAGCGCGAGCCCATGCGGACTACGAATATGTCCAACTGGATCATATGGAAACGAGCTGCCGGGTGGCGCTGCTCACCGTGCTCAACTATCTGAACATGGAGCGCTGAAGTGAAATCCATCCTCTGGCACGGCCGGCATGATTTCGAACTCGAAGAGCGACCGGAACCGGTTCCGGGTCCCGACCAGGTTGTTGTGCAGATACAAGTCACGACAATTTGTGCTTCGGATTTTCATCTCGAAGAATTCGGAACGCCCCCGCCCCTGATTCCAGGCCACGAAGCTGCGGGTATTGTCGTCGAACTGGGGTCGAATGTGACGAGCGTCCGGACCGGAGCGCGGGTTACCATGAACCCCGTGCAGTACTGTGGCAGCTGCCATAGCTGCAAACGAGGGATCGAGCACTTGTGCCTCAATATTCGGCATCTCGGCGGTGGTGGTATACCCGGTACGTGGGCAGAGAGAGTGGCTGTTGACGCACGGAATGTACACACAATCCCGGAAGAGGTGAGTTTCACCGCTGCTGCATTGACCGAGCCGACAGCAGTATGCTACCAAAGCTTCCAGCGCGCGGGGCTGAGGAAAGGTGATGTAGTTCTCGTGCTTGGCGACGGCCCTTTCGGATTTCTTCACGCCCAGATCGCCTCAAGCCTCGGGGCGGGAAAGGTCATCTGCGCCGGACATTACGACCAAAGATTGATTAGAATCCGGAATACGACGGGAGTGTCGATCTGCAATACACGGCGGGATGATCTGCTGACTTTGGTAAGAGACGAATTATCGCTGGAAGGCGTAGATATCGCAATCGAAGCGACCGGCAACGGTTCAGCCCCTTCTTTGGGTCTTCGGGCGCTCCGGTCACAAGGAACTCTTGTTGTGTTCAGCTATATATGGAATCCGGAAATATTGGACATGGGTCTGATTCACACGAAGGAGCTGAACATTATAGGTTCCTGCCGATCTCATAGGACTTTCGATCTTTGTCTGAAATTGATGGCCGACGGTCTAATAGACACAGAGTCGCTGGTGGATCTTACGGTACCGCTGCAGCGCTACAAAGAAGCCCTAGCGAAGCTCAAAGATGACAAAGCCAATACCTTCAAAGTAGCGTTTACGCCATTATCTTGATTGCGAGCTATCGAGAACGGCAGATCCGAACTCCCAACGTCATTTGATTTCGCTGCCGGTCACCGAAACGAAAAAAACTTGACTGAAGCAGCTAAACGTGGTTAAATGACTCCATAGTTACCGGTATATAACCGGAAATAATCAGTTGTTTTGTTACCTTGCAGAAGCGCAAAACTTCGATCTTGCTATCTGACAGTAAAAAAAGGAGTAGACCGAGATGGGCACTCAAGAAAAACTGCGATTCGGACTGATCGGGACCGGCTGGATCGGGCAGCATCACGGAATGAACGTAGTTGCAAACAAGCATGCCGAGCTGGTCGGCGTGTTCAACCCGACGGAGGCCAAGGCCAAGGCCTTTGTGCAGCGGAGCGGCTCAAAAGCAACGGTATACAAGAGCTACGAAGAGCTGCTCAAACGGGATGATATCGATGCGGTGGTCATCGCCTCACCCAACGCGGCCCACGCCGAACAGGCGATTGCTTCAGCGGAGGCTGGCAAGCACATCTATCTAGAAAAGCCCATGGCGATCACCCTGGAAGATTGCCGGCGGGTGGTCAAAGCGGTGCAGAAGGCGAAGGTTAAATGCGACATGGGCTACCATCGACGGCTCAGTCCGTTGCCCCAGTACGCCAAGGGGCTGATCAAGGACGGCAAGCTCGGCGATCTGGTTCTGGTCGAATCGGACTATTTTCATCACGTCCCCGGGGATTGGGATATCTGGGCCTGGTCCGGAAAAAAGGCTATTGCGGGTACTCCGATCCATGGCGGCACCGGACACAACATCGATCTGCTGCGCTGCTTCTGCGGGGAGGTTACCGAAGTGACCTGCTACCGGGACATCAAGATGCCCCGGAAGATCCAGATAGAGACCGAAGATATCGCGATCATCAACCTGCGCTTTGAAAATGGCGCCATGGGTAGGGTTGGACTGTTTCTCGGTCCGATTCTTCCCTTCCTGTTCACCTTCCGTCTGTTCGGGACACGAGGGACTGTCGACAACAACCGCGTCTGGCTGGACACGATTCCCCGCTTCCACGACTTCGGACACGAGGAGGATTGTATCCGCCTGCCCGGTTCCTGGGTATGGGACAATGTGCAGGGAGGAGTTTCCGAGACCTGGAAGGCCTGCATCGATACCTTCATCGATGATATACGCCTGGATCGAAAACCCTTCAACGACGCGGAGAGCGGATTCAACACGGCTGCGGTATGTTTCGCGGCCCTGCAGTCCGCGGCTGACAAGAAGACGGTCAAACCGGAAAAGTTATAAGGAGCGATGTACAGATGAGCAAGCAGGAAGAAGTCGGCAAGCGCGCCCACCATCTGATCGATACGGAATTCGGTGCCCGGGAGCTGCGCAAGCTCGGGGAACCGGAGATGACCTATCTGGCTGAAGTGATGCGCGGGAATACCCTCAGCAATTATCTCAGCGAGCACAGCATGACCCGGCGCTTCGAAGAGGCTTTTGCCAAGAAAGTAGGCGCCAAGAAGGCCATGGCCAAAAACAGCGCCATGGCCGGTCTGGTAGAGGGGGTGAGCGTGTCCGGAGCCGGCCCCGGGTTCGAGGTGATCGTTGATCCCATCGTGCACTTCGGCGGTCTGGCGGCCATCTACTTCAATGCGGTGCCGCGTTTCGCGGATGTAAAGCGGGATACCTACAACATGGATCCCGACTCCCTTCTGGCCAATATCACGCCTCTGACCAAGGCGGTGATCGTCACCCACATGTGGGGCCAGAGTGCGGAGATCGACACCATCACCGAGATCTGCAGGGACAAGGGATTGTTTCTGATCGAAGACTGCGCCCACGCCATCAACACCACCTGGAAGGGGAAGCATGTGGGCACTTTCGGTGACCTGGGGGTGTTCAGCTTTCAGGAGTTCAAGCATCTGTCCACCGGGGACGGGGGGATGTCGATCACCAACAACGAAGAACTTTTCGATCAGATGCGGAATGCCTGGTGGTTTTCCGGTGAATCACCGAAGTTCGTGTACATCAACTACAGGATGAACGAGGTGACCGCAGCGGTCGGTCTGGCCCAGCTGGAGAAGGTGGACAACATCATCAATGGAACCTACAACAAGACCCTGGCGATCCTCGACAAGGCCATCGAGGGCTGCGAGTGGCTCAAAGCCCGCCATGTGCCCAAGCAGGCGAACATGAGCGGCTACTGGTGGGGCTGCACCTGGGAGGGCGACAAGCACGGTTTATCCTATGAAAAGTTAAAGAAGATCGAGCAGGACCTGGGCATTGGGCTGCGCTTCGGCTTCAACTTCTACCCGGCCTACGAGTTTCCCTTCTTCAGGGAATCCACGGCCTATCGGACCGTGCCCGACTGTCCCGTACGCTGTCCTTTCTATACGAGCAAGAGCAACTACCGCTATACTTGGGGCTTGACCCCGGTGACTGAAGATCTGATGCAGCGGTTGATTACCGTGAACCTGATCTTCCTGTCCATACCCGCTGCCGAGCATATGGCTGAGCTCATCGGCAAAGCCGTCAAAATGATGGAGGCCTGAGCTATCGCGACTGAATGAGAAAGGAGGTGATTGCTTACCCTAGTTACTGGTATGGAAAACAGGTGCTTATCAAAAAACTTTGTAAGGAGGAGTAAAAATGAAAAAAGCACTACTCGTTCTATCGATCCTGCTGCTTGCCGGCGGACTTGCTTTTTCCGCAGGACAGCAGGGAGGGCAGGAAACGGTTCTCCTGACCTGCGCCATCCACATTCCGGACATCCCGGAGAAATTCGGAGAGTTTCTGGAGATCTTCGCCTCCGAAAATCCGTACATCAAGATCGACTACACCACGATCGAGGACGTAGAGACCTTCCTGAAGCCCAAAGCGGCTACCGGCCTGATGCCGGATTTCATTTCGATCAACGGCGGGGATTTCGGTGCCGATCTTGTGGATCGGGGCATATTGATCGACGTCTCCAACACGGCGGCGGCCAAGAACACCGTTGATGCGGTCAAACCCCAGTTCACCTCTCCGCAGGGAAAGCTCTTCGGCATCGCCGGCGGTGTTTCCTCGAGCCTGGTCTACTACCAGAAGGCTGTCTTCAAAGATCTTGGGATCAGCCCGCCTAAGAATTGGGATGAATTCCTAAAGGTCAATCAAACGATAAAGGGTGCGGGCAAGACCGCCATCATCATCACCCCGGTGGACGGAACCATCGCCAACACAGCCTGGAGTCACGGCTTCGCTAACAACATCGTTCCCAGCAACACCGACTACTTCCAGAAATTCGACAAGGGGACGATGAACCTCGACACAGAGGCCCATGCCGACGTATTCGCCAAGGTGAAGATGTTGGCAGACCGCGGCTACACTCAGGGTGGACTGCTGAGCACAGCCTACATGGACGGCAACCAGCTGTACGTGCAGGGCAAATCGGTGCAGCACTTCGCCGGGACCTGGCTGGCCGGTATGCTTCTGCCCACGGAGTTCGAAACGGATGTGTATCCGGCGCCTTGGAACGCTTCGGGAAAGACCAAGGTTCCCATCGTGGCTACAGAAACCGGCTGGGGCGTAGCCGAAGGTCCGCACAAGAAGGAAGGGATTATGCTTCTCGATTGGTTGAACGGACCGGGATTTCATTACTATCAGAACGCCCGGGGCAACATCCCCCACGTGAAGGACCCCATGGGAGAGGTCAAGCTGGATGCGAAGATCAAGACCTATATTGACGATGTGTACACCTACAAGCTGACAGCAGGTCTTTGGTTCGAGTTTATCCCGGCTGCGACCATGCAGCTGATTCCCAAGCTGTACCAGGAGGTTCTGCTTGGGCAGAAGACTCCCAGAGAGGCAGCGGCGGCCTTCGACAAAGCGGCTAAGGATGCCGTGAAATAATTTGTTTTTGTTGGTAAAGGATGCCGAGGATCGACAGTCCCGTCGATGCCGGGGCATCCTTTACCCATTTTTTGAGGCAGGGGCATGAGTGATACGAGCGCGATCCGCAACTACAAAGGGAGCAGAAGAAAATGGTCGGCAACCACGCGAAGGCGTTTCTCCTGTTTCCTCTTCGTACTGCCGGCTCTCCTTGTAATACTGGTCTTTTTTCTCTTTCCTATGCTGCGCTCCCTGCAGTACAGCCTGACCGATTGGGACGGCATTGGCAAGGAAGCCAAATGGGTCGGCTTGGAGAACTTCATCTGGGTTGTGACAGAGAGCTCGTTCCGGCAGGTTTTCATCAACACCTTCTATCTGATCATCCTTTACGTTCCGGTGTTGAACGTCATTGCTCTGCTTCTGGCGATAGCCGTATACAATGTGGGCAAGGTCGGCAATGTCTACAAATCGATCCTGTTTTTCCCCAATGTGCTGTCCATGACCGTGGTGGCCTTTATCTGGAAGATCATCTATTCCTACAACGGGATCCTCAATCAGCTGTTCCGTGCTTTTGGTCTGGAGAGTTTGGCCCAGGATTGGCTTGGCCAGGCCGGAACGGTGCTGCCGGCCATGAGTGTGAGCATCATCTGGTTCGCCATCGGCTACTACCTGCTGATCTACCTGGCCGGACTGTATAACGTCCCGGTGGAAATCTATGAATCCGCTGAAGTGGAGGGGGTGAATCCGGTCCAGAAACTATTCCGTATCACCATCCCCCTGATCGCTCCGTCGATCACCATCAACATCATTCTGTCGACAATCGGGATCATTACTCTCTTCGATCTCCCCTTTGTATTGACCCGGGGAGGGCCGGGATATATGTCCGAGACCATCGCTCTGCGGGTATATTCCTACGCCTTTGTCACCCTTCAGACCAGCTATGCTCTGGCCATGGCGGTGATCTTGGGGATCTTTGCCATCACCATAACGCTAATCCAATTGCGATTTTTGCGACGACGGGAAGATGTACTTCTATGAGAAAGAAAAAAATGCTGGGCTACCATAGAAGAAGGAAACTCCTCATCAACCTGGTAATGCTACTCATCACGCTGGCGCTGCTCATGCCACTCTGGTACGTGCTGAACAACGCCTTCAAGGCCGAGCAGGAAATCGTACGCCGGCCCCTGGTTCTCCGACCCCAGGACTTTACGATGGACAGCGTGATCAGAGCCTTTCGGGCTCTGAAATATCCGGCACGGTTCCTCAACTCCAGCATCATTCTTGTGGTCTCCTGTTTCTTCCTGGTAACGCTGGGATCAGCCGCGGGATTCGGTATCGCTCTGAGCAACAGCAGATTCTTGAACCGGATCTACACCATCCTGGTTGCCATCATCACGCTACCGTTCCAGCTGGCCATGGTACCGCTGATCTTCATGTTGAAAGCTATGGGGCTGATCAATTCCTATCTGGGAATTGCGTTAGTCTATACCGGCTGGTTCTTGCCGTTCGTGATCTTTCTGTACACCGGGTTTATTCGAACCATTCCCAAAGAGTTGGAGGAATCCGGCCGGGTCGATGGCTGTTCCCTGCTGCAGAGTTACTGGCATATCTACCTTCCCCTGTTGAAGTCGATTACCGGGACGGTTCTGATCCTGCGGGGCGTGCCGATTTGGAACGACCTGCTGGTACCGATGATCACGCTGACCCGTTCAACCCTGGCCACCCTGCCTCTCAAGCTCTTCTCCTTCATCGGTCAATATGGAGCCTCGATGACTCGCTGGAATCTGGTTTTCGGCGGCACCTTTGTGGTCAGCCTGCCCATTCTGATCGTCTTTTTAGCCTTACAGAGGCTGTTCATTCGCGGGGTGGTGTCCGGCGCCGTCAAAGGATAGGAGAAAGATAAATGAATATCGTTCACGTCGCCGCGCATCAGGATGATGAAGGTCACAGCCTGGGGACGCTTCTGAAATACGAACGGCAGGGGGGACACAAAATCACCCTGATCTGCACCACCCACGGGGACAAGGGAATGAGCTGGAACCCGGAGATACTTTACGAGGAAGCCGCGGCGATTCGGGATAAGGAAATACGGGCGGTCGCAAAAGCCCTGGGGGCGAACTACCTCTGCCTGGGTGCGGAGGACGAGTTTCTCTACGACACCAAGGAGATGCGCCTCCGCTTGATCGATGCTCTCAGAGCTTGCCGGGCTGAGTTGGTCTTCACCCACTGGATCCACGACTACAACATCGACCACACTACGACGGCTCAGCTCGTGTTTCAGGCAACGATGAATTCGATCATCGCCTCAATGGCGACTGATCATCCCGCCTTAGAGGATACACCGAAGATCTACTACTGGGATGTGGGGGACGGCTTCGGTTTCGAGGGCACCCACTTCGTGGAGATCAGCGAGGAGCTGATCGAAGAGAAGGTGCGGATCATCCGTCTGCATGAAAGTCAGATGGAGGTGATGCGGAAGATCGGACCCGATTTTGCCGACATACTGTACGAACGGGCCAAGGCGGTGGGACAGAGGGTCGGCGTGCCCTTTGCCGAGGTCTTTCGACCCTGCCTGGCCAGCCGCCGGACCCCCCTCGCCAATCTGCTCCCCTGAGTTTCCGATCAATGGAGCTCACCCCCAGGGCGCGGGTCGAAGCCGCAATTCACGGCGAAACGGCCGATCGCGTTCCCTTCACGATATACTGGCTGATGTTCCCCCGGGGCCAGGCGGAACGGAGCTTGAGGAACGCTGGTGTGACCGTCGTGGAGCGGGTACCTCTGTTCCAGGTCCAGATGCCCAACGTCGAGGCGGTGACCCGGGAATATGTCCAGGATGGGGAATTGCAGCAGCGCAGAGAACTCAGGACCCCGGTGGGCACGGTCTACGCGACCTACAAACGTGAGAAAACCTTCGGCACCAGCCGGTGGCAGACAGACTACTATGTGAAGAACGAAGCGGACTACGACGTCCTGGAGTTCATCCTCAAGAATCGCAGCTACACACCTGCTTTCGAAGAGTATCGTCTCCAAGTCAAGCACTATGGAGAGGACGGCTACATCGTGGGAAACACCGAATACTCTCCGATGAATCTACTGATCTACGAGTTCCTGGGTTTGGAGCGCTTCAGCATCGATCTGCTCGATCAGCCGGAGCGGATCCTTGGTCTCTACGAGATTCTTAGGGAGAAGCAGCGGCAGATGTTCGACATCTGCGCGGCTTCTCCTGCGGAGTTCATCCTGTATGGAGGAAACATCAGTCAGGAGGCGATCGGTATCGCGCGCTTTCGCAAGTACTTTCTTCCTTCCATTGACGAGTTCTGCGACACGATGCATCAAAGCGGCAAGCTGGCCGGCTGCCACCTGGATGCACCGATGGCGACGCTGGTTGACGCGGTGGCGGAATCCCATCTCGATGTGATCGAAGCCTTTACCCCCAAACCTACCTGCGATGTAACGGTTGCCGAAGCTCGAAAGGCGTGGAAGGATAAAATACTCTGGATCAATTTCCCTTCTTCTGTTCATCTGGAGACAGAAGATAGGATTCAAGCGGAGTTGAACCGCATCCTTCGCGAGGCAATTCCCGGAGATCGTTTCCTCATCGGGATTACCGAGGATGTACCAGAGGAAATCTGGCCACGGAGCTTCAAGATCTTGAACGACGGACTGAGGAGGTGGGGCAGACTCCCTCTATCAGAAGCTGATTTCGGAAGCCAAGCAAGCGCCGATTTCACCTGATCCGATGACGGATTGCCAGCTGACTAGAGCTTCAACAGTCTTCTGGCATTTTCCCCGAAAATGAGTTTTCGTTCCTCCGAACCAGCACCCATCAGTCTCAGATAGTTGGCCAATCGAGCCATGTGCTGGGCCTGCGGCAATGTGTTGTCGCAGCCCCAAACCACTCGATTAAAATCTATCGGGATATAACTGTGGCCTCCCAGAGCGTTGAAGACCAGGGGAATACCGTCAGTCCACGGCCCGGAACCGGAAACGTCCAGGTACACGTTCGGGTTTGCCTGAGCCACACTCATGGCCTCTACAAAAAAAGGATAACCCATGTGGGCCAGCACGAAGATGACGTCGGGAAACAATCGCGCCAACTGGTCGAAGTTCATGGGATGACCAAGACGCGAGTCGGTTGCTTTCCTGACTTTGGGATCATCGCTGATCAGCTTGATATTCGTCTGACCGGCATGGGACAGCACGGGTACTCCGCGCCGTTCGACCTCTTCGTAAACCGGGAACATCCGCTCATCATCCGGTGTAAACCCGACCGGCGGGAAGATTTTCATGGCTCGAAATCCCCGGTCCAGGTAGCGTTTCAAGGTATCCAGCATGTCCGCTTCCCGGGCATCGATGTACACATTTCCGATCAGCCGATCCGGATGAGCCTTGACCGCTTCGGCAACCCGTTCATTGCCGGCGAAACCGGTCTTTTTGTACTCCCAGTATCCATCGGTTGGTCCGCCCATCAGCACAGTTTTCTCCACTCCGGATGTATCCATGTCTCTCAACAGCTCATCTACCGCATCTACCGCATCGGCCAGGTGATAATGGAAATCGATCAGCATATCGTCCTCCGTCAAAAAGTTATCGAATAGTCTACACGACCCCTGTGTTGTTCACCATGTCCAACCGTCTTCAATCCGGATTCCCGCTTGAATCCGCGATCGAAGAGGTTGTGCGCATCGGTCGAACAGGTTTGATTCTCCAGGCAGAAGAATTCTTCACCCCGCGGAGAGTACAGCACAGCATGAGTAAAGTCCGCTGTCGCTTCGAGGCTGACAGTGATGCCGAGATCGGGGTATTCGATTCGAGCGTGGGATTCCGACGGAATCCCGGTAAAGACGTGATCAAGGTCCAAATCACCGATCGCCTTCGCTGCGTTCAAATCAAAAGCTGTGCCCTTCACGTTCAGGAGCTTGCCGGTCGGTAGCAGATCGGGGGTGGTTTCCATCACCGCATTCGCCGGCAAGGTAACGAAGGTGCCCTCATCTCCCGAAAGCTTTATGAAGTAGGGATGCAGCCCGAATCCGAAAGGGATTTCCTCACTTCCCTGGTTTTCAATGGTGTAGGTGATCGAAATCCCCTGGGCAGTCAGTCGGAAGTCCAAAGTCAATCTGTGGGGAAAGGGAAAAGCCTCGAAAAGAGGGTCGCCCTTCCGAAACTCGATCCATGTCTGCAGGCTGGCAGAATCTTCCGCCACCACCGGTTCGCCGGGCGTCCATTTTTCGCTGTGCACCAGGCCGTGTTCAACGATCTGTGTGCCCCTCTTGATCTGCCGGTAGGACTGGTCCTGCCAGCAAAACACACCGTTTCGCACCCGGTTCGGGGTGGGATACAGCACCGGGGTACCGGTGTAGTCGTGTTCGAGGAGCAGCTTGTGCTTGAAATCAATAACATTTCTCCCGCCCACGGAAAAACGGCAGAGATTGCTCCCGTAATCGGGAGCAATCCAGGCCTCCATCGCTCTTTGTGTATCCCCGCCACCATCATGGCTCAGCAGCCAAAAACTCGGTGGGGGATCGTTTCGAGAAAGAGCGTCGAATTGATAGTTTTGATTCATTGGATTTTCAGCGTTCCGGCTCCCGGCGATGGCTCTGTGAGGTATACGATCGGCTCGACCCCGGAATTCTTCGTGTAGGTTTTCCTGACATGTTCAGCAAAGGGCTCTACCTGATCTGCCTGCACGTAGGCGACCATACACCCGCCGAAACCGCCGCCGGATTGCCGCGCCGCGATCACACCGGGACCGCTGCTCATCGCTTCGAACATGTGCTCCATAGCGGGAACAGTTTTCTCATACAGATCCCGCATGCCCGCGAAGGAGGCCGCACAGTAGCCGCGCATCTGCTCCCGGTCGTTGCGTACTACAGCGGCGGTAAAATCCATGACCCGCTGGTTCTCTTCGACGATGAAGCGGCAGCGCCGCTGGAGTAACTCCGGCAGAGCGTTCTGCAGGCTTTCGAACATCGATATATTCACGTCCCGTAGGGTTTGGATTTCCGGCTCCTGCTCCCGCAGCAAAGCGGTTCCATCATAGCATTCCTTTCGGCGCTGGGCATACCCGGAAGCGGCAAGGGTGCGAGGCACGTTGGTGTCGCAGATGACGATGCGGATATCCGACGGGATCTTGATCTGGATGTGGGTCAAACTGCGGCAGTCCAGCAGCATCGCCGTACCTTGCTTGCCGAACACCGATGAGTACTGGTCGAGGATGCCGCAGTTCACCCCGACGCATTGATTCTCCGCCTGTTGACAGATTTGGGCGGTTTGCTTCGGATCCGCGCTGAATGATCCCGCAGCCTGGAACATCAGCGCAGCGGCTACCTCCAACGATGCCGAGGAGCTCAAGCCGCCGCCTATGGGAACGGTGCTGTGAATCACCGCTTCCGCTCCGCCGGGCTGATACCCATGAAGCTGCAGGACCTTGGACACACCGCTTATATACCGATCCCAGCTGGCAGCCGGTTCGGAGGGTTCCTCACCGATGCGGAACCCCTTGCTCTCGCCGAGGTTCAAGGAATGGACTTTTACGTCGGTGGACCCGGTGCGACGATAGGCGATCCAGGTATCCAGGTGAATGGACATGGTCAACACGTAGCCCTGGTGATCATCGGTATCAGTACCCAGGAGTTCCGCCCTTCCCGGGGCACGGACCCAGCCCTCCGGCTCGCTTCCGTAGAGTTCCCGGAACTTGGCGAGAACCTGATCTCTTCGCGTTTTTTGATCGATCATCCCATTGCTCCTTACAGGATTTCAGCCGCCGGAACCTCCGAGCTCGGCGATGCAGCTTGCCATGTAATCGACAGCCTCATCGGTCAACCGCGGATGGATCGGTAAGCTTATGTATTGATTAAAAATCCCCTCCGCCACGGGACACTCTCCCTCTCCGTGGCCTTCAACCCGATAGGGTGCGGTAAGATGGATAAGCATGTAGTGCGACCAGGCTTTGATACCCTTTTTAGTATACAACTCCCACATGAAGTCTGATTTTTTCAAGGGAAAATCATTTTGCAGCAGTATCACATAGAGGTGAAATACGTGTTTTCCCTTCGGGTCAATGTAGGGTGTTGTGATCCCTTTTACCTTTGCGAGCTTTTCGGTCAGCCGTCCAGCCAGATCGATGCGCCGTTGATTGTGACGGTCTAATTTCTTCAGCTGCTCGATGCCGACCGCCGCCTGGGCATCGGTCATACGGAAGTTGTAGCCCACCGCATCGAACTGCAGCCGCCAGTAATCCTTACCCATGGGGTATTGCTTTTCGTCGATCGACAGGTATTTGAAACTCTCGCCGTAGATGCGGGCACACAGGGATCGGTACGAAAGAGCTTTGTCGCGTAACTCCCGATTGCTGGTCGTCAGCATCCCCCCCTCGCCCAGGGTCCCCATGTTTTTCTGCTGATGGAAGCTGAACACGCTCATGTGCGCAAGGGATCCGGCTTTTTTCCCGTTGTATTCTGCCCCGGGAGCGTGGGCGCAGTCGTCGATCACCACCAGGCCGTGCTTCTCGGCAATTTCCATGATCTGGCCCATAGCACAGCACTGTCCATATAGATGCACGGGTACGATGGCCTTGGTTTTCGGACCGATCAAGGCTTCGATCTTTTCCGGATCAAGGTTCAATGTGCGGGGATCTACATCGCAAAACTTGAGCTCCGCGCCGAGAGCGGAAAAAGCGGTTGCCGTGGCGATCCAGCTGATGGGGGTGGTGATAACTTCATCCCCGCGAGTAATGCCGGCGGCAAGTCCGGCCAGGGTCAATCCCGTTGTAGCGGAAGTGACCGCCAGGGCGTAGTCGCAGCCGCAGTATGCGGCAAAGGCTTCCTCGAACTCTTGAACCTTTGGCCCGCAGGAAGGTGCGCGGTTCCTCAGTACCTCCAGGAGAGCCTGCTCCTCCTCCTTGCCATAGATGCTCCCGTGAGCAACTTCCAACTCGTACAGGATCTTTGGTTTTTCCATATCTGTCACCTTTTCTACAATCTCTCTTTTACTGCCCGGCGGACTCCCCGATCTACCGGAAGCATCGGAGATCGAAGCAGACTCTGCGCCTTTTTCACGCAGATAATCCCGTTACGGTGGCGGGGTGCCCGCCCGGGAACCGGAGCGGAGGGTTCTTTCGGTTTGACAAGTTCGGGATTGTACCCCATCTCGACCGCAACCTTGCAGGCCAGTTCGTACCGGGTGATGCTGTCGGTCGCGCCGATATGCAGAATACCCTGATAATCGTTATCCGCCAACTCGAGCACCGATTCGGCCAGGGTCAGAACGTCCACGGGTGTTCGCACTTCATCGGTGGGGAAGGTCACATCCTCGTCGTTTTTCAATTTCTGTTCCAGCGGCGGAAAGAAGGCATTGCCCCCGGTGACCGGATAGCCCATGACCAGGGATATGCGGATGACTACAGTATTGGGATTGGTCTTGAGGACCGCCTCCTCCGCCTCCGCTTTGCTTCGGCCATAATAGTTCACGGGATTCGGCGGATCCTCTTCGTAGTACATATCCTTGGTGCCGTCAAAAACCGCATCGCTGGAGAAGTAGATGTACTTCGCCCCAGCCAGCCGACAGCCCTCTGCTATGTTCGCCGCTCCCACAACGTTAATATTCCGAGTGAGCTCCTGATTCTTCTCAGCGAAATCGATGTTGGACACGGCCGCGACATTGATTGCGGCATCTATGCCGATCTCCTCCATGGCCGTCAGCACCGCCTGTCGGTCGGTAATGTCGACTTTCCTTATCGTCGCTTGGTTGATGTCGTAGCTGCTTTCGGTGTCGAATATGTGGACCTGCCAGTTGCGTCGGGCCAGAGTGGATATTACTCCCCCGACAAAGCCCAAGCCGCCGACTACGAGTATCTTCTTCGTCATCCCTTCCTCCAATTGCCATTGGAATATGCCACCACTATCATACCAATTCCCTGTCTGTGATGCATTAATCCTTTTTAGATATCTATTTGGTTATTTTTGATCCCAGGCTCTTTCTGTACTGTCCAGGGTTCTTGCCGGTAATCCGTTTGAAAGATGTGTAGAAGCTGGGCAGGTTCTTAAATCCCACGGTGAAGGCGATTTCGGTAGTGTTTAAACGGTTCTCATTCAACAACCGTACGGCTTCAGTGATCCGTGTACGGGTCAGATAATCCGTGAAGTTGATCCCGATGTTCTTCTTGAAGAAGTCGGAAAAATAAGCGGGGCTCATGCAAAACCTTTGAGCTGTGGAACCCAGGCCTGTTTCCTCGGAGAAATTCGAGTTTATGAATTTCAGAATATCTTCAAGCCGTTCGATGTTTTTCTTCCTGTACAGGTATTCACCGCGGCTGGAAGAGCTGATGCCGCATGATCGAATCAGGTGAGTGATGAGGGTCAACAGTTTTGACTTGATCATCAGCTCGAAGTACGGACGCTTTGCCAAGTATTCTTCGACAATCTCATCGATAATGGCGGCAATTACCGGCTTGATTTCCAGCTGCAGTTCCGGCCTGTTGTTGAACCGAGCACCGTTGTACAGAAACAGCTCCAGATATGTGTGATCGAAGTAACTGTTCTCCTTTGACCAGATCAGCGAAGGAGCGAAGTGCAAAATCGTCTCATACAACAGTTTTTTCGGATCGTAGGTGACGCGATGCCGCTCGATGTTGTTGATGATCAGGATTTCTCCTCTTTCGACCTCGAACAGCTTGTCCTCGATTTCGTACAGACCACGGCCTTCCTGAATGTAGGACAGCTCCATGAACTCATGCCAGTGAAAGAAAGCCATGTTGTTTGCCGGTTCATTGATATGAACGATTTCAAAGGGAAATAGCTTTTGACTCAAATCGCTATCGCGTTTTTTAGTGATCTGGGGAGTTTTAAGGACCGGCATCGATTTGAGGATAGGTCACTTCTTCCGGCCGGGTCAATAGCAGCGTGAAATCATCTGTCGGTGAACAGGTATTCCTTCTCCATCCACAATCGTGAAGTTCCTGGATCGACAACATCAATACTTCAGAGGTCTGAGCAAACGCCCACGTTCTATGCGATATTTCGAAAATTTCTTTCCGGTTATTCAGCTCACGTCGAACCAAATCGGCATTCTGTATTTATCCAAGGTCATAGGATCCATCCTATTTAGATCTTCGCACAAACCACGGGCAGCATAATCGATTTCCAGGTTCTTAAATCGTCTCAATTGGACTCGCAGTCGACCGCTTTCCAACTTCACGTACCCCCCTCTTTCGACGATCATCGATAGTGCCGGCAAAACCTCTTTCTCCCTGTCATAGTGTTCCAATAGGATTTTACACATCCTCTTCCGCGTGTTGTAGGCGTAGAGCTTGATGCAATCCAGGAAACGTTTCTTTTCATAGTTGAGCTTCTCCAATTTTCTGCCCCCATGAGCCTGGTCTTAAGGGAGTTTCGTCGGGAGCCCCTCGAGCTCTTGCTCCAAAAACAACATCTCGTTCTGTCTTTTCACAATTTCTGTCAACAGCGGGATTTCCTTCCCCTTGATCTGCTCCCAGTTGGGTTCGTTTTTTGCTTCTTTCAGAATCTTGTCGGCCAGCTGAACCTTCAACGTATGCAGTTCGCTGACCAAAGTTCCTCGTTGTTTCTTCAATTGCTTCACTTGTGGATTGTCCACCAGCGGTTGCTCCTCCATTCGCTCTTTCACGTATCCGGGCATGTAGTTGATGAAATGTTTGCCCAGAAGCTCTTTGATCAGATTCTCCTGGCCCCATCGGCGGCAAATCAACTGCACTACTTTTTCGCTGTCAATCTGCTGCTGACTGCCATTCGTGTAGATCGCCATCCGTTTTCTGTCTGCCGCCCTTTCAATCACAATTGCCCGGATCTTTCCGTACTTGCTCATCCGCCGTTCGGTCTCAAAATAGCGCGTCTGTTGAGGCTTTCGAATCTCGTAGTTCACTACGGCCGTTTGATCAAAGTTTTTCTCTGGAATCTCGTATACCCATTTGTCTGCATATTTCGCCCAGCTGACAAACATCACTCGTTTCTTTTGATCTTCCCGGTCCCTGCCGTCAAGATACCCGTACAGCGGTCCGCTGAGCCCTTCCCGATCAAATACGACGATCAGCTCATCGAGTCTCGTCTCCTCCACCCCCGCGGCTTGAGCCGCCTTTTTGGCCTTTTCCACCATCTCCGGTATCTTTTGCAGCAGATCCTCCGAGGAAGAGCGAACCAGAAAAATCCACGGATTGAAGCTCTCATCCACCCCAAGAAAATGGTAGCTGCCTTTCATCGCCATCTGCCGTACCCCATGCCAGCCCTTGGTGATCGGAACCATTCCGTGGTAGGGCAGAAAATGGGCATCGATGTACAGCACGCCCCAATCGGCCAGCCCTGTTTTTAGATACAGCGTGGCAAATGCTTCGATCAATTCTTCGCTGTGGGCAAGCGTTCTCACCTTGTGCAGAAATCGCCGCAGCGTGAAATGGCTCGGACTGCTTGATCTTCCCATCAA
>Ga0307379_10004750_pt1 | contig 19244 bp, 26 predicted proteins | sample UN2MG_FD_202237 | JGI IMG/M metagenome (GOLD analysis project Ga0307379, IMG submission 202237) | Soil microbial communities from Risofladan, Vaasa, Finland - UN-2 | ecosystem: Environmental > Terrestrial > Soil > Coastal area > Acid sulfate soil | place: Finland: Risofladan, Vaasa | collected... | reverse complement strand
TAGAGCGAAAAGTGTGTTACTTCCTGAACCCCATCAGGGACAGTCATGGTGTTCAAACCATTCCCTACAATGTGGCTCACAGCAAGGTCATCGCCTATCTCTGTAGCGTGGTATATTGCCGTGTAGTCCTTCTCAACGTCAGGCTCCAAACATGTACCACTTTCAAGGACTAGTTCAACACCATCGCTGATCCTATCCCTGTTCCCTGTCCCTGTTATCCTTGCACAGCTGTAGATGTATCGATACCCGTAAATTAGAGTAGCAGTCTCAACAACATCGAGGGCAATTACAATTGGCACAGAGAAATTGATGCGATACATGTAGTAGAAGTCATCGTCCAAAACTATCCTGAACATCCCACTAGGACTGGCGAGAACAACCTCAGTGTCAAACGCTGCCATGTGGCTTGTGCCAGAGGGGTCAACGCTGTTGAGGTTAAGCACCTCTATAAACTCAGTGATTCTCTCATCACTCACATACACCGATGTGTCAAACATCCAGCATATCAAACCACGCTCGGGGTGATGAACGCGAGTGTTGAACGTCCCGGCTGGTAATGCAGCGTCAGTATATTCCTTGCTCCCAGGTCGCACCTCAGACCATTCACGGAAGTCTATGAGGTTGATGTTCCTTGCGCTATGCCTATTGCCAATCTCTGAGGAGGGAATACCCTTCAGCATCCCATAGAACTCTGTTTGCGTCTTGGCTACAAGGCGCTCGGCAGAGGCCTGATCTCGTGGCTGCTTCAGTTGAGTCTTACTCATTAGCTACCGTATCCAGTATCCATATTGGGGTACTGCTGGTATTCTGCACGAATAGGGGTGTAGCCGAGAGAGGACTGCGCCCCACGGTTAAGCTCCTTGCGAATCATCTTTGAGAAGTACTGTATAGCAGACTCTTCCTTTCCAGTATCGCCCAAGTCCTCACTTTTAAGCTCGGCAATGATGGCACGCCTCATCAACCTGTGAGTCCACGATGGGATAAGAAGTTGGTCATCCTCAGTATCCAACTCGGTAACTACTCTCCAATACGAGTGGAAATACTTGTCTGTAGTTGTGCCGGGATTGTCCCGAAACACAACCGTAGCATCAGTACCATCTGGTTGGCGGTCGTAACTACTTACAGAAAGCATGTAGTATCCACGCCCTCTGAAGTAATATTCCTTTGGGTGTCCGATAGGACCAGAGCGAGAGTATGCCCTTGGAGGGTCGGCAGTGAATATTGCCGCAGTCCTTCTGCAACCTTCAGGGCAGTCGTAGGAATACGTGTCTTTTGTCGTTGCGATGTATGGTGGCATACCAGTCGAGGTGTCCAAGACGAGGGTTTGTTCTACGTCTTGGTACACCTCTTCCTGCAACTCATTCATCAGCGACAGGATTTCTTCGCGGCTGTAGTTTCCTACCCGCCGCTGGATCATGGTTATCATTGCTCCAGTAAGCATACTACCCCGTTACTGTCTCAAATTCTTTCTGTTTACCAGTCAGTTGCCGCTCGATAATCTGGTCTATGATGTCCGCTCTGGTCATATTGGGCTGGCACACCATCTTGTACGTTTCACGAGCGATCTTCCTGACCTCGTGCATCTTCATGTGGCCCATTGCCTCTGCTGTGTACCCTGTTCCGATAGGCGTACCAGTCTCTGCAATATCGGCCTCACGAGACATCAGCGTTCTCTCTCTCTCAGCCAACTTCGCCTCACGCTCCTGCAACTCCATCTCACGACGATTGACGATCTGGGTCTTTTCCTTAACCAAGTCCTCATCTCGATCTTTCCCATGCTTGATGGGCGAAGTGTTGTTCTCCAAATCCTCTGCTGGCAGGATGTGCATACGACGAATGCGCTCTTCATTGAAAGCGCGGTCTTCGTCGCTCATCCCCAACCAGTGCTTATCCGACATAGCTTTGACCTCACCATCAATGTCTGAATCAACTATCGTCCACAATCCATCTCGGTAACACTTGGCCAGTCGAGTCATATTAGCCGCAGTCTTGCCAAGTTCGCCAAAGAACGGCCCCACACCCAGCGGCCCACGGTCCCACATGACACTGCCGTTTGGGCGATACGACACTGCTATTTCACCCGTTCCGGTGTTGACAGTGATAATTGTATCCTCAAACCCTCGTGTCTTTGCATACGGCCCATTTCGGTGTAGTCTGTTTTTTGTCCATCGCAGCTTAATCATGCGAAACGGATTCCCGTACTGGTCAGTCTCTCCTACTGCCGCCTTCGCATAGTCAGCCGCCCTGCGACCATCTTTGTTCCGAGCACCTTTGACGATAATCACTTTGCATCTCCTTGTCATAAAGACATAGTAAAGGAGGGAGGGGCAATTAAGCCCCCCCCAATCAATACACCTACGAGGTCTGTGAGGTGTAGTTGTTCAACTCAGGCGGTGCAGCGAAAGGAAGAACAATCGACCCGTCCTGCTGGAGCGTGGTTGCATCGTTGTCCGTAACATCAAACACCGGCTGCTTGATACCAACGGAACAGAAGATGCCGCTACCGAAGAACTTGTCATACTGCTCATACTCCCACTCCCAATGGAACCCTTCAGGCATCCACTCACACAGAGCGGCCTGACCAAGAAGGAACCCAACCTGGCGTGCATTGGCAGTCTTGTCCCGAGGATCGCTCGAGCCATCGTCCGCGCGGCCCATTGCATAGTACTGCGCCGTCAGTGTGTAGTCAGCCCCATTATCAATGAGGTAACTATCACTGTTGGAAGCAGAACCGGCAAGACTGAGCGTGGGATAACGCTGGTCTTCGACAATCCGCAGTCCACCGATCTGACCGATGAGGCCTGGATACATGAAACGAATCTCTTTGCTGAACGCCTGTGCATCCCGCCAGATCGTCCCAAGATTCCCAGCCTGTACGGCGTGCTTGAGCCAACGACACTGGGGCGTAGGCAGAACCACAACGTAGCCATCGCCACCATCTTCAAACTCGATGGGGGTAATGAACGCTTCGTTGCGTGCCCACTCTTCCAGGCGCTGGAGGTACAGGACGCTCACACACGCATTCACGCCAGTGCCAGCGGCAACGAGTGCTGCGACAATGGTGTCAACCCAGTCAGCCGCATTCGTAACATACTGGGGCTGCTGCGCGTTGGTGCGATTCGGCACATACCAATTGCTCGAAAACGAGCTAGCATTGAAATGTGGCGCATCTTCCAAGTTCTCCGACTGGAGTTCGAGCAACGCCTGTCTCCGCATCTTGCCAAAGTACTGCTTGAAGTACTTGGCCAAACCGGGAACCCGGTACTCGAAGATTTTGTAGTCGAACTTGTCGCGAGCGTAGATGCCATAGGCCTGATTCGTCGTCGCGTGTGAGAGATCGGTGTACTCCATGCGGAAATGCTTGGTAGTGATCTCCTCTTCGTTCAGACGCTGATCCCCGTTGGCACCAATGGTTGGAGCCGCACTGAGGTCTTTTACCATTGCCACTCTGGTATACCGACCAGAATCTGCCTCGCTCTTCAGCTTGAGATAGATGGCATTCGGCAGGGCGGCAGGCTCTTCGCTCGTCGCATTGATGTACTCACTCGACAGGTGATCGAAAATGTCATTGGGAAGATATTCCCGCTTCAAATCGGTCAGCCAAGTCGTGATTAACAGAGCACTGTCAATCGTTGTTGGATGGTTAATAGACATGGAATCTTACCTCATGGATAACGAGATGATTTGTGAAACTGAGGCAATCGTCCAGTCAACTGCAATCTGAGTTCCTTCAGGCGCTTAAACTTTGGAGTAGCTTCCCAGGCCGTAGCATTCCTCTCACCAGAGTCCACAACAGTGTTGTACTCAGTTAGCAGAGCGGTATACTCAACCTTCTTTTCGTCGGGAGTTAGCGAGTCCTCTATCCTTGCGCCATCTTCTTTCCCAGACGGCAATCCAGACGCTTCACTTTCCTTCCTCAGCTTTTCCTCATCATGCAGACGTTGCTCGTCTTTGGTCGGCTCAACCGGTTTCTCGTACTTAAACTGGGATATTAACCCAAGGTCGCTAAGGCAACCCTTGAAAGTGCGATAGTCCTTTTGTCTGGGCACGCCAGTTGAGAAATCGTAAAACGACTCCAGAGCTTGCTTGATCTTGGTGTAGTTCTTCTTGTCCAAGTCTGACAATCCATTGACGGTAGCCTGTGCAACAGCGAGCGATCCAGGGTCTGGACTATCACTGTTTATCACAGCCCATGCGTCAGAGATTCGCTGTGGCGATACTGACGTGTCAAGTTGGAACTCTTTGGTAAAAGAACCCAGCTTTGAACTCGTCCACATATCACTCCACGCTTCTTTGACTGCCGACACTGCGCTAGACTCTGCCGTTTCCGACACATAGCTTGTGGCCTTTTCAACCTTCGGCCTCAAGTCAGAAACAACGGTGTCCAATTCTGCCAGGCGCGAAGCAATGCTTGTGTCGTATGCCTCAAGGCTTGCCTCATACTGAGACAGGTCTGTGCGATACTTGGCAAGCGCCGCCGTGTACCCATCGTCTGCAATGCCATCGTCAAAATCATCAGCACTCGGCAGAGCTGGAATCTTCGGACGGGTTGTTGGAGCAGGAGCGTTTTCCTTCAGTTTTGCCTGAAGTGCCTCAAGTTCTTTTTCCTTTTCAGCTATACGCGCCTGTGCATCCTTCAGCTTCTGTCCGGTTTTCCCTCGCTCGGCGTTAAACCTATCAAGAGCTTGCTGCTGTGCAGTCGTAGAGTTTCTGAGCTTTTCCAGCGCACCAAGCGCCGACTCCTCAGAATCAAATCCCATCTGTTTCCATTTCGGCTCGGAGGACTCACCTTCCTTTGCCGGTTCTGGAGCAGGGGGAGTATCGCCCACGCCACTATCAGTCTGAGGTTCCTGCGCAACTGGAGGCTCACCTTCAGGTGGTGTACCGTCCACCTTTTCGATGTCATCCAGGAACGCATTCCTCTCACCGCTGTTAGCAGGGAGGGTAGCAAAACGTAAAAGGTCGTCCCGATCCTTCCCCTTTGGGGGGATAACGATCTCGCCAGAACTCATCTTTGCGTTGATCTCCTCGGCAGATAGACCTTTGATTTTTTCCAATTCATCTCTTGTCATAATGACTTATCCTCCAGAACGAATCTTGGTGGTTGATTACGCAATACCGGCAATACGACCAGTCCCGCCGCCAGTGTGAACCGTAGGCATACCGGCTGGGGTGCTGCCCTCAACCTTGGTAGCCGTGGTCATGTGCGAGAACGCTGTCTTGCCCGAACTCTGCTTGGAACTCAGGGCGAACCCTGCGCCACCAGCCGGGGTGGTCGTATCGAGCTTGCCGCCGACATACTTCTGATTGGTAGGGCTTTTCGCATCGGCCTTTGCCGTGATAGTCGCCTTTCCAGTTACCATTGCCGCATCCTTCATACAATCCCTCCTACTGGAGATGGTGTTAATTCCTCTTCAAATGGAGTACCCTGAATAGCCTCTTCCTCTGTCGGTTCCCCCGGTGCCATTTGCTGCGGAGGTGCCTCTGCTGATTGTCCACCCATGCCCACAGGTGCTTCCTGGCCCGGCATAGCTGCTTCGGGTGGAGCCGATGCAGACTGTAGCTTGCCACGTAGACTGAGATTGATTAGCGCCTCCTGCATTGCGGCATTGGTAGTCATCAGGTCAAAGGCTCGCGCAATCTCTTCCTTGGACTCGTCAGGCATCTCATACGTCTTGAACAACGACTTCTGCACCACAAGCCTGCCCAGCCTATCCAACGGGTCTGTGAACAACTGTAGAGCGTCTGTGTACTGACCACGCAAATCATTGCGGATATTGGCCCCGTTCTGACTTGGGTAGATGTTCACCAACTGTTCGGGGAGTAGGCTGATGTCGTCCTTGGTATATCTCTGAGCCTCGCCGAACTCGTCGATTGTCTCCATGCGCTCGTTGATGGTGAAGCTCTCTTTGCCACCAATCTTGGTGAATATTCTTGGCCATCCGGCATAGGTAATTTTGGCCTGCTTGGCGTAGGCAGCGGTCTTTGCAGCCTTGTGTGCCTCGTATATCTCCATGCCGTGCTTCTGACCAATGAGCGATACCTGATACTTGCTCTGGAATAGCTTGCCACTCTGGTTCGATGTGTCTTGTCGCGCCTCTGCCGCTGCTGGGCTGGTGCTAAACCAATCAGACAGGTCGAGTAGTCTGTCATTGCGAGCGAACACATCCGTGGGAACCTGGCCGTCTGACAGTCTGATTATCCCACCATGCTGGCCAAGGTCGGCAGTAGACCCCTCATCCACCCATATCCGTGCAGCGGGATTGTTCCACTCGCGCTCAATCTCGGCCTCAACCGCGCTATCACCACCAGTCAGAGCCCTATCCATGATGAAACCACCACGGGCAGCGCGTAGCTGAATGTCGCTGATGTTCATCACGCCCTTGTTGTACTCAATCTGTATGTCGTACAACTCATCCACAGTGCCCTTAAACTGGCCATTATAGCCGTTTCCAAGGGGGTAGATGTTGCAGTTATTGGTCTGTATCTTGTCCTTGCCACGGGCTAGGAATAGCTCAATGTCCAACGAGGGGCAGACTACCTCTACCTGCTTCTGGCGCTTGGTTTGACGGCGTATCGTGATATCGTTGGGGCCAAGTCCCATCATTTTGATGTACTCAGTCTTCAAATCCCTGTCGGCTGCTGATCCTGCCGGGAATCCTGTCTCGGGGAAGCTGCACCTATTCTGTAGATCGTACTCCCAGTAGCGCGTTTCCTTCTTAACCCAGTGGTAGGCTATTACCTGATGGCGGTCGCCCCACTTCTGTTCGGTATCTGGATAGGCCTGTACACCACCCATGTACGTGCCAAGGTCCATGCCGGTGTTCTCTTCCCGCTCCCTGATCTCGTCTATTTTCTCAGACTTGGTATGCCAAATCTCTTTGATCTGCTTAACCGTAAACATGCCGTGCTCAAACCAGTTGTCGATATTGTCAGGGTCATAGTCCTTCCAACTGGTGTCTATGAGGATATTCCGGGGGTTCTTGACCTCCCACGAGATATTGCCATCGTCATTGTACTTGTCTGTTATAATCATGGACTCGTAGCCAACTTGAGTGAACATGTCCCTGAGTGCCACACGCTCGGGAACCTTCCACCGGCAGTTGTGCTCGTCGCTGATACGCATATCGGCAAGGCTTAGGCTCATGCTGTCCACCTTGCCATTGACCGGGGCATAGCCCATGTCAAAGCCGTTGGACATGTAGCTGCCAACCTGCTGCTCAATCTTACGGGCAATGATGTTGAGTGTGGGCGCACGTCTGCCCTCAGACCTAAGCTTTTCCACCACATAGGATGGCCACTGGCCGAAGTTCACTCCCCACATCATTCTCTGGTTGCGTAGGATTCTATCAGTTTCGGGCCGCCAGTAGTCCACATAGCGGTCAAACATGGTCTTAACCCATCGAGCGCGTAGATAGTCCTCAGTACTCTCAGGAACCCGTGGAGTGTTCTTATCGTACTTGGTGGACTTCTTAGATGCCCATGTCAGCGTTTCTTCAGGCATATTACCCTATCTGTTCGTACACGTCAAATTCATCAAACTTGGCGTGTTTTGTGAAGTCGGGCTTTTGACTGGTTGCGGCAAACACCAGGCGGTCGCCATCCCAATGCACCTCAACCCATCGCTGTTCGGGTGGGCACATAGGGCATCGGAACGTACACCGCTTGTCTGGGTCTGTCCGTAAGATGTCAATTTGTAAGTCCGTCAGTTCAGCTAAGAAACGACCACACTGCTTGGGCTGCCGTGTATCGTCAAGACGGACATTGTGGCAGGTAATTACTGGCATAAAACACAAAAAGCCGCACAATCCCATTCGGGAAAGCGCGGCCTTCGTTGGCTTGGCACGTGAAGTAGGCTAGATGCCTACGGTATCAAAGAACTTCGTGCTTCTCTATCTTTGGCACTCGACCGTTGGAGAAGTGTACAACAATAGAACCGTTGACTTTGTTCTTCTTGAACCCGTCAATCAGTTCCTTTGCTCTCTCGGCCTTACATGTCAGGTGGTGCTTCTGTGCAGATTCCCGTTGTTCTATTACACTACTCAACATGTTGTGCTTCTCCTATATAATAACACAATGCGCGGTGCGTGTCAAGGGCTACTTTGCTATAGCCTGTTTAGCCTTGGCCCACCACTGCTTCTCACTCTCTGCCAACTTGCCGTTAATCAATGTCGCATTATCCCACTCTGCCATGCTCTGTAGGTGTGCAGCGTACCTTGTAGCCACCCCTCCCTTGTGGATGGATGCCATGTTTTCAGGCTCTATCTGGTGCTTGGCCCCGATGTTGTACCGCTGCTTGGTGTATGGCCAGCAAAGGTACTCGTTGTCCAACATTGACCCGGCAAACAATGGCACCCTGATCTTGTACATCTGCTGTATTCCCGGCCACTCAACCATCTTGAAGAACCGCTCGTCGTCCACGATAGCCGCTGGCATACCCTTGAAATAGTACCCCTGAGATGGGCTACCCACACCCTGTATCTCGTGGGCGTTATCGTGCGCGTAGAATCTGTAATCACCCCACTTGTACCAGAAGCTCACACAGATATGGAGCAATCCCTGCCGATTGAACCCCATATGTAGTGCTTTGCTAGGGTCGGTGTCGCTCACCATGCAATGCGTCCGAGTGTACCCACACCCGGCAAAGGCCTTGGTCAGCCGTTCGTAGTCCTCCCCGTAGTAGGTGCAAACGTCGATGTCGTTGTCTGGGATGGTGCCACCATTCTTCACAAGCCCCCAGAGTGCCCCAAATGACAGCCAATACTTCTTGGCTAGTCCCGCATAGGCAAACGCCTTTTGCACCATTCTGAGCGTGTTCTCAAGTGTTTTGGACGGTTCAACGGGCATCTGTTATCCCTTCGCGTTCATAGCGATCCATCTGTTCTGACTTCCAAAAGACCTCTACGTTTAACGGATTCTCCCATGACAGCCCACGCAACGCCTCAACCAGCTTCTCTTGGTCGAAGTTGTTTGTGTGAGCAATTGCTGTAACTTCATTGGTGTAGCCAATGCTTTTGTTTCCACACGAATAGGACACAACCCACCCACGAAGGCTGAACCCAACTAGCTTCTTATACTCAGAATCAATGGCCTTTAGCCGGGAGTCCACGCTGGCATCGTCCGGTATTTCATCATCAAGCCCTGACCAGCATACGATTACTGATGCCCAATCACTCACCTGCTGCCTCCAAACTGACCACCCAGTCGAGCGTGGTCTTATACGCATACAGAAAGGCCTTTCTATACCATTTTGGCATACAATGCATCTCCCCATAGATTGTTTGAACAGCCACCCTCCACGAGTCTGAAGCCGTGCTCGTGCATGTATTTGCTGACCTCACCGAACATGGGCTGACCCTCGTATAGCTCCACCTGAGCCACCTCACAGTAGATGGCCCTGACCTTCTGCATGGTTACACCCGCGCCCTCAAAAACCTTCAACTCTGCCCCTTGTACGTCTATGTGGATGAAGTCTATTGTCAGGTTGAAGCTGTCCAGCGTCCGCACATGGGCAGTCTTCTCGTTGAAATGGCACCACTTGTGCTCGTCGAGATGGGCCTTGGGTCTGAGTAGGCTACTGCTCTTGTTCCCAGGATTCCACCCTCCAGAATTGGGCACGTCCCCATAAGACTCATGAAATGGCAATATTCCTTCAGCATCAGACAGGGCATATGGGAACGTAGTAAACATTCCTCTGTGATGAGCAAAATCGTTGAAATTCTGTATCATCAACCCAACATTATCCGCTCTTGGCTCAAAACAGTAGAAGTGGGCGTTGGGCATGACTTTTGAGTATCTGAGGCTGGACAGCCCCTCACACGCGCCAATGTCAGCTACACCAATAGCCTCGTCAGGCCTGAACACTTGGAAGATGTTGTCCAGCATGTCGGGCTTTTTATTAATGAACTCTTCTCGCATGTGTCTTGGCGGGTTGTTCAATTTATGGCCTCCCTATTCTTCAATTTCCACTCCCTCTATCCAATGATAACGAGGTTCATCCACTCTCAGTCTCTGGTGTGATGTTGGGCTGAAATACCCACTGACCGGCACTGGACCCCAAATCTCTGCATCCGACAACCACGCTCCCCACCACGCAAAAGTACTATTTGATATGATAATTTTATTAGCACCATACAATGTAGCCATATCTTCAACAGGATTTCCGTTTGGGTACTCAGGATTATATTCGGCAAACCAATTCTTCACACTATCGTCAATACCTACACCAATGACTATCAGACGTTTCCATTCCATAGACTCCAATGCTTTTCTATAGAAAGACAATGCTAAAAGATTCTCAGTTCCAACGTAATCCCATCTCCGAACATGGGCAACTACTGTAGTATCATCCATTTTACATGGTGAAGGCGCCAACTTAAACCATTCCCTAATTGCTTCCTTGTGACGAAAATAGTAATTGTAGTTCTGGAAATATCCATTAACCACCATCCCGCACGGCAAGGACGGGGCGCTGTAGACATCACTAGCGTTTCCATCGGCACACACCCTCTTGGCAATCCCAGCCTTCCTCCCATCCACCGGCACCGCATTGGCGAATCCTGGGTATAGCTCATCACACGTCAACGCCATCCCATTCTTCTCGGCCACGATACGCGCAAAGGCATACTGGAACATGCGATTGCCAACGCCTATAACCGTGGTGTTGTGGTACTGACACTGAATCATTCCTCCACCTCCACTCCCTCTATCCAATGTGTCCTTTGCTCATCATACCTCAGATTCTGTCGTGCGCTTGCGCTGAAGTATCCACTCCCGGGCACCGGATACCACACCTCACAGTCTGACAACCACGTCCCTAGCCACGAGAATGTACTATTACTGGCTATCACACGCCGAAACGCCTTGAACAGCTTGAAATCGCCCATAGCGTTGCCATCGGTGTAGTGGGGATTGAACTCCTTCAGCAACTCCCTAGCCTTGGCATCTATCCCCGATCCTATCACCACCAGGTTCCTGTACGGCAATGTCTGCAACAATTCCCGATAGTATGTGAGCTTGATCGCATTGTTGCCTATGAAGAAGTCTCCACGCCTGATGTGGACGAGTATATCGTCAGGGTGTATGTCAGCCGATGCGTCAGGTTGCCAGAACCATTTACGCATCTCGTCCCGATGGTTCTCATAGAAGCGTATGTTCTGAAAGAATCCGTACACAAGTATCTGGCGCTGCGTTGTCTCTGTCAGTGATTCGAGTGCGTTGTCGTCGTTGTAGACCTTGTAGTCTCCACCAACCTCTTTCCCTGGAACTGGAATGGCATTGATCCACTCTTGGTGTGGCCGTTCACATATCAGCCGCAGCTTGAGCCTATCAGCCAGTATGCGCCCAAAAGAGTACTGGATAGCACGATTGCACAAACCACCCACATACTGAATACGTATCATACGTTCCTCTTCAGCAGCACAAGCGACCCAACCCGCTTCTCTATCACAAACCATTTCAGGCATTCGGCATAGCTCTTTCGGTCTGGTGCCAACACTTTTTTGTAGTCGTGCATGAATACCTTGGTGTTCTCTCCAGCCAACTTGGCAGCAGTCTCAGAGCACGCCACACGCGCACGCCCGTCTATGAGTATGACACTGTACGGACCTTCCTTGGTCTTCAGAGGTAATTCCACATAATCCTTGAACTGCTCTCTTGTGCCGTCCTCAGTGCCTAGAAGTGGCCTGTTGGTGGTAACGTGATGTACCTTGATGTTGTTTCTGCCCATCTTGCGTACTTCTCGTGTCCAATGATCTGTGTGCTCAATGGACACCACTTTGCTGACTATCTTTGACATAGCTATCGTAGACCCGCCAGCGCCCCACTCAAGCACAACATCGCTGGGTTTTAGGTTGCTGACAAGGAATGACCACTCAGGCTCTGTCATGAATGGGCTAATATCCATACTGCTCTGCCTTGTTGCGTATCCGTGTTGTAAGTCCTTCATCCACTCTCTTCAGGTCTTCCCATGTGAGTATCATGTGGTCGCGGTGGTTGATAGTTATCTCTGGGAAAGTAGCATAGCCAGACGGCGCATGGAGACTGAGAACGCCTAGAACAGTTTGGTACTTGCTTCCAAGCTCCTCAACCTTGAATGAGTAGTTGGCTCTTGACTCGATCAGCTCATTCCATCTCAGCCACACCCACATGGCCTTGTGTAGCAGCACCCAATTACGGTTCAACCCCTCGGGACTACCAACGACATCCACCATATACCTGAAGTGTGTTGGCATGTCGATTGTCAGTAGCGACCCGATGGTGGCAAGCGGCTCTCGAGTCATGTGCACTATTATATCCCACTCACTGGGCTGAACCGTGCCAAGCAGGCTTTGCCCACTAGCGATGTGCAACCACGACACTCTCAGGTCATACTCAGTCTCTTCTATTGCCTCACGAGCAACGACATACCCAAGGCTTTCAAACACCTTCCATGCGTATGTTGTCCCTGCTCGTGGTAGGCTTGCTATCAACCGCCTCATCTCAACTGCTCCAAGAACATCTCTTTGTCGTTGATGTAGTCGTCCTTGCCGTAGGTGGTACTGGCCATGACCAACAGTATGTCCTTGCCTGTCAGGAACACTTGGCTATCCCATACCATGCGCCCAACGTACTGATAGTCTCCCGGCCTCAACATGTGCTCCTTCCTGCCCTTGCCATCGTCAGTCCTGACCATGATAGCGCCCTTGATACATATCAGCATTTGTTCTGTCTGACAGTGGGCGTGATTGCCACGCTCCTCACCTTGGGGCACATCTGTAACCCAGAACACGCGCCTGACAGAGAATGGCATCTTGTCAAACTCCAACACAGATAGTATGCCGCAATGGTGCTTGTCCAAATCAATGTGGTTTGTAATCATTTTACCGCCTTGATAACGCGCTCAACCTGTTCGTCGGTAAGCTGGTGATGGAATGGGATAGATACAATCTTCTGTGCTATTGACTCTGACTTGGGAAATGAGCCAGCACCATAGCTTTGATAACACAACTGGCTATGAAGACACAGATAATGGAGTCCAACAGTAATCTCAGAGCTTTCAAACAACTCCCACTCGTCTTCAGAAAATACCTGATACAAGTGGTGGCTTCTGCCATTTGCCCTTGATAGCTGTGAGTCATAAGCCTTGGCTACCTCGTCAATACGCTTGCGTCTCTCGGGCCACTTGTGGAATGCATCTCGGGCTACCATAGCCTGTGCTGTGCTCATGTACGCCTTCCAACCGGGGAAACGACTAGCCCTCTCCCAGCTTGAGGCTCCAGCGGTCATGCCATTATTGATAGCCAATCGCAGCCACTCACACAAGCCCCTATCGTCAGTAACCACCATGCCACCGTCTATCCCGCCTATGGGCTTGGTGGGGTAGAACGAGTATAGCGTTGCGTATGCACTGCTGTACTTGTGTTGGCTATCAGCTACGTACTGGGCTGAGTCCACTACGCGCCCGAACACGTCGTTGCTTGCCAGCGTGTAGTGCTGACCCATCCATGTTGCGTTGTCCACAAACTGCCACTGCACACCCGAATGTATCACAGCATTGGCCACGACCGGCGGCAACATGGTGGGCAACTCAACCTTGAGCGGGGCGTGCTTCATGTACTCCAGCACCAGATAGATTGCCATAGTACACGAGCATACGCCAACAGCGTACTTGGCACCCACGTACTCGGCAAACTCATCCTCGAACTTGGACACGACTTTGCCATGCAGTACGTGGTCTGCATCGGACATGTCTATCACAGGCTTGTCGATGGCGAACAGGCTAATCAAAGGCATAGCCGAACTCTTTGATGATCTCGGCATCCTTTGACCTCACAATGTTCTTTGTGGACTCGCTGTAATACTCTTGGTATGGCGGGTGTGGATTGTGATTGGAAAGATTGTTGTCCTTGAAGTACAGGCCTTTGAACGTGGCATATGACTGCCCCGGATCACGACCATTGGCAGCGAATATCTTGGCCATGTCTTCTGATATACTCTCGGTAGTGCCCATGTAGTCCACTGCCAACTTGCCATCAATAAACATCATCTGGTGGTATCTCTGCGTGAGCCAGAAGTTCTTGCATGTCTTGCCCCACTTGAGGTGCTCATCGAACGTAGCAAACCTTTGAGAGAACTCGTGGTATCGCAGCCCTGCATCACACTCCTTGGATATGCCACGCTCAACAGCGTTCGAGTTGCGGAAATACTCGTATCGACTGACGTACCAATCCCACGGATTTCTCACTAGCCCAAAGATATATGACGAGTCTCGCTCCTCTTGCGACAGCGTGTCTACTGGATCGTGCCTGTTGGGTCTGAACGCACCAGACGCTCTAGCGTAATGCGATAGAAACGTACACCCTGTCTTGGGTAGCATTATGAATATCAGTGGCTTTGACACATATTCTCCTTTGGCGCTATGCTCTTTGCCATATCGCCATATCGTAGGTGTTGATGGTGTCGTACTCGATCAATGTCCATATCTTCTCACTTGCCAACAGCTCGGCCAGCCCAGCACACTTGCCCTCAAGCCAATCGTGGCACACGACAACACATGCCTTGGACAGGTAAGGCTTAACGGCCCTGAAGTCCTCGACCGACACCCCGCCGTCTAGGATTATGGCATCAATAGAGTCCATCGTGCGAGAGCATATGTCCTCAATCACGCCAGTGCTGTTCCCACAGTGGAATGTAATCCTCTTGGCCAAGTGTGGAAGCTCGGCTTCGTACCGTGCCTTTGCGCTGTCGCTGAGGTCTTGATTACACTCTATCGTGTGGACAACACCATCAGTCCTATGTGCCACCTCAGCTGCTATGTAGGTGCTGCCATAGCCCTTCCATGTGCCCACATCTATTATGGTCTTGGCCTTGATGCGTATGAGCGTGTCGAATATCTTGATACGCTCCTCTGCCGCCATCTGGCCAGTCTCGTCGTTGTGGCCAAACCTCATGTTGATTCCACCGTGCATCTCAGGATCAATTGTCATAGTCCATACCTCTCATACGCTGCCCTGAGCAGTCTCAGGTAGTCGTTGTACAAGTCTCTCACCCCAGTACTGACTGATAGGAAGTTGCCGTAGTTTGCCTCACCGCTGGTGTAGTGGTTGATGTTGTAGTGCGGCTCGAAGTGGCTGAAGTGCACCCACAACAGGGGAAACTCTCTGTCATTGTACACCACGTATACATGGTCTTGCATGTGAAAGGCTGACCAGTCGAACAGTCTGAAGTTCCACGGCGCACCCTGCATCACGCTTGAGCCTATGATGTGCGTGCTGTCGCACTCGTCCTCTAACAACTCCAGGTACTTCTGGTCCCCGCATGTGCCGTATTTCTTCCCATACTTGCCACGGTAGTTGCACACACACTCATTCCACAGGCCCAGCACCTTGCTTGCGCCAGCCCCAAAGAACACTATCCCGGCATTGTACGCCCCCACAGAATCGCCCTTGCCGTTGTGCAGATGTGGGGTGAGGCCAAGCTGTGCCCTGCCAATGTCCTTGTACACCAGATCAATGTCGTGGTACATGATGATGTCTGAGTCTATGTACATGATGGACGGCAATCGCTGCTTCTGGAACAGCCATATGCCAAACCGTGCCGATAGCGACCAGCAGTAGTGCTGCCATCGGGTGTATATGTCATTCTCTCGATGCACGTACTGCTTGGATGTTGGACTCAACTCTGGGATGGCTGTAGCCTGATATGGGGCGAGATTGGGCAGATTGAGCGCAACCAACTTGCTGTAGGATTGATCGTCAATACACAGATAGTGGAGTGTGAACCCCTCGCCTACATTGCTGTGTGCCATGAGGCTGTCGTATAGTGCCAGCCCCTTGTTGAGATACCCGTAGTCGCTAACCGTGTAGAGGTTCTTCATTGTGCTCCTTCGGGTTGGCTCCAAACCAACCAATCAACAACTGCGTCTTGCAGTTCTACAACTGTCATATCAGACACCAGTTTGTCATGATACTTATACTGTGTTGCGTCGTACACGGGCGGTTCTCTATCTCTCCTTGACTTGTTCATCTTGCGTAAATCATGACCACACGTATGACAGAACAGAGCATATTCCGGTATAAGTTTAGCACCACACACTGGACACGGGCTGGGAATCTCAGGGGGGAAGGCGCTGTCTGCCATTGTCCGGCCCTTCCACTCCCCACACCAATCGTCCGACCTTGTAAACGTATAGTCTACAGCCCGACCATGCTCTGTAATATTTGGCCGATGGCTCTCTGTGATTCTGCTTGTAGGTGCATTCCGATGGCATGAACCACCAGTTACACGGTCATCCTCCCACCAGCCGCAAGTCTTACATCTATGGCTATTCACGCCCACCGTCCTTCCACATGTTTCTTGACCCACTCACACGTTGACCGCATATTGAAATGGCTCTTGTACACCTCTGTGCATCGCTCCTGCATGTTCTGCCATCGCTTGTGGCTGATCTCCTTGAGCGTGTTGGGCAATCGGCCTAGCTCACTCTCAGGCACCAGTACACAAAACTCTGACCAGTCCAGCTCGTCAGCGTATGGTAGGTGTGGCTCGTCGTAGATGTACACCGGCACACAGCCCATCTGGATAGCTTCGTACAGGCGATAACTCGTAGGCCCATACCCTCTTGGGCATAGGGCGAACTTGCTGTTGGCCATCAGGCGTTGGAACTCTGCCGATGTAGCGGTTGAACCCACGCTGAACTCTGGCCCTGTGCACACTGCCCTCATTGTCCTACGGATTGGGTAGTTGTCTATAACGCCCACGAATGATGCCAATGTGGCTCGGTTGCCGTCCCGTACAGGGTGTGGATCACATAATAGCGGCAGACTCACACCACCATGACACCCACAGTAGAATACCCCGAACCTGCTTGGGTTGTCGATGTGCACCTTGATACCATCAGCATACTCACAGACTGTCCATAGCGTCTTGCCGTGATACTCCTTAACCACATTCTCGACGTATGCCTGTAGTGCTCCAACGTCCTTGCCATACTGGTGATCGACTAGGTAGGTATCCCAGAGTATAGGCAGGTACACCGCACTGGTCTTGGTATCGACTGATCCGAAGTAGTCAGCATGTGCCTCCTCCACCCTCAACCCGCGCTGGTGTGGTGGATAGGTTACGTGTCCACGAGGCCTGAACTCAGCAGGCACATCTACGATTTGCATACTAGCGTCCACCTTGCGGGGTTGGTTAGGTCGGTTAGCATCTCATACCCGTGTCTGCCCAGCCGTTCCAACAGCTTCTCAGTGTGTGCCTGCCCGAAGTGGAGTGCTAGGACTATCAGCACCCTGGGGGCAAACTTGTTGTCGAGCATCCAATTCACCACCCAATACTCATAATCACCACCGAGACACAGCTTAACCACATCGGGGTTGCCCGTGCCCAGCATCTCCACAATAGTCCTGAGCGTGTATACTGGGACAATGCACTCGGGTGATTCCTTCCAGGTGCCACCAGGGACTACTGAGCGGGTGTCATACTCCTGCACCACATGATGATACATGGACATTGGGGCATCCATAGTGCCAATACCCCACGGATGGAAGGTCAGACCGTGCGTGGCTATGTCGTGCTCGGCTATGAATGCAATACTGTCAGGCGTGGGATCAAACATGTGGACGGTAGTGCCAGCCTCAGACACCTCAGCATCCCAGGTGTAGTCATGGCCAATGCCAAAACTGTACACGAGACTGCCCCCGATGTCGGGCGTATTCCACCCACCGTAATCACTACCAATCCAAGGCGCGTTCATTCTGACGCTCCCCCGTCCCGCTCGTCGAAGCTCAATGGCTTGTGAAGTAGAAGAGCACCGCCCGACAGTGGAGTCTCGATCTCCGGCTGGTGGGCATCATCAAGGGATAATTTGCCACACTCTTCACACTGCCACTCGCCATCCATCACATAATTTATCTCCCCGCACGAGCACTCCCTAGCATGGACATTGACATACTCGCCCTCGTGGTATCTCGGATTGTTCCAGCACACCTCATATCGCTCACGCATTGACAGCTTGAGCATGTCCTTGGCTATGGCCAGAGCCTCTTCGTCCTTGGCTTCCTTGATGCTGTGCTTGATACACCACTTGATGTGGCACTCCTCAACATTGTCATCATCCAGAACGATGTGGAGTGCACCGCCAGCCATGTTTGTCTCATAGTACCGACCAACTCTAGCGATGAGATCCTTCACCCCAGCCTCCTATCGAACTGGTTGCAGAACATGGCGTGCAGTCCCACCTCGCTTGGGTGTAGGTAGTACCCTAGCAGAATGTGTGCCTTGTGGACAAGCTCTGACCGTGGGTATACCAGTCCCTTGATGGCCGTGTTCTCAGCCCCACAGTTGGGGAATAGCGGTCCACCAGAGCAGTACTCCCGCCTTTGGAAGCCTTTGAACCCCAATGTGTCCAGCACGTGTGCTAGCCATATCCCTGTCCAGCCGTTGATGTGGTATGCCCACGCTGCCTCTTGGCTACCATGTATCAGCCTCATTGCAGCGGCGTGGATGTGTGGGTCTGTTGATCCATACGCTTTGAGCATTATAGCTAGCGGGTCAGGCACGTCTATGACCAACACACCACCTGGCACCAGCGCCTCAGTCCATTTGACCAATACAACCATGCCATCGACAAACCCCAAGTGCTCGAAGCTGTGGTGGCTCTCGATGTGCTCGGCTGGCTCATAGGCCATAGTGAGCATGTCAGCCTTGACCTGAGCCTTGGGGTTGTAGAGGTCAACATTGACGAACCCCTCCTTGATGTGAGGCCCACAACCTAAGTGATAACGTGCTGCCATACTCCCTCTCTAGCTAGGCAAAAAGTGCCCGTATTCCACGGTGCTTCAATTTTCGTGCATTTCGTGAACCATAGTTATCCTATTGTCCTGCTTTTGCTCATTCTGTCAAGCTGCTTGGTTGTTCTGTCTATCTGCATGTATATGGCATTGGGTGGCTCCTTCATGCCTCCGTTTTTGTACACTCCGGGGAATGACTCTACGGTGAACAGTATTCTATGGAGCCAGTTGGTTATGGATGCTGCTTGGTGTTGGACGGGTTTGATTGTCCCGACTTCTACCTTCTGAGTCCAGTGGTTGCCGTGTATGTCGGTGTATCTAACCCACACCTGCTTGATGTGTACCCACGGCCATCTCCTGACTACCATTAATGAGTGGGAGTAGAATACTCCGAGGAGCATTGTCCCCTTGTGCAGTTCGTTGTCCACCTACACCCTCCTGAACAGGTATGTGGGAGCGCCCTGCGGGTAGAGG
>Ga0307379_10004749_pt1 | contig 19247 bp, 24 predicted proteins | sample UN2MG_FD_202237 | JGI IMG/M metagenome (GOLD analysis project Ga0307379, IMG submission 202237) | Soil microbial communities from Risofladan, Vaasa, Finland - UN-2 | ecosystem: Environmental > Terrestrial > Soil > Coastal area > Acid sulfate soil | place: Finland: Risofladan, Vaasa | collected... | reverse complement strand
TGCGTCGCCCCGTTGTTTTTAAAAGGGCTTATAACCCAATCTTCCGCCGTTGCCGAAGAAACCGAGCAGTTCATAAATAATTTATAAACTCCTGTTTTTACTATCGTGATATGGTCGTTTGTGTGGTCAAGCGTTGTAAGATTATTCAATCCGTTAGTGTCAAAAGATATACACTGATACCAAGTGTCTTGTGCCGCCATAACCAAATCTTCATCAACATCGTGCCCGTATATTTCCCCGTAAGGAAGCCCTGAACCAGCCCCAGCGAAAACCAAATCTCCCAACGCAGTTAAATTCCCTCCCGTAATCTGCGTAACCGAAACTGTGTCAATATAAAATCTTGAGTTTGCTTCATTCGGGGTAAATACAAGATTGTCGGTTGTAGTAGCCGTAATAACTTCTTTGTATTGTCCGCTGGCGGCAACCGTGTCCAATGTAACCCCCCCGATAGTGGGAGTCATAGAACCCACCGTCCAAGAGGATATCGTGAACTTTACGTAATAGGTATTTCCCGCCACTATCGTAATCGGAACGGTCGGGGCAAGCGTTCCCACGCCATCGGCATTCTTTCTTACAAGATTGGAAACATACTGCCAGCCCGCTCCAAGCGTCCACCCGGCGGCGCTCCCCGTGAAGTTTCCGTTTGTGACCAATTCCGCGCCGACAGAACTCTTATTCGCAACGAATAAATCCCCAAGAACCCTTGCGGAGTTGGCTCTCACTTCAAAATCTTTTGCCCCGAACCCTACGGCGAAATTGCTCGGAGTGTTATTGACGACATTGGTGTAACCGATTGTGTGAGTGGCTTCCTTTAATGACCTGACGCCAGAACCTATCCCAGAGGAAATGTTCCCGCTTACGACATTGGATTCTCCGAATCCGACTGAACTGCCTCCGCTTACAAGATTCATAGTCCCTTCCGCCATTGAGGTAACTCCAGTTACGAAATTGGTATCTCCAAACCCAAAAGAATTAGCCCCGCTTACGGTATTGGAGAATCCAAAACCGCCCGAGTTTAACGCGGCAACGGTATTCCCGTTCCCCATACTGATAAAACTGGTTAATGATACCAACGAAAGAGATGCCCCCCCTATATTGCCTGCGGTTAAAATGTTATACGCGCTTACTCCGAGAGCCCCTGACATCAGAGTCCCGTCGCTGTCCATTGTCCAAACCAATGCGGGCACAGAGTTTGTATTCGGAGTCGTGTAAAATTCCCACCTTGTTCCCCTCGCAGTTGCGGTGTGGTTTTCATCGCAAACCAAAGCGATACTCCCAGTATCAACATCTGTCCCTCCCGTTCCTGTCCAAGTTCTGCCTTGAAGTTCCACTATCTCCTGATTTAAACTTGGATAGTTGGTGCTGTTTCTTTTCAGCCCCCGCCAGATATTTATTGTAGCGGCGTTTGCCGTGCTGTCATACACCCCGATTGGCCCGCCCGCTGGAAATGTAACCCCAGTTGACGATATAACTAATTTCGTAGACCCCCCAGCAATAAAAGCAAGATAGTTCGCCACTCCTTGTGTCCCAAATCCAGTGTCAGGGTCGCCTGTGAAACTATAAGCGTAAGTCCCTGTTCCAGCGAGGAATTGCCCCGCTCCTGTCGCACTTATATTACCTGATGTTGTAATCGCCCCTGAACCTGCGTTAAGTGAAGTTACTGTGGCTGCTCCTGCTCCGAGAGTGCCTGTGGTGGTGAAATTGCCTGTTCCAGCACTAATATCAACATCTGTTCCTGTGATATTACCCATTCCTGTTATATTCCCCCCCGATAAAGTTGCTGTCCCATCTGTTAGAGACATTCCTGTTATAGTGCCTGTAGTATGTATTAGGTCTGAAGTATATAGTCCATACCATCTCCGAGAAGCACTTCCTAAATTATAGCTTCCAGTAGCTACAGGAATAATATGACCTGTAATTGTTGCTTGTCCTGCTTGTACTCCATCTAATATAGAAGTAGTGTTTAAATAAATCTTTCCTGTGTTTAATATGCCAGCCCCGAGAGTGCCTGTGGTGGTGAAATTGCCTCCATTAAGATTAACTACTCCTGCCCCCACTTCTTTCGGGTCTATTATTAAATCCGTTCCATTATAATAGACGGCGGCATCGTTTCCTGTTCCAAATATCGCTTTTACGTTATCTGGTAGATTTATTCCTCCAGGCCCGACTGTTCCTCCAAGAGTAAAAACCCCGGAAACGTCCAGATCAGTGAACCAACCTTTGGCTATTCTAATGGTGTTTGATCCTAACTGCCAATTAGAATCGGTAAAATAAACGTTAGCATCGTCTAAATACAAAATCCCTGGTTGTAATATCCCGTCATTACCTGGAGATAACAATGCCAGGACAGAAAATGGAACCAGGATTGATAATATTAAAATATGCAGTATCTTTCTCATTTATTCTTTTCTTCCCTTAATGTTTCTAAAAAAGCACCCAGCTTGACATTTCCGTCAGAAATCGCCGTTGCTATTATTTCGTCTCTCTCTTTTAACTTCTCGAGGATACTGGATGTTTCTTTAAGATATATCTCTATGCTATGGAAATATCCATCTATCATCCTTTTTTGGTTTTCCGTCAGATTTTTTACCTCTTCTGCAAACTTCTCGGAATTGTCCGCCAGTCGCTTTGTGTCCTGCGAGAACGCCTTTGAGATGATTTTTGATAAGTATCTTGGGTAAAATACGACTGTCCCTGAAAATATAATTATTAAAACTAAAATAATTATTGTCATGATACGAATGATCCTATTTTAGCCATTAAAATATAATCTATGTCCATGTTATCTGCGTTTCCGTTTGCAACCTTAAGGGGCAGAGGCAGACTGTGATCTCCCACCTTATGGGTGGCGACCAACAACTCGTCGGCATACGCCTTTACCCCCGACTCGTCCCAAACTATCTTGTACTTGATGAAGTTTCCATTCCATGTCTGGCTCGCCTGGTTCCACGGTATCGTCGTGCTAACCAGATTCCCGTCGTTGTCATAGCTCTTGAAGGAGAATATGTCATTGGTTATGTCGAAAAACATCGCCCCCCTTTCCGTGGCGGTGTTCCTCATTCCCCAATACTTTGATTGGGCGACCGTCGGCGCTACGGGAACATTAACTATAAACTCAAAATCCCCATAAGTATATTGGGAGTAACTCGATATTACGGCCGAGGTTAACCTTATATCTCCTGTGACCATGCTCGGAGTTCCGGAAACTTTCTTGAAGAAAAGGTTGTCAAATGCCTTTATCGTGGGATCATAAACGAACCTCTGCTTTATTCCGTTGAAAACGTCTGCTAATAACGACATTTTTTTATTGTTTAACGGTAAATCCAGCTATATTCGCCTTGCATGCGCTCGTGCCATCGACATCGACACTAACTGCCGCACCGGATGTTCCCTTTAATGGTTGGACGAAGTGAAGGTTTACGCTTCCATTGGCCCCCATCTGAACTTGCCATATGACCGTCGTTCCGTCCTTTATAAGTAGAATGGCTCCGGCCTTGTCCGAGGATGCCGAGGCGTCAGTGATATAATGAACCTTTCCTGTTGCGACCGCCTTCGATGCCGATGCCGCTGTTGCGTGGGTTGCCGTAACTTGAAAAGGTTCTCCGTGTAATTGTTTTGGTGTGGACATTTTATTATTACTTTATTAAAACCTTTCTATTTGACCTTTATCTCCGGAAGGGGAGGGGCAAATTGCCACCCCCCTTTTATTCCTTATTTTCCCTGCGCTTCGAGATCCATGAGATCCTGTAAAAGTTCCTTTAGTGATTTCTTCACATCGGCATCCACTCCACGCTTTTTCAGTTCTTCTATCACATCCTTTTTAGTGACCGGAGAAGTAGGAGATGGAGGAAACTCATGCTCAATCTTTTTTAAGTCCTCCTTTCTTTTTTCCTCCGCGGTCGGAGGTGAGGATGGCGCCTCGTTCCCCATAGGAGTTAGGATCCTGCCTCTGTATTCTTCCACCTGCTCTGGTGTCCAAAGTTTTACCGGCTCATTTCTGGAAACCTTTTTTTTGGCTTCCCTTGAAAGCATCTTCCTGGCCAGATGAGTGGCAAGATGATTACACTCAGGAAATCTTCCTATATAACTTTCTCCGGCGCGGATGGTGATAGACACTCCATGATAAGAGTGGGTGAAACTTTCGTTGTCTATATTTGTGAATCGGACTATCCTCCGTCCGATTTCTTCCGCTTCTCTTTCTGCTATATTCATATTCGTGTAAACTTTAATCTTTAATGATTAAAAGTAATACGACCTTTAGGGTTTAAAACCCTCTATCCAACGACCAGCCACAAGCAGGTCGCTGGGAGAAAGTTCTATATTATCTTTACGTCTATCAGACACGCCTTATCTGCTGTGTCTGAAACGGCTACAAGTCTTCCAAGTGGAGCAAACTCCTCTAACGTATCTCCAGCATCCATATTTACGGCATACCCTTCGGTGTCATCTCCAGGACAAGCGTTATAGTTGATTGTCCCAGCTCCGGTTCCCATAATCACTCCACCGATTCCTCGAACGAGAAACCATCCGTAATCGTATGCAGCGAATGACACTTGCGCTATCCCGTTGGGTTCGGTGTACTGATTGGTGACGGCGATTTTTTCCGCATCCGGTTGATGAAGAATGGTAATGTCCGAATCGGCCACCGCCAATACTGTCGTGAATGCATAGTCAGAATAGAGTTCCAATGTGTCAGCGGTATTATTTTTTATCTTTCCCAACTGACCGACTCCAGTCCCCGAATCAACTATAACCCAATGATCTTGGTAAGCTCCAACAGTCCATCCAGCAGCTGCTTCGGTAATATAGATGTAGTTGGTCGTGCTACCTGGTTCCAAAGACGATGAAACCGTGTCTACTCCAGTGACTGCTGGCCTACTGGTCACCATGTGTTTGGTTATGGCTTCTGTCGCATAAAGATAATGCCAGAGTCTGCCGTCTGGAGTCATCCCGATCTCATTAGAATTGGCCATCTTCACAGCCGGCGTATCGAAAACTGATTGAAATGTAATCTGTTTCATTTTAGTTTTTCTATTTAAATTACAGCATCCGACCTTTCACCTCCACTGGCTCGATCGCCATTGAGGAAACTCGATGTTGCGAACCTTATTAGCTCGTCCCAGGCCCCATAAAGGGCCTGGGCGAACCCACAAGGAAGGTTCTATTCTCCGCCCACCTCTTTCTTACTAACAATCTTTACCGATCCGTCTTTCATCTGAAGTTTGTAGTCCTGACCGTCGTGGCACTCTCCCAAAATCTTCTCAAATTCCAGTTTCTCTTTTGGAGCTTTAGTTTTCTCTATTTTTTTGGGTTTTGTCATATAAGTGAAGATTAGAGATTGTTAATCTCTCCAGTTTCTCCAGCAGTCGTTGATACTCCGTAGCAATTTGCTATTCCAACTCCTGTTGGGATAAATCCACCTGTTCCCGCAGTCCCCCAAGTAAGTTCGGTAGCTGTCACATTGCCAAGACAGTTAACAACGCTATTACTTATCAATCCATCTGAGCAACCAGTCAGTTTCAGGTATCTCGATGTGCCGGCATAAGCAGGAACAGTTCTTGAGGCAAATACACAACGATTGATAAGCAATCCATCTACTCCACTTCCACCCATCAGGTAAACATCGCAATCCACCAATGCAGTATCGTTTGTGTAGAAGATAGAATCTTCTATAACCACATCTGCAGGTCGTGATCCAGTTGTCCCCATCAAAACAACTCCACCCATACATCTAAAAAAGCTACAATTTTGAATACGAGATTGCCAAGCACCACCAGTCGCGGCCCACATTATCCCTCCACCAGTATCGGCGCTCGTAGCCCCTGCGCAGTTCTTGATATGACAACCTTCTATTGTCGTTCCAAAAGCAGTTTTAGTAGACCCATCATCGTCAAGCAAAATTCCCCCGCCAGTTGAACTTGCTCCGTTAAATCCAAGATTAGAGATATAACAACCGGGTGCTCTAACCGTTAACATTGCCGTTGATCCAGCTCCTATTTTAATTTGAGGAAGTCCTCCTTGAGTTCTCCCTGTGCCGACACCTATGAGAGATAATCTATCCTTATCTGGCGGAATAATAATAGTTTCGTCATAACTTACGGGATCTAGTGCTCCAGTAGACATCGCCAAAGTCTTAACGAATATTACGTCTCCGGCATCTGTTGCAGTTACGGCCGCCTGAATGGTCAATTTCGCTTTCTCTATAGATTGTCCACTATTGTCGTTATCGACACCATTATCTCCATCGACATACCAATATCTACCGAAAGTTAATGGAGTGGCCAAATCATCAGGATAAATCCTTGCTCCAAATCTAAGGGCTGGTATATAATCTCTTGCTCTCATGTTTATTTTAGTTGTTCTCTCTCGGGTCGGGGAGTTTTATCTCCCCGCCCGGTAAAGAGCAAACATGTTACTTTATTAACCTGTTATGCCGGTCAACTGACCGCATCTTCTCGGGTCGTCTGACATCCAGTTTCCGACCAGGTACATATGTCCGACTTCAGCCGGTTGGTTTGTTGATCTCAACATTCCTGACCAGTTGAATCCTTTCGGAATCGGCAATGCCTGTGGTCCCTCGATGTTTCTCGCCGAGGTATTAAACTTCTCGTAGTCTGGAAGATCCAATCCTGCCCAGAAGAAGTTCTTTTCGTTGATCATGAACAACTTTTGGGAGGTGCACTTCTCGTCCTTTACGAACGGAGTCCCTCTGTACCACAAGGCGTTGAATCCTATATCGCCTCCGCTTAATGCGTTGGTACTCGAAACTACACCCGTCCTGGTGACCTGTGGGAATCCCGAAGTTTGATATCCGGCGCGAACTGTCGGTTGCAATAGTGCCTCGTATGCCGACCATATTGTCGGAGTTGACACTATTAAACTTGGTCCCACTCCTCCGATCTCCACCGCGTCATAGCCAGTGGACAAATCGGAAAGGGCTAATGCTCCGATAGTCGCTGCATAATATCCCTTAATACTTGTGTAGGTCGCTCTTAACTGCCCGCCGTACGAGGCGAAGACAGTGGAGTCATCGGCCGCATTCAATATGCTGTCGAATGAAGCTCCGCTCGCTCCGGTGCCAGTGTAGAGATATCCTCCGCAGTCATCCATCAAATCCTGTGCGATAGAGTCCATCTCAACAGCCAGCAACTCAAGGACTCTCTCGTCTCCTTGGTTAACGGCCGCTTCGATGTCGTCTATAACCACCGGTTTGTGGATACGCTGTGGCTGGAACGTCATCTTTACCCGAGTTTCCTGCCTCGAGGTATCAAGCGTTCCGCCAAGGCCTACTATTCCTCCCTCGGTGGACTTTTTATACTTAATGGGAATATCGTACTGATAACCAGACCGCCAGCTTTTGGCGTTCCCGAGTGTCCTCAAAAGAAGTACATTCCCTTTGAGAACAGTGTCTGAAACCATCGGCACGATTGTTTCCCGTGTTACGGTTTTTACCGCATCTGAAAATGTCATTTTTGTAAAATCTACTTAAATTTTGATAATGCCTCCTTAGCCGCTTCGACTATACCCGTGCTCTTTGTACGAATCTCATTAGCGTCGTATGGGAGTTTGCCTCCTGCGGATCCTGGCTTTGAGACGGAATCTGATGCTCTTTTTACTTTACCGAGCAGTACCCTTCTCTCGGCCATTTTACCGTCCGCATTGGCTTCGGTGTAGGCAGAATATACTGACTTTAAATCTTCAATGGTATCTACCTTTATTCGGTGGCGTTCAATGTATTGGAAGAATTCTTTGTCGTCGAACTCCTTGTCCGACTTCTTGACCTCCGATACAAAACTATCCACCGCTTTCTGGGCCTCTTGGGATTGGAGGGTTTTTTCCTCTGTTGCCTTTTGAGACCTCTTCTCTCCCCATTCAACCGCCTCCTTGATCGCTTCCCCAAGTTCCGTGAAGTCTTTGGGTTTCCACCCTGGCTTCAGAAAAGAGGGTTGATCTTCTTGCGACTCATTGAGTTTTTTGTCACCGGTAAGTGCGGCTAATGCCTGTGACTTCTTGGTAAACTCGGGAAGTAAGGCATCGTAATCCGTCGCCTTTTTTACATACTCTGCCAACTGTTCGGCGGTATATTCTTTATCGCCGATTTTGACAGGCGTTGGGGCGCCTTCCCCGCCCTTGTCGTCGATTCCTAAATCGGAATCGTTAATCTCTTCATTCTCGTCTGACATGTTCTTTTGGTCGCCTCATTGCCGTTTCTCCGGATGATCCTCGCGGATTTCGGAGAACCGCTTGATGAAACAACTGTTACTTAATATTTGAAAATTATGCTTTCTTTCCCCGCTTTGCGATTTCTTTCCTTAATGGAATGTTCGCGCCTGCTTTTCTCGCCTGATTTAAAGCTATTGCAACTTTTTGTTTACGAGGTCTTTTCGTTCTTGATTGGTTAAGCTCGCTTATAATCTTTCCTACGTTTGTTGTGTGAGGTAATGGCATATTATTTTTGTTCGGCCGGTTTAGCTGTCGGGGTTCCCCCCTCCGGCTTAGCCGTGCTTAACTTATTAAACTGGCCTTTTAACTTCGATAACATTTGACGTTGTTTTTCTATTGGCTGATTTTTAAACTCGTCGCTTTGCACCAATTGCTGAGTTCTACCCCTCAAGTCCGCTATCGCCTTTGCCCTTGGATCAACCGGTTGTGTCGCTTGCGCTATCTCTTGGAGCAGGGATATTCCTTTTCTCAGCGATTCTATGTCTTCTGGGTCCATGTCCAGCACCGCGAACGGACTCACCTTGTACATCTCGACTTGCTTTGCTGTTTCCATCGGGTTTTCAAACTCCGCCTCCTCGAAATACTGGAGTGGGATCATGAACCCGCTTTTTACCCCTTCCAAAGCCCTCTCCGCCCGGTACACCCTGTCCTTGGGCAACATCTGACCCGGTATGACCTGGACGTCTATTCCATCAGAGAAGTCATCTCGCATAGTTTCGATGACTCTCAAAGCCCGGTCCTTGCCCAATATCTTCGTGTAATGCGTCTCGGTATATCTGACTTTAATGAACTGAAGTTCCCAGTTGTAAATCTCCGAGTGGACGTCGTCTACTATGTCTATTAACTCGGTCAGACGTTGGTAGCTCTGTTCCCTAAGCAACGCTCTTCCCGTTGCCGTTTCGCTTCCTTCCTTTTCTCCCCGGAACGTCGGTTGGGTACCAAAAATGGAATCTATCGCTTGGATTGAAAGTATCAGGTCTTCTTTCACCATCACCGGCAAATCCCGTCCGCTCTCTATACTAATGCCATCACGAACTCCGTCGCCGTAAATTATTCCTTCCGGGTCGGATTTCATCGCCTGGATTTCTCCCTTGCTTTTCCCTTCTACAAAACGCGTATCCACTTTCCACCTACCCTGGGCCATCGATGCGTTGTCCGCTATTTGCCTTTTCCTTTGATTAACATTCTTCTGCAATGGGCTCACCTGTTCCATCAATGATGTTTCCCCGATTGGTCTTTCCTCCACCTCCAACATTGAAGCGAAGATGTATGGATGCCTCGGCTTATCGAAATGATTTGACAGATAGTTCTGATACCTGTTTGCCTTTTTAGCCCGCGCTCCCCTTATCGGTCTCGCCAACCCGAGCATCTTTTTTCTTTCCCCTGGAGTCTCTATCGTCTCAAACTTCCTCAACTCATTGTTTGTAAAATATACTCCTTCCCAATCCCAGTAAGGGTTCTTTTCTTTTTTGAGTATCTTCTCGCGGAACTTATAGACCACCCATTCACCGCCGTTTATCCATGCTTCTTTGTATGTTGCCGGCGGGTTGTTAATCATGGCATCATCCTCTTTCATCCCAACCTGTTTTAAAATATCTTCTTTCTGTTCCGGGAATCTGTCGATCATGTCTGAAATACTGGTGTCTATCTCCTCGATGGCGAAGTCAGTCTCTGTAGAGTTTGTTGATTTTTTATGAAATCTTACCTTTCTCGGGTCCACCACTGCCACATTGTAGTTATCAATGTCGTTGTCCCAGATCATCTTAAGAACAATCATCTTCGACAGAAAAAGCCATCTTAATCCCCTGCGCATTTTTCTCTTCACCCGCAATGTCTTATATGTTTCTAAAAACAAATCCTGCAAATCGAGCGCCACTTGACGCGATTCATCTTTTCCGTTCGTGGGTATCACATTCGGCCTCGATGGTCTCCCGGTTAGGGCCGCTATTACACTCTCCATTGCCAGAAAAGACCTGTTATCCCGGACTTTTGATTTTCTCTTCGGGATTGAGGCGACGGTCGAATCATCGCTTTTCCAAATAGTTTTGTTCTTCTTGTATGATTTTTCTATTTCAGACCATAAAGAGGAAGAATCCGCCCATCTGTTGTCGATGAGTCTGCTTAACTTTTGATCGTCTAACTTTTCAACGTCTATTATCATAATGAAAAAAGCGAGCAAAGACAAAATAGCAATCTGCTATTCTCTCTTTGCCCGCCTGTAGTTGGAAGTTTTATCTTCGCTTTAGGTTAGGGCTTCTATTATTTTATTATAGTATTGCCAACGGGATTGTCAATGCCTTTCCCTCTTTTGTATAATGTGGTGATGAACTTTATGTCTTGTATCACTCCGTTGTTTTTATTTATTATAACTTGTCCGCTTTTTAAGTCGAAGAATCCTTTGTCCAGCAACATCTTAACTTCCACCTTTATTTTTTCTTCCCGATTAATATTCATCATCTTGTTGGCGGTTTTCTATTATTTCTTTTAAGGGTCTCATTTTGAACCCTTCTGGCGTCCTTTCGATTATTTCCTCTCTGCGTTCTTTCTCCTGAATGAACTCCATTTTTTCTTTTCCTCTTTGCGTGGCTATGTAGTAAAGCACTGTCGCATGGCACCAGTGGTCGTTTCCGGTTGATGAATCCCAGATGTATCTCTCCGTCTTGTCGGGTGTCTGCTCTATGATTCTCCGCATGCTTTCCCAATGTTTGATGTATTTTTCCAAATCCTCTCTGGACACAGAAAACTGGATGTTGCCTGATAGTATCTCGTAAAGTGTTTTGTCGATAATCCTTGTCCTGTCGGTCCAGATGTATCCCCAGTTCTTTTTGTCCTCCACTCCCTTGCTGTACCCTCCCCATTTTATTATTTCGGCTTTGGGTTTGTCCTTTCGATAGAAGTTCAGGAATCCTTTTGGGTATTTCTTTTTAAACTCTTCTGCCCATGTCCTTTCTGGCCCGGAGTCCATAACCCAAATGGGGTTGTATTTTTCTATAATCGCCTCTAGTTCTTCCCGGCTTCTACATAATCCTATATTGAAGATTCCCTCCCGAGACCCGATGACATAGTGTTTCTCGATTCCTATATCAATCCCCATAAAGAACGGTTTGTCATCAATCGGCTTTGGTGTCCACACATCGAGAATCGCCTGCCTTACATTGGCTTCCTCTCCTGCGCTGTATGGTTCTCCGAGTATGAAGTTCCTGAAGTATTCCTCTCCCCGGTCGCTCTTTTCCTTTATCAGTTCTAATGCCGAGAGCCATGGCGCCATCATCTGCGAGATATGGTATCCCGATATTTCCTTGCCGGGGTTCGTCGCTATCCACTTTCCCTTTCTCCTTTCGTTATTGGTCAGTTCCTTACCGCATTTCTTGCACACATAAATCTTTTTTATCTCATCAACATTTTCATCCCACTTCAAGGTTTGGATTTCCCCGCATTTATTGCAAGCGATAAACCATTCTTTCATGTCCGATTTCTGCCAGATCTCGTCCACGCCGATTCCCGTCAGACTTGGGTTAGACACATACCATATACCCTTATATAGAGATGCCGAAAGTCTCGATCTGTATGTTTCTATTATCCCGAGGTCGCTTCTGTCTATCTCGTCATGTATCAATAAATCGGCGCTGGTCGATATAGGCGCCGTCTTCGACCGTGTCCCTTTATAGTAGATAAACCTGTCGCCGATCTGCTTCAGCCCGATAGTGTCGCTGCTGAACTGGCTTCTCATCAACTCGTTTGACTGGAATATCATGTCCGCCTTGGTTCTGACAAACTCACTAACGTCAGAGTCAGACGGCATTGTATATATGACATTCATTCTCCCCTTCTGAGCCACAAAGTATGCCTTCAAGGTTTCCATCACCGAAACCCCGACCTGAGAACATTTCTTTACCACTTGGATTTGAGATGTGTCCGCCAGTATGTCGTACAGAAAAAGACGATCCCTGAACTCAAGGATTTCTCCCCGCTCGTTTATGAACTCGTTATCTATCACCCAGTGCGGGATTGACAAATCCTTGATATCATTTTCCATTTATTTTCCCCATTCCTTAACGCGGTAAAGCTCCTCTAACTTCCTTTTAGCTTTTAATGATTGGCCTTTCAGCCCGGTGCCCAACTCTACCTTGAATATCCTTTCCTCCTCCCTCATTATTGTTTTATTCAGTGCATCGTCCGGGTCTCCATAGTGCGTCTTGAATCCGTACTCCCCGCCCTGAAGCATATCTATCCTATACTGGTTTCTCTGCCGCCTAACTTTTGTTGACCTTTGATAGTATGGGTCCTGATCCCGATGCGTGGCGTGCCTTATGGCCATCTCCCCGCAGTCCGGGCACTCCCCGCGCAATGTCGCGATGATGTCCCCTTCTAAACGGTATCTTGTCTTTCTGGCCGAAGATGTAAAATCTTCTTGACACGTATTACACCAGAAGTCGTACGATTTTATAAATTCCGGGATATCCTTATCCATATTCTCGTTCGGCCCCGGCTTCCTCATCTCCCTATCTCTTCTTAAATCCTCTTGGATTTCTTCTGCTCGCTGTTTAAGACGTTGTATTTCGTTCATATCTCTTCTTCCTCCGCTTCCTTTTTAGCGGGTTTTTTAAATCTTCCGAAAAATGTCCGGAGGGGAATCTCCCTTTCTATATCCTCAAGTTCCTTTTGGCTTGCTTCCCCGACAAACTCCATCTTCCGCTTCGGTTTGTCTGCCGGGACTATTCTGCCCTCGCCCGTTTCCTTGTTTATCTCCACCTTGAATTTCTTGCCTGCATGCTTGAAATCGCACAACACATAGCCGATAACAAAGGCGATTATTATTAGGATTATTGTTTGTTCAGTCATTTTCTTTTATCTCTCCTTCAAGTACTTTTCGCAGTTCCTCTTGGGACTGCTGAACGACCTTTATGACTTTCTCGTTTTTGGTTAAGAATATGTTTATCGCTGGGGCGCGAACGGAAATCGCATCTTGCCCGATTGACTTCCCCAGTTCTATCCTCGCCACCTCCCACATCTTTTTGAAATCTGAAGCGCTGGGGATTATTGTTCCATCCAGTATTGCCCGGTTGAATTGAATCATTGTATTCTTCACGGCTTTTAAGATGTCTGACTTTTTGGCGGTCGCTTCTTTAATAGCTATCTGTTCTGCTTTTCCCGAAACTTCCTCATCCATTGCCTGAACCCGTTCCACCCACTGATATTTTTTACACCAACTTTTAAGAGTGGAAAGTGAAATAACTCTTTTCGGCACAGCGTTAGCATATGTTTGGGCAACTCTTTCTAAACTTCTTTCTCCTCCCAGATTAAAGTAAACCAAGAATGCATCTCGTTGAGTGGAGTTCTCTTTTCTCGTTTTTTTTTGTTCTTCTGACATAGCCGTAGTTATACTCCTCTTTTATATTCAAATCGCAAGGGAGCCCCAAAGAATCGAGAGAATTATGCTTTATTCTCCAGTTTTACTGCCTTTATGCCCGAAAACTTCTCAAACCTGTTTAAGATGACTTCTGCATATGTTTCCGATAATTCGATGGCATAGCATTTTCGTTTCATTATTTCACTGGCTATTATACAACTTCCACTTCCTCCGAATGGTTCCATCACCAATCCTCCTCGTGGACTTAATGTTTTTATATAAGGAATTAATATTGGAACTGGCTTTACTCCGAATACTACATTCTGTCCCGATTCTGTTTCGCTTGATGCCGTCCATGTCACATGATCTGACATGGTCCACATTTTCCCGCCTTTCTTTTTAGACCATTCTGCTTTACCATGGGTGCCAAACATTAAAATGTCGTATGTGTCTATTAACTTTTGTCCTTTCTCTTGTAGATATTTATCAAACTCTATTTCGTATTTTTCGTTCACTGGTCCGTCCCCAGCCAGTGGTGCTATATCATACTTCCCGAAGAATTGGTTTCGAGGTGCGAATCCTTGATGTCTGTTAGGCAAATGCCAAATTATCATGTTACGGATTTTCCAGTATTTTGATATCGCTTGCCATAGCTCTACCATGTTCTTCCAGTATTCAAATATCATTACATTCGCGCCTTTTGGGTTTTGAAATTCGTTTGCTATTGAAAGCCATGTGTCGTATTTCAGTGTCCGGTTCGGAATCCTGACGTCCACGCTATCTATTTTCTTTTCCGTTAGAAGTCTGAGTCGGAAGTTCCCGCCAATCACCGTCCCGTCGGTGTTTATGATAAGTGGATCTGCCAGATTAAACCTGTCCAAACTGCTTCTCAGTTCGCTTGCCTGCTTTTCATCCGCCTTCCTCGGATTTCCCGGGAATGGTTTCAGATCCGACACCTTTTTTTTGCCATTGAGCCAAGTTATTTTTCCTTTCATAATTTAAGGTTGGGCACACTTTGAGCAATTAAATGGAGGTTTATATTCTTCCGACACCTGAACTGTTTCCTCTTTTATTGTCTCATCTTTTGGATTGTCTTCTGGCTTGATTTCCAAACTGCTCCCGGCTGTCGCCTCTTTAAGACGTATCTCGTCGATCATAATCAATAGCTGTTGCACCCTCAACTCAAGCACCATTATCCTTATCTTCAGTATCTCTATTTCGATATCCGCCGCCGATGCGAAAACGTTCGCCCTCGGGGCTAGTAATAATATCATTATGGCTAAGATAACTATTGTTTTTTTCATATTATTTTTTGTCTTTTTCTTCCGGGATGTCGCCGATGACGGCACTCGTTATCAGAAATAAACTTATTACACTCACGGCATTCTCTAAACTACACCTCACCACTTTGGCTGCATCCACCACTCCCATCTCAAGTAAATCCCCATAGGTCTCATTGTCCGAGTTGTATCCGAATGACGAGTTTGTCTTTCGGCCTTCTTCGACTTTTGAGAGGACGACGTCCTCTTTCCCTCCGGCGTTTCTCACTATTTGGGAGGCCGGCTCCTTGATCGCCTGGGCGAGTATCTCCATTCCCATCCTGAGATCAATATTCTTTTCTTTCTCGGCCATTTGACCGATTCTTTTTGAGGCCTCTAATAGTATTACCCCTCCTCCCGGGACTATCCCCTCCTCTATGGCCGACATTGTGGCCTTAACTGCATCCTCAACCCGGTATCTCTTCTCTTTGTTCTCCTGCTCGGAGATTGTGCCAACTTTGATAAGCGCCACTCCTCCTTTCATTTTTCCCAACCTTTTCTTAATCGCTTCCTGGCGATACTCCGACTTTTCGTTCTCTATCATTCTCTCCATTTGAGATATTCTTTTTTGAATTTCAATCTTTTTCCCCTTACCCCCCACGATAATCGTCCGGTCTTTTGTGATGATCACCCTATCCGCCCGGCCCAAATCCTCCAACTTCGTATCTTCAACTTTGGTTCCGGTTTCCTCGGCTATAAACTTGGCGCCGGTCAGTATTGCTATGTCCTGGAGTTGATCCATCTTGTCGTCTCCAAAACCAGGGGCCATTACCGCGGCCAACCTCATCCTCCCCTGAATCTTATTAATAAGCAAGGTCGGCAGTGCCTCTCCGGAAACTCCGTCAGCGATTATCACCATGGCCTTACTATCTGAGCGAAGCACCTCTTCTAAAATCTCTACGATGTCTTGATTCGCGCTTATTATCTGGCTCGTAGTAAGGATGTAAGGTTTATCTATTATCGCCTCTCCCCTGTCCTGGTGGGTCATCATGTATGGAGAGATGTACCCGCGCTCGAACTGCAACCCCTTTACTATCTCATAGTCCATTCCGACCGTATCCGATTCCTCTACGGCTATGATCGCCTCCCTCCCGATCTTCTCTATTATTTCCGACACAATCTTTCCTATCTCCGGGTCTTTTGAGGCTATCGTTCCTATGTTAGAGATGTCTTTCCCATTTTTAAGAGGTTTTGCTACTTTTTTTATCGTTTCAACCGCTATCTTTAACGCTTTGTTAAGACCCTTTCTAAGAATGAGAGTGTCTGCCCCTGCCGCGATCGCTTTCAGTCCCTCTTTCAGTATAAACTGGGAGAGGAGGATTGATGTAGTGGTCCCATCCCCTGCTTCCTTGTCCGTTTTTGTGGCGACGTCCTTTATCAGATCTGAACCCATGGCCTCAATCGGATCCTTGAGTTCTATCTGTTTTGCGATGGTTGCTCCATCATCAGCGAAGATGGTTTCTCCCCTTTTAAAAACTACGACCTTGCCCTTTGGGCCCAAGGTTCCGCGAACCGCACCCGCTAATGTGTCTATCCCTTTTTGAAGTCTCATCAGGGCGTCGTTTGAAAAAAAGATTTGTTTAGGCATATTATTCAAATTTAGTTTCTTTTTTTTCCTCCGCTTTTATCAACCTATCAATGACCCTTAGGATGCTATCTTGCTTGTCTAATTCTTTCCTTGCCCTTATTTGGGCATCCTTGGCCTTTATTTTCCTTTCCATTGGAGGAAGATTTGGATTTCCACTTTCTTGAATAATTGTTATCACCACTTCGTCTTGGGGTCTTCCTCCACAAAATGTTGCTTCAACTAGGTTTTTGACGTATTTTACAATGTGGTCATTGTATTCGCCAATGAGCCACTCTTTAACCGTTAGTTTTCTTAAGTTTTCATTTTCTTTTTCTGCCATATTTTTGTTAATTTATTTTACCTAAAATCTCGCTCTCCCTTGCTACCCAGAGTTCCTCTCCATCTATCTTTATGGATTGAGGAATAAAAGGGTCGACTACCACTTTGTCCCCGGGTTTTAACTGTGTCTTAATATAGTTTCCGTTCCTGTCTAACTTCCCTGGCCCCACGGATATGACTGTCGCTATTGCCGGCCTGCTCTTTGACGTATCAGACAATAGCACCCCTCTCTTCGTTTCTTTCTGCTTTTCCCACCGCAAGAATAGGAAGTCTGAAAGAGGATGAATTGATTGTTTTTCGCTCATTGCTATTATGATTTTTTATGGTTCTAATTGTTTTACGACCTTTTTTGCTACATTTAATAAACTTTTCAGATCCCATGTTAATTGCCTGTCCGGCTCCTTGACTTTCGGTTCCGCGTTTTTCTTGAGAAGACCGAGCCATTCCCAGAAGTCTATCACCGCATATAAATTTTGGAACTCCCCTTTTCTGAAATCGTTGAACACCACCGCCCATTTTTCTCTCGACCAGTTCCCTATTTCCGCCTGACTTTTCGCTTGATCTATCCACTCTAAAATCCTTATTTTATCCCAATGCTTTGCTTCTATTAGAAAAGGGAGATTACAGAATATGTCGCCTTTTTTCTTCCCGGATCCGCTTCCTTGTTCCCGCCGGGCCGCGCCCAAGCCCTCTTGCTCTATTTCGTTGGCAATATACTTCTCAAGGCGCTTCCCTTTTTCTATTGCGGATTTTGGGTTCATTTCTTTTTAAGTGATTTTAGTGGCAGGGTTTTCATAGTATTATCTCCTTGATTTATTTGCTGGGCTTTTGGGGAACGAGGGGCTATGCACCCTTTTGGGAGGATTTACAAAGGTTTTAGATATCATAATTCCCTAACACCCCGCCCTTTTCCCCCAAAAGCCAAGCAAATGTTGTTTAAGGGCTAAAAAAATAAACTCCAAATAATAAATATAATTATTGGTATATCAGTTATAACAGTCACTGCTTCTTCATTGTCTCTCCAATCCCAGTTTTCTTTTTTCTGTTGTTGGGGTTTATCCATAAATTTTGTTATTACTAATTCATCATTCCAAGTTTCTTTATATTTTTTTTGCGGTTTCATTTTATTGGCTCTTTTATTTTTAATAAATTAACTTCCCGAACCTTGCTGAACTTTTTGACCCGCATTTTCGTATAGACGGAAAGAATATCTTTTAAGTTAATCTGAGCGGAAATTATTTTATGGGGTCTTTTCTCGGCAAAGGCGACAGCTTTATCATAAGAAGTCCAGTGCCAGCCCTCGCCACAATCCATTTCTTGGTTTCTTTTAAGTTTCTTATTCTCATCGCCTTTCCCGATTTTATATTTATATTTTCCTGTCTGAAAATCGGTTAAATCGGGATTAACCGCCTTATAGAAAGTTCCAACGCCGTCAACCATAATAACCCCTGTCATTATTTGAATATACAAAGGAGTAAAAACATCTTTATTGTTTTGGTTGAAATTTTCTGGGATTTCTGCCTCATTCCCGATTTCTACCCTATTCCCGATTTCTGCCCCATCCCCGATTTCTGCCCAATTCCCGATTTCTGCCCAATCCCCGATTTCTGCCCAATCCCCGATTTCTGCCCCATCCCCGATTTCTGCCCCATTCCCGATTTCTGCCCAATCCCCGATTTCTACCCCATTCCCGATTTCTGCCCAATTCCCGATTTCTACCCAATTCCCGATTTCTGCCTCATCCCCGATTTTTGCCCAATCCCCGATTTCTGCCTCATTCCCGATTTCTGCCTTATACCCGATTTCTGCCCTATTCCCAATTTTTGCCCCATCCCCGATTTTTGCCAAATCACATATCATTATATCTCTTTCTTTTAAAAGTTTATCAAAATGTTTTTCTTTTTCGCTGTCAACTAAATTCCATCCTTTTTCATTAAAATATAAGTATATTTTCATTTTGTTTCCTCGTTAGATTTCTTCCTTATAAGCACCACCTTTCGCCCGTCTTCTGCCCACATCTTAATATCAAAATCAGCGTGGTTGAATATCTTGCTATTGTCTTGGAACGGCGACAATACTTCGTATATATCTCGGCGGAAAATGTTTTCACCTTCTGTTTCTGGTTTCATAGTTTTATTTGAAGATTTCTTTGATTGCTGATTTTTAACTCCATATTCTTCTATCACAAGTTTTACATCTTTGATAATTGCCTTCACTTTCTCCTACTTCATAGACCCCATTTGGTTTAGGTTTATCGCATTGACAATTCCATTCCTCCACTCTCTTTTGGATTAGGGTGAGGATTTGATAAGTTGTTTTATCGCAAATATCTTTCATTGTTATTCTATCTTTTTTCTCTTCTAAATTATCAAGAAGTTCTATTTCTTGTTTTAACAATATTTCTTTTATTTCTTCTTTTAGTGTCGGCTGTTTCATAATTTTATTTATG